>JACXTT010005324.1_pt1 | contig 18731 bp, 17 predicted proteins | sample 9270951 | NCBI WGS metagenome assembly JACXTT01 (sample SAMN15532306, study PRJNA645909) | rock metagenome | isolation source: weathered quartz diorite | place: Puerto Rico | collected 2017-06-21 | reverse complement strand
TATGTTACCACAACAGAAGTCAATTCTCTGAAAGGACTAGAAAAATTGACCTTGCTGGATAATTTAAATTGTGGCTACACGGATGTGCAAGATTTGTCACCACTGAAAGAATTGGAAGCATTGCGCTCTCTGGATATTTCTTTCACGTTGGTAAAAAGTGTAGAGGCTTTAAAAAGTCTACCAGAGCTGGAGTATATTAATATGGGCAGCACCCTTGTGAAAAATATTTCACCATTAAGCGGAAAACCAAAGCTGGTCTCTCTGTATTGTTACAATACTCCAATAAAAAAAGAAGACATCGATAACTTTATAAGTGATAATACTGGATGTCAAATTGATTTCTATTAGAACCGCATTTATTTTACTTCATTGTACCAATCCTAATAGTCTGGTAAGAAGTGAGAGGAAGAAAAAAAATCTTTACTTTTTACCTCTCACTTTTCACTTTGAACTTGACCGAATCAAGAAGCAATTATTTAAAACAGTACCGTATAGAATTTAGCCATGGTTGGTGTCCCCACCAACCATTATATCTACGCAGCAACGACTCTTTATCCTTTGTAGTAATATGTGTTGGGTGAAGACACCCAACATGAGCTAAGAGCCTAAGTAATTTATAGTATTAACCATTTTTAATTTGCTTTTTTAGACCAATCGGTTTATATTTACATTATGCTCACAAAAGCGGAAAGAACCAGGTTGTATATAATCGAAAAGGCTTCTCATTTATTTAATAAAAAGGGATTTCATGGAACGTCTATGAGCGATATTCTGGAAGTGACAGGACTGGCCAAAGGCGGGGTATATGGCAATTTTAAAAGCAAAGAAGAAATCATCATTGAAGCGTTTGAATATTCTTTCCGGAAAGTTTCCGATGAATTAATCATTCGTATTAAATCTAAAAATAACGCCGTTGAAAAGCTGACAAGCATCGTGGATTATTATTACAATTATACCGAATACTCGCCCATAGAAGGAGGTTGTCCTGTTCTTAATTACACCAGTCATTTAGATGATTCTTTGCCCGAACTCAAAAAAGCAGTCGTAAGAGCAATTCGAATTATGTTGGAGACCATTCAGAAAATAATCGAAAATGGTCAGAAATACGATCAGCTGCGTGCCTCTCTCGATGCCGCTTTGGAAGCAGATATACTTTATAGCAGAATAGAAGGGGCGTTGATGCTTACCAAAGTTACCGGCGATACTTCTAAACTAAATCGTTTACTGGAGGAGCTTAAACTCTATATCGTCACCGAATACAGGAAGTAAAAATTTTAACCAAAAATAGACCGATCGGTTTTATTTATTAAACTTAAACTTAAAAATATGAACGAAAGAACAACATTAGAAACGAAGCCTAAAACGACTTACCCGATACGTTTTCAGGATTGCGATCCGATGGGGCATTTAAACAATTCCAGGTACATTGATTATGTATTAAATGCCCGCGAAGATCACCTGGAAGCCTTTTATGATATGCGTTTGAAAGATTTTATAGCGAAAGGGTATGGCTGGGTAGTGGCTGCCCATGAAATAGTTTATCGGAAACCTGCTGTTTACAATGAAAAAGTTAATATACAGACTTCTGTGATTGATGTTGGAACAGATACTATTCTAGTGGAAGGCCTTATGATGAACGAAGAAGAAACGCATTGCAAAGCATTAGTATGGACGCGCTATGTCTATGTAACGATACAGACGGGAAAAAGAGAAAATTATGGGCAGGATTTGCAGGAGTTTTTTGCAAGCATAAAAAATAAAGGAGTAAATATACACGAAGGTATTAAACTTAGGCTTAAGCAGTTATTTGATAAGGCATTATAGTATAGATATTCAAAAATGACTCATTTGTGTCATTGCGAATCCTAGTTCATTTAGTTAATTTTGTCTTAGTTATGTAACACTATTTTTTATAACTACCCTTTTAACTAACCAAGCCTTGCCTCTGAGTGGGATGAATGCAATCCCACTCCGGCAAGCACCATCAAAACCTTTTCTTTTTCTCCAACGTATTATGAATGGAAACTTGAATTTTTCCTATTTGGCATAAATTTTGTTAAATTTTAAAAAACATCCTACTCTATAAAATTATGAAAAAGATAAACATTGCCCTTCTAACTGTATTTGTGCTGTCTTTAGGGATATTGACAAGCTGCAAGAAAAAGAAAGATGATACTACCACCCCGACTAACAATTCTACTGCTAAACCAAATGATCAGCAAGGATCGTCTGAAGCCGATGAAGCGATTAAAGATGTAAATGACTTTATTAATAATAAAGTAGGAGGTGGTTCTAATCACCGTATAGGCACCTATGCACTTCCTTGTGGAGTAGTATCGGTAGATTCTACACAGATTTCTTCTTCTCCTATTAAGTATTCTTATAAGATGTCTTACGGCAATCAGACTACCTGTACAGGCGGTTACAAGAAAAAAAGTGGTGATATAACTTTTGCATTGAGCAACGGGACTGCTTTTAATACTGCGAATGCTGTTTTCACCATTACCTTTTCAAACTACAAAGTGGAATCCATTGCTACCGGCGCTACGGTTACTTTAAATGGAACAATTGTAGTAACCAATACAACGGGTCATTATATATGGGAAGCGGTTACGGCGTCTCAAACTATAACGCATAAAGTAAGAGGTACTTTCACCGTTACTTATTCGGATGGTACCGTAAGAAGCAGAAGTTACTATCAACTTCGTACCTGGGCTTCCACAAGCAGCTGGGCGGGCTTATCGCTTACCATTGCCGGAGATACTACTGTAGGCACTTTGACGGGTGTTTCTGAAATTGGTAAAACATACGACGGAAATTACGATTATCAAACTCAGATCACTACCAACTTTGTCTGGGCAAACTGCGGTATTACCTATGCTGGTCCTTATGTTTTGAAAACTGCTAAAGCAAGACTGAACGTAACCATCCCATTGATTTCACCTACTTACATTGATGTAGAAGGTGGTTACCATTATGATTACACGAATGCGACTGCCACTCCAACATTGGTTAACGATTGTAGTACGAATGCTTACAAAATCACTACTACCATTGCGACATCCGTGACTTCGCAGTACCAATTGTATTAAGCGTCTGAAACTATTTTACAAAGGGAGAAGTAACTTACTTCTCCCTTTTTTAATAACCGGAAAACCTCTTTACTACTGGATTTTATTCTTATATTTCTAAACATTGAAATTTAAATTAAGAGGCGTGTTGAGTAAAATGAAAAAATATTTTAAGAATTACCTTCCGTTTTTTTTACTTTTATTTTCGGGGTTCTTTTTTTTGTCAGGGATTTTTTATTTCGAAAATGAACCAGCTCCTTATGAGATTATAAAAAATATGTTTGTGAAAACAAATGCCATTGCTACCATGAACTACACGATGAAGAAGCAAGAGCGTTTTCATGGTAAGATGATCCTGCAGCAAACCGCTGTAAAATTAAACCGAAATCCACTAAAAGTTTATCTCCGTCAGGAACTTCCTAAAGAAGGATTAGAAGTGTTGTTTGTTCAGGGGGCTAATAGCAATAATGCATTGGTTAATACCAACGGTTTTCCATGGGTAAATTTAAGCCTGGATCCCATGGGAAGTACGATGCGGGAAAATCAACACCATACCTTATTTGATTCCGGCTATTCACATTTGATCTCTATACTGGAACATCTTTGCAATAAATACAACAAAGACATCGAAACTATGATCACCAATAACGGTACGGTCAACTGGGATGGACATGCGTGCTGGTCGATCACTTTTGACAATCCTAATTTTAAATATTATCCATACACCGTAAAGGCAGGTGAAACCATATTAACCATTGCTGCAAAGTCGAAGCTGAGTGAGTATATGATTTTAGAACTTAATAAAAATATAAATAATTACACCGATATTTCTCCCGGACAAATAATAACGGTACCAAACGATTATTCTTCTAAGCTGGAGATTTATATAGACAAACAACAGATGATTCCTTTTCTGATAAAAGTATACGACGAGAAAGGATTGTATGAACAATACGAATATTACAAAGTAGTTCTTAATCCTGTTTTCAAATCAAATGAGTTTGATAAAGGGTTTCCGGAATATAAATTTTAAACAAAAACAATATGAAAAAATATTATAGTATATTCTTTTTATTGATATCAATTTTTGCCTGCAGTCCTAACAAACCTGCCGATAATAAAGGGGAAGTGAAGGATAGTACTGTTTCCGTTTCATCGTCTGGAAAATTGTTTCCAATACTAGTGACCGATAGTACCATGAAAGATTCTTTTCCTCTTTCTTCTTCTTTTGTAAGGAAATATATTTTACCTCTGGGAGATAAAATAAAAGAAAACTGGACGGTGAACGATTTTCTTCAAATAGATTCGTTGAAAGCTGCAGGTAAGTACCAGGAATATGTAGCCCACCTGGATATTGGCCAGACAAAAGAATCCTCGGCCTGGATATACGATACACTGTCTTATTCTACAGGAAAATTAGTTGTCTGGGGAATTACGTACAGCAGTTACGAAGCCTGTCCTTCTTTTTCAGGTAAAAATATTTTTATTACTACTATTTCGAACGATGACAAGTATCAGAATACGATTAAGCTATTGGAACTATCAGGATTCGCCGATCCTCCGGTATATAGCAATATAACCGGACAATGCATGATCAAGGCTGACTTGTCGATATTCGGTGGTGACAGTATTATGAATGGTGAATAAATTGATTCTACCGCAACAGAAAAGGGGTACGATGAAACGACTGCTTCTACTTGTACAAGAAAGTATCAGGTAGAAAATAACGGATTGATAAAAGAACTGGAGAATAAAAAATCTCCTGAGAAAAAAGAGAAAAAATACGCGAAGGAAAATTAAATATTACACTGTTGCATAACATTTATGTTGTGCCTTCTATTAACAAGCACAACATAAATGTTATGCAACAATAAAATTACTGCACCACCAGATCTTTCGGGCTTCTCATTACGGTACCAAAAGCCGTAAGATATTCAAACAATTTCCTGCTATAAACATCGTCTACCGCCTGACCGGTGAAAATACGGGTAAGGTGTTTTTGTACGTGCGGCGCAATAGCGTTTCCTATCGGATTGCTTTTTTGTTTTTGTCCCGCTCTGTACAAGCTGAACAGGCGCCCGTTGTACCAGCTTTCGATGACGCCCTGCCACATTTTTAATTCCCAGTGTCTGCCGTCTTCGTATTTTTGCATAGCGTTTGCCTCATCACTTTCTATCGCTTTGAATAATTCGAAAGCGCCTTTCATACTCAGGTATAAACCGGTCGAGAAGATAGGATCAATAAAACCAGCGGCATCGCCTACCATGGCCCAGCCTGGTCCATACATTTTTTCAGAGATGAGTTGGTAATTGGTATATTTCACTACAGGAGTGAGTCGGGTAGCTCCCTCTGTAAATACTTTCAGAGCGGGTTCATCTTTTATGAAATTATCATATTGAGTTTCGGGATCGTCTCCAAATTGTGCCAGGTGTTTTGGATTTACTACGATTCCGCAAGAGTATTTTCCCGGCAAAGGAATTCTCCAGCCCCATCCACGGGTATGCCTGTCTACGTGTATATTTCCGGGATCGGTCATGAATACTTTATCGAGGTGCGCAAACAAGGCTACGTCGCCACGTCCCCCTTTTCGTGCCGGTGCGTCCAATAGTCTGGAAAGAATTCGACCTCTGCCGCTGGCATCTACAATGAGATCGGGTTTTTCACCAAAGAAGCCTTCTGTTTTATCCAGTGTTTCTTTTGAGAGAAGAACAGTATTGGGAGTGCTACCTTTTTCCAGTTTAGCCGGCATGTGGAATACTTTGGCACCTGCTCTTTCAGCGGCATTCAATACTGCCAGGTCAAATAAGTTTCGTTGAGTGTTATACGCATAATCGGGAAGCCTACCGTCTGCCCAGCTGAAGAAGGAGGTAATCACTTCGTCGTGCCCCAGCCAAACCGTAGCACCCGGTTTATAGATACTAAAAGATTTTACTTCGTCTTCTATGCCTAATGTTCTGAGCATAGGTACTACTGCAGGAAGCAGCGATTCTCCTACTATGAGCGGTGGTCTTTTATCGGTATGAAAAATTCCTACCTTATAACCTTTCTGAGCAAGCAATGCACCAAGTGATCCTCCTGCTGGGCCTCCGCCTATAATGGCTACAGATTTAATATTTTTTGACATAAATTAGTTTAAAAGAATTGGTAAATCGAATTGTAATTTTACGAATAAGTCATTAAAAATAAAAATGAGGCTTGTTATCTCTTTATTCTGGCTTGCAAGGCCAATAGAAAGGAGATTTTCATAGATAAAATGAATTGAAAAATGTCTTTGCAAAAGGTATTGCTCTTTTCAATAGTTTGATTTTCGTTCAGGATTCTATTGGGCAAAAGTATCGGTGAACGCAACGCAAACAATGCTTAAATTCTTTAAATAATAAGAGATTTCTTTTTCTACTGTAATGTTTAGGCACAGGCGACTGCGTCTGGAGATTATTATGATATCCTTCAGATAAAAAATCCTTTTTTCGTTGGTTTACCCAAATAAAATCCCAACCTTTATAAAGTACTTATCTAATATATTTTATGCAAATCAAGAAAGATACGGTAGTAACACTTAGCTACGAATTACATACCGATAATGTAGAAGGAAAAAGAGTTCACGTAGAAACAGCAGGTCCTGATCAGCCACTGGTATTTCTATACGGAACGGGAAGTATGATTCCTAAGTTTGAAGAAGAACTTGAAAATCTTAAGAAAGGCGATACGTTTGAATTTAATATTGTAGCAGAAGAAGCTTACGGCGAATTCGATGAATCCGCTATTGTGCGGCTTCCTGCAGACGTGTTCAAAGTAGATGGAAAATACGAAAAAGATAAATTCCAGGTAGGAATGGTTTTACCAATGAAAGATCAACATGGCAATATGCTGCAAGGAAAAATTCTTGAGGTAACCGACAATGACATCGAATTGGATTTTAATCACCCTATGGCAGGACAGGATTTGTTCTTCAAAGGAACGATTCTTGAGGTAAGAGAAGCTACTGCTGAAGAATTGGATCACGGCCATGTGCATGGTCCGGGTGGCCATCATCACTGAGAGTGAACAGGAAACAGGAACAGTGAACAGAAAAAAATATAAATAAAAAGAGTCACGCCTATGGCATGACTCTTTTTATTTATAATAACTCATCCTGTTTCCTGTTCACTTTATTGATAGTATTTCGCAAGCCTTCTCCGCTGCGGCTTGTTCGGCTCTCTTCTTGCTGGTGCCTTTACCGGTGCTTACTTCCTGATCGTCTACCAGGATTGCAGCGGTAAATTCTTTGTTGTGCATATTACCGCTTTCTTCCTTGATAGTGAAATCAAGTTTATGACTATACTTTTGAGACCATTCGATAAGCAGACTTTTAAAGTTGGAAGTATTGGAAACAACTTCTTCGATATCGAAATGATGTGCGAGTATTTTTGTAAGAATAAATTCCCGGCAGGGATAAAATCCTTTATCGAGATAAACCGCGCCCACCAAGGCTTCTAGCACATCGCCGTACAAGGATTTATGAGACAGATTGACTTTGCCGGTGTATTCAACAATCTGATTCAGTCCCATTTTTCTCCCCACTTTGTTGAGCGATTCGCGGTTGACGATGCGTGAACGGATATCGGTAAGAAAACCTTCGTCTTTAAAAGGGAATTTTTTAAAAAGATATTCGGCTACGACTGTACCGAGTACAGAGTCTCCCAAATATTCGAGACGTTCGTAAGAATTTTTAGTACCAGAGGCGTTTTCTTTGGCAGCGGAAGAGTGGCTGGTTGCTAACCTGTATAAACCAGTATTACCGGGTTTTAGCCCGGTAATACGTGAAATAGTATGATAAAACTGTCTTTCGTTTTTTGACTGAAAATAGATGAGATATCTTTTGAGAAAAGACATCGTTCTGTTAATCTATTTTTTTGAAAATAATGGAAGCATTATGTCCACCAAAACCAAAAGTATTGCTCATGGCAATTTTAACTTCTTTGCTCTGTGCTTTGTTAAAAGTCAGATTTAGTTTAGAGTCAATTTGTTCGTCGTCTGTGAAGTGGTTAATAGTAGGAGGGATGAGACTGTTTTTAATAGCCAGTACCGAAGCAATCGCTTCTACCGCTCCTGCTGCACCCAACAAGTGACCGGTCATCGACTTGGTAGAACTAATGTTTAACTTATAAGCATGATCACCGAATACTGCTTTAATAGCGCTCAACTCGGCTACATCACCCAGTGGGGTAGAAGTACCGTGCACATTAATATAATCAATATCGGTAAGTGCTATGTTGTTATCTGCCAATGCATTGATCATCACATTTTTTGCGCCCAATCCTTCAGGGTGAGGAGCTGTAAGGTGATAAGCATCTGCAGAAAGACCGCCCCCTACTACTTCAGCGTAGATGGTTGCGCCTCTTTTCTTGGCATGTTCGTATTCTTCAAGGATAAGAGCACCAGCACCTTCGCCCATTACAAAGCCATCTCTGTCTTTGTCAAAAGGCCGGGAAGCCGTGGCCGGATCATCGTTTCTTTCAGAAAGTGCCTTGCAGGCATTGAACCCACCTATTCCGGATTCAACAATAGCGGCTTCTGAACCTCCTGCTACGATTACATCTGCTTTACCCAGGCGAATGTAATTATAAGCATCTACCAGCGCGTTGCTGGAAGAGGCACAAGCAGATACCGTAGAGAAGTTAGGTCCTCTGAAACCGTTTCTGATAGAGATATAGCCTGCGCTGATATCTACAATCATTTTGGGAATAAAGAAAGGATTGAATCTTGGAGTCCCATCGCCTAAAGCAAATGCGGAGATTTCATCGTGGAAGGTTCTTAAACCTCCGATGCCTGCTCCCCAGATAACACCAATGCGGTCGGGATCCTGTATAGTTGAATCGATTTTTGCATCTTTGATGGCTTCCTCGGCGCACACTACAGCGTATTGTGTGAAAGGATCCATTTTTCTGGCTTCTTTTCTGTCAAGAAAATTTTCAATGTTGAAGCCTTTCAGTTCGCAAGCAAAACGGGTTTTGTGTTTTGTGGCGTCAAACTTAGTAATTAGACCAGCCCCACTTACTCCTTTAGACAAACCGTTCCAGTATTCCGGAAGAGTATTACCTATAGGTGTAAGTGCGCCTAGTCCCGTTACAACAACTCTTTTTAAATTCATAAAAGAATTTGGGGAAGTGAAGTAAAAAGTAAATTATTTTACGTTTTGCTCCAGGTAAGCAACAGCCTGGCCAACAGTTTGAATGTTTTCTGCTTGCTCATCAGGAATTGAAATGTTAAACTCTTTTTCGAATTCCATTATCAACTCAACTGTATCCAAAGAGTCTGCACCCAGATCATTTGTGAAACTAGCTTCTGCAGTGACTTCTGACTCTTCTACTCCGAGTTTGTCAACAATAATACTCTTTACTTTTTGTGCTATTTCTGACATTTTTTTTGATTTTTAGTAAAACACGGATGCAAAGGAATGTATATTATTTATTATTGTCAACTATTTTTTTTAATATATTTCCCCAAATACTATTATAAATTTCATAATCCATTGTATTAATTCTATATTTGGGTGCTTAAAATATAATATTCGTTATATAATTGATAGTCCATAGCAGGGTATGAAAGCCATTAAACTGGTAGTTGAATACGACTTTGATTTTGAATTTATCGGTCTGATATCTTCTCTGAAGGGGCATAAACTGGCATGGAATATAAATAATGAGTTAAAGATAGAGTTGAAAAAGGAAGATGATATTTGCCTGGATTTTCTTCATGAAGGACAATTGATCATAATAAATTATAATTTTGAAACGGAATACAGTAATTTTCGTCTGATTAAGAATAAATCATGTGAATTTGCTAATATTGCCAGTCCATACCTGATTCCGGAATTGAAAGAATATGATTATTTCATTCAACTACAGGACGAAAGTGGCTTTTTCGGTATTTCTACAATAATGGAAAAACTGAAAAACATAAATGGTGTAGAATATATAAAGTTAATAGAAACAGAAAATTTGAAATCAAAAGACAATTTAATTTTTTAAAAATGGAGCAAACGAAGAAAACAAAGATTATTGCCACGGTAGGGCCGGCATCCAATACAAAAGAAAAATTGTGGCAACTGGCGCAGGCCGGCGCCAATGTATTCAGACTTAATTTCTCTCATGGTACACACGAAGGCCATGCGCAGGTGATTAAATTCGTAAGAGAACTGAATGCAGAAAAAGGTGCGAACATAGCATTGCTTCAGGATCTTCAAGGTCCTAAAATAAGAACCGATGAAGTAGAAGGGAACGGTGTAGAACTGGTTCCTGGTGCAAACATCGTTATTCAAAAAGAAAAAATTGTCGGTACGAAAGAAAGAATAAGTAGTTCTTACGCTGCTCTTACCGCTGATCTTAATATAGGCGATGCTGTCTTGATAGACGATGGTAAAATAGAATTAAGAGTAGTAGGAAAGGCAAAAGATGAAGTGACCTGCCAGATTATATACGGAGGGATTCTGAAATCTAAAAAAGGAATCAACCTTCCGAACACCAATGTATCCGAGCCTTCTCTTACGATAAAAGACAGAGAAGATCTTGTCTTTGGTATTGCGAACGATCTGGATTGGATCGCGCTTTCTTTCGTGAGAAGAGCGGAAGATATGAGAGACATCAAGAAAATTATAGCCGATTCAGGAAAAGATATAAAAGTAGTGGCGAAGATTGAAAAACCGGAAGCCATTGATAATATTGACGCGATCATTGCTGAAACCGATGCCATCATGGTTGCCCGTGGTGACCTGGGCGTAGAGATGCTGATGGAAGATGTACCGATGCTTCAGAAAATGATTGTAAACAAATGCAATAAAGTGGGCAAGCCAGTAATTGTGGCGACACAAATGCTGGAAAGTATGATCACGAATCCTCGTCCAACACGTGCGGAAACCAACGACGTCGCCAACGCTATTATAGACGGTGCGGATACGATTATGTTGAGTGCAGAATCAGCTTCCGGAGACTTCCCAATTCTTTCGGTAGAAAGCATGTCAAAAATATGTCTTTCGGTAGAAAAAAATGCCCGTAATATTTATTATCAAACTCCGGACGACGATATTGATACGTATAGTGACAGCGTCATCGACACTGCTTGTGTGCTGGCAAAAAGCACCGGTGCGAAAGCGGTTGTAGGTCTTACACAATCCGGTTATACGGCTTATAGATTATCGGCCAACCGACCATTGGCGGATATTTATATTTTCACCAATAACAAAGCATTGCTTTCAAGACTAAGCCTGGTATGGGGTATCAAAACATTTTATTACGATAAATTTAATGCTACCGACGAAACCATTGAAGGTATCAAGAAAGTATTGGTAGAAAAAGGATTGCTTGCCAAAGGTGATTTATTTGTTACTACTGCTTGTATGCCTTATACCCAAAAACAACATGCCGATACACTGAAGTTGAGTGTGGTAGAATAATTTTAAAAAAATACAATAAAAAAAGTCCCGCCGTAAGCGGGACTTTTTTTATTGGTTATAATTTGCCAAAGTGATACTATTAAACTAAAATATGGTTAATTTGTATGAGCAATAAAATTATATGTAAAACCAGAACAGAACGGTACACTTGAAGGGGAAATTAATTTTCATTGTTTTTTTATTTTTATGCACCGGCGGTCTGTTCGCTCAACAGATAACTATTAAAGGAAAAGTTACAGACGCTGAAACAAAAGAAGCCTTGCCTTTTGTAATCGTTTCCATTTATAAAACAGGATTTGGTTCTCAAACGGATGAAAATGGGAATTACAGTTTTGAGGCCACTGTAAAATCAGGCGATTCTATTTTTGTAGATTACCTGGGATATAAAAGAATTGTCAACCCCATTAATTTTTCTATCGATCAGGTGATCGATTTCCAGCTTCAGCCCGACCAGAGGGAGATGCAGGAAATTGTAGTAAGAGTATATGAAAACCCTGCCTTTCCTATTATGCGCAAGGTTATAAAAAATAAGGACCTCAACGATCCCCGGAAAATCGAAGCATACCGCTACGACAATTACAGCAAGATGGAACTCAGCATTGATAACCTTGGGCCACGCATGCAAAAGAAAAAATTTATGCGAGCGGTAGAAAAAGCACTTCAAAAAGATTCTTTAAAACTGGAAAAAGGAAACGATGGAAAACCAGTAATGCCGGTAATTTTTTCGGAAACGATTTCGAAAGTATACAGAAACAGAGAAGGTCGTAAATCGAAAGAGGAAATCATTGCGGTGAAAAATAATAATATTGGGTTGGCTAATGGAAAACTGATTAAGCCGATGCTTTATTCCACTTACCAGGAAAGCAATTTTTACCTCAATAGAATTACCATTCTTCAGACCGATTTCCAGTCGCCGATTGCCGATGGCTGGCAGCTCCTGTATGAATATGAATTAGTCGATACCGTGGTGATTGACGGCACTACTTGTTATGAAATCAATGTAAAGCCTAAAAATCCACGCGATCTGGTCTTTACCGGAACCATCTGGATTGCGGATTCCACCTATGCGTTGAAGCAACTTCAAGTATACACCAACAGCGATACAAAACTTAATTTTGTAGAAAGTATAAAAATATTCCAGGTAAATAAAATGACGACCAGTCGATGCTGGATGCCGGTAAAGACAAGAATTGAACTCGATCTTTCCGGTATTACTCATTGGAAACTGGGTGTGATAGCGCGTCTTACCACTTATGCGGAAAATATAGTCGTCAACGATCCGATGCCTGGGAAATTTTTTGACGAAGGAATTGTAGAAAGAGAAGATGCTTTTGATCGCGGACGGGAAATGGATTCATTGCGGAGAGATACGCTTACTACCTATGAGAAAGATTTCAAAAATTCAATCTATACAATCAAAGAAGTAAAACCGATAAAAAGGTATGCAGCCTTGGCCAACCTTTTGTCTACTGGTTATTGGAAGTTGGGCAAAGTAGATCTCGGACATTTGCTTACGCTGTACAACAATAACAATATTGAAGGAATACGAAGTGGTTTGGCTATTCGGACAAATGCGGATTTCAGTCGTAAAATTATTTTCAAAGGCTCTGCCGCGTACGGTTTTACTGATCACATTCTGAAATATTCTATTGGCACGGATTACATCATCGCCCGGAAGCATTGGACTGTCATGGGTTTTGAGCACCGCTACGATATGGATCAGGTGGGAGTGAACGCAGAGCAATTGGCGAATAATCAACTTTTTTATACGTTCACAAAAAATGGAACGATGAGAGGACCTTATTACAATTCCAATAATTTTCTCTATTTCCAAACCGATTTGCAAAAAGGACTTACACAAAGAATAGGGTTTAGAATACGTGATTTTAATCCTGTGTATCCCTTTGCTTATTATACTTCCAGCGATCCAAGCAATCTTTCCAAGGCTTCCACTTTTAATATTTCTGAAATCGTTTTGGATACCCGTTGGGGAAAAGATGAGTTTAGATTTGTGGACGGCAATAACCGTTTAAGTTTGGGCGCAAAAAAATGGCCTATTGTAAATTTTAGAAATGTAATAGGATTGAAAGATGTATTGAACAGTCAATTTAATTATTATAAAGTAAATCTAGGTATGTCGCATAATTTTGCGATGGGTATATTCGGCAGAACTTTTTATGATATCAACGTTGGGAAAATATTCGGTACCGTCCCTTATCCGATACTGGAAACGCATCTTGGAAACCAGTCTTATTTTTATTCCAACGCTGCGTTCAATCAAATGAATTATTTTGAATTTATCAGCGATACTTATGCGACCTTGCGTTACCGGCATTATTTCGGTGGACTTTTCTTTAACAGGGTTCCGTTGGTAAAGAAATTTAAATGGGGATTTTTCGTCACATCGAACCTGGCCTTTGGTTCTATGAGTAAGAAAAATTTAGCCCTGATTCCTGCCACGGATTTACAAGGCAATAATTTAAGAAGTTTTTATACCCTCAATAATAAACCTTACTGGGAAGTGGGATATGGAATCGATAATATTTTTAAAGTCTTCAGAATTGATTTTGTACATCGGTTAAGTTATCTTGATCACCCGGATGTGAGGAAATTTGGTATTAAATTATCGTTCCAGCTTTCTTTATAAAGAGGGATGAAAAATATTGGAATTAGTTTTACTCTGATTAACTTTGAGATAGGATGGTAAAGAATATATATATCGCATTGTATTGTGTTTTGATCGTTGGACTCTTTTCGTGCAGCGAAGATAAAAGCGATGAAAGTATGCCGCTCAGTGAAATCAAAGGGTCTTACGAACCTCAGTTAAATTACCTGAACAAAGCGATAGAAGACGACCCAAACGACGACGAGCTTTTGTGCAAAAGAGCAAGAGTCTACTTTAATATGAACCGCCGTGCAGAAGCGTTGAAAGACATCCAATCGGCTATTGAAATTAAATCCGGTGACGGGGAATACTATCTTCTTTTATCACAAATAAATTTTGCCCAGGGAAAATTATTTGAATCGATTAAAGCTTCCGAAAAAGCGGAAAGTCTCGGGTTGGAAAATCCTGAACTGGCCGTTTTACAAGCCAGGGTCTATTGGGCAACAGGCGATACGACCAGGAGTTTTTTGTATATGAAAAAAGCAGAACAGCTGGTCCCTTTCCATTCGGACATAAAGCTGCTGCAAGGCGAACAGTTTGCTTCGAAAGGCGATACTGCAAAGGCGGTCACTTATTTTTTATCTTCTATCCGGAGCAATCGTAAAAATGCTTCTGCTTACAGCAATCTGATCAAGATCTATTTAAATAAGGCAAAAGATGATTCTGCTATGTATTACACGCTCCAGGCAAAAGAAATAGATCCCCGTAATCCGGATTATTATTTTGCGGAAGGAAGAATTTTTTATAAAAAAGACATGAAGCAAAGCGCGGTTTTCTCTTATAAAAACTGCCTGAAAGAAGATTCTGTTTATGCCCCTGCGATTTATCAGTTAGGCCAATTATATTTTCGAGAAGGAAACCCTATTGAGGCGTTTAATTATCTGAAGCGGTATACTGTGTTAAACAAAGATAATAAAGAAGTGTATCGCAATCTTATTACGATTCTAAACGAACAAAACAAAGAAGAAGCTACTATTCCTTATTATGAGCGATTGGTTCAACTGGATAGTACGAACACAGGATTGAAATACGCTTTGCAACGACTCTACAAACAATATGCAATTGCGGTGAACAACGACAACACTCTACAGAGCAGTACAGCTATTTCTTCTACGGTTACCAGTACGCGTGATACTTTGCGCAGGCGGACTGTTCCCGTGAGGAAAGATTCCACTACTGTTCAGTCATCACCACCTGCAAATTCTACAAGTTCCGATTCTATTAAATAAAGAGACTCTTCGTCCTTCGTAGATATAATGGTTGGTGTTGACACCAACCATGGCTAAAAAGAAAAAGAGACTCCTCTTATTAATTATCAAATTGCTCTACCACTTCATCAGTACCTTAATTACTTTGCTTAATTCATCCGCCATTTTTTCATGACGTTTGATGGTGGGATGGTAATCGCAGCCATATTCTCCGCTTTCCTGTGTAGCCGGGAAAAAAGTATAAATATTTTTATCTCCTGCTTGTTCCATTTTATTTTTAGAAGCAGTAATATAATTTTTGACTTTTGTGAAAGCCATCATTCCCTGAGGATACGAGTCGTTCGTCATCGGTCCTTCTATGCATAAGAGTGTAGCCAAAGGATAATAAATACGCATTCTTTTAAGAAAATTTACATAGGTATTAATAAATATAATAGAATCTGGAATTCCTTTTGCAAAATCATTGGTGCCTAAATTTATTACCACTACATCGGGCTGCCATTTTTTATAATTCCATTTAGGAGAATTGATACTGTCCGGAAAAATCCGGTCGTAAATAACCGACATGGCATTGGAAGTCGTTTCATCGTAGTTCCTGTACATACCTTTTCCTGAATACGCTACTGCAAGATAATTGGCTTCCAGTTGACGCGCGACAATCGCTCCGTAGGTCATATAACCGTTTTCGGTTTCAGGAGAAAACGGGCAGTCCTGGGAAGTTCCTTCGTTGCCATAGCCGCAAGTGATGGAGTTGCCGATAAATTCTATTTTCCGTGATTTTTTAGTTGCAACAGGAAGAAGCATTTTGTCTTTTTCTATTTCCACTCCTTCGAAAATACCTTCTCCTACCATCGCTTCCGTTCTTTTGAAAACCAGCACTTCGTGAATTCCTTTGCTGAGACTTTTTAGTTTTATGGTTTCATCTTCGTTGGAGACAGCGATAAGTCTTGGTTTTTCGTTGTCGACGACGACGGTATAATAATTTTTGTAGAAATTATGATAGGTGTCTTGAGCGATACTGTTATTTTTAAGATGTAGTACGCAGGTAGCGCCTTCAAAGCGAAAGCGAATGGATACGCCGGTGTAAGCAAAACGGGGAGCTGCGGGTTTAGAAAAATCTATTCTGCCAAAGTAAATAAAATTACTGTCGTTGGCGGGAATAAACGAAGTACAATTGGAAGTAGAGGCAGGTTTTGTACAATTGGATACTGCAAAGGCAATTCCGATAAGCAGAAGAAATAAAGTTACTTGCTTCATTGTGTGGCGCGTTTTTAAAATTTTAATTCACCAATATAATCCATATTTCTTAAAATCCATTGTTGTCTTTTTAGGATATAAGCGCTTGGTTTGGTAGCGGAATATTTTATAGGATTGGGTAGGATAGCAGCTATCATTGCCGCCTGGCTCCTGGAAAGTTTTTTGGCGCTGCGTTTGAAATATTTTTGTGAAGCGGCTTCTGCTCCATAAATTCCATTTCCCATTTCAATTACATTCAGGTATACTTCTATGATGCGCTCCTTGTCCCAAAGCACTTCTATTAATACGGTAAAATAAACTTCCAATCCTTTTCGTATCCAGGATCTGCCCGGCCATAGAAATACATTTTTAGCGACCTGCTGACTTATAGTACTGGCTCCTCGCACCGTTCGGCGCTTTTTTTTCTGATTGCTTTCGTACGCTTTTTCGATGGATTTAAAATCAAATCCCCAGTGTTCCTCGAACAACTGATCTTCTGAGGCTACTACTGCTGTGGGAAGCGAAGGACTGATGTCTTTGAGGGGTTTCCATTTTTTTGTCATCTTGGCGTCCTTGCCATTTCCCCATTGCTCAAATACTCGTTGAATCATGAGGAGCGTGACAGGAGGATTGATAAACCGGTATAGAATGGTCATCGTGATGGTGCTGATAAAAAAGAACAGTACCGCACGTTTCAGGTATTTCCAGACGATGGCCAGTTTTTCTTTCATGAGGAAACGGCTTATTTTATTCTTTTTAATTTAGCAATATAAAATCCATCAAATCCGGATTCGGAAGGAAACACTTTTTTCTCCTGTTGTAAAACAAATTCTTCCGGTTTGGTGGCTAAAAATTTTTTCACCTGTTCTGTATTTTCGGAGGGAAGGATACTGCAAGTAGAATAGATCAGCTGGCCATCTTTTTTTAGGATGGACGAATAGCTGTCAATAATCTGCTGTTGTGTATTTTTTATAGTATTTATAAATTCCGAATTCAATTTCCATTTAGTGTCCGGATTTCTGCGCAACACGCCGAGTCCGGAGCAGGGTACGTCCAATAGCAAGCGATCAGCGGAGTCGTACATTCTCTTAATTGTTTTCGAAGACTCTATTAATTTTGTTTCAATGATCGACACACCGGCACGTGCGGCTCTTTTTTTTAAGTTCTCCAGTTTCCACGCTTCCGTATCCATGGCTACAATTCGGCCTTTGTTTTTCATCAGCGCCGCAAGGTGCAATGCTTTACCACCTGCGCCGGCACAGGCATCTACTACACGCATGCCGGGTTCTGCAGAAAGATTGGCTCCTACCAGTTGCGAAGCAGCATCCTGCACTTCAAATAAGCCACTTTTAAAAGACTGGCTTGAAAACACGTTTTGTCTTTTCAGTAATATTAAAGCATCGGGGTAATCGTCGTCTTTTCTTGTTTCTATTCCCTCCTCGTGCAACGTATGGAAAAGTTGATCGCGCGTAGTCTTTATTGTATTCGCTCTGAGGACCACGTCGGCCGGCAGGTTCAGCGCGTGCAATTCTTTTTCCCATCGGTCGGGAAGTTCTGCCATGCCTAGTTCGTCTAACCAATCGGGAATGGATTCGTTTACTTTCCTGATTTTTTCAAGCTTTTCGTACCGTTTTTTTAATTCTGGTACACGGATGGTTTTGAATTCGTCCCATTCCGGAAGTTCGTTGCCATCGTAAGCCCACCAGGTGCCAAATACTTTCCACAGGCCGTCTTTGTCCAATTCTGTGATATTGCCTATTTCTGTAATTAGTCGCCACCAGCGAACAATTTCATAAGTGTTTTCAGCGATAAAGGCGCGATCCCTGGAACCCCATTTTTTATTCGATTGTAAGGTGCGTTCTATTGCTTTGTCTGCATAACGTTGATTTACAAATATTTCATTCAGCGTTTCCACTACTGCATGAACCAGGTTCTTATGTATTCTTGTAAAGGGTGCCAAAAATTCGTATTTTTAATATCCGACAAAAATAAGTTTTTGTCTCCATTAATTAACTAACTATCTTCATGAAATTTGAAATTATCCTTTCATTCCTTATTGGTATCATTTCTTTTTATAATGCCCGGCTTCGTGTGCCAATACCGCTACCAGTTCTTCTTCC
>JACXTT010005323.1_pt1 | contig 18731 bp, 20 predicted proteins | sample 9270951 | NCBI WGS metagenome assembly JACXTT01 (sample SAMN15532306, study PRJNA645909) | rock metagenome | isolation source: weathered quartz diorite | place: Puerto Rico | collected 2017-06-21 | reverse complement strand
GTGCATTCCTCCGAAACCCCAGAGTGCTAGAAGAGAATGCCCGGAAACTCATTCCCCGCGCTTTAGAACCTCAGCCGGCCTGTTGAACTTCTTCTTCCGTGCACGGCTGCAGCTGACGATCGAGAATATTGACAAGAGAACAGGGACCGTAGACACGATCACGTACAAGTTGGAAAACATCTCCAAGCTTCCGACCGGGCAGACACCCACCAGGGCAGACGCGGACGCCATGACCTTGAATGATCTGGGTCATCTCAAAATCCTCCAAGAAGGACAAAGTGGTCAGCGTTCTAAGCTTGTCTCCCCTAGCACCTTAACTGGACAGCAACTCCCACCCGGAGGCTCGGTTACATTTCAAGCAGACTACGACGACGAGTCGAGCGATGCGCGAAACGATTTCCTGACGGTCGTCGTGTATGGTGGAGACATTGGGCAGGAACGGGGGGTGGTTGGATCTGTAGCAACAGCAACGGCCTTAGGTGCGCTCCAGGCTACCGCAGGAGAAGGCCACACTTGTGTCCTGACCACCGCAGGCGGGGTGAAGTGCTGGGGGTGGAACGGCTTTGGCCAACTCGGCAATAACACGACCGCAAACAGCCTCACCCCGGTGGACGTGGGCGGATTTTAGGGCACCGGCAAGAAGAGGCATCAGCAACATGTCAGCCTCCGCGGCCAGATCGGTGGCGCATTGCGGGCCGCGGTACCCAGATAATCAATGGCCACACCCCCATCCACCTCCTGCATCAACGTCAAGGCAACGCTCCCCTCATCCCCCTTGTCCGGCGTCGAGTTGACGGTCATCCGGTGGCCGCTGCTGTGACGTAGCGTGTGCAACTTGAAACCGGAACCGGGTAGGGTGGGTCAGGACGCACCCTACCGCTCTTCCTCGTCGCTCAGGGCGGGCGCAAATCCGCCCCGGCGCATGGAGGAGGTGGTTTTGATCACTTGGTAATGCTCACAGACCAAACAGTACACGGTAATGATAAACTCATCGCGATCCATTGGGAGCCTCCTGGGACGAATAGCTGGTGTGGTGACCGCTATTCTACCGAGAGACTGCCCAATGGATCAGCCACTTAAGAGTTGCACATTAGGTTTACAATGAAAAAGCTAATGGTGATCGTGCTTACTGGTTGCGCCTTGGGCCTAAGCCAGGGTGTCAGGAATGTCGCAGCGGACCAGGGGTGGACTCCGCTGGAAGAACTGGCCGGGACCTATGCACTCACGGCTCACGGGTCTATCGCCGTGTGCCTAGCCAATACCCCTCCTTTTCCGCTCGCCACCTGTGGCAGTCCGGGTTCGATCGTTGTGCCGCTCACCCTCCAGGATGTCGGGGTAGATACGCTCGATGCCGAGGGGAACTCGTGTACGACATACACTGAGACCCAAGCCGCCTTCCCGGTGGGCGCTTCTCCGACCACCGTCGTCGTCGCTCACATTGTGGGCCAACTCACGAGTTATGATCCCACGACGGGAACAGGCGACGGCAGCTTTACCAGTTATATTGGCGGGCAGTGTCACGGAGCGAGCTTCGACCGCACCGGCGCGACGGTTGCGAGCACCGGGACCGACCACTTCGCGGTCTCCAACAGGGGGAAGCGAGCAGACTTTGTGGTGACATCCGTTACTAACTCAGCGGGCGCGCTCGGCGGCGTCTCTCTCTCTGGTACTCTGCTGCGCGACTAGGCGTGGGTTGGGGTGACTGGTGGCACGAGCTGCTCGCCCGTACTGTGAGACAGGCTGGAAGCCTGTTCTACCCTTTCCTGGCCGACGGCAGCCAGGCCCCATTGGTAGCGAGCCACCAGTGTAAAATTCAATGGCAGCAAGCTGCCCCTGGTGCGCCGGTGCTGGCAGAGACGCGGGAGGGCCCATTTCTGCCGGTTTGGAGAACTGCTGTTGAAGGGAAAGTAGGCTGGAATTCGCTCCGCTTTATCCTACAGCGGATCTCGCTCGGATGTGTCCTCGGATCACCCGTAGGGCGAATCTTGTATTCGTCCCCCACCCCGCACTTTAAGGGCGATCACGAGGATTACCCCTACAAAGAAAGGACGCAGGCACGTGAGAGCCACTCTAGCCTACCGTGCTCTAGGGCAGGAGAATCCCTTGTGCTGTTCGCTGTTGGGAGATAAGATGAGAAAAAATACCACAACGCTTTCACTTGACGATGGGCAAGACATTTACGCTGAAGCTGTTCGACCAAAATGACCAGGCTTCGTTCGCGCAGGCGGTGGAAATCGCGCTTGCCCAGAGTCACGTCGAGTTGCGTACGCCGGGCACGCTGGTACAGGAGCCGCGGCGTGGCGGTAGACCTTTCATTTATTGGCACCGTTACACGCCGGACGGCAAGCTGGAGAAGCAGTACGTCGGACCGCTTGGTGGAGAAGGAGAGGCGGCGGCAAGGCACCAAATACAAGAATTGCTCCTCTTGCGGGAGACCTCTAAGAAGCTGCGTAAGCTCGGTTTTGCCGCAGTCGATAATTCTACGGCGCTTACCCTGGCGGTCCTGTGTAACGCTAGGGTATTCGACCGTGGAGCTGTACTTGTTGGTACGCACGCGTACGGCGCCTTGCTCAACAGCCTTGGGGCTCGTATCATCCCTTACCCACTCACGGAAGATGTCGACATCGCGGCGCGGCTCGAACTAGCGACCATGCCCAGCCGGAGCCTGCTCGATATTCTGAAGGAGACAGGCTTGCCCTTTGTGGAGGTCCCCAGCCTGCGGCGTACGGAACCGCCGACCTCCTTCAAGGTACGCGGACAAAAGCTCAAAGTGGACTTGCTCGTTCCAGCTCGGGGTGAACCATACCGATCGGTCGCCGTCCCCGTCCTTGGCGCTCACGCGATAGGCCTACCGTATCTGGACTACCTGCTGCACGAGCCTGTGCGGTCCATCGCGATCGGGAAGGATCGGCTTATGCCTGTGGCGCTTCCCCGACCAGGACGCTACTGCGTGCACAAGCTTGCAGTCAGCGCCTTGCGTGCTCCGGGCAGCTCCAAAGCGGATAAGGACGTGTTGCAAGCGGCAGTGTTGGCGGCAGTATTGGCCGCCACACGGGAATTTGAATTAGAAGAAGCGATTGACGAGGCCAACCGGACGCTGAGGCAAAAGGCTCGTCGTGGAGCGACACAAGCCATGCGTCTACTGGGAGACGACTACCCAGAAGCCGTTGGACTGATGGAGCGCCTCGCCGTTTGAGGACGCACAGACGATAGCGGACTTGCCGCCTGGTAGGTCGGGATAAGGTTGCAGGTCCTGGCTTTCATGGCGCCGGAAACGCTTCGCTTATTCCGGCTTACTCAGCACTCGGAACTCAGCTCTTATTTGAGCCCCGCCTTGCGTAGGGCAGTAAAGATGCGTTCCGCGACCGCCGGATCTTTTACAGGAGCTGTCTGTTTGAGGACCTCCAACGAGAACTGAGGATTAATCCGCAAGACCTCCGCCGCTTCGGAGCGGGCCTCCTCTTCACGGCTTAGTTCGCTATAGGCAGTTGCGAGGTTCATATGAGCGTAGAAGTAGGTGGGAGTGTATGTTAGGCATTTTTTCAGGGCAGCAATTGCCTCTTCATACCGTCGCGCCATGAGATAGGCGGCGCCCAAGTTGTTGAAATACACCCCTGGAAAATGAGGGTTAAGGCGCATCGCCTTTTCTATCAATTCAATCGCCTTTTCTGGTTGTCCTGCAAAGTTCAAGATGTCCCCCAGCTCTACATAGCCACTAACGAAGTTGGGATCCAAAGCGATAGCCCGTTCTGCCTCGGCAATAGCTCGATCATGTTGCTTTTTCCATAAGTAGATCCAGCCCAACAGGAAATGGGAGTTCGGTAAGGAGTCATCCAAAGTGATCGACTTTTGCGCTAGGTCGGTCGCACGCGCGAACGTTTCGGGGGTCTGATTCCATTGCAGGTTCCAATCCACGAAGTACGACATACCGAGACTTGCATATGCCTGCGCATAGTGTGGGTCTAGCTCAATGGCCTTTTCATACATCTGCTTCGCTTGGGCGCTCGCCTCTTTGGTGAAGCGGAAGCCATACTCCAACCCACGCAAGTAGTAGTCATAGGCTTCCAGGTTGTCCGTGGTTTTGCGCACTAGAACTCCTTGTTCCCACAACGTGAGCTGGAGTTTCAGGGTCGTGACGATCTTTTGTACGATCTCGTCCTGCAGGACAAAGACCTCTTTTAGCGGACGGTCGTAGCGCTCGTACCAGAGGTGCCCGCCAGTGGTGCCATCGATCAGCTGCGTCGTAATCCGCACTTGGTCATTCGCTTTGCGGACGCTGCCTTCTAGCACGTACTGCACCCCCAACTCCCGGCTCACGTCCTGTACCTTCACCGCTTTTCCCTTGTAAGTGAAGGCGGAGTTGCGGGCGATGACAAAGAGACTAGAGATCTTAGAAAGGTCAGAGGTGATGTCCTCGGTAATCCCGTCACTGAAATACTCCTGCTCGGGATCGTTGCTCATGTTGGCGAATGGCAGCACGACGATCGAAGGTTTGTCGGGCAACGGCAGCGGAGGCTGCGCCTCCTGAGTGACGAGTGATGAGTGTCGAGTGATGAGTGTCGGAAGAGAGGGATACAGGAGGGTGACGATCCCGCCACCAATGAGTAGACCCACTATGACCAGCGCGGCTCGGGCAAGGTGGGCAGTGCCTACCCTACCGGAGAGTTTGAACTGCTGCACTCGCCAGGTTTGCCGCAATCCTGTGGGTTTCTCGGGCAGCAAGGCGTACACTCGCTCGCGCTGGCTGATATTCTTCAGTTTCGGTCGGCCCAACGACACGACCATACCCAGGGAGAGTTTCTTCTCGACCTCACGGTAGACCACGTGTGAGAGACAGATCGTGTCGGGGGCAGCGAGGGCTTGCAGCCGGGAAGCGACATTCACCCCATCGCCAAACACATCACCGTCGCGCTGTACGATGTCACCCAGGTGAATCCCAATGCGGACGTGGATCTGTTCGTCCTTCTCTTTCTCTACATTGTGAGTGCGGAATTGCGTCTGAATAGTTTGCGCACACTGCACGGCATGCACGACGGACGGGAAGTCCACCAGGAAGGCATCGCCGACAGTCTTGATGACTGTGCCGTGATGATCAGTCACTGCTTGTTGGATGATCTGGTTATGGACATTCAGCAGCCGCAGCGTGCGAGCTTCATCGGCGCCCATCTGGCGGCTAAAGCCCACGATGTCCGTAAACATGATGGCCGCCAGCTTACGGGTCTCGGCGGCTGGCGGTGGTGGCGATTCTCCACTCATAGGGGCGATTATGCGACGCACGCCCCCTGACTGTCAAATATCGTATGATGCAGGGCGGACTGAGCAAGCTGCTGAAAAGGATTTCGCGTGCTTCGATCCTTTGCGTTCCTGAACTTCGTAGCGTGCGTCTACGTCGAAACTGTATGCGGAGGTAGTATCCTTCGACTTCGCCGCTGCGCGGCTACGCTCAGGACGAACGGATTTCTCCTTCCTGCTATGCACAATTTCGGAATAGACACGGCACTACCCTGTGTACCAATGTCATGTGGTTCGATTCAGGTGAGGGCGCCAGCTTGCCGCAAGTCTGCGATCGCACCGTCCGAGTAGCCCAGCTCTTGCAATACCTCTTCAGTATGCTGTCCCAGCAGCGGGGACGGGCGCGTGATGTCGGCGGGCGCGTTGCCCATGTGCCACGGTACACCGGGATGCGTGCGGACACCGAACGTGGGATGGTTGAGATCAACGAAAAAGCCACACTGGTTGAGGTTTGCATCCTCGAACACGTCTTTGTAGGTATTGCAAGTGAAGGCGGGAACGCCGGCGGCCTGCAAACTTCTGGTGACCTCGTAAGGCGTCTGCGGCCGGGTCCATGCCGTGATGATGCCCTCGAGTTCATTCTCGTTGCGCTTGCGCAGTGCCAGAGTCGCGAACCGCGGGTCGCTGGCCAGTGAAGTAGGGTGGGTCAAGACCCACCCTACCGCTCTCTCGATTCAACCAGCGGTCCTGTAAGAATCTCTAGAGAAGCTTGGTATCTTTTGCTGACGTCTTAAAGGCACGAGGCTCATGTCTAGGATTTGTGCTCGATACTGGATTCCCGCTTTCGCGGGAATGACGTCATGCCCGCGCAGGCGGGCATCCAGGGAGGTGGAGCGGGCTGCCCTCATACAGAGCACCTTATGCTGACTATTCGACGCACAGATTTCAGACATGAGCCAGGAACGATTATGAGGAGCGACAACAATGAGTACAATCCAAGTTGATATTCCGGATGAGGTGCTCATTAGCTTGAAAGAGACGGCGCAAACCGCTGCTCATGAACTGCGTATGGCGGCAGCAGTAAAACTGTTCGAGTTGGGTAAGTTGTCATCAGGGCGCGCCGCGCAGTTGGCAGGATTATCACGCGTAGAGTTTTTGTTGGCGTTAGGGCGCTACCAAGTCTCTCCATTCTCGCTCACCGCCGAACAGTTGGAACGCGATGTCAACAACGCCTGAAACCGCAGTTATCATCAACACCGTTAGCAAGCGTATCGCCTGCGCCTATCGCCGTTCGATTTCCGCGAACAACGGCAGCTGGCTGCCCCGCGGGCGCTCGCCTAGGGGCACCGGATAACGGCCGGTAAAACACGCATCGCAGAACCCACCCAGCTTTTCCTTGAGTGCCGCATACATGCCCGCTTCGCTGAGATAGGCGAGGCTGTCAGCCGTGATGTATCGACAGATCTCGTCGATGGAATGCGAGTAAGCGATTAACTCCCGCCGCGTGGGCGTGTCAACCCCATAAAAGCACGGGCCGGTGGTTGGCGGGGAACTAATACGCAGATGCACGGCGTGCGCCCCGGCTGAGCGGATCATTTTGACGATCTTGCGACTGGTGGTGCCGCGCACGATCGAATCGTCCACCACTACCACTCGTTTGCCGCGCAGCACTTCGGGTTGGGCGTTAAGTTTAACCTTGACACCGAAGTGACGGATGGATTCGCGCGGCTCGATGAACGTGCGCCCGACATAGTGGTTACGGATCAACCCCATCTCAAACGGCAGTCGCGCTTCCTCAGCGTACCCTAAGGCTGCCGGCACGCCGGAATCAGGCACAGGGATGACAATGTCGGCTTCGACCGGGGCTTCACGAGCAAGCTGGCGGCCAAACTCTTTACGTGTTTGGTAAACACTGCGACCATAAACCAGACTGTCAGGCCGGGCGAAATAAATGTGTTCGAAGATGCAGCGAGAAAGCGGTTCATTGGGAAACGGCGAGTGCGAAGTCATCCCTTGGGGACTGAACGACAGGACCTCTCCCGGCTCGACCTCGCGTTCATAGGTCGCGCCGATAAGGTCCAGGGCGCAGGTTTCTGAAGTCACGATGTGGACTTCTTTGCCCTTTTCTTTCATGCGGCCCAGGACCAGTGGCCGGAATCCATAGGGGTCGCGTACCGCCACCATTTCATCTTCGCTGAGAAAAACCAGCGAATAAGCACCGCGCACCTGCCAGAGCGCCTCGATAATACGCTCTACCAGAGTCTCGCCGCGCGAGGCGGCAATGAGATGGAGGATGACCTCGGTGTCTACCGTAGACTGAAAAATCGAGCCATGCGCTTCCATACGGGTGCGTAATTCTTCCGCATTGACGAGATTGCCGTTGTGCGCCACGGCGAGAGAACCATGAGTGTATTTCACGACCAACGGTTGACTATTCTTCAGGAGCGTCGAGCCGGTGGTGGAATAGCGGTTATGACCGATGGCGATCTCTCCTTCCAGCCGGCGGATGATTTTTTCGTCGAAAATGTCGGCCACCAATCCCATGCCGCGGTGGACTAACAGGGTCTGACCGTTCGACGAGGCGATACCTGCCGACTCCTGGCCTCGGTGCTGGAGGGCATATAAAGCCAGATAGGCAAGATTGGCGGCCTCGGGATGGCCGTAGATGCCTACCACGCCACACTCTTCATGGAAGCGATCGAACATTTCGTCTGCCTGTGCGTGTGACACGATGCCTCCTGTCAGTTAGTTTCAGGTTTCAAGTTCCAGGTCTCAGGTTCTCGATTTTCCTTCTTCTAGGTTTTGTCCTCTACTATCTACTTTGCATTAAGCTGCCGTGCCAGGGCAGTACGCCATTCACGTTGCAACGTTTCTACCGGTAACCGTAGATATCCAACGATATCGAGATCGGTCCCGCCGACTTCGCCCAAAACTGTGAGAGGAAGCTCAGCTGTTCGAGCAAGTTCCTGGAGGCGCGGGAGCGCGGCGTGCGGTAGAGACACCACGACCCGCGATTGGCTCTCACCGAATAATAGGGCATCCGGTCGCAAATCTCCAGTGAGGGTGATACGTGCGCCGATCGCTCCCTCCGGCCGCGTGATGCACGCTTCGGCTAACGCCACGGCGAGACCGCCCTCGGCTACATCATGGGCCGAGGAAAACAGCCGCTCGCACGCGGCGGTCAGACAAAGCTCTTGCAGGCGTTTCTCCCGTTCCAGATCCAGCGCCGGCGGTGCTCCTGCCACTCGGCCGTGGAGCAAAGACAGATATTCGCTCGCTCCTAACTCTTCGCCTGTCTCTCCCAGGAGAACAACAAAGTCTCCCTCGTTCTGGAACCACTGAGTCACATGATGTGTGACATCGGCGAGAATGCCCACGGTTGCAACGGTGGGTGTGGGAGGAATCGCCTGCCCTTCGGTCTCGTTGTAGAAGCTGACGTTTCCGCTGACTACGGCCAACCCCAAGACCAGGCAGGCCTCGCGCATACCGGCAATGGCGCGCTGAAATTGCCACATGACCTTCGGCTTCTCGGGATTGCCGAAATTCAGGCAATCAGAGAGTGCAACCGGGCGGGCGCCGCTCACTGCTAGATTGCGCGCGCCTTCAGCCACGGCGATCTGGGCGCCGCGGTAAGGGTCGAGCAGGCAGTAGCGACCGTTGCAATCGACGGTCAACCCAATCCCTTTGGGCGTGCCTTTAAGTCGTATGATCGCGGCGTCAGAACCCGGCTGGACCACGGTGTTGCCGCACACAAACGAGTCATATTGACGATACACCCACTCTTTGCTTGCGAGGTTCGGTGAGGTCAACAGTTGCACCAGCACTTGTCCGTAATCAGTAGGCAACGGCACGGTCCTCAAGTCGAGGTGTTGCCGTTCGCGGAAACCCGCCGGTTGCATAGCGGGCCGCTCATAGACCGGCGCATCATCGGTAAGCGCAGTGACCGGGATGCGCACAACCTCATTACTCTGCCAACGGGCGCGGAAGAGTCCGTCGTCAGTCACCTGCCCGACGACCTCGGCTTGCAAGTCCCAACGAGCAAAGATCGCGCGGACCTCGTCTTCGCATCCGGCCTTGGCAACGATCAACATCCGTTCTTGCGATTCGGAAAGGAGAAGCTCGTAAGGCGTGATCCCTTCCTCCCGTGTCGGCACGATATCAAGGTTGAGTAGCAAGCCCGTGCCGCCGCGGCCGGCCATCTCGACGGAGGAACTGGTGAGTCCGGCCGCGCCCATATCCTGGATGGCGACGATCAGGTCACGCTGCATGAGTTCAAGGCAGGCTTCGATCAACAGATTTTCGGTGAACGGGTCACCCACTTGTACCGCCGGGCGTAACTCCTCCGAGCGCGCATCGAACTCGCGTGAGGCAAGGAGGCTGGCGCCGTGAATGCCATCGCGACCTGTACGGGAGCCGACATAAATCACCGGGTTACCGACCCCAGCCGCGCGCGCGCGGAAGATGCGGTCCGTGCGCACGACTCCGAGAGTGAACGCATTTACCAGAATGTTGCCGTTGTAGCCGGCGTCGAAATAAACCTCTCCGCCGATGGTTGGCACGCCAACTGAGTTCCCGTATCCGCCAATGCCCGCGACCACGCCCTTGAGCAGGTATGGGGTGCGAGGATGGTCGATGGCGCCGAAGCGCAAGGAGTTCAGGGAAGCGATGGGCCGCGCACCCATGGTGAACACGTCACGCAGGATACCGCCCACCCCGGTGGCCGCGCCGTGATACGGCTCGATGAATGAAGGATGGTTGTGGCTTTCAATTTTGAACACCACCGCGAGCCCGTCTCCGACATCGACGATACCGGCGTTCTCTCCCGGTCCCTGCAATATCTCCGGGCCGGTCGTCGGAAGCTGGCGCAAGAAGCGGCGCGAGCTTTTGTAGCTGCAATGCTCGGACCACATCACCGAGAAGACCCCGAGTTCTTCAAAGGTCGGGGCGCGGCCGAGAGTCCGCAAGATACGGTTATACTCATCGGCAGTGAGACCGTGATCTTGCGCGACTTGGAGCGTTACCGCAATAGTGCGTGACATAGTGTTAGCGCGCAAAAACAGAACAGAAGAGTTTGCGACCATCCTCGCCGCCGAGCAGCGACTCCACCGCATGTTCAGGATGCGGCATCAGGCCGACGACGTTGCCGCGAACATTGGTCACACCAGCGATGTTGTGCAGCGCTCCATTAGGATTGGCTGCCTCGGTCACTTCGCCAGCTTCATTCACATAGCGAAAGACGATCTGGTCCTTATCTTCCAGCATTTTGAGCGTTGACTCATCAGCCACGTAGCAGCCTTCTCCGTGCTTGATAGGAATGCGAAGAATTTCTCCTTCGTGACAGGCTTTGGTGAAAGCCGTACGTGTAGTCTCTACCCTGATCCGCACCCGCTCGCAGATGAACGAGAGCGAATGGTTACGGACCAACGCACCGGGGAGTAGACCAGCTTCGCATAAACTCTGAAATCCGTTGCAGATACCGATGACTGGGCCACCTGCTTCGACGAACTCAATAATGCTCTGCATTACCGGCGAGAAACGAGCTATAGCCCCACAGCGCAGATAGTCACCATAGGAGAAACCACCAGGAAGCACGACCGCCTCCACACCTTTGAGGTCGGGATCTTTATGCCACAGAGAAACAGCTTGCTGTCCCAGGACGTTTTCCAGACAATAGAGTGCGTCGCGATCGTCGTTCGAGCCAGGGAAAGTCACCACACCCCACTTCACTGCGTTTTACTCCTCCACGATCTCGAAGCGGAAGTCTTCAATCACCAGATTGGCCAGAAGGCGGCGGCACATCTCTTCAACGCGTTGCTCGGCCTGCGTCCGCGACAGTCCGCTCAAGCGCACTTCCAGATACTTGCCCATGCGCACATCGGTGACCTCAGCGTAGTCGAGCGCGTGCAAAGAGTGGGCAATCGCTTTTCCCTGGGGATCAAGAATAGCCTTCTTGGGGGTGATGTAAACTTTAGCCAGCATGGTCTCGCTCGTTCAGCACGCGCTGCATAATCGTGTCCGTATGTCTCAGGGCATGATGAGCGTCGAAGAGTTGGTCAATCTCGGCCGGACTCAACAGTTGGGAGATGTCCGGGTCGCGCCGCACCTCGGCGGCGAACGACGCGCCGTTTTCCCACACCCGCATAGCGTTGCGTTGCACCCAACGGTAGGCTTCGTCGCGTGAGATACCTTTACGCACGAGTGCAAGGAGTAAGTGTTCCGAATAGATGGCCTCGCCCAGAGTTTCCATGTTCTGCTGCATGCGTTCAGGGTGCACGATGAGTTTGTCAAGGATCCCAGTGAGACGCGCCAGCATGAAGTCGAGGGCGATGGTCGCGTCCGGGCCAATCACACGCTCGACCGAAGAATGACTGATGTCACGTTCGTGCCACAACGGCACGTTCTCGAAGGCGGTGAGCGCGTAGCCGCGCAGCAGACGGGCCATGCCGCACACATTTTCCAGTTGCCAGGGGTTGCGTTTATGGGGCATCGCCGAGGAGCCCTTCTGCCCGGGGGTAAACGGCTCTTCGACCTCCAGCACTTCGGTGCGCTGTAAATGGCGGACCTCGGTGGCGATACGTTCTAGCGAACTACCAATCAACGCCAGACTGGAAAAGAAGACGGCATGACGATCACGCGGCACGATCTGAGTAGACACGGGCTCAGGAGCGAGCCCGAGACGAGTGCAAACAAAAGCCTCGATTTCGGGGTCAATGTTAGCGAAGGTGCCGACCGCGCCGGAGATTTTGCCGAAGGCAATTTCTTGTCGGGCCTGGACCAAGCGTGCGCGGTTGCGCGTCATCTCGGCGTACCAGTGCGCGACTTTGAGGCCAAAAGTAATAGGCTCGGCGTGCACACCATGAGTACGGCCGATCATGACTGTGTGCTTGTGCGCCTGTGCCAGCCGCTTCAGGACGTTGAGCAGGGTGTCGAGATCGGTCAGGAGCAGGTCAGCAGCTTCACACAACTGTACGGCGAAGCCAGTATCAATGACATCCGAAGAGGTAAGACCGAAGTGCAGGTAGCGTCCCTCTTCTCCAACTGTTTCGGCAACGGAGGAGACAAACGCAATGACATCGTGCTTGGTCTGGGCTTCGATCTCCTGCATGCGGGCGATGTTGACCCGCGCGCGTCGTCGGAGATGGACCACAGCCTCCCGTGGCACCTCGCCGCGTTCAGCCAGGGCTTCGCAGGCAAGAAGTTCAACCTCTAGCCACTTGGCCAGCTTGTTTTTTTCAGTCCAGATCCGGCCCATGGCCGGACGGGTGTAACGTTCGATCATTATAACGTTCTGTGGTGATGGCAGCAGAGCGAAATGTATTCTCTTCACACCATAGCAGACAGACGGGAGAGCGGAAACTCCCTCAGCTAAGGCAAGAGCATCTAATGAAACGCCGCGATCAGTTCCTCAAAGGCCACCATCTGATTTCCGTGCGCTGACGAAGGCACAATGATCAAGGTATTCACGCCAGCATCATACCAGGCTTCGACTCCTTCGCGCACGTCGGAGGCCGTGCCGTACAGCGTGACTTGTTGCAGCCAACGGTCGGACAGGAGCTGTGGGATTTTGTCGTCCTCTTTCCTGGCAATCGCCTGCTGGATGGCGTGCATTTCCTCTGCGAACCCGGCTTCGATCCAATACTGCTGATAATTGGGCAGACGCACGTAGTTCGTCAGCGTGCGTCGATGGACGGCGGCGGCAGTTGCCTTGTCTTCGGCAATGCAAGTCGGGATCATGTTGGCGATGATGAAGTTCTCGTCTTGCCGTTTTTCCGGCGAGAGTGCTTGCCGTGACTCCTGCATGTGCGAGCGCGCGGCGTTGGCCCAGACCGCGCCCTGCGCGATTTCGCCAGCGAGTTTGACCATCGGCTTGCGCAAGGCGGCCAACACAAGCGGCGGCAACGGACCGGCTTGCGGCGCCGCAGCGCTGAGATCCTGGACAAACTTGCGGATGTCGCTGAGGGGCTTTCCCACCTGCAGTCCCAACCGTTGGTGCAGAGGACCGTGGCTGACACCGATGCCGAAGTGGAACCGGCCGTTTGATATTTCGTGGATCAATGCTGCACTCTGGGCATAATCGAACGGATGCCGGGTGTAGATATTGGCGATACTGGTGCCGAAGGGAATCTCATGGGTGACGAAGGCAAGGGCTTCACACATTCCCATGCCATCACTCACACTGGTGCAATAAATACCCGAGAAGCCTTCATGTTCGAGCCGATGGGCCAGTTCAAATGTTGCTTGCCGCCGCTTGGGCATCGCCGCCAAACTTACCGCCGGTTTTTGTGTCACAATGCCTCCTAATGCAGTAATGAGTCCTGAGTGATGAGTCCTGAGTAATGAGTGCTGAGCGAACCCTCTACTTCTTGTTCCTGCCTAGTCGGTTCTCAACCCGCATTGCTCATTACTCGTTCCTCACTCGTACCTGATCGTGCGAAGAGAGTCGAGGCGAGAAGGCCGGGGCAGGGAGGGTACGTCACTCCATTCTCAGGTTGACTTGCCTCGACGGCACGATAAGGTGACGGTTCGAGTAAGGAGAGGAAGAGACCAGGCATGAGTGACAGACAAAGATTCGTTCTCGGTCGTGGAGGGTCTTCCCGTGCGCGTGGACAGGAGACCATGAACGCAGTGCCGCCGTGGCAGGTACGGTTCCCGACTAGTCACTCGCTGGGCGCGCTCTGGGCACGAGACCGGGACCCCGAGGGATATGCTTTTTGGGAGCCGTTAGGCGACGCGCGCGGTGTCGTTACCGTGCCGGGAGGCAAGGAACTACGCCTGAATGTGACTCCACAGGCGTCCACCGACCTTTCTCCTCTGGCCGCGCTACAGCCAGACGACTTGCAGTATCTGCAACTCTCCGGCACACGCGTCAACAACGCCGGCCTGGTCCACCTACGCGGGTTGACGGGCCTGCGTGTGCTTTGGCTCTACGACACTCAGGTAAGCGACGCAGGCCTGGTGTATCTCCAGGGGCTGACCGGGCTGCGGGTCCTCAATCTGCGTAGTACCTTGGTCAGCGTTGGCGGTGTGGACGCCCTGCAGCAGGCGCTACCCCAGTGCGAGTTTCGCCGCGCGTGGAAATAAACGTCTGTGGCGGTAAGTTGCTCTCGGGCATAGCGCCGTTAGTGAAACGGGAGGTGGCGAAACTCACTGTGGTAGAGTTCCCGCAGTTTCGTGACATCCTCAGCCGGTAGCGTTTTGCCGCTCACCGCAAGGTTGCTCTCGATCTGCTGGACCGTGCGGATCCCTGGAATCACCGTCGACACGGCTGGATGGCTCAAGACGAAACGTAGCGCTGCCTGGGCCAGATTCGGCACATCGCCTTTCATCAGGAACCCCAGCTTCTCCACTGCGGCATGCGTTTGCGCCAGTCCCTCCTCGGGAAACACACCTCGACGCCAGTCCTTCTGGGCAAACTCTGCCGTGCTCTTGAACCGGCCTGAGAGTACCCCTCGTTCTAGAGGCACACGGGCCATAATGCCGATGTTTTCTTTCTGGGCGAGGGGGAACAGTTGCTCTTCCGGGTCTTGATGCAGGATATTGTAGACGACCTGGAGCGTATCCGGTTTGCCCGTCTCGATTGCTACGAGGCCATCGGCGGTCTTCTCCAGCGAGACGCCGTAAAAACGAATCTTCCCTTCGCGTTTGCAGCGGTCCAGCCGTTCAAAGATCTCGCCACGCCGCATGACTTCTTGAGAGGGATTGTGGAGTTGATAGAGGTCGATGGTCTCGATCTGCAAGCGTTTGAGGCTGGCTTCCAGGGCGGAGGTAATGTAATCGGGGTCGAAGTTGCGCAGTCCCTGGCGGACGGTGAACTGATTGCCGCCTTTGGTGGCCAGGATAACCTCGCTGCGACGTGTCTTGAGCACCTGGGCGATAAGTTCCTCGCTGTGGCCGCGGCCATAGGCGTCGGCGGTGTCAATAAAGTTCATGCCCAGGTCGAGAGCCCGGTGGAGTGCGCGTAGGGATTCTTGGTCATCGGTTGCACCGAATACCTCTCCGCCGATCGTCATGGCGCCAAAGCCGATGTCTGAGACGCGTAAACCCGTCCTGCCCAAGGTACGATATTGCATGGTCACTCTCCTGAATAGTGCGTTTTGCTACGAGCTGGCCTCCGTCTTTAGACGGTAGCGAAAGTCGCAGTACTTTGCGCCCTTCATAATCGTCTGGGTGCGTGTCAGCTCGACTTCGGGACCACCAACAACTTCCGCCATGTGGACGTCCATCTCACACAGTAAGAGCGCCCCAAGTTCAGGCTCGCCCAGTTGTCTGAAGAAATCTGCGTAGCGACAGCCAGTGATATTGAACTCGACCGTGTCCGGCTCCTGCTTCAGCATCTCAAAGTCAACCGCAGTGCCGATTCGCGGAATCAGGGCTGCATTCAGAGCCGCCCATTTCTCTCTGGGACTACCCGGAAGCTGAACGCCGATCTTCTGAAAAATGTTGCGCGCCCAGTCCCGCAGTGCTGCACTCACAATCTGATTGGCACGTTCCTCGCCAAGCTCTGCCCGAAATGCCTTCAGCAGAGGGATAAGCACCTGGGCTTGCAGCTTGACCTCATCGAGCAGAGCAATGTCGGCATTCGTCACATGGGCTAACGGATCGTCCATAGAAACCTCCTGGTGTCTGCCTTGCTTGAGATTAGATGATCCCCTCTTTCTCCAGTTTCTTGAGTGCGTCTGTGGACAGTCCTAGCAACTCACGGTACACCTCCTCGTTGTGCTGCCCTAGCAACGGCGCGGGTCTGGTCTCAACCGGCGAGTCGGTCAATTGCACGGGACAGCCGGGCATGGTGATCGTCCCGCGAGTGGGATGTTCGATAGTGACAACCATCCCCCGTTCGTGCAGGTGCGGGTCGGTCAGAATATCCTGTGAGTCGAACACCGCGCCACACGGCACCCCCATTTCTCCCAACGCTTTCATGACCGTCAATTTATCGTGCGTCTCCGTCCAGGCCTGGATGAAGGCATGAACCTCGTCGAAGCGTTTGTTCCGCTCTGACTGCTCAGTATAGCGGGGATCGCCAATCAGGTCTTCCCGGCCGATCACCCGTAGCAGGCTGTCCCACATCTCGCGCGTGGTCGCCATGAGATAGACGTAATCGTTAGGACCGCCAGGATGACACTGGTAGATGTCGGTGGGCGCGAGGTGACTGAAGCGGTTGCCGGTGCGCTTGACGACGGTGTTGGTGTGCAGATGATGTCGCATAGGCACGCGCACGTAGTTGACCATCGCGTCCTGCATCGACACTTCCACATGCTGTCCTCGGCCAGTCTTAGCGCGTTGCAGCAGCGCCGCCAGGATACCCGCGGCGCAATGGATGCCCGTACCCGTATCCCCGATAGTCGGCCCTGGTCTCAGTGGGGGACCGTCGGGCAAGCCGGTGATGCTGAATGCGCCCCCAGCCGCCTGCGCGACCGCGTTAAAGCTCTTGTAGGCGCTCCAAGGACCATAGGTGCCGAACCCTTTGATCGTGGCGTAAATGAGCCGAGGGTTGAGTTCTCGCAAGGTTTCATAGCCCAACCCCAGCTCCTCCATCGTACCCAGGGAAAAGTTCTCGATCACCACGTCAACCTGAGTGACGAGTGAACGGAAGAGTGCTCGCCCCTGCTCGCTCTTGAGATTGAGAGAGACGCTACGTTTGTTCGCGTTGAGCAGGACAAAGAAGTAAGAGTCGAGACCAGGGGTATCGGCGAAAATCGCGCGACCCGATTCGCCGATGTGCGGGGGCTCAACCTTGATAACATCTGCACCCAGAAAGGCTAGAAGTTCCGTGCAGGATGGTCCCGCCTCAAAGTGGGTGAGGTCAAGAATACGCACCTGATCCAATGCCGGCATAGCTTCCCCTCCTTTGGCAAGCAATAAGCAAGGTTACTGTACACCGACACGCCTGTCCTGCCAACTTGCTGAAAAGAATCATGACGAGGGTTGGAGAGGGTGTTGAAATAAACAAGAGGGACAGGATAAAGTGCAAGACTACGGCGGCGTACCCAAGTGGTTAAGGGAGAGGTCTGCAAAACCGATTGTGAGTTCTGTCACTGAGTGATAGGAAGCAATAAGAGAGGCGATAGAGCAAAGGAATTTCCTCTTCTGCTCATGTCGCTTCTCTCTCTGTAGCGTTCCATATCGGCGCTTCTCACGCGCGAACAATGACAGAAACAATGACAGTCCTTGCTGTCTAGCGTTTCCGATAGACCTCACGGCGGTGGCCGATCTTCACCACGAGGACAAGAAGGACTTCGTCCCGGACTTGGTAAATGACGCGGTAGTTTCCTACCCGCAAGCGGAGGAATCCGCTCTGTCCCTGGAGAGCCTTGACTCCAGGCGGACGCGGATTTGTTGCAAGGGAGAGAATACGCTCGTCTATTCGCTTCCGGTCTCTGCGAGGAAGACCAGCAAGGTCACGTTGTGCAGCGGGAAGGATTTCAACGCGGTAGGTCAATCAAGCCCGAGCTCCTTTCGGGCTTGCTCGTAGGGGATCGGAACCTCATTCGGGTCAGCGAGTCTGCGCTCTGCTTCTTCTACGTCCAGGCGGTCCTCCAGATCGTCACACACATCCTGGTAAAGCCTCTTGAGCGCCTTCTCTGCATCTCCTAGCCGCTGCCAGAGTCTGGGTGGCGTCAGTTCTCGGCCCCCATCCTTGCGCCACTGTCCCAGACAGGCTGCGTATTGCTCTCGGAGAGTAGACAACTGCGCTTTGAGGCCCTGAAGGGTAGCCAGCGGGGGCGCCTCTTCCAGCGCGCGCCGTCCCTCAGCAAGCGTCTTCTCCGTCTTATCTGCCAGCTTCTCCAGGTGTTCAATCCGCGGAATATCTATCTGCAGGGCGTTGTACACTTTGGGGAGGGTGGAAAAGTCAGCGATGAGCGCCACCGCGGCGCCCGCACTGGAATTGAAGGCTTGGGAAGCCGAGAAAACCTCTTCCATGATGTAGGTACTGTAGCGGGGAAGCCTTTCGCTGGCAACGGCAACATAAAACCGCCCCTGTGTATCCCCGCCAAAAGATGAAAAGCGCACGACCCCGACACCTACCGCCAGAAGCGTTTAGAAAGCTACCGCCGGCAGAAGGAGCAGGGGGCTAAGGAGGGATACCCAGGCCGCGGGCAGCATGCTTGACTTAAGCCATTCCTCCTCCTGCCGATCTCAAAAACGGTAGGTAGCTGCTACGCAAAGGAGGGCTGAGCGATGAGACGGCAGATGCTCCTGGCCGTGCTGATGGTTGGGCTCTGTGCGCGGGCTGAGGCGGACGTGCTGTGTAAGAATCCCAGTGGAGCTCTGTTGGTGCGCCCGCAGTGCAAGAAGAACGAGACGCAGCTTGACCCGGTGGCGCTTGGATTGCAGGGACCGCCGGGTCCGCAGGGACCAATGGGACTGCAAGGGCTTCAGGGACAAACGGGGCCACAAGGGCCAGCCGGGCCGCAAGGACCCACAGGGTTGCCTCCTGCAGGAACCCCTAGGATTCTTGCCGTTACTTCGGCGCGCGATACTGAACTTGAGATTTGTAG
>JACXTT010005322.1_pt1 | contig 18732 bp, 25 predicted proteins | sample 9270951 | NCBI WGS metagenome assembly JACXTT01 (sample SAMN15532306, study PRJNA645909) | rock metagenome | isolation source: weathered quartz diorite | place: Puerto Rico | collected 2017-06-21 | reverse complement strand
AAGCCAGGTACTCCGTACTTTGTGGTGACCAGGTGAGCGGCGTGCCCGATTCGGTCTTGCCAGTCGAGCGCAGCCTCGGGTTCGCGTGTGCGGTGAGCCTCCCAAATTGAAACGGTCGCGTATGGAGCGGCATTGGCAAATGCGAGCACCGCGCCCGAACATCCTACGGCCAATGACGGCGCGAGCGTCGGGGCCGATCCAGTGAGAACCTGGAAGCCCTTCTTCACCTCACGGATCATTCGCATCACCTTTTCGAGATTTCCCGAGCTCTCCTTGATGGCGATGATATTGGGATGATGCGATAGTTCGGCGACTGCTTCCGCTGGAATATCGACGCCCGTGACTTGCGGCCAGTTATAGATGAAGATCGGAATCTTGGTCTGATCGGCGACTGCGCGGAAGTACAGCATCTGAGCCGCCGCGTTATTGATCAGGTTCTTGTAGTAATGCGGCGTGCGGACCATCGCTGCTTTATAGCCGATCTCGGCCGCGCGATTGGTGAGCTCGACTGTCTCGCGGACACTCTCGACGCCGGTGCCGGCGATCAGCAATTTTTCCTGCGCCGCGTATTGGGCCACCCATTCCCAAAGCTGGATTTTTTCTTCCGTGGTCAGCATCACGCTCTCGCCGGTGGATCCGCAGACGACGTAACCAGACAGTCCGGTGCGATTCCACTTCTCGACGTTGTGCTGAACCTTGACCTTCCAGATTTCGCCTTCGTGATTAAAAGGCGTAGCGATGGGCGGAAAAATTCCTTGCAGCTTCATAGGAGTGATGGGGCAGCCGGGAAGCATGCTGCCCCTCGAGAAACGTTACTTCGCGACGTAGGTGATGACCAGCGTGTACAACGCCAGCGATTCGATCAGCACCAATCCGAGAATGAGTGCGAACCGGATGCCCGCTTGAGCGCCGGGATTGCGCGCCATCGCTTCCGCTGCGGAGGCGACGGCTTTGCCTTGTCCTAGCCCGCAAAGGCCGGATGCGATGCCCATGGCCAGGTATGCGAACGGCAGATGCAGGTCGGCTGAGCCGCCGCCGGGCGTCTGCGCGAAAATCGGGGTGCTTAGCAGCAGGAACGCGGCTGCCAGAAAAATCATCTTGCGTGTCATGTGACTGGACTCCTTCGTATGGAATTGTTCGCGAGGAGGTGGTTCCCTATCTGCCCTGGGGGACGGCGGGCTCACACTCGGAACGGATAAAGCCATTAATGTTCGTGCGCGACGGCACCGCTCACGTAGATCACCGTGAGCAGCATAAATATAAACGCTTGTAAGAACGCGACAAATACGTGCAGGCCCATGAAGACGGCCGGTAACACCAAATACGTGAGCGAGAGGAATGTGAGAGTCACCTTCTCGCCGGCGAACATATTCGCAAAAAGACGAATCGTGAGCGAAAGCGGCCGCGCCAGATGACTGATGAATTCGATCGGAACCATGAGCGGCGCAAGATAAGGCATCGGACCGGCAAAATGGGCTAGATATCGGCCAGCGCCCTGCTCGCGAAAACCCATCGCGTGGTAATAGAAAAATACTGCGACCGCCAGGCCGGCCGGCACCGCGGGTGTCATGGTGGGTGACTCGAATCCCGGAATAACCCCAATCAGATTCATGAATAGAACGAAGATGAATAGAGTCCCGACGAACGACACGTATTGACCGGCGCCGTGCTCGACCGCGTCATGCGCTTGGCCGGAGACGAAGTTATAAATAGCCTCGAACGTCAGTTGCAGTTTGCCGGGTTTGTCGGCAGAGAGCCGCGACTTCAGAAATGCGAACAGCACCATAATGATCAGCACCACCAGGATCTCCATGGTGATCCAGTTTTCCCAGGGATGCGCTGGGTTCTCCGGCGGACGCCCGATCGCGTTCAACAGCGAATCGAGCGGCCCAGCCAAAAACTGGTTGAACAGTTTGGTGGTCCACAGGTCTACTTCATGTTCTGGCATAGATCAATTCAAAGATGAGCTCGAGCAGGACGGCCGCCGCGGAAACCAAAAGACCCGATGCCGCGGCCGCGACGTTCAATCCTAGAAATTTGATTATAACGTAGGCCACCACGATGATCGCTAGAATGCGCAGGATGAAAGGCGCCGGTGACCGCTTCTTCGGAGCGGGCGTAAGAGCATCTACGACCTGCCGCCAGCCCCAGAAGCTGACGTAGGAGACTGACGCTCCAATCAGGAACGCGAGCCCGATTCGGATTCCTTTCGTCAGGGCCAGGCCGAAAGTTCCGAGGATTGCGAGAGCCAGAATGATCCAGGTAACGCGACTGATGAAGCGATCGTAGAAGGCTTGGTCAGCCTGCGGCATCGTCCTTGCTCAACTCGCGGATGACCTCGATGATTCCAGCGGCGACGCCGAGGAACAGAAAGATGATTCTTAGAAAGCTGGTTCCGAACGCCTTGTCGAGCAGATAGCCAATGACGAAGCCTACGAGGATGGAAGCCGGTAGCAGGAAAACCAAGCTGTAGTATTTTCCGAACTGACGGATGACGCTATCTTTCGGCATGCGCGGCCCGCTTCCGTTCGAGAATACCGGCGGCCTGTTCGGCAGTCTCTTTTACCAGGAAGCCCATCTTCGGATGCGTAGGGACGATATCGGCGGCGAGCCCGTACTCCTCAAGTGCTTCGGACGTGGTGGGGCCGATGGACGCGATCACCATGCGGCGTAACCCGGCGAGCACTGGTTCTTCGAGGTGTACTTGCGCGGCGATGCGGAAGAGATGGGTCAACTGGATGGATGTGGTGAAGATCGCGACGTCGGCCTGGCCCCCCACGATCCGGCGAACCGCATCCTGCAATGGTCGAATGTCTTCCGGAAGATCCCATTGATAGACGCGAACCGGTGTAACATCGGCGTCGCGGGCGCGGAGTCCGGCCAGCAGCTCCGGGTTGGATTTTCCGTACTCTTGCACGGCGATTCGGCGCTCTCGCCGATTCGCGGTGGCGGCAAGAACCTCGCGCCACGTGTTGGGTTCCGGAACAGTGACAGCGACCGGCACTTCCATTTCGCGAAGTGCGGCGAGCGGCTTCGGTCCCCGGGCCACGACCGTGATCTTCCGCAAGGCTTCAGCGAAGGTGTCGGGCGGGTAGTGCGTCGCGAGGACCTTGTCGAGCGCGCGAGTCCCGACGCCTGTGAGGAAGATCATCATGTCGAATTCGTCGCGGAAGAGCAGCTCGGCGAACGCAAAGGCGTCCGGGTTGTTCTCGATGGGCGCCTCGCGCATCGACGGAGCGACAAATGGATCGCCACCCTGACGGCGGATCAGTTCAGCGATCTCAGTTGCACGCCGGCTCTCGAAGGACAGGACGCGCAGACCGTCGAAGGGCATCAACTTGAGGTTAGCAGGGTGCGCCGCGCACGATCCGCGCCAACACGTGCCATGTTCTTATCGGCGGTAAGATCGGTGGAATGAAGCTGTCCGAATACGATCGCGCCTTGCTCGAAGGTGAGCGCGGCCCGGCCGCTCGCCTGGCCATGTCGATCATCACGCGGATGGCGGAGCTTCAAGGCGCGCGCACGCTGCTCGACATTTCGCAAGCCCATATCGACAGCACCATCTACATGGGCGAAGCCGGCCTGGAGTTCGCCGAACGCTTGGCCGGCTGGGGCGCGAAAGTCGTAGTGCCGTCGTCGTTGAACGTGAGCGGGCTCGACGAATGCCATTGGCGCGAGTGGCCCGTGCCCGGGGATTGGGCTGAAAAGGCGCAACGCCAGATGCGCGCCTACCAGAGCATGGGATGCGTTCCTATGTGGACCTGCGCGCCTTATCAGACCTCCATGGCGCCGAAGTTCGGCCAGCAAATCGCTTGGGGAGAATCGAACGCGATCGTCTTCGCCAACTCCGTGATCGGGGCACGCACCGAACGTTATCCGGATCTGCTCGACATTTGCGCGGCGATCACCGGACGAGTGCCCGCGATCGGATTGCACGTCACCGAGAATCGCGCTGGCCAGCTGCTGATCGAGCTTCGCGGCGTGCCACTCTGCGTCCAGGAAGATGATTCGTTTTATCCCGTTCTCGGAATCTTGCTCGGTCGATTGGCCGGGCATCGTATCCCGGTTATCTTGGGCCTCGCTGTGAGGCCGGCGGAAGACCAACTAAAGGCTCTCGGAGCGGCGGCTGCATCCTCCGGCGCCGTGGCGTTGTTTCACATCGTCGGCGTGACGCCCGAAGCTCCCACTCTCGAAGCTGCGTTTCAAGGACAAACGCCCACTGAAAAACACGACGTCACACTCGCCCAGCTCCGCGAAATCCGGCGCGAACTGACAACGGCCGAAGGCACCAAGCTGGACATGGTGGTGCTCGGCAGTCCACATTTTTCACTCGCCGAATTCCGGCAGCTCGCGCCCCTGGTCGCGGGTAAGCGGCGGCACCCGGGCGTACAGTTCCTGGTGACCACCAGCCGTATCATGAGCGCCCAGGCATGCGAGGCGGGAATACTCGAGCCGATCGAAGCCTTTGGTGCGCGACTGACTGTGGACACCTGCATCCTGGCGACGCCGATGCTCCCGAAGTCTGTCAAGGTGCTCATGACCAACTCGGCGAAATACGCCTACTACGCGCCGGGGCTGCTGGCGACACAAGTGGTATTCGGAAGCATGGCGGACTGCGTGCGATCGGCGATCGAAGGCCGCGTGGTGCGCGATGAGTCGTCATGGCAGAGCTGATTCGGGGCAAGGTAGTCGTGGCCGGCGAGGCTCGCGGCGAATTGCTGTTGAGCACCGAGCCGCTGAGCTTTTGGGGCGGCTACGATTCACGGACCGGTGAGATCATCGATCGCCGGCATCCACTCTCGGGCCGAATCGTAAAAGATTGTATCCTCGCGATGCCCAACACGATCGGCTCCAGTACGACGACCGCGGTGTTGCTCGAAGCCGTTCGCGAGGGCACTGCGCCGGCCGCAATCCTCACCTGCCGAGTCGATACCTTCCTGGCCTTGGCATCGATTGTTTCAGGTGAGATGTACGGCCGCGCGATCCCTATCGTGGCATTGGAGATCGAGCAATTTCGGCAACTGCCGAACGGGGCGCGAGCACACGTCAGCCCGAACGGTACAATCGTGCTCGAATAGTGGCCCATGCTACGATGTATTTATCGAACAAACAGCGCTGTTTGTACGTCTATACCCAGCAGGGGAACCATACTAAGTGAAGACCAAGTGGAAAGTTCTGCTGATTATCGGCCTGATCGCATTAGTCAGCGGCGGTGTGTTCGCCAGCATCAAATACAACCAGCGTGGAATTGTCGACGTGCAGACCGGCCGCGTGGTCCGGCAGGACCTGACGGCGACGGTCACGGCTTCGGGCGAAATTAAGCCGAAGAACTACATCAATCTCGGCGCCACTACGTTCGGCCCCGCTCCCATCACCGACATTTTGGTGAAAGAAGGCGAGCACGTCAGAAAAGGTCAGGTTGTCGCAAAGCTGGAGTCCGTGCAGGCCAACGCGGATGTTGTCGCTCAGAAGGCCGGGATCGATACGGCGCTGGCTGATTCGGCCGCGGCCGAAGCAGGGATGAAATCGATGGAAGACGCGGTTCGGACCGCGCAAGCCACCTTGGAGCGAAACAAGGCTGAGCTCGATCGTACCAAGACGAATTTGGACCGCGCGACGGAGCTATACAACTCGAAGCTCCTCGCCAAACAGGATTACGACCAGAAAAAAGCTGAGTACCAAGCAGCGGCTGCGGCTGTCGGCGAGGCGGAAGCCAGGATCGCGCAAGCGAAATCTCAGCAGGCTCAGTCCCGTCAGCAACTGGATTCTACCCAAAAGCGCGTGGCCCAGTTGCGCGCTTCATTGACCCGCTACTCGGACGTGCTAGAGAAATACTTCGTCACCTCGCCGATCGATGGCATTATCACCAATCTTCCGGTGCGCGTGGGCGAAACCGTGGTGCCGGGCGTTCAGAATTCCGCTGCCAGCACCATCATGACCGTGGCGGATATGTCGCTGATCACGGCGGAAGTTAAAGTGGACGAAACAGACATCATCAACGTTAAGATCGACCAGCAGGCTGAAGTTACGATTGACGCCATGCCCAATCAATCTTTCAAGGGTCATGTGGTTGAGATCGGCAACACGGCGATTCTGCGGTCGACTGGTCTCGCCGCTTCGCAGAGCACGACGTCGAACCAGGAAGCGAAGGATTTCAAAGTCGTCATCGCCATTGACAATCCGCCGTCGGATATCCGGCCGGGCCTCTCCTGCACCGGCAAAATCACTACTGCGACGCGGCAGCGAGTGCTGACGATTCCAATCCAGGCTCTCACAGTACGGCAGCGCGGCGACTTGGATCCTCCGAACAAGAACAAAGGCGTTCAGGCCGCAGCTAAGGTCGATCCGGTGGCCGAGAAGGCGAAGAAGGAAGAGCTGCAAGGCGTTTTCCTGGTAAAAAACGGCAAGGCGGAATTTCAGAAAGTGACCACTGGAATCACGGGCGCCACCGATATCGAAGTGCTGAACGGCTTGAATGAAGAGGACCAGATCGTGACCGGAACCTACAAGGTGATCCGCACTCTCCGGAACTCCGCCAAAGTCAAGATCGACAACAGAGCGCCCGTCGTGAAAACGGAAAGCTAGCTTCAAGCAATGGCCACAGCGACACAAGAGCTCGTCGATCGCGGCGAGAGTTTGAAGCGCGACGGCGTCGTCATCCGCACCTATGATCTGTGGAAGACCTACGTCATGGGCGACCAGGAGATCCATGCCGTCTCGGGCGTGGACATCGAGATCCGGCGAGGTGAGTACGTTGCCATCATGGGGCCCTCGGGCTCAGGCAAGTCGACGCTGATGAACCTGATCGGCTGCCTCGACACACCGAGCAAGGGTCTGTACTACCTCAACGGAAAGCTCGCGAGCGATATGCAGGATGATGAGCTGGCCCGCATCCGCAACAAGGAAATCGGGTTCGTTTTCCAGACCTTTAATCTGCTGGCGCGCGCGACGGCTTTGCACAACGTCGAGCTACCACTTATCTACGCTGGAATTCCGGCGCAAGCGCGCATCGAGAAAGCTCAAGCCGCTCTGCGTGCCGTCGATCTCGAACAGCGCATGCATCACAAACCCAATGAACTTTCCGGCGGACAACGGCAGCGCGTGGCCGTGGCTCGGGCGCTGGTGAACAATCCTTCGATCCTTCTGGCTGATGAGCCCACTGGCGCACTCGACAGCGTCACCGGCAACGAGATCATGGGCCTGTTCGAGCGCTTGTATCAGCAGGGCAATACTATCGTGCTAGTGACGCATGAGCTCGACATCGCGATGCGTGCGCATCGGGTGATTCACATCCGCGACGGTAAGGTCGAAAAAGACGAACGAGTCGGCAAGCAGCACTAAGCGCGGGCCGCTGACGTTATTCCACCATCATTTCGGTCTTGCGCGGTCGAATCTTCTTCATCAGAAACATCAACGGAATCACGGCCAGGAACGTGATCGCCAGGAAACGGAAATCATCCAGGTAGGAAAGCAGCATCGCTTGCCGTTGGACCATACCGTAAACCATCTGCTGCGCCTGTGCCGCGGCGTGAACGGCATCGGCGCCTCGGGCCATGAAAGTCTGTTGGCCGCCTCGAGCGTCGATTGGTAGGCGCTATTCAGCGGCGTCAGATTCTCCACCAGCCGGTGTTGATAGAATTGCTGCCGTCGTGCGATGAGCGTGGTTGATAGCGCAATTCCGGCGCTGCCCCTGATGTTTCGTGCCAGGTTAATTAGGCCCGTTGCGTAGCTGGTCTTCTCCTTGGCGATGAAGTAGAAGGCCATGGTATTGATCGGCACGAACCAGCACTTCGCTAATATTGCCGTAAATCGTTGAAGAGACCGGAACGATATGACCATTTACCTGCGCGTCGTCGGTGGAGACATGGTTCCACGATTGGACCCAGAAGTATACGCCCGCCGCAATCAAGAGCAGCACCACCGCCAAAAATGATCAGTTTCCGGTAACGACTCCTCGGCGGACGCGACACGTCAGACGCGGGCTCAGGTTTCGTCACGCTCGTCGCCCGCTCGAGCTCATGGTCAATATCGTATTCGACAGCGTCACGTTCCATTATTTCGTCCTCACTTCGCATATAGAGATTCCATTTGTCCTGTGGCGTGCGCCAAGTCGGCGCGTGCTTGGTTGTAACGGTACAACGCCGCGATCTGATTGTCGTTGGCGCGGGCCAATTCGTCTTGAGCAGTTATCACTTCGATGTTGTTGGCAACGCCAGCCTGAAAGCGGTCGCGAGCCTGGATGACCTCTTCGCGGGCGAGGTCGACGGCCAGATTCGCGACTTGGACCTCGCTCTTGGCCGAAACCAGTTGCTCGCTCGCGGTTTTCACTTCCAACGCGATCCGGTTTCGAAGCTCGTTTTCCTGCCGGCAATTTTTCTCACTTCGATGTCGGCGATCGCCGTCTGCGCCTTGATCCGTCCTCCAGTGAACAGCGGAATATCGAAGCTGGCCGTAGGAAGGAATCGTTGAAGTGGGCGTGATACCCTCGTGGCCCCATGTCCCTAACAGACTGAGTCTTTGGCAGTCTTTGATCGCGGGCGCCTTTCTTTTCCAGTTCCTGGGCGCGCATTTGCGACGCGATGGCTTTCATTTCAGGCCGCTCAGCGAAGGCCCGCTCGATGGTGTCGTCATCAGAATATTCCGGTGTGTGAATGAATTCCGATTCATCGGTCAGCTCAATCTCCTGGTGCGGATCGATATTCAACAACCGCGCCAGAGCGTAGAGAGAGGTCTTGTACTGCGTCTGAGCGTTAATCAGCCGTTGTCTTTCGTTCTGATATTGAACGTTGGAGCGAAGAGTATCGATTCCTGTTCCGACGCCGTTCTTCTGAAGGTCCGTGGCTTGGTCGAAAAGCGCTTTCGCGAGGTCCATTCGCGATTGTGCGGCCGTCACGTCGGCTGAAGCGCGCAGGCTACCCAGGTACTGAGAGACTACCAACTGCACCGTCTCCTCCCGAACTGTCTGATCTTGCGCTCGCGTTCCCTCGACATTCTCTTTGGATACTTGCCAACGCCGCCAGGCTGTAAGATCGAAGATCGGCGCGGAAAGCTGGGGCCGGCTTGAATAACGTAGAGAGGCCCTATGGGACCGGGAAAGCCTGGGATTCGCTTACCAAACGCCGTTTCCAGATTCGCGCGCCGCAGCGTATCCGAAACACCGAGGCGGATTTGCGGAAGCAGCTCGAAGCGCGCCACCGTTTGATGCTCCTGGCTTTCGGCGATGTTCAGGTTTGCGATTTGCACTTGCGGATTCTGTTTCAAGGCAAGCTGCACGGCATCCCGAAGCGTCAGCTTCAGCGTGGCCGGCGCCGCCGGAGGATCGGCCGCGCCTCTGAGTATGCCGGCCGCCAGCAGCACCAACATCGACTGCAATAGAACGCCTCGCCAAGGGTTAGGTGACTTTCCCGTTATCTCACCCACGATCGATTCAGTCATCGGCCCCGCGCTCCGAAAGAATGCTCCGTCGCCAAATAGCTTCTTCAACACTCGCTTCCCTTCCTCATCGATGTACAGCGTCTCGGTGAGATCCACAATTAAGGCTTTGCGATCTCGAATGGAAGCCGCCGTCGTCCAAGACTGCTCCAACTCCTTGGCCCACGCCCCAATCAGCTTGCCCTCGACGAAAGGTTAGTGCTTCCGGACTGTCGTGAATCGTGATTTTTAACATGTGGTTCCCCGCTCGCAATGGGTTAGAAGCACCTCGCAGGCCTAGGTTTCGGCCCCTTTTTCAATAGGTTACGGCTACGTGACGGCGAAGTCCCGCCGAAATGTCGGCCCGTGCCGAGTATTCGGCAGAGCCTTGAACTGCAGCGACTCCCCCATAAGCTACGGAACAATCATCAAATCGCGGTGTCTACATAGACGTGTTCGAGCGATCCATACTCATCGATAACAGGTCGAGTAAGTCGTGGAGTTTTCTCGCATCAGTAAGTGTCGAGTTAGTCGCACTAAGTCTGGCGATCCTAATTCCACTAACACAAACTGATCACTTACCGGATTTTCGTTGGAAAGCCGTGAGCCTCGGTGTACCGCTGCAACAGTCGGAATTGCCGCAAATCGAGACTACCTCGAGCAGCGCGAGGGTGAGCCGCTTCTCTGCTCATCGAATCTTCGTGCCGTTATTGACTCGCTCGGTATTCAGCAATGCGATAAAAGACACGGGAAGCGTATCTGTCGAGCCGCCCGGATTCGTTTCCATAGAGGGCGCCGCACCGGTAGGCATCCAGCTCGACAAATTCATCGAGCCGCACATTGTTGTGAGCCCGCCTCCGCCCGTAATAATCGAGTCCTCTGCGCCGTCGAAGCCAATTCGCGTCAGCACCGGCGCACAAATGGCCAAGCTGCTACGGAAGGTGCTACCCGAATATCCTCCACTTGCGAAAACCGCGCGCGTGTCAGGCGTGGTCCGGCTGATCGGTGTGATAGGGAAAGACGGATCAATCCAAAATCTGCAACTCATCAGCGGTCATCCATTGTTGGCAAAGGCCGCGATCGATGCCGTCAAACAGTGGGTCTATCAACCGACTCTTCTTAACGGCGAGCCGGTGGAGGTGATCGCGCCGATCGATGTCAGCTTCACCTTGAACCAATAGGCGCCGACCTACTGGACGCGCCGATGAAGTAAGCGAATTACTAAGTAAAGCACGCAAAATAGTAACACAGACAGGATGGCTAACTCCCAGATGTGATGGCGCAGGTAAGGAAGTGTCTCCCGGCCGAGCCTCGTTCCGAGCCAGGCCAAGAAGATATACCGGGGGATTCGAGCCGCCATCAAAACTATCGTGAACCGCAGCGGCGTCACTCCCAGCGCGCCCGCCGAAATGATGAAGATCTTCAACGGAAGCGGTATGGGCACGAACGCCGGGACGAACACCGTAAGCAGCCCGTACTCCTGAAACCACGCACGGAAACGAGCTTCACGTGGAGTAACTGCGTGGCGATGAAGATATGCTTCGCCGCCCTTGCGTGCGACTTGGAACAAGAGTAAGCAACCGATCAAAGAACCGCCCATGGCCGCACCCGCCGCCCAATAGGCTTGTGACCGGTCGGCGATCGCGATCAGGATGATGATGGCGTCGACTCCGCCCACCATCGGGATTCCACTGTTATCGAGAATCGCGATGAAAAATACTCCGGCGGGTCCCCACGATACCAAAGTTTGTATGAATTTGGACAGTGGCGCTCCGATGAATTCTACTTCAGCATCGCGATCAGTTCCGTTTCGCCGATCACCGGAACGCCCAGACTGTTAGCTTTGTCGAGTTTCGAACCAGGATCTTCACCCGCAACGACGTAATCGGTTTTCTTGCTGACCGATCCAGTGACCTTGCCGCCCGCCGACTCGATTCGTGCCTTTGCGTCTTCGCGGGCCAAGTTAGGCAACGTTCCGGTGAGAACGAATGTCTTGCCGGTCAATGGTCCGCCGGCTTTTTTGCGAACCGCATGTTCAAAGGTAAGGCCCGCTTTGCGGAGGCGTTCCACTAATTCTCGATTGCGACGCTCATGGAAAAATTGGCGGATACTCTGAGATACTTTCGGCCCGACTTCCTCGGCTTGCTGCAACGTTTCCTCGTCGGCGTTCATCAACGCATCCAGGCTTCCGAACGTGTCCGCCAGAATCTGAGCGGTTCGTTCTCCTACAAACGGAATGCCCAAGCCATTCAGCACACGGGGCAGCGGCTGTTTGCGCGACCGATCGATATTCTTGAAGACCTTTTCGGCGGACTTTTGGCCCATCCGCTCAAGATCAATGAGCTGCTCCATCGTCAAGTCGTAAATATCGGCGACGCTCTTCACCATCCCTCGCGTCACCAGTTGATCAACCAGCACATCGCCCATTCCGTCGATATCCATCACGCCACGCGCGACGAAATGCAGAATGGACTGTTGCAGCCGCGCGGGACAATTGGTATTGATGCAGCGGCTGGCCGCTTCTCCTTCTTCGCGTACGATCTCGCCGCCGCAGACCGGGCAATGCTTCGGCATGCGGAACGGGCGCCGCTCGCGGCCTTGCTTGACCACCCGCACAACTTTCGGAATTACGTCGCCGCTGCGTTCCACCAACACACGGTCCCCGATTTCAACGCCCAACCTGCCGATTTCGTCCTCATTGTGAAGCGAAGCCCGCGCCACTGTTACGCCCCCGATAATGACTGGTTTCAAAAACGCCACTGGAGTCAACGCGCCCGTGCGTCCGACGAAGACCTGGATGTCGTCAACCAAAGTCTCGGCTTGCGGCGCGGCGAATTTGAAGGCAATGGCCCAGCGCGGCGCCTTCGCGGTCCATCCCAGTGAGTGCTGTTGCTTGACTGAATCCACTTTCACTACCACGCCGTCGATCTCGTACGGCAGCGACTCGCGCTGGGTTTCCCACTGCCGGTAGAATTCGAGTAGTTCATCCAAGCCGGCGCACTTTTTTCGATAGGGATTTACTTTAAAACCCATCTTTTCGAGAGTAGCGAGTGATTCCCATTGGCTTTCGAAATGGGTCTGGCCGTTCACGAGCAAAAAGTAAGCGAAGTATTCCAGTTGCCTCGAAGCCGTGACGCTCGGCTCGAGCGCGCGAAGAGCTCCGGCAGCTGCGTTGCGGGGATTCGCAAAAAGTGAAAGCTGTTGCTTCTCCCGGTCAGCGTTAAGTTTCTCGAACGATTTCCGCGGCATGATCACTTCGCCTCGTACCTCAAACACGTCGAGATTCGTTTTGGCTCTGAGCGGCAGCGTCCTGATAGTGCGGGCGTTTTCAGTAACGTCTTCGCCCACCAGTCCGTCTCCCCGCGTGACAGCTTGATGCATGCGGTTGTTTCGATAGTGCGCCGCCATCGATAGGCCGTCCAGCTTCAGCTCGGCCACATACTCGTAACGATCGCCGTGCAAGAGGTCGCGCACACGCCGGTCGAACTCGCGCATCTCGTCTTCATTCAGCGCATTGTCCAGGCTGAGCATGGCCGAGCTGTGCGGAACTTTTACGAATCCCTCGCGCGGCTTTCCTCCCACGCGCTGGCTGGGAGAGTCGGCAGTGACGAGCTCGGGATGCTGCGCTTCGAGTTCCTGCAACCGCCGCATCATCTTGTCGTACTCGGCGTCGGTGATTTCCGGCCGGTCCAAAACGTAATAAAGGTGCTCGTGATGGCGTAAACGATCGCGCAGATCTTCTATTTCGTGAGCTACGGTCTTCGCCGGCATCTCTACTATAATTAGGGTACTATTGAGACCTACCGGCAAACGTTTCTCATCTACAATCCTCTCGCGGGCGGACTCAGACGGCGGAAGCATGCGATCGCACGTGTGATCGAGTCACTCGCGTCGCGCGGCATCGTCGCGCATCCGCGCCCTACTACCGGGCCTGGAACGGCAGCAGAGCTCGCGCGCCGCCTCATCTATCAAGGCGCGGATCTGATTCTGGTGGCCGGTGGCGACGGGACCATCAACGAGACCATCAACGGGATGATCCACTCGGACGTGCCGCTCGGCATCCTTCCGGCCGGGACCGCGAACGTTCTTGCGACTGAGCTTTCGCTCGGTAAGACAATGGAGAGCGCGGCCGCCTCTCTTTGTGAATGCGTTGCCGAGCGTGTGGCTGTCGGGCTGCTCGTGCGCGCAGCATCCGATCGTCCGCGCCACTTTCTTTTGATGGCGGGGGCGGGTCTGGATGCCGATATCGTATATCATCTCGCCCTGGGCCTGAAGGCCGCGCTCGGTAAGGCGGCGTATTGGATCGGCGGTCTTCGAAAGCTCGGAAGACGTCTGGCGCAGTTTACGGTGGAAGTGGATGGCCGAAAACTCCAGGCCGGTTTCGCTCTAGCCAGCCGAGTCCGCAACTACGGCGGGGATCTCGAAATTGCGCGCACTGCTTCGCTCCTCGACGAGGAATTCGAGCTGGTTCTATTCGAAGGCTCCAGTTCGCTAACTTACTTGAGATACATGTTGGGAGTCGCTGCTCATCGACATCTCGGCATGCGTGGAGTCACGACGTTTCGCACACGGAGGGCAACGTTCTCGGCGCCTCCAGGCACCAAAATTCATTTGCAAGTAGATGGTGAATACGCGGGTTTTGCGCCGGCGCGAATCGAAATCGTTCCCAACGCGCTGACCCTGCTAGTACCGCCGGGATTCCGCACATTGGACCAACAGGCCACCGCTCGGACGGCCATCGCCACTGCATGGACAACATCACACACACGCTGACTGGACTCGCTCTGAGCCGTGCCGGTCTGAACCGCTGGCATACTCGGTCCACACTCATCCTCATCGCGGCAGGCAACCTTCCCGACATCGACATCGTCGCGACGGCTCAGGGCTCGTTCAATTACTTCGTACATCATCGCGGCGTGACTCACGCCATTGCGATGGCACCGATCTTGGCCGTGCTGCCGATGCTGCTAGTGTGCACTCTCGATCGCTCGATGCGAGGTTGGAGGTCAGCCTATCTGTTGTCGATAATCGGCGTCGGAAGCCACCTGCTGCTCGATTGGACCAACGCGTATGGCGTCCGCTTCTTCCTCCCGTTCTCAAAAGAATGGTTCCGTCTCGACCTCAACAACATCATCGATTTTTGGATCTGGGGCGTTCTCCTGCTGGCCGCGGTCGGGCCCATCTTCGGTCGCTTGGTCAGTTCTGAGATCGGGGCCAAACCGGCTGCTGGACGCGGGTTGGCCTGGTTCGCTCTTTCATTCCTGCTGATCTACGATTTCGGACGCTATCTCACGCATCAGCGAGCGCTCGAGACCCTGAATTCGCGCGTGTATCAAGGCGGCGCACCCATCCGCGTCGCCGCTTTTCCGATCTCGGTTGGAAATCCGTTCGCGTGGTCGGGCTGGGTGGAGCGGCCGGATTACTCGATTCATTTCTCCATGAATCTGCTGGCCGATTTCGATCCGACCGACGGAATGATCATTCATAAGCCGGAGCCCGGACCTGCGATCGACGCCGCGCACCAGGATTTCACGGTGCAATCATTTCTCGAATTCGCACAGTACCCGTTATGGCGCGTGACGCCGCTGCCCGAACCGGAAGGCGCGCATCGAGTGGACGTGACCGATTGGCGATTTCCCTTCACCGCGAGTGTGGTGGAGAACGCGTCGAATCGCGTTCTCTCTTCGTCCTTTCACTATTGAGGACGCGAAGGTTTTCTAACCCAGGTAGTCGAACAGACTGGTCTTGGGAAGTTTAGCGCGGGACGTCAAAGCCGCCTGCAACTGCGTCTCGGACTGTTGCATCACGGTAATCGCCTCGGCCAGATCGGCATCCTGCATGTTACTCAACTGCGTCCGCAACTGGGTTTCGTAGTTCTTGCCAAAATCTACGGCGTTCGCTACGCGGTTTTGGACGTTTCCGTAAAAAGACAGTTGCTGATTGAGGTATGTGTTTGCGGTCTGCACATCCCCGATAGCCGCGTTTATCGCCGTCTGGTCGTTGTTCAGCAGCGCCACGCGCAGATTATTGATGGAAACGAACACATTCTGCTGGGCGTTCGTACTGTCGAAGATATCCTGCGCGGTTCTGGCGGCCGAGAATGTAGAGCCATCGGCGCTCCGGATTTGACGCGAGGAAGCTGAACCCTGATAAGCGCTGATCGGATTGGTTTGCGTTAGATCGATGGTGTAAGGCGCCTGCTGGTCATTGTCGCCGGAGAAAATGTAACGGCCTGACACAGTAGTGTTGGCGGTGCTGACCAGTTGCTGCAGGATACCTCCCAGCTCACCGGCCAGATCCTGTCGAATTTGCGCGTTCGCCGTGCCTGTCGCACCCTGGGAGCCAAGCGTCTGGGCGCGCTCGACCAGGATAACCGAGGCTCGCAGCGAGGACTCAGCCGTGTCTACTTCCGTCTGCACCCGGCTGAGATTCGTATCGATCTGTTGTGTTTGATCCAACTCGGATCGCGTCTGGTAAAGGTTCGCGATTTGATCGGGCGAGTCGGCGACGTGGTTGATCTTCAGTCCGGTCGTCATTTGCTCCTGCGAGCGTTGGGCGCGTAGTTGAATTAGCGCCACGCCTCTCAGGAAGCTCAAGGACGCGGGATCGAGAGAGCTGATCATTGGTGTTCCTTTATGGGACGAGGCCCATGAGCGTTTCGGTCAGGCTGTTCAGCACTGTCAACGTTTTCGCATTGGCTTGATAAGCGCGCTGAAAGGCGATCAGGTGCTCGGCTTCTTCATCTAGCGATACGCCGGACACTTGCTGGCGCAATGCTTGGGCCTGGCTCAGCAGCAACTGTTTGGTGGATTGATTGTCGCTAGCCGTCGACAGGTCCCGCCCGACGCGCCCGCCCAAATTTCCGTAGAACTGCGCAAAGGTATAACTGTTGAGGTTTTTCGCGTTCGCCAACGCGGCCAGTTCAATCGCATTGCCGTTACCCCCCGGGGCGCCCGGAAGCGCGGCTGCGATTTGATCGGGCGTCAGATTGTTCACGCCCAGGCTCACGGCTGCACCAACGGCTGGATCGTAACGGAACAGATCGACCGCCGGGGCGGTGCCGCTCTGATCGATCCCGTTCGCCAGCACTCCGTTAACCTGATCGGCGAGACCTTGGGCGAGCGTGTCGAGGTCCCGCGAGTAAGATGGCAGCAGATTGTTTTTGTCATCAAGCAAGGCGCTCAGTTTGCCGCCTATCATTTGGGCGCTGATGTCCGCTCCGGTGCTGCTGAGAATTGCCGTCTGTGCAGTGGAGAAGTCGCCCGTGATGCCAAAGCTCTGATTGCCAACCACCAGAGGCGTCTGGCCACCGATATACACGGTGATCGAACCGTCGGTCTGCTGCAACGCCGTGAAATTGACGTACTGCGAAAGTTCCTCGAGCGTAGAATTCAATTGCGCGTCCACTCCCGCATCCACGCTTCCGTATGGATCCACCCGCCCCTGCCCGTTGATATGAGCGATCACGTCTGCCAGCCGGTTGATGCTATTGACCGTACTGCGGACTTCTTGATCGATGCTGGTCCCCTGACCCGATAGGCCTGCCGCCGTACTCTGAAAAGTCTGAGCGACGACCTGCGCCCGGTCAATCACAGTCTGCCTCGAAACTGTATCGTTCGGGTTGATACTGAGCTGCGAGAAGCTTTGAAACAACCCGCTCATTGCGGATGCAATTCCAGACGTGCTCGAAAGATTGAAGTAGGTCTCGATGGCATTGAGATCGGAGGCCTTCTGCTGAAAAAAACCTAATCCGCTCTGCTGATCGCGGACGCCCTTTTCGGCGAACCCGTCGCGCGAGCTCTGCACCGGGCCTGGCCGGACGCCCCCCGGCAGCCCCACTGTGAGATCGAACGGCATCGGTACGAAGGTGGCGGACTGCTTCACATAGCCCGGTGTCGAGGCATTGGTCACGTTGTTCTGCGTTACCGTGAGCGCCTGCTCGATCGCACGCATCGAGTTGGCTGAGTTCAGCAGCGACGTCAGCAAACTACCCATGCAGCACCAGCCTTCTGGACTCGCTCGAGGCAGGATCGCCCGGCTTGCCCCCGGCAGTGTAGTTGCCGCCGCAATCATCGGCCGCCGCTGATAACAGCCGCGCCCAGCCTTCGTAGAACCTGCCGACGCTGGCCTGTAGAGCATTAACTTGTTGCAATTCGCGCCGCAGCCCGGCGATTTCGAGCCGCAACGATTGTTCGGCTCCTACTCCACGGCGATCCCGCGATTCCAACATCGGCTCCAGAATCATCAAGCATTCGAGAGCCGCCTGGAGGTCGCGAGCGCCGCTTTCCAACCCCGCGGCCGACGGCTGCAATAGTTTCAAACGGACCTTTTGAAGACTGTTCCGTGCTTGCCTGACTTGCTCCAACTCCCGGCTCACGTGTGCCATGGCGCCGCCGCTCACAGGTAATTCACTCCGCCAAATTGCAGGCTATGCCGGATGATGCCGTCGCTCACCACGCTCGCATCCACGCGATAGCCGCCGCCGAAAACCGCCGCTGTTAGACCGGCCAGCTTCGTAACATGCCCCGGCGAATTGCCCAACGCCGCCGCCAAATGCGCGCTTAAGTTCGAAAGCTGGATTCGATCTAAAGCAGCAGACCGATTCACTGGTGCCGGCATTCCGCCGCCCTCACCGGAAGATCCTGAAGGCCTCGACACGCCCAAACCGGAAAGAGCCATATTGTCAGAATCGTTTATCTTCATTGCCGCGCATCACACCGATGAACGATGGTCATCGCCTTCCTATCTACCTATCGACGCACAGCCGAACGATCGCAGAGAATAAGGCGACAATCGGCGGGTGATAGCACTCTCTTGGCGGAGGGATATATGGGATGCCGCGTGGCGGCCGGACTCGAGCTGTTAACGCTGCGCTTGTGTGGCGACTCGCAGCCAACGATCCAGAAACTTGCGACTCCCGTTTTCGCGCTGCGGTCCCTTGGTCGCTTGCGGATTCATTTTGCGGTCGAATTGTCCTAGCAGCTCCGCCTCGTCGTAGCCGATCGCGGCCGCGTACTGGCGGATGTAACTGGTACTAAAGATACCCCCCGGGAGCTTCTCGAACTCTTCCAGTTCGATCGCCCGGAGAAACCGTAAGCTGATCTTGGTCCGTTCCGCAATTTCCTCGATCGATAGGCCCGCCCTCTTCCGGAATTGGGCGAGTTCGAGCGAACAGACAAATGGAAGACGGCGAGGCGTGGCAGCGCCACTCTTTTCCGAGGGCATATTTTCGATTGGTCTAGTAAGAGTACTTACATCAACCGTTAAGGGATTATGATAACCCATTTGTCAACAAGATACGAGGGGTGAAAACACCTTAAC
>JACXTT010005321.1_pt1 | contig 18734 bp, 14 predicted proteins | sample 9270951 | NCBI WGS metagenome assembly JACXTT01 (sample SAMN15532306, study PRJNA645909) | rock metagenome | isolation source: weathered quartz diorite | place: Puerto Rico | collected 2017-06-21 | reverse complement strand
ACGACAAGGGCCCAGTCTCAGCCAACATTTGTTGGAGTTCGCACTTTTCTCGGTGCTCCTTACGTCAAAAATCTGGACGACCTGCACGCCGACTTTGCCGTCCTCGGCGTTCCCTTCGACGAAGGCACCTGGGGCTGGCCGGGAGAGCGTTACGGACCGCGCGAGCTGCGCGAGAGCTCTCAGGAATACAATCACGATCTTTCGGAAGGTTTCTACTATATCGACGGCGACCGCACCACGCTGAAAGGCAAACGCTGGGCGGATGTCGGCGACATCGAAGTATTTCCCACCGTCCCGGCAACGACGGAAGAAAAAATCACCGCCGCAGTCAAGAAGATTCTCGAGAAAAAAGCATTTCCCATCGTGCTCGGCGGCGATCATAGCCTGACATTTCCAGTGCTTCGTGCTCTGGATAAGAACGTGACGCTCATTCATTTCGACGCTCACTTGGACACTTGGAACGGCGAGCCGGGCAATCTCGATCATGCGTCCTGGGTTAATCGCGCGGCGCAACTTCCGCACGTGAAAAAAATCGTGCAAGTCGGGATGCGAGGGCTTGCCAATGATCCTGAGGCGATCGGAAATGCGAGAAAGATCGGCACGAAAATTATCACCTCCGAACAGATTCACAAAAAGGGAGTGGAATGGGCGCTGGAACAGATTCCATCGACCGAAAACATCTACATCTCATTTGATGTGGACGTGATGGACCCCTCGCTTGCGCCGGGCACGGGAACGCTCGAACCCGACGGCCTAAACTTCCGCGAAATGGACGAGTTGCTCAAGGGCGTGACGAAAAAGGGAAAGCTCGTAGGGCTCGACATCGTGGAAGTGAATCCCATGCGAGATTCGAGCGGGCGCACGGCGCAAACGGCGATTCGTTTGATGATTGATCTGCTCAGTCAGGCGTTTCAATAATTTCGGCGCGGCTGAGGCGAAATTATGGATGAAAAGCAGCGCGATCGCGAACTGGGGATGGACCGCTCCATTTCGCGTCGCGATTTTCTGGATGGCGTGGCTGTTACGATAGGGGGCGCCGTCCTCGCCGCGCATGCGCCTGCGGTTGACGCGCAAGAGATGAAATTGCCGAACTATCCGCCCGCTCTCACTGGATTGCGCGGCGATCAAGATAAGGTCTTTCAATACGCGCACAAATTGCGCGATGGCAAAGCGTGGGATTTGCTCGGCACGCCCGAAAATTCCAATGAAACGTATGACCTCATCGTTGTCGGCGCGGGCATCAGCGGCCTGGCGGCGGCGCATTTCTATCGAAAGAAATTCGGGAAGAATTCGCGCATTCTGCTGCTGGACGCCCACGACGATTTCGGCGGTCACGCCCGGCGCGACGAATTTGAAGTGGATGGCCACTTGCTTCTCGCAAACGGTGGGACGCAATCCATCGAAAGTCCCGGCGAGTACAGCAAAGTCGCCAAGGAATTGTTTGCCGAACTCGGCGTAGAGGTTCAGAAGTTTTACAAACATTACGACACGAAGCTTTACGAAAAGCTTGGCACGGCCTGTTTCTTCGACAAAGAGACCTTTGGCGCGGATGTGTTGCTTACCGGAATGGGCAAGACTCCCTGGCCTGAATTTCTTGCAAAGGCTCCGCTTTCCGACGCAGCGAAAAAAGACATCGCGCGCGTTTATACCGAAAAAAAAGACTACCTGCCTGGCTTGACGCGCCCGCAGAAAGCTGCGCTGCTGCAAAAAATCAGCATGGCAGAATTCTTGACGAAGCATTGCAAGGTCACTCCGGAAGCGCTGCCGTTTTTCCAGAAATTTCCTCATGACTTGTACGCCGTGGGAATCGATGCGATCTCTGCCTATGGGTGCTACATCAACGGAGACGACTACGGTTCGTTTACATATCCTGGGTTCGACGGGCTCAGCCTTGAAGATCAGGGCAAGGAAGAGCCATACATTTTTCATTTTCCGGACGGAAATGCTTCGGTCGCGAGACTGCTCGTTCGCGCGCTTATTCCGGAAGCGATGCCCGGACATACGATGGAAGACATCGTCGCGGCGAAGGCCGATTACAGCAGGCTGGATCAAGAAAATCAGCCAGTGCGAATACGATTGCTGTCAACCGTGGTCCACGTAAAACAAACGCCCGGTGCGAACGGCGCAGTGGAAGTTGCATACCTACGCGACGGCAAGCTGATTTCGCTCAGTGCGAAGCACTGTGTGCTTGCCTGCTACAACGCGATGGTGCCCTACCTTTGCCCGGATTTGCCGGATAGGCAGAAAACGGCGCTTTCTTACTGCGTCAAAGCGCCGTTTCTTTATACGCGAGTTGCGATTCGCAACTGGAAGCCGTTCGCGCAGCTCGCCATTCATCAAATTGTTGCGCCGGCAAGTTATCACTCTTTTGTCGCGCTCGATTTTCCCGTCAGCATCGGCGATTACAAATTTCCCAGCAAGCCCGACGAGCCTGCCGTACTTTTCCTTTTGCGCACACCGTGCAGTCCAGGAGCGCCGCGCCGCGACCAATATCGCGCGGGGCGTTACGAATTGCAGATGACCCCGTTCGAAAAAATCGAACGCAATACGCGCGAACAATTACAGCGTATGCTCGGCTCCGCAGGATTTGACGCTGCGCGCGACATTGTTGCCATCACCGCGAACCGCTGGGGCCATGGCTACGCCTACGAATATGACTGGTACTCCGATCGCGATTTGCCGCCTGGTCCGCGGCCCAATGTTGTGGGACGCGCACCCTTCGGACGCATTACGATTGCCAATTCCGATTCTGCGGCGCGAGCATACACTGACGCGGCGATTGATGAAGCTCACCGCGCGGTGAACGAGCTTCCGAAATAGATACGCGTTGATTGCATGCGCCAAAGGTGAGGTCCTGAGTCCCGAAAAAGGCGTTCGGGACTCAGGATGACAAATTTATGTCGAGCGGCGGAACCTTGGTCGAAGAAAAAAATTTTTGGCTGACGGCGGCAGAGATGCCGCGCATCGCATCGCAGCCGCTTCCGGAACGCGTGGACGTCGCGATTCTCGGCGCCGGATACACGGGACTTTCCGCCGCTCGCACTTTGGCAAAACTCGGCGCGCGCGTCGCGGTTCTCGAATCGCAAACGGTCGGCTGGGGCGCAAGTTCTCGCAACGGCGGTATGGTTCTTACTGGCTTGAAGCTCGGGGCGACCGATTTGCTTTCGCGTTATGGCAAAGAAGCGACGCGGCGCATGTTCACGGCCTCCCTGGAGGCGATTTCGACTGTCGAACAAATTGTTGCCGACGAAAAGATCGACTGCGACTTCTGCCGCAGCGGCCACCTCGAAGTCGCGAACAAGCCGGGCCACTTTGACGCGTTCCAGCGCAGCGCAGAGACAATGGAGCGCGAACTGGGGCACAGCGTGCGAATCGTGCCGCGCGAAAACCTGTTCGCGGAGATCGGTTCCACAATTTACTTTGGCGGCCTTGTGGATGAACTGAGCGCCGGAATAAATCCCGCGCGATATGTCGCGGGACTTGGCGCCGCGGCTGTTCGCGCAGGCGTGGAAATTCATGAGCAAACGCGCGCGGATCAAATTGTGGCCGAGACGAAAAATGGCGCTCCATACTGGAAAATTTCAACATCGCGTGGCGCGCTCTGGGCTCGCGACGTGCTGGTTGCCACGAGCGGCTACACAAGCAACACGACTCCCGCGTTGCGCCGCAGAATTGTTCCTATCGGCTCGTACATCATCGTTACGGAAGTTTTGCCGGAAGCGCTTGCCGCAGAACTCAGTCCGCGCAATCGAATGATCTACAATTCGCTTTATTACACCCACTACTATCGGCTGACGCCGGATCGCCGCATGCTTTTTGGCGGGCGCGCCGCATTTTTCCCCGAGAATGAAAATACGGTTCGTGAAAGCCAGGCAATCTTGCAGCGGGACATGGTGAACATTTTTCCGCAACTGAACGACATAAAAATCGAATACGTTTGGGGCGGAACGCTTGATTTCGCGTTCGATATGATGCCGCATGTTGGAAAAATGGACGGTTTGTATTACTCCGTCGGCTATGCAGGGCACGGAGTCGCGATGGCTACTCTGCTCGGCCAAAAAATGGCGGAGCGGATTGCTTCTCGTTCTGCCGCGGCGGATACGAATCCGTTTGCAGAAATTCCGTTCAAAGGCGCGCCGCTTGGACTTTATCGGCGCAAGCCATGGTTTCTTCCGCTCGCGGGAATGTGGTTTCGGTTCCTCGATTTGATTAGTTAAGCGAAGTTGTGCGCACCCTTCGTTTTGCGTCGCAATACCAAATACGCGGCAGGCCCAAGCAAAAGCGCAACAGGTCCCCACACAAGCGCGAACTTGCTTTTGCTATTTGCTTCACTCAGGATGCTGCCCGCGGTCGCTAGAATTCCCAAAAGGATGGGCGCAGCGACAGAGTAGAAAAGACCAGCTGTGCCGCCGGGGATCCTGAAAGTGCGCTCGAGCTGCGGATGCGTTTTGCGCAATCGCCAGCCGGAAATCGCCGTCATGATCGTTGTCGCAACACGGAGCCAAGCATAAATCGTAATGAGCTGCGCCAGGCTGTGAATTGCAAGCAGCGCGTAAACCACCGCCGAAATCAGAATACTTGCCACGGGTGTTCCGAAGCGCGGATGAAGGCGCGTGAGTTGGCGTGGGAAGAAGCCGTCCTCGGCCAGCGCAAACGGCATGCGCGTTGTGGCGAGCACCGTGCTGTTCAGCAAGCAGACATTTGCAACGGTGCCGGCAAGCGTCATCGCGAGCGCCAGCCAAGGTCCGCCGATGAGCCGCGCCGCTTCCGAAAAATAGCCCGAGCCCCAATCCTGCCAATTGTTCAGTGCTGCGAGCGAAGCGGAGGTCGGCAAAAAGTACGTCGCGATGGACATGGGTACAACGATTGCAAGTGCCAGCGGATAGTTGCGCCGCGGATCGCATACTTCCTGCGCGACAGTAGAAAGTTGCTCGTAGCCGGAGTACAGCCACACACCGAGCGCAAGGCCAACTCCAAAAACTTGCGTAAACGGTTTATTCGGTGGAGTCAGCGGCACAAAGGGATTGTGATGCGCATGCGCGAGCGCGATCACCGTCATAACGAGCACCGGCACGAGGACGGCAATTTCAAGAATTGTGGAGACACGTCCGACCAGCTGGATGCCGCGGATATTTATGTAGGCAACTACGACAATCAACGCGACGCAAATCGCGTAGTGCTCCAAGCGAGTGATCGAAGGGAAAAAGGCCCTGATGTAGTCCGCGAAGAGCACGGCATAGGCGCTGCCGAGCAAAAACGACGAAGTCCAATTCCACCAGCCACTGAGAAATCCCCAAAAATCGCCGAAGCCCGTGCGCACCCAGCGGTAAAAGCCACCTTGCACAGGCATCGCGGTCGTGAGCTCCGCCGCGACAAGCGAAATCGGAATGCACCAGAAAAAGGGAATTAACAAGTGATAGAGGAGCGTCATGCCCGGCCCAGACGTGGTGACTTGCTCTTCGAGGCCGAACGGGCCGCCTGTCGTGTACGAAAACATGACGAACACGAACGAGAAGATGCCTGCTTTTTTCGCGGCGGATTTCAGCGTGCGATTATCGGCGTCGGCCACTGGTTAGAAAAATCTTCAGTGGCGGGATGCTACGCGGTTTCCTTCGCGCATGCAACGCTATTCAGCCCCAACTCAGAATTTTCGCGAGTGTTCTTTTGCCCAGCGCTCGACGACGACTTTCTTGTCCGTGTAAAACTCAATCGCGTCGCGTCCCTGGCCGTGCATGTCGCCGAAAAAGCTGTCCTTCCATCCGCTGAACGGGAAGTAGGCCATCGGCGCGGCGACGCCGATATTGATGCCGATATTTCCCGCGGGCGCTTCGTAGCGGAACCGTCGCGCCGCGGATCCGCTTGAAGTAAACAGCGAAGCCTGATTGCCAAACGGGTTTTTGTTCAGGAACGACATCGCTTCGTCCAAATCTTTCGCGTGAACGAGGCTCAGCACGGGTCCAAAGATTTCCGTGCGCGACAGTTCGCTTTCCGCGGGAACGCCGTCGAGGACTGTCGCCTTCACAAAATTTCCATTTTCGCCACCCGAAATCTTTGCGTTGCGGCCGTCCACCAAAATCTTCGCGCCTTGCTTTTCGCCTTCGCCGATCAGCGTTTCGACGCGGCTCTTGCTTTGCGGCGTAATCACCGGCCCCATTTGCACGCCTTCTTCAAGGCCATTTCCAACACGCAGTTTCGTCGCTGCTTCGGCAATCGAATCGCGAAATGTCTTTTGCGCGTCGCCAATCGCGACCGCAACGGACACGGCCAGGCAACGTTGTCCCGCGCAGCCAAACGCGCTATCGCCGATGATTTGCGTGGCCATGTCCATGTCGGCATCAGGCAAGACGATTACCGGATTTTTCGCGCCGCCTTGGCACTGCGCGCGTTTCCCGCTTGCCGCGGCACGGGCGTAAATGTATTTCGCCACCGGAGTCGAGCCAACAAAACTCACCGCGCGCACTTTCGGATGATCCAGAATCGTGTCCACGGCAGTCTTACCGCCGTTCACCATGTTTACGACGCCCTTCGGCAGTCCGATCTTTTCGAACAGTTCAAAAGCGCGCTTCATCGTCAGCGGCACGCGTTCCGAACATTTCAAAACGAACGTGTTGCCCGTCGCAATCGCGTACGGCAAAAACCAGAAAGGAATCATTGCCGGAAAATTGAACGCTGTAATCGCGGCCACGACCCCCATCGGTTGGCGAATCATCGTTTCATCAATGCCGCGCGCCACGTCTTCCAGGTTGTAGCCCTGCATCATCGTGGGAATGCCGCACGCAACCTCGACATTTTCAATCGCGCGCCGCAGCTCAGCTTTTGCTTCCGTCAGCGTTTTTCCGTTTTCCGTGGTAATGAGCCGCGCGAGTTCATCAATGTGTTCTTCGAGCAGCATTTTCAGTTTGAAGAGCGGTTGGATGCGGTCTTCCGGCGGAGTGCGCCGCCATTCGGGAAACGCGGCCGCGGCCGCCTCGATCGCGGCGTTCACTTCGCTCGCTTCAGCGAGCGGAACTTTGCCCAGAGATGCTCCTGTCGCGGGATTGAAAACGTCCTGCCAGTTCGTGGATGCGGAAGCGGTCCATTGGCCGCCAATGTAGTGCGGAACTCGTACGTCGGAAATGGCTGTAGCGCTCATGGGATTACCTCGGCAATCGCGAAGAATAGGACTCAGAAAAGTTTACAGGAATTTGCCCCGTTACGAAATGAGTGCGAGCCCGCGGCTTCAGGGATCTCGCAGCCAGGCTTCTATGGCGAAGTCGCCGCCAAATTCCTTTTCCCTGTAGCGGTGACTACGAATTCGCTGGGCCGGAACGAGTCCACGCACAAAAGGAACCGTCGCACGGCCAGCGATTTTCGGCGCATAGAAAAGAAAAAGTTTGTCTACAACATCCGCTGCAAGCGCCGCACCGTTCAACGTCGGCCCAGCTTCGAGCAAAACGCTGAGAATCTCGCGGCGGCCCAGTTCCTTGAGCACGGATTTCAAATTGAGTTGCGCCCCCTTCGCGGGCAAGCGCACAAGTTCCACTCCTAAGTTTTGCAGTTTGCGCGCGATGGGAGAGTTGAGCGCGGCCGCAGTGAAAACGAGTAGATCATCGTCCAACGTTTGCACGATGCGCGATTCCGGAGACAGGCGCAAGTGGGCGTCGAGAATAACGCGCAGCAAGCGGCGCCGCCGCGGCAACCCGCTGCGATCGGTGAGCAATGGATTGTCTGCAAGAATCGTCCCGATTCCCGTGAGCACCGCGTCCGATGCTTGCCTCATTCGTTGCACTTCCGCACGCGACTCTTCCGAACTGATCCATTCGCGCTTTTTTCTCTTGCTTTGATTCGGCAATGCGAGCTGACCGTCCAGCGTCAGAGCGGACTTGAGCGTAACGAATGGCTTCCCCGCTGCACTCCAGCGAAAAAAAGCTTCATTCAATTCGCTTGCTTCGAGCTCGAGGTCGCTCGGCGCAAGTTCGGCACCAATTCCCGCAGCCTCAAGCCGTTCCATTCCCCCGCCAGCCACTTTTGGATTTTTGTCTCGCGTGGCCATCACAACGCGCGCCACGCCTGCCTTGATGATCGCGTCCGCGCACGGCCCGGTGCGTCCAGTGTGATTGCACGGTTCGAGACTGACGTACATGGTCGCGCCGCGTGCTCTTTCCACCGCCGTTTTCAGCGCGACAATTTCCGCGTGGTCGCGCCAGTCATATTGATGAAAACCTTCGCCGACGATTTCGCCGTCGCGCACAATCACGCAGCCGACCATCGGATTGGGGCTGGCGAGTCCGACACCTTTCCGCGCCAGCGTGAGCGCATTTTGCAAGAAGCGAATGTCGTGTTCGTTCACGGCTTCAGTCGAAGAGAGAGTTGACGTAAGTTTCGGCGTCGAACGGAACCAGGTCATCAATCTGTTCGCCAGTGCCTACAAAACGAATGGGCAAACCAAGCTCGCGCGAAATGGCCACGACGATGCCGCCCTTCGCAGTGCCGTCAAGCTTCGTCAAAATAATTCCAGTCACGCCAACCACCGATGTGAATTCCCGCGCTTGGGAAAGCCCGTTTTGTCCGGTCGTCGCGTCCATTACGAGCAGCACGTCGTGCGGTGCGCCAGGAATCACTTTTGCCGCCGTGCGTTTCATTTTTTCGAGTTCGGCCATCAAGTTCGACTTCGTGTGCAGACGTCCCGCCGTGTCCACAATCACCGCGTCCGCATTGCGCGATTTCGCCGCCGCCACTGCGTCAAAAACGACAGCGGCCGGGTCCGCGCCGGATTTCTGCTTGATCACTTCCACGCCATTGCGTTGTGCCCAAATTTCCAGCTGCTCGATGGCCGCAGCGCGGAACGTATCCGCTGCGCAGAGCACGACGTTCAATCCCTGCTGCCGCAGCCGGTTTGCAAGTTTTCCAATGCTCGTCGTTTTTCCGACGCCGTTCACGCCCACAATGAAGACCACGCGTGGCCCCGAGCCGTTATTGGACGCGTTCGCAAGCTCCAATTCCGTCGTGGGTTTCAGTATCCGCGCAATTTGCGATTTGATCTCCTGCTTTAGTTGCGAGGCATTGGAAAGCGCGTGACGCTCAAGCTTTTCTTTGACGGAATCCAGCACCTCGCGAGTTGTTTTCACGCCAATATCCGCGGAAATCAGCGCGGTCTCCAAATCCTTCAAAATCGAAGGATCAATCGCGCGCTCACCAAGAAAAATGGTGTCAACGGTTTCCGCCAGCGCAGCTTTAGTCTTCGTGACCGAAGCCTTTAGACGCTCGAGCAGAGACGGTTCGGCCTTTTCCGCTTTATCTTTTTTGTCAAACAGGGAGAACATAGTTCCCTGAAAGTGTATCAGAACGACATGATTCAGCAGTTGGCGGGAAAGGACTACCCTTGTGGAAGAGGCTTTCCTAGGGGCGAGTTTCCTCCGCCCAAATACCATTCGCACGCTTCTTTATAGGCTGCAGAGAGGACCGGATCCGATTGCCAATTTTCAAAGAACCTCCGAATGGGCTCCTGTTCAAATAAATGCTCAAAAGTTGCGTTCACGAGGCACAGCCGGATCGTTGCATCTCCGTTTTTATACAGGCTTCCCAGCCAATCTCTAAGTTCGCCCAGCTATTCTCGCGGCACTTCCTGGTCCCGCCAGAGCGCTCCGAAAACATTCACCATCTCTCCGCCGGCAATGTATCTACCGCTCGCCCACTCACCTTGGGGATCCTCATTGAGGCAACGTTCAAAATAGAGCTTTATGAAATCTACATACTGGCGCTGAGAGATAGCTGGCTCTATTCTAAAATGACCGTCATGAATTAATCCGTCGACGAAACCTAGAACTTCAACATTATCGTTTGCGCTCCACCTAAGCACATCGTCCAACGCAACAATCTCCCCTTTGGGAATCCATTCGCCGTGCTCGACGACAACCCAGTACTTTTCAACGATTTGTTGGAGAGTTTCGTTCAAGGATTAGCCCAATGAAAGAATCAAATGCGCGCTTCAGACCTGTACTTCGACGGCCGAGAGCCGCAGTTTGCCTGATGCAATCGCCGAATCCAGCGCATTCACCACGATGCCGTCGAACTTGGACCCCGCCAGCGCCTTGATGCGGCCCAGCGCGTAATCGAGATCCATCGCCGTCTGATACGGACGATTCGTCGTCATTGCGTCCAGCGTGTCGGCAACACCAATGATTCTCGCCATCATTGGAATCTGAGGGCCAGAAATTCCATAAGGATAGCCGCGCCCGTCAATGTGCTCGTGATGCAACTCGATACCGGGCAGCATCTCCTTCAATTGCGAAACCGGGCGCATGATGTTCGCGCCCTTCACGGTGTGCTGCTTCATCAAGTCAAACTCTTCCGGAGTCAGAGACCCGGGCTTTTTCAACACGCGATCATCCACGCCGATTTTTCCGACGTCGTGCAGCAGCGCCGCGATGCGCAGCTTGTCCAGTTCTTCCGCACGCAGCCCCAATTCGCGTCCGATGATTTGCGAGTATTTTGCCACGCGGCCGGAATGGCCTCGGGTATACGGATCCTTTTCGTCGATCGCGGCCGCGAGCATGCGGATCGAGCCGATAAACAGCTCGCGATTTTCTTCCGCGGCTTCTTTCAGCTTTTCGATGTACTCTTCAATGTCGCCGGCCATTTTGTTGAAGTTCTCGGCGAGTTCGCTGATTTCCGAAGCGCCGCGCACCGGCGACCGCTGATGAAATTCTCCGCGGCTGATGGCGCGCGTGGACGCCGCCAGGCTGCGCACCGGGCCGCTAATGCCCACGGCAAAAAAATATCCGATAAGAATCGCCACCAGCACCACGATGCTAACGAACGCAAACGCCTGCCGGTTCAAGTCCGCGAAGCCCGCGTCGTCACGCGCTTCGCTCAAGCTCCGCTCGGCGACAATAGCCCAGTTTAATTCGCTGAGCGTGCTGTACGTCCCGATCATTTCTACGGACTTTTTTCCTTGTGTGTCCGCGTAGCGTATGGTTTCGGTGTTGTGCAGATCCTGCGGCAAACTCTTAATGCGCTCCACGACTTTGTCCGCGCTGGCATCTTCCCCTGCGATAAATTTGCGCGTCTCCGGGTGCACGATTAACTTTCCGCGATGATCCACGATGAATACGGTTCTGCCGCGCACGCTTGCGTCCTTCAAACGCTGCAAAATCGGCCGGAAGGAAACCACCGCCGCCAACATTCCCGTAAATTGATCGTGTTCGATGAGCGGAATCGCGATGACAAACGCCGGCAGGTTGTTCGGCGCCAGCGCCAGGGGTTCACTGCGGAATTTCACAATGTTGAGCTGTTGCGACTGCTGGCAAATTTCCAGCGCGCGCGTCAGCACTTTGCTGACAAAAGGATCCTGCTCCGCTCGGAAATTACCCTGCGAAGCGCTCGTGCCTTTCCCGTTTTTGCCGACCGCCGTCATGTAGAGAACGGTCGAGCGGTTGCTCTCGACAAAGTTTTCGAGCAGGCGCGTAACTTTCGGCTCCGCGGCAGGGTCTTCCACGTCCTGAATCGCGCCCGCCAGCTCCAAGATTTGCTGCTGGCTCAGGAGTTGCTGCGTCAGGTTGGAATCGAAAAGTTGTACTTCCTGCGCCAGCGAACGCGTCAAATCCGATTGCTGCACGCGCTCCGTGTCCACCAATTTGTCCTGGCTAAGCTGCAGAACCTGGCGGTGATACAGCCCTATGGGCAGCGCGCTGACAAGCAACATCGCCCCCAGCACGAGCCAGAGAATGCGTATCCTGCCGGACCGCATCCGATCCACAGCTTGTTTCCACTTCGGTTCCATCGCCACACCTATTTTAGGATGGCGGCAAGCGGTAAGGACGGCGACACGCCGTTTGGGTGCGGATTCGCCAATGGAACCAAGGTACTACTCACCCGCGGCGTTATTCGCGCTTTTGCGGACGTTCCATGATTTCGCGAATAGCATCCGCGGGCGCCTTGCCTTGATGCAAAATCGCGTTGACCTGTTCGGTGATGGGCAGCTCGATTTGATTCCTGCGAGCCAGTTCCAATAGGGCGGGTGACGTACCGATGCCCTCTGCGACCATCTTCATTCGTCTCAGAATGTACTTGAGCGGTCGCCCCTTTCCTAACTCTAATCCTATGTGCCGGTTACGACTCAGAGCTCCTGTGCAAGTGAGCACAAGATCGCCCAGTCCAGCCAGGCCACTCAGCGTTTCCGGCTTTGCGCCGAGCGCCTCAGCCAGCCGGGACATTTCCGCAAGACCGCGCGTGATCAACGCGGCCACCGTGTTTGAGCCGAGCCCCAAGCCCTGGCAGGCGCCAGCAGCAATTGCGATTACGTTTTTCATCGCGGCGGCCAACTCCACCCCGAGGACGTCGGTGTTCGTATAAAGCCGCAGCGTCGGCCCAGCCAGCTTCTCCTGGAGCATCTTTGCAGCGCCTTCGTCTTGGCAAGACAACACGATCGCGGTCGGCTCTCCTCGTGCGGCTTCCTTGGCAAACGACGGCCCACTCAATACGGCGATTCTTGCCAAGCCGCGTTTCGTGGTTTGTGCGATTACTTCGCTCATTCGCGCTTGCGTCGCGGGTTCCAGCCCTTTCGTTGCGCTGACGATCATCGTGGTTTCCCGCAAGAAGGGCGCCGCCGCCCCATAAATCTCCCGCGCATGCGCCGCCGGCATCGCTCCCACAACAATTTCGGCGCCATGGGCGGCCTTCATGTTCGAGCCAATGGAAATCGAGGGCGGGAGCTTTTGTCCGGGCAAGTACGTCGCGTTTTCGCGCTTTGCTTGCATTGTTCGCGCGAGTTCGCGGTCGTGTACCCAAAGCGAAATGTGATGAGCCTCGCGGCTCCGCGACAAAAGAATCGCCAGCGCCGTTCCCCAGCTTCCTCCGCCAAGAATCGCGATCCGGCTCATTCCGCTTCTTTCTCTTCACTCTTTTTGCGCGGGGAAAACTTCGGCTCCCGGCCTTCCACGAGCCGCTGAAGATTCGCATCATGCTTGTACACGATGAGCAAGGCCGCGGCCAGCGAACCAACCGTCACGGAAATCGGCGGAGCAAAATGCGGCGCCCACAAAAAATAGATCAGGAGAGGCATCGCAGCCGCGGCGGAAACCGACGCAAGCGAAACGTACCGCCAAAATCCTACGACCAACGCAAACACAAGCACCGCCCCAATTGCCGCAGGCAAACACAACACCAGAAAAACGCCTGCAGCTGTTGCCACTCCTTTTCCACCGCGAAATTTCAGCCACACAGGAAAGCAATGCCCAAAAAGCGCGCCGAGCCCCGCCAGAATTTGAAACGCAGCGTGATCCGGAAAATAGTGCCGTGCCAGCCACACCGGCGCGGCTCCTTTCGCCGCGTCCAGCACTAGCGTAAAAATTCCGGCGAACAATCCCACGCTACGCGCCACGTTCGTTGCGCCGATGTTGCCGCTGCCCGTTTTGCGTATGTCTGTCGCTCCAAAAAGTTTTCCCAGAATCAAACCAAACGGAATCGATCCGCAAAGATATGCGGCGAGAAAAATCAGGATCGGTGTGAGTTGCGTCTGCATTCAGCGTTCGCGTGCGCCCGAAAACGATTCGAGCGTAGTGTACTCCGCGCCCGTGGATTTTAGCTTGCTCTCAATCAAATGAAATGCCGTAGCGTTCATCTCTCCGAATTGGCTTGACGCATGACTTGCCAGCGCACTTAGGAACTTTTCCGATGCTTTTCCACTTTTGTTTCGGGCCAGCGTCAAATGCGGAGTAAATTCCCGTTCTTCACGCGGCACGCCCACTTTCGCAAGCGCCTCTTCAATCGCCGTTGCCAACGCCGGTAAACTATGCGGCGCATCCATTCCTACCCACAACACTCGCGGCCTGCGCTCGTTTGGAAAAAATCCCAAGCCGCGAAATTTCATCAGAATGGGCCATTCACAACTCACGGGCCGCAACGATGTCTTAATGCTCTCTAATTTTCCAAAAGGAATTTCGCCAAGAAATTTCAGCGTTACGTGCAAATTTTCAGCACGGACCCACTTCCACGAATCATCCAGCGGTTTTAGCTCACGGATTAGCGTCGCAATCGCCGCGCGAATCTCTTCCGAAATTTCAAGCGCGACAAAGAGCCGCACGGCTCAGCCTCGCTTGGCCGTTCCGTTGTAAAGAAAATGCACGCGGACCAAATCCAGTGCCGCTTGCGAAGCCTGCATGCGGATCATTTCGCGGTCGCCGGGGAACCGCAGCGCGCGTGCTTTTGTTTCGCCCGAGCTCGCCAGCGCCACATGCACGGTGCCTACCGGCTTTTCCTCGCTCCCGCCGCCCGGCCCCGCAATTCCGGTAATTCCCACGCCCAGCGTGCTTCCCACTCGTCTCCGGATTCCTTCCGCCAGCGCAACCGCTACTTCCGCGCTTACCGCGCCCTTTGCCTCAATCATTTCCTTCGGCACATCAGCCCACGCGGTCTTCATCTCGTTGCTGTAACAAACCACTCCGCCCAAAAAATAGATCGAGCTGCCTGCAATGCTCGTCAGGCGCTCCGCGAGCAGTCCGCCCGTGCAACTTTCCGCGGCTGCAATCGTGGCGTTGTTCAACGTCAACAGGCGCGCTACGACTTCTTCGAGTGGTGAACCGTCCCGTGAAAAAATCCGATCCGTCAGCGCAATCTCAAATCCCTGTTCGATTTCTGCAAAAGTTTTCTTTGCGCGCGCCGCATCCTCGGTCCACATCCGCAAGTGAATCTGCACTTCGCCCGGCGACGCGAGCACCGTCGTGTTCACGTCCGCGTACCGCTTGTAAACCGGCTGAATCCGCTGGTCCACCATGGATTCGCCGAGCCCCGTCACACGCAGCTCGTGATGAAACATTTTTATTCCGGACGCGCGCCGCATCACGCGCGGCACCACTTGCTCCAAGAACAGAGGCTTCAATTCCACGGGCGGGCCGGGCAATAACGCAATCATGCGCTCGCTGTCTTCAATCCACAGTCCGGGTGCCGTCCCGCGCGGATTGTTCAACGGCTCCGCGCCTTCCGGTACCATCGCTTGACGGATGTTTGTCTCCGGCATTTCGCGCCCAAACGAACGAAAGCGCGCCTTAATCGCGTCCACAATTTTGTCGTCGCGCTTCAGCTTGCGGCCAAGCAATTCCGCAACGGTCTCTCGCGTCAAATCGTCTTCCGTCGGCCCAAGCCCGCCGCTCGAAACAATCAGCGGCACACGGTTCAACGCGTCGCGAAACGCTTCGCTCATCAATTCGCGGTCGTCGCCGACAATCGTTTTGCGCAAAACCTCGATGCCGAGCTTATTCAGCTCTTCCGTCAGGAAAAGGGAATTGGTGTCCAAGCGGTCCGGCGTCAGCAATTCCGACCCAACTGCAATGATCTCCGCTTTCATATGTCGAAAGGAATTATATCAGCCCAGCAGCGGCAGCCCGTGCACGTCCCAATCCAGGCTGTAGAGCGCGGTGACGGTCGCAATCATTGCGCGGCCCGTGGGCAGCAACGCCATGCCTACAATTTGCGAGCCGGAAAGCACCAGCTCAGCGTGACCTTGCGGCGAAATGCGCACGATTCCGCGCCGCCCTCCGTGTGAAGCTGCAACGTACAAATTCGATTCACGATCGAATGCAAGCCCCTGCGGCCGTCCCAGTCCACGATAGAACGTCGTCACTTCGCCATTCTTTGAAATACGATAGACGCGGTCGAAGCTCGAAGTTGTCGGTCCCGTCGCATAAAGTTCGCCATCGGGATGAAATGCCAGGTGATAAGCCGCGACAGAAGGCTCCAGCGTGGCAAACACAAAAATTTCGCGGTTCGGGCTGATTTTGAAAATCGTCCCGCTGCGGTCGCCGACATACAAGTTTTCGTCACGGTCAAACGCCAGGCCCGTCGCCACGCCCATTCCTTCAATCCACTCTTCGGAGCGGCCATCCGGCGTCACGCGGTGCACCGTCCCGTCGTTCCGGCAGGACACGAACAAATTTCCCGCACGGTCCAGCGCCAGCCCGCTGGGATTCATCAGCGAGGTCACATACGGCTTCACATTAAAATTCGCCGTCACCTTGTAAAGAGAAACCGGCACTCGCTGGCCCCGCGGGCCGCTGAACGTCACGTATGTATTTCCCTCGAAGTCCACCGCGGGATTCGCCACGGGTTGCAAATTGTCCGCAATCTGCATCGCTACACAGACCGCAAACGGCTGGCTACGGTGCCCATCACTCTCAATCGAAACCAGCCCGCCGTGAGCATTTTCCGGTACTCGCGCGACAACGCGATTCGGGCTCACCAGTGAAAGCCCACCCTCCGTCTCCCCAAAACGCACGACGGGCTTCGAGGCGCCTTGCGAAGCAAATCCGCTTCCAATCAGCGCGATTTCGCCGCCGGGAATCGCTGCGCCCGGCGATACGCGCTCGATCCGCGGTGTTCCGTTTTTTTCTGTGGATGCGCCGAACCCAAATTTCATAGCCAACCAAAGTGTAGCGCGACGCGCAGCAGAATGGCAGCGTACACGCCCGCCAGCCAGTCGTCCGCCATGATTCCCCATCCGCCCGGAAGTTTTTCCAGGCTCCGGACAGGGTACGGCTTCCAGATATCAAAAATTCGGAAAAGGACGAATCCCGCCAGCAAATATTTCCAATTCACTAAACTAAGCGCGGAAAAAATCGCATACATGGAAAAATCCATGTGCGACTGCAAGTTCGGCATGGCAATTGGAATCAGCGGGAGCACCAGCGTGAGATGCTGGCCAGCCACTTCGTCAATCACCACAAATTGCGGATCCTTGATTCCTGAGTAGTCCGCGGCAAGATGTGATGCCCACACACCCGCCAATCCGAGAGCTATGAGCAGCGTGGTCGCGCAAACAAGCGGAAGCCACAACACCGCGTCGTGAATATCCGATCCCGGCACGAGAAAATGCTGGTCCATCAGCGTCGCGTTCGCCAGCGGATGCAGTGAGAAAAGATCGGTCCAGTGCGCGGGCCGTACAAAGAAGACTGCGGAAAGAAAAATGGTAATCACGCCCACAAGCGATCCAAGCGTACCGGGCGCTTTCGGTATGTAGCCGACTCCCAGCGCCGTCGCAATCGCCAGCGCCAGCTGCGGTTTTTCTTTTTGCTGTGAGGGCTTAGCGTTCGGTGTCATCGTCGTGGCGGTTGTTGTAGCGGCCGCCTTCTGAGGCGGGCCCTTCCTCGTTCAAATCCAGAATAATAGTCTTGCGATTTTCTTCCGTCTTCCCGAGTTCCTCTTCATCGAAGATCGGATCGGACACCACATATTTTTCGCTCGACCAGTTGCCGAGGTCCATCGTGTGGCACCGTTTGCTGCAAAAAGGGAAGTCCTTATCTTTTTCGGAATCGGTCGCTTTCTTGCAAATGGGGCAGCGGTAGGTCATGGTCTGCAAATTAGGGAACAATCTTAACCCAGCTAACGCGCGAGCGTCAGCCAATCACGCGCAGCGGCGCACCAGTTGTGATGCGCGTCAGTGCTTCCGCCGGTACAGGCGCGACTCTTTGTTTCGGCTCGCGCCTCGGCTCAATTTCGACGACGCGTCCAATCAAGTCGTAAGCATCAGTCTTTTCAATTTCTACGCGAACCATGTCGCCCATCGCCGCAATTTCACCGCTCGGCAGCTCAACGTCCGTCAAATAAAGTTTGCCGTCAATTTCCGGCGCCATTCCTTCGAGCCGCGCTTCCCACACCAGCGGATTCTCTTTCGATTCGCCCTCGACCAGCGCGCGAACCGTTTCTCCCTTGAATCGCCGCAAATTCTCTCGCGAAATTTTCTTCTGAATCGCCATCAACTGGTTCCGGCGTTGCCGAATCGTTTCCGCATCTACTTTTCCATCTAGCGGAAAACTCGCCGCGTTGTCCACGTCCGAATACTCGAACACGCCCATCCAGTCGAGCTTTGCCGCGCGCACAAAATCGCATAGCTCTTCAAAATCCGCTTCCGTCTCGCCCGGAAATCCCACGATGAACGAAGTCCGCAACGAAACGCCGGGAATCGTCTTGCGAATCCGCTCCAGCAATTTTAAAAATGCGTCGCCATTCGATCCGCGCTTCATTCGCGCCAAAACGTTGCGGCTCGCGTGTTGCAGCGGCATGTCCATGTACTTCACAAGCCGCGGATGCGCCGCAATCGCGTCCAGCAATCCCTGCGTTACCCGATTCGGATACGCATACAAAAACCGCACCCAGGCAAGCTCTTCAATCTCTGCAAGCCGCGACAACAACTTGGCCAATCCGTCGCGCAATCCCAAATCTTCGCCGTACGAAGTTGTGTCTTGTCCGATCAGGGTCACTTCGCGCGCACCGGCTGCCGCGAGATTTTCCGCTTCCTTTACGACCGACTCAAAACGCCGGCTCCGAAATTTGCCGCGCAATTGGGGAATAATGCAGAAACTGCACGGATGGTCGCAGCCTTCCGCAATCTTGATATACGCAGCGTGTTTCGGCGTCGTGACAATGCGCGGCGTTAAATCATGGTACAAAAACGCAGGTGGCTCCGCCGGCAAAACCTTTAAATCGCCCTCGACGGCTTCGATAATCCGTTCGACTTCGCCAGTGCCGACGACCGCATCCACTTCCGGCACTTGCTCCAAAATTTGGTTGCGGTACCGCTCCACCAGGCATCCGGCCACAATCAATTTCTTCGCCGCGCCAAATTTCTTGTGCTCGGCCATCTCCAGAATCGTGTCCACCGATTCTTTTTGGGCGGATTCGATAAAGCTGCAAGTGTTCACGACGAGGACTTCCGCCTCCGCCGCATGCGGCGTCAGCTCGTATCCCTCGCGCGAAAGAATGCC
>JACXTT010005320.1_pt1 | contig 18734 bp, 19 predicted proteins | sample 9270951 | NCBI WGS metagenome assembly JACXTT01 (sample SAMN15532306, study PRJNA645909) | rock metagenome | isolation source: weathered quartz diorite | place: Puerto Rico | collected 2017-06-21 | reverse complement strand
CCGCCGCTTTCGATATCCCGCGGTACGGTCCGCGCGCTGCTCATGCTCATTCAACTCTCTTACCTGGCGATGTACGCGCTGGCACTTTACAAATTCCATGACGTGCTCCGCGTTAGCCACGATCTTTTCGGGTCGCTTATGCTTGGCGGCGTCTTGTTGACGGCTGGCGTGCTCGGCGTGCCAGTGCGGCTTTATCAGTTCACTGCCCTGGCCTTTGATTACCCCAACCTCGGCGTGAAGTTCCGCATGCTGTTTCCGGCGGTGCTGTTGCTCGACGCCGTCTGGACTGCCACCCCATTGCTCTTCCTCGGCCAGCTTCAAGGCCTAGTCCTATTATGTGCCGCTGGACTTGCTTACCTTCCATTCTGCCAACGCACGCTGCTCTACTCCGCTTATGCGAACGCCGGTGGCCGCTCCTCCGCCATCCAGGCGAGGAACTCTAGGTGACTCGGCCGGCGGGCGAACGCCTCATCGTTGCTTCTTGAGTCAGCAACCTAGATCATTTTCTAAACGTCCTGAAACAGCAGGAAGAACTATGGGCGTTGATGACAGCTCTTTGCACGAGCTAGGGCATTAGGACTCATAAATGCGCAAACCTGGAATTCGAGCCGCTACGCGATAACTCCCAGATTGTCGGCAACTCGGAAGCTATCACTGGTGTCCGCTTAAGTGAAGTCGCCTACTCGTCCAAATGATATTGGGAAAGCCGCGTGCAGCGGTAGAACGAGAAGTAGCAAAAGAAGGGAAGCGGCCCGCCAGGGCGGGCGGCAGCGAGCCGCTCCCCCATGCATTCGCGAAAGGGAGAGCGATTACCTGCCAGCGGCAGCGGCGGCTTGATCGAGGATGGACGCCGCTTTCGTGGCGTCTGATACACCGAAAACGACGATCGGTGTATTCGTGCCGGATTCGAGGCCGCTGTAAGCATAGTTGATGTTGATGTTGGCATCGCCGAGGCGAGCGGCCAAGCGAGCGAGTTCTCCTGCCTTGTTTGCAGCTTTAACGTGAGCGATGTCTTCTTCGGAGAACATCACGCGTTCTGTGGTTAGTACATCTTTTGCTGCAGAGGAATTGTCTACGAACAAGCGAACCAGACTCTTGCCTCCCAGGGGAACCGATTGGAAGGCGAGAATGCTGACATTGCGGTCCGCCAGGCTCCGGCAGATTTTGCCGAGAGTTCCTGGCCGATCTTCCGTGAGAATTGCGAATTCTTTGGAAGCAGGCATAGCGGGAACCTCCTTTGCCCACACTCCGGGAACGCGGAGAGCGTTCCCCGTTGAGATGTGACGATGGGCGGATGATACGCCTGGGGTTGGCCGTGTCAATGCGCTTTGAATGTGGCAAGGGGTGAAGACATTTCGATTGCGCCGGACGACGTTGGCAGAGCCACATGGAATGGGCAGGGTGCTCGCCCCCTCGAGCGCCTTGCAGCTGACTCGTACCTTGCATATTACGCAAGAAACGGATGCTGGCTTTCATGAGATGGAGGTCCGTCTCGACGCAACAGACGGGCATGTCATGAGGTACAGGGCTACAGGCTTCGCTGATCGGAGCATCAGAATCCTGGAGATGGGGTAAGGCATCAGAGGTTGGGAGGGAGAGACGAAATTGGAGCAGACTTGGCGATGGAAGGATGTGTGGGTGTTTCTGGGATTTCTCGCAGTGTTCACGACGATTGGTTCGACGCTAGCCATCATGTCGGGGAACGTTTTCGGGGCGCATGGATCTTATGTGCGGATCCTGATGTGGTCGCCGGCGATGGCGGCCGTGGGGGCAGCGGCGTTTGGCAGGAAGTCGCCGAAACTATTTGGATGGGGATGGGGCGACTGGAAATGGCAGGTGCAGTCGTGGTTGGTGCCGCTGCTCTACGTGAGTATTGCGTATACGATTCTGTGGCTGGCGGGATGGGGCCGGGCGCCGAATCCGGGGTTCGTGGCGGACGCTACGACGGCGGTTTCGCTGCACATTTCTCCGGCGGGTGCGACCGTGCTGATGATTCTGTTCCGCGGGACGCTGGGGATGCTGGATTTTGCAGGGTCGCTGGGGGAGGAGATTGGCTGGCGGGGATTCCTGGTTCCGGCGCTGTATGGGTTGACGAACGGAAATTTTACGAAGACGGCGTTGCTGATTGGAATGATTTGGGCGTTTTGGCACGCCCCGATCATTTTTCTGAGCAGCTACAACAATCCGGCCGTGCCGCGCTGGTACAGCTTTTGCTGCTTTTTTGTGCTGATTCTTTCCAGCTCGGTGATCGACGGTTGGTACCGGCTGCGTTCGGGGAGTCTTTGGACGGGAGTGATCCTGCACACGAGCCACAATTTGTACGTGCAGGGGATTTTTACGCCGTTGACCGCGGAGACTGGGAAGACGCAATACTTCATTGACGAATTCGGGGTGCTGCTGCCGCTGGTGATGCTGGTGTTTGCGATTTATTTCTGGAGGCGGAGGCGGGAGCTGGACGCCGTGATGCAACCGTGAGCGCAGCCCCCTAGTTGTGCTACTGGCGATTCACAACAGTTTTCACACCTGAAGACTGCGGAGGAAGGGGACGCTGGCGCGCATGAGGTCGAGGTTCATTTCGACGAAGTAGTTTTTGATGCCGGCCGTTTTGGCGGCGGAGAAGATTTTTTTCCAGTCGAGAGAGTCCTGGCCGACGGCGGCGTAGGTGTTTTTCTTGAGGTCCCAGCCTTGGACGTGCATTGAGAAAAAATGGCCTGGATACTTTGTGAGGTATTCCGCGGCGTCGTAGCCATCGGCGATTGTGGAAACCTGAAACTGGAATTGAACAAATTTGGGATCGAGGAGTTCGAGAAGAAGATCGTAGGTGCGTTTGCCGTTGACATGGCTTAGCTCGAAGCCTTCGTTGTGCAAGCCTTGCCGGATTCCGGATTTGGCGGCGAGCTCGCCCATTTTGAAGTATTCGTCGGCGATGCGTTTTACGTCGTCGAGAGTTGGATTCTTGGGGCCGTCGAGGCTAGGGACGAGCATCTGGGTGAGGCCGACTTCCTTGGCCCACGCGATGCGAGCGGGCTGGTCTTTGCGGAGCTCGTCGATGCCGAAGTGAGAGCTGACGCAGGTGAGGCCAGCGTCCGTGATGATCTTGCGGAGTTCGGCGCCGGAGTATTTTGCAAGTCCGGCAAAACCGGAGTCGGAATAGCCGACGGGAGAGCAAAGCTCGATGGATTGGAAGCCGGCGGCGGCGAGAGTCTTGAGCGTGCCGGGGAAATCCTTGGCGATCATTTCACGGACGGGCCAAGTTTGGCAGCCGATGGGGAGGCCGAGGGGATTGGCGCGGGATTTGAACGGAAGCGATGACAAAGCCGCGGTTGCGGCCATGGCTTTTAGACAGTCACGGCGCGAGATGAACTGCATGTCAACCTTCTTTCTTCAGGGGCTAAAGCCCCTAACTTCTCGAGTTTTAGATGTCGGGGCTGAAGTCCCGACCTCCTAAAGAAAAATGATTAGAGCTCCCAGCCGGAGCGGCGGTCGGGCTTGACGATTTTATCGGCCGCAGCGGAGTTGGGAACTTTGAGATTAGCGCGATCCCACGCCAGTTTTTGGCCAACCTGGGAGGCGACGTTGCCGAGCAACAAGGTCTCGGTCACCATGCTTGAGAATTCGAAGTTGCCGCCGGGCTTATCTTTGGCGCCTTTGCAGGCGTTAAGCCATTCGCGTTCGTTGCCGGGAGAACGCGGCAGAGTTTTTGGCGGCGGCTGAAACGCCTTCATTTTCGCTTCCGGAATGAGACGCGGTCTGGCGCCATTGAAGCCGCACAGAATTTTGCCGCGGTCACCTACGAAAAGCAGGCCTTCCTCGCCGTCTTCTCCTTCCATGGTGAAAGGATGATCGTCTTCCAGCTCCTCGGGCCGGGGCGGTCTGAGGCCGCCGTCATACCAGGTGAATTTGACGGGAGGCATGTCGCCGCGCGCGGGGAAACGGAATGTGATGAGAGAAGCGTTTGGGTAAGTCTCCGGATAGCGATCCGTGGAGCTGGCTTCGACACTTGTGGGAGATTCGAGTTTTAGGACTCGGAAAATTGTGTCGAAGCTGTAGCAGCCCATGTCGCCGAGAGCGCCGCAGCCGAAGTCGGCCCAGCCACGCCAGGAAAAGGGAAGATAGACGTGATTGTACGGGCGCATGGGAGCGGGACCAATCCAGAGGTCCCAATCGAGACCATCGGGGGCGGGTTCGTTTTCCTTCGGACGGTCTATACCCTGCGGCCAGAAGGGACGGGTGGACCAATTGTGGACTTCACGGACGGGGCCGATGGTGCCGGCCCAAATCCATTCGCAAAGAAGGCGCGTGTCTTCGGAGGCTTGATTGCCGACAGCAATTTGCGTGGCGACTCCGGTTTCGCGAGCAATTTCGGCGATGCGACGCGCTTCGTAAATGGTGTGGGTGAGCGGTTTTTGGCAGAAGACGTGTTTGCGTTTGCGCATGGCCGCGGCGGTAATGGCGGCGTGAAGATGGTCGGTGGTGCAGACGACGACGGCGTCGAGATCCTTCTCTTTTTCGAGGAGTTCACGATAGTCAATGTGAGCGGAACAGCCGCGGTATCTTCCAGAAGGCTGCTGCGCCGCGTAGTAGGCTTCGACGACTTTTTGGGAAGGTTCGCGACCGGCGACGCCGCCGGTGACTTTCAGAGTGTGGGAGAGCTGGATGGGATCGTCGGGGCTGAGCCAATCCCAGCCGGAGTCAACGCCCAGTAAGTTGCGAACGGAATTGCAGAACTCGTGTGTGCTCCACTGAGGGTAGTCGGAACCCGATTTATTGACGTCACAAACGGCGACGCCTTGCACGTCGGGCTCTTTCAGGAAATGGAGCATGACACGGAAGCCCTGCGCGCCGACACCGATGAAGGCTAAGTTGACTTTGTCGCTAGGAGGAACGTAGCCGGTGCCGCCCAGGATGCGGCGAGGAACGATGGTAAAACCGAGCGCGGTGGTGGCGGTTTGGGCGAGGAATTTGCGACGGGAAACGGATTTTCCCGAAAAGGAACGAGGCGCTGGCGGTTTTTTCATGGCACTTCCCCCAGGGTAGACAGGCGGTACTCTACACAGGATTGAACCGTTTGAATAGAAGGAAAGGGAGAAATCTTTGGGGAGAGGCCTCGAATGAACGTTCGTTCGAAATGAGGAATGAAACCAGGGAATGCTGAATGTTCGGACAGGGGAGGAGACTGGCAAAAAGTACTAAGGGATTTACCTGCTTGAAGTTTACTGGAGCATTTTTAAGACTTACCGTGTGCAACTTTCCGACAGCACGCAATCCACGACAAATCAATCGAGGAGCCGGAGTGTGGTCCAAGAAAGGCGTCATACGAGCCGCCTCATTATGCGTGTGCCCATGCGGGTGCGGAGTCTGCGAGAAGGGCCGCAGAAAGAATACGTGGTGGAATCAATGAACATCTCCGTTCGGGGAGTGTACTTTGCAACTGACGCGAAATTTGAGGAGAAGGAAGAGGTCGAAATCCGGCTGCACATGCCGGAACAACTGATGCCGGGACAGATTACGGATTGGTGCTTTACGGGCCGAGTGGCGCACGTGCAGAAACTTGGGAAGAACGGTAAATGCGGAATAGGCGTGCAGTTCCTGTACTACTCGGCGGGAAACAAAAAACCGGAGTAAGAAAGCAAGAACTTGTGATTCCGCTCCAGAATTTCTAACCCTTCCACGGGTTGTAAGAGCCGAAATACCAGAGATGGCCTTCGAGGTCGCGGCAGGCGTAACCGCGGCCACCATGGCCTTCGTCGTGAATATCAACAGTGATTTGAGCGCCGGCGGCTTTGGCGCGAGCGTAGTGCGCATCACAGTCGGCGACGATAACGTAGGGGAACTGGGTTTCGGCGCCGCTGATTTGGTCGGGTTGCTGCAAGGTGAAGCGAGTGTCAGTGTCGCGAACGGAGCCGAGCATGATCATACCGGAACCGAACGTGAGTTGGGCGTGAGCGATGGTGTTGTTGTCCCCGGGGACGACAAGATTCCTTTCAAAGCCGAACGCGTTGCAGAGCCAGTCGATGGCGGCTGGAGCGTTGCGGTAGCGCAAACCGGGGATGATCGTTGAGCCGACGGATGGAACTGATTTAGCGGTGGCCATGGGTGAGCTCCTTTCGGCGAGGGCGGGAAAGAAGAGAGTCTGGCATAGAGTACGCGAAGCGGATGATAAAATTTCAAAAAAATGGGGCACGGAGGTTCGTGCCCCCTTTGAAAACGGAACGAGTTTAGTCGGCAGAAGCGGCTTTGGTTTTTGCGGCGGTGTCGGCCTTGACGAGCGGAACGTCCACGAGATGTTCGGAGAGGAACCAGACCTGTAGTTCGTTAGTTCGAATGATGTCGCTGACGAGCAGATCGTTGGTGCCGTCGTCGCCAGCTTCGGAAGCTTGCTTGGCCATTGTCCGCGCTTCCTTGAGAAGGATTTCATGGGCTTCGAGAAGGCGTGAGATTTGTACGGGGGCTTCCTCGCGGCCACGCGGCGGGCGGGGAATGATCGTCGTTTCAGCGATGTCGGCAGCCATGGCTAGGCTTACGCCCCCGAGAAGCTGAATGCGCTCTGCGATGGTGTCCACGAGTTCGTCCTGCTCTTCGTAGTGCTTATCAAACAGAAGGTGAAGTTGGTAGAAAGTGTGGCCGACGACCTGCCAGTGGTGCTTTTTGTAGAGATCGCGGAGGGTGATGGTGTCCGCGAGGACCTGGTTGAGATTTTCAACGCTCGTGGCGCAGACGTTTTCGTCGAGCGCGATAGAGAGCTTGGCGATTTTTCCGAAAGGCTGAATTTCGCGGGAGTGCTGGTGCAGGATCGGGCGGGCACGCTCCGCGCCGGCTTGAGGATTGCTCGCGGACGTTTTCTTGGCCATGAGATTCTCCTTGGAAGGCTGATTGTGATGTGAGTCAGCCTTTTGATGCTTCTAGACGAGAAGAGGATAGCGGTTTTTTGGTCCTAAAAGGGATGTTCCAACGGGATTCCAACCTGTACTTCGCGGTAGGGAGGCGTCCCGGAGGCGGGCAAGTACAGGTGGGCTACGTTCACGGATGGTCCGTCGTTCCTTGCTATTGGAGCCATGCAAGCTTCTGATAAGAGGAGACTTATTGATTTTCGTACCAGTACTTAGAGTATGCATCTGTAGTAGGACGCACAGTGCCTGAAAACGGACGCCCGTCCCATGGTGCAGGTCGCCGGCCCATCGCATCCTGATTTCACGGACGCGACGCCCTTCAGGGATGCAGTTGCTCAGGAGGCGCAAATGAAGCAGCACATAGTCCGAATTCGAGAGCCGAGGACCCTGAAACGTGAAGCTGCTATTGACCTTCCTAGTCGCAATCGGCAGTTTCGTGTTTGCCAAGCCGAAGACGTATGTGGACGAGCTCCGATCGTACAAGGGAACAGCTTACCTGGAGCAAACCTGCTCGTCATTGATCTGCTCGGCGCATGATCATGTTTCGAAGATGAAAGTTCATTGCACGGCTAAGGAAATGTGGGAAGGGTGCGGCGGAAAGCTGGAAGAGGTGGAAGAAGCGAAAAGCTTGGCAAACCTGGATTGGAGCAAGGTGAAACCGGGCGATGTGCTGGCGGTAAATGGAGTGCACGTTGTGGCGTATCTGGGCGAAGGGCAGTGCATTGACTCGGATCCGTTTCAGGGTGGTGTAGCGGAAGTGAGTGCCGCGGAGCTGTCCACAAAAACAAACGATACGTGGTTCAACGGCCCCGTGCGCGTGGAGCGCTGGAAACAATAGAGATTCTCCAAGTCAAGCTTGTGTCGCGGATTGGTGAGGAGCAATCCGCGATTTCATTTTCGAACGTGTCCGAACGGCGATTCTCAGTCGGCAGGCGCATCCGGAGCAGGAAGGGGAATCCGTGTAGGTCCGGCGCGTGTCACATAGGCGGAAAGCAGCATGCTTGAGCCTAGAAGCGAAGCGGCGAGAAGATACGGCGCGCCGGGTAGTTTGACGGAGGAGACGGGAGAAATCGCATGCTTGAAGACTTGCGTGAACAAAACCGGCCCGGCCATTCCGGTTATTGCGCGAAGGGAATTGATACCGCCTTGTAGCTTGCCTTGGGAGGAAGGATCGACGTGTCTGGACATAAGCGACTGCATGGCGGGAGCAGCGATGCCCCAGAGGGCGATAAAAGGAATGGTGCACATTAGGACCAAGCCAGTTGGAGCGAGGCCAAAACAGAGAAAGCCGATTGTGCCGAAGAGCAAGCCCGAGATGAGGCTGAAGCGTTCGCCGAAGCGCTTCACGTAAGGACCGACGAGAACACCGGAAACGAGCGAGGCACTGACACCGACGACGGCGAGAGAAAGGCCAACATCGCGGCGGCTCCATGCGTAACGATATTGCGTGTAGTAGGCCCACATAGAAGGGAGTGAGTTGTGCGCAAGGTAGTAGAGAGTGGTGACGACAGAAAGTCCCGCCAGGGTGGGATGAGAACGGAAAAGCTTGATCGGACTAAGGGGATTGGCCATGTGCCACGCAGATTTGGCGCGGCGGTCGGGCGGCAAAGATTCAGGCAAAACAAAGTAACCGTATAGGGCGTTGGCGAGGCTGAGTCCGGCGGCTACCCAAAAAGGAAAACGAAGGCTGTTGCTGCCCAAATATCCGCCGACCGCCGGGCCGATGACGAAACCAAGGCCGAACGCGGCGCTTATGAGGCCGAAGGGGCGAGCGCGTTCCTCCGGACGCGTGACGTCGGTAATGTAAGCAAATGCAGTGGCAACGTTGGAGGTGGTAATTCCGGAAATGAGGCGGCCTACAAAGAGCCAACGCAGAGAAGGCGCGACAGCCATAAAGATGTAGTCAATTCCCAGACCGAAACAGGAGATGAGAATGATGGGGCGACGGCCGTAGCGGTCGGACCATGCGCCGAGTAAGGGCGAGAAGACAAACTGCATCGTGGCCCAGGCAAGGCCGAAGTAACCCGAGATTGCAGAGGCTTGCCCGAAGTCACCTCCTTTAAAGCTACGAATGAGGTCGGGAAGAACGGGAGCGATGATGCCGAAGGCGAGAAAATCGAACGTCACCATGACCAGAATGAAAGTGAATGCTGCGCGGCCGGGAGATTTTTCCGCGACAGGGGATGAAGGTGAGGACACGAATGCTCCTAATCCAGCAATTGTAGCGGGGAAGAGATTGGCACGGAAACCATTTGAAAACTAGATGGGTGTTTGGCATTCGTTATGTCAGTGGTCTGCCGGAGTTTATTCCAGACTTGTTTGGAAAGCTTTGAATCACGCCAAGAAAAACAAAAACGCGCTCTTGCCTGTGGGTGCAGTGCAGGGGCGCGTTTATGTGAAAAGATTTTAGAAGCAATTAGCGGTTGCCGGCGGTTTCGGTTGCCTTGCCAGGGGCGGCGGCTTCTTCCTGGCCGAGTTGGATTGTGAACTTCTTGCCTGCAAAAACGACCGCGGTCAGTGTCTTAGTGCCATCCTGCGCTTGCGCGGTGGAGTAGCCGGTCGAAGCTTGCGCAACCTTGGTCGGGTTGATCGTTGCCGGGACGGTGGTGATGGTTTCCTTGCCTTGGCGGATGCTGAGCTGAGCCTGAGCGCCCGTGCCCTTGAGCTCGACATCATATCTGCCCTGAGCGATGGTCTTGCCGTTGAGCTTCACATCCTCGTAGAACTTGACGGAAGTCTTTTCGCCCGCGAAAGCCGCGGAAGCGAAGAAAAGGGAAGTGGCAAGCAGAAGACCTTTGGAAATAGATTTCGTGTTCATGAAAAATCCTTTCGGTGCGACGCAGGAATTTTCTCCGGCGATTCGGAACATCCGCCGAAGAAGCGCGCGTGAGATACAGAAAGTTTGACGTTGAGAGGCAATTGGTGTTGCGAATTTGAGAGGAAAATCTGAGTTAGCGCTACAGTTGCTACAGAAGAAAAAACGATTTCTACAAACTACAAATTCCCGCTAACGAAATCGGTTGTAGTTGAAAAACAGGGATTTAGAGAACTCAGACTTCAAGGATGACGGGCAAAATGAGCGGACGTTTTGAGGTTTGCTTGTTGATATAGCGTTTTAGGTCAACGCGGATTTTTTCCTTAATTACGGACCAATCGGACATCTCTTCCGAGTTGGAAGTATTGATAGTGCGCAAAACAATGTCGCGCGCGCCGGTCATGAGGTCGCTCCCATTGTCGCTGATGAAACCGCGCGTGACGATTTCCGGTTGCGACTCAAGATTGCCGGTGTGTTTGTCGATCGCAATGATGGGGACGACGACGCCGTCTTCGGAAAGATGCTTGCGTTCGCGCACGACTACTTCTTCGATTTCTTCGAGTGATCCGGAGTCAACAAGGACGCGCCCGGCGGCAACGGGTTCCCGGCGAAAGGCGCCGTCTTCTTTGAACTCGATGCAGTGGCCGTCTTCGAGAAGAAGGATTTCTCCGGAGACGACACCGAGTTGATGCGCGAGGGCGGCGTGGCGGAAAAGGTGGCGGTATTCGCCGTGTAGGGGAATGAAATATTTTGGCTTCACGAGCTGAAGAAGGAGTTTTTGTTCTTCCTGGCTGGCGTGACCTGAGACGTGGATAACGCCGGCGGAATTGTCGTAGTAGACGAGCGCGCGGCGGCGGAACATGTGGTCCAGCATGCGGAAGATAGCTTTTTCGTTTCCGGGAATAATGCGCGAAGAAAGGATGACGGTGTCGTTTTCATCTACGGAAACGAAGCGATGATTGTCCACGGCAATGCGCGAGAGGGAAGACATCGGCTCGGCTTGCGAGCCGGAAGCTAGGATGACGATTTTGCGCGGATCGAAGCCGCGAATGTCCTGCGGACGGACGACCATGCCATCGGGGATGTTGAGGCACTCGAGGTTGTGGGCAATTTCGACATTGTCCACCATGCTGCGGCCGACGAAAGCGACTTTGCGGCCAACGCGTCCGGCGATGTCGATCACTTGCTGAATGCGATGGATGGATGAAGCAAAGCAGGAAAGAATCACGCGGCGGGGCGCAGAACGGCAAAGCTCTTCGATGCGCGGAACGATGGCGCGCTCGGAAGGCGTGTATCCGGGGCGCTCGACGTTGGTGGAATCGGAAAAGAGCGCCAGGACGCCTTCGTTGCCGTAACGGGCGAACGTGTGGATATCAAAGCCTTCGCCGTTGACGGGCGTGTGGTCAATTTTGAAATCGCCGGTGTGAATGATGACGCCGAGCGGAGTGCGGACGGCGAGCGCGACGCAGTCAATCGTGCTGTGCGTGACGGGAATGAATTCGATTTCGTAGGGGCCGATTTCGATGCGGCGGCTCGGAAGAACTTCGCGAAGAGTTGTGGAATCGAGAAGGGCGGCTTCTTCGAGGCGCTTCTTGACGAGCGCGAGCGTGAAGCGTGTGCCGAAGACAGGGACGTTGAGGTCGCGGAGGATGTAAGGAAGGGCGCCGATATGGTCTTCATGGCCATGCGTGAGGACGATGCCACGGACAAGGTGGCGGTTTTGTTTAAGGTAGGTGATATCCGGAATGACGAGGTCAATGCCGAGAAGCTCGGATTCGGGGAACATCATGCCGGCGTCAATGACAATGATGTCGTCGCCGAAGCGAAGCGCCATCATGTTCATGCCAAATTCGCCGAGACCGCCAAGAGGAATTGCGAAAAGCGATTGCGAAGACTTGCTCAAAGAAATGTCAGCTCCCATGCGGGACACAAAATTTTATCACAGGCGAGTGACCAGCGTCCGGTGTATTGTGACCGGCGAAAGGATTGCTCCCCTATTCCCTTGAGCCCGTGAAGAGATGAACTATGACAACAAGAACGACAGCGCCGACGGTCGCGGCCGCGAGCGAATAGATAAAGCCGCCCGTGCCACTGCCAATTTCGAGCCTGCGGAAGATCCAACCGCCGAGGATGGAGCCGATAAGGCCAAGAAGAATGTCGGTGAGGCAGCCGTAGCCGCGTCCACGCGCGATTTTTCCAGCGAGCCACCCAGCGACGAGGCCGAGAAAAACCCAACTGGCGAATCCGCGATCAATGGCAACACCAAAGATCTGATCTATGTAGACCATCGCGAGAAATAAACAGAGCATGCAGGCTCCTCGAGTATTTAAGAGTGGACTGCGATTGGAAGTGTAGCAGAGACGAGGCTGACGAATGGAGCTTCAAGATTTAATGAGCTCGCCAAGTAGAGGCGCAGCCCGCCTGCAATCGTGAGAGGAGAATCTCAGAAGGCGGCGGGGATTTGTTGGGTCATGCAGTGAATGGTGCCAAGGCCGAGGACGAGGTCGCGGCAGTAAACACCGATGACTTCGCGGTCGAAAAAATATTTCGCAATGATGTTTAGTGCGATGCGGTCGTTGGGATCGTTAAATACCGGCACAAGGACGAGTCTGTTGGCGATGTAGAAATTGGCGTAGCTGGCGGGAAGGCGCTGCCCGTTGAAATAAATCGGCGCGGGCATGGGAAGCTCTTCGACGCGGAGAGACCAGCCGGCGTTATTTTTGCTTTGCTTGAGAATCGCCAGATTTTCCTGAAGATGGGCGTAGTTTGCGTCCGAAGAATTTTCTTCGATGATGGTCAGGACGGTGGTCTCGTTAACGAAGCGGCTTAGATCGTCCACGTGGCCGTGCGTGTCATCGCCAGCGATGCCGTTCTTCAGCCAGATGACGCTTGATATTCCGAATTGATTGCGGAAGACCTCTTCGTAATCACGTTTGGAAAAGCCCGGGTTGCGCTCTTGAATTTGGCTTTGCAGACACTCTTCGGTCGTGAGGAGCGTTCCGTGACCGTTGACGTCAATCGAGCCACCTTCGAGAACGACGCGGCGGCCGTAGTGCCCGGGCAAGAAAAGTGTTTTCTTCAGCGATTTGTTGGCGCGCGCGACAATTTGCGCATCCTTTTTGTGGTTGCCGTATTTCGCCCAGCCATTGAAGACGAAATTGTTGAAGGCGACTTCGCCTGCGGCGTTTTTCACGCAGATGGGGCCAGAGTCACGCATCCAGCCGCGATCGGTGGGCACACGAAAGAAAGTTACGTTGTCGAGATTGACGTGGGACTTTTTTAAGATAGCGTGCGCGCGCGATTCGGCTTCGCGGTTCTCGACGAAGAGGAAGACACGCTCGACGGGTGCGAGATGACGAACGATTTCCGCAAAGGCCCAAGGAATCGGAGCGAATTTACCGGGCCAGTCCGTGACTTCGTGCGGCCAGCCGAGCCAGGTTCCTTCGTGCGGTTCCCATTCGGCGGGCATGCGGTAGCCGAGTTGATGTGGGGTTGTATTCGGGGCGGAAGCGGTCATTCGCCGAGCCAGCGGTTGAGAATCGGCTGATAGGCGTCGATGCGGCGATCGCGAAGGAAAGGCCAGTTGCGGCGCGTCTCTTCGCTTTTCTTTGTGTCGCACTCGACGACGAGAATTTCTTCTTTTTCGCTGCCGGCTTGCGCGACGATTTGGCCGAATGGGTCGGCGACGAACGAGTTGCCCCAAAATTCGAGGCCAGGGTCGCCGTTCCTTGGATCCCCCTCGTAGCCGACGCGATTCACGACCGCGACGTACGTGCCGTTTGCAATTGCGTGCGCGCGCTGAATCGTGCGCCAAGCTTCAAGTTGCGCAGCGCCGACTTGTGCTTTTTCAGCAGGATGCCAGCCGATGCTTGTCGGGTAGAAAATTACTTGCGCGCCGCTGAGCGCCGTAAGCCGCGAACCTTCCGGATACCACTGGTCCCAGCAAATTTGAATGCCGATGCGCGCGTATTTCGTATCAAAATTTGGAAAACCGAGGTCGCCGGGCGTGAAATAGAATTTTTCGTAGTAAAGCGGATCGTCAGGAATGTGCATTTTGCGATATTTGCCGAGATAGCTGCCGTCCGCGTCGAGCACGGCACAAGAGTTGTGATAAACGCCCACGGCGCGGCGTTCGAAAAGGGAAGCGGCGATGGCGACTTTCTTTTCCTTTGCCACTTGTGCGAGTGCGTGGGTTGCGGGGCCGGGAATGGCTTCAGCGAGATCGAAAAGCGCAGGGTCCTCGGCCCGGCAGAAATATTCGCCGCGGAAAAGTTCGTCCATGCAAACGATTTGCGCGCCGAGGGATGCAGCTTCCCTGATTTTTTCGATGGCCCGGGCAAGATTTTCCTCGGCGTTCTTCGCGGATTTCATCTGCACGAGACCGATTGTGAATTTGTCCGCCATGCTTTGTATCGTAACACGCGCTGAAAAAATTGCGGAGAGTTTGCGAAAGTTCTTTGACGGAATGGAAGAAGAAAAAGTAAGATGCGCAGAGAAATTTACCAGGGAAGCTCGGTTCTTGCGCTTGTCATGGATTCGTCATGCGCGATTCAAAGGCGATACCGGGAGAGAAATGGCGAAGGCTAAAAAGACGGAGAGGAAAACAAAAAAAAGTTCCGCAAAAACTGTGACGGGGCGTGTGCTGCACGATCCAGTGCGCGACAAGCTGCGCCCGATCTTCCCGCTGGATCTTTCGCAGTGCACCACGATTGATTCGCTGGTGCGCGCGATGGGCGACACGGCGTACACGGCGCGGCAGGTCGGCGACGGCGCGGACGTTTTGGAGGCGATGGCGCGCGACAAAGATTGTTTTGTAGTGATGACGTTGGCCGGCGCATTGACCGTCGGCAAAATGGGGCTGATTTTTTGCGACTTGATCGAGAGCGGCGTGGTGAACGCGATCGTTTCGACGGGCGCGCTCATGGCGCACGGGCTGGTGGAAGCGACAGGTCGATCCCATTTCCGCTACGACCCATCCAAGATGGGCGACAAGGAGCTTTTTCACGCTGGTTACAACCGCGTTTATGATTCGCTCGAGCCGGAAACGAATCTGGATCACGTCGAGGACGTGATGGATCACATCCTCAACGAGTGGGACGACGAGGAGATTGTGTGCAGTTGGAAGCTGCACCGCAGAATTGGCGAATATTTGCAGAAGACGGCGCCGGGGCGCGGGATTTTGAAGTCGGCCTATCAGCACGATGTGCCGATCTTTGTTCCGGCATTTTCGGATTCGGAGCTGGGGATTGATTTTGCTCTTCATAAGATTACGAGGCAGAAGCAGAGCCGGCCCGTATTGCGCTTTGATCCGTTTGAGGATTTCGAAAAGTTTGCCGACACGATGCTAGCCACGAAGAAGATGGGGATTTTTACCGTTGGCGGGGGCGTCCCGCGGAATTGGTCGCAGCAATTCGGTGTGTATGCGGAATTGCTGGCGCGGCGCGGGTACAAAAATTTGCCGCTGAAGCGGTACAACTATGGATTGCGGATTTGCCCGGAGCCGGTGCATTGGGGCGGACTGAGCGGGAGCACCTACACGGAAGCGGTCTCGTGGGGAAAATTTGTTCCGCCGGAAGAGGGCGGGCGATTTGCGGAAGTGTTTGAAGATGCGACTGTAGCGCTGCCGCTGGTAGTGGGCGCAGTGCTGGAGCGAATCGGATATTTCAAGAGATAGGAAAACTGCCGAGGTAAGGTGAGCCATGGCGAAAGCAAAACGACAGTCGTTGTATGACGTGCATCCCGGCGTGGCGATGGTGCAGAGGTGGATCGGCGAGTTAAAGGAGAAAACGGGGCGCTCGCTCGAGGAGTGGATGATGTTCGTCAAGAAAGAGGGGCCAAAGGATGAAAAGAGCCAGCGCGAGTGGTTAAAGGTGCAGCAAAAATTAGGCACGAATGCGGCGTGGTGGATTGCAGCGCGCGTTGCTGGAAAGGAATCAGACGAGGATTCGCCGGGAAAATATTTGGCAGCTGCGCCGGAATACGTAGAGAAACAATACTCGGGGAAAAAAGGAGCACTTCGTCCCATTTACGATGAGTTGTTGAAGCTGGGCAAATCGGTCGGACGCGACGTGAAGGCGTGCCCATGCCTGACGATGGTACCGCTTTACCGGAATCACGTATTCGCGCAAATCAAGCCAACGACGAACACGCGAGTGGATTTTGGATTGGCGCTAACGCATTACAGGGGGAAATTGCCGAAGCGGCTCGTGGATACAGGCGGCCTCGCGAAAAAAGATCGCATCACGCATCGCATCGAAATTGCGGATGCGAAACAGATTGACGCCGACGTGAAGAAGTGGCTGAAAACAGCTTACGAGTTGGACGAAAAGTAGAAAAGTAGAAGTGCGAATCCAAAGATTCGCCCCTACAAGAGGATTTCAGAGAAAACTAGCGGCGTCAATCGTCTTCGCCGATGAGGATGGCGGCGCCGAGGACTGTGGTCCAGAGACCTCGCTTGTCACCGACAGCGGATTGCGTGACGTTCATCGTCCGCACAATCTTGTTGGAGATGCGGTAGACCTCTTTTTTCTCATCCCAGCTCAGATCCGGATCAAATTCGACGTTAAGAGTGGTCGCGAGCATTTCCGCTGCGAGCTCCTCCGCGTATTCGCCGGCGACTTCTTCGGTTTCACCGAAAGAGTGATGTTCGGAAAGATAGCCGTACATGGATTTGTCGCTCGGCAAAGCAAGGCCGATGCTTGCGGCAATGAGGCGATGCGGTTCCTTGGTCGAATTTTCGCTGATGACCGTGAACGCAACCTGGCCCGGCTTGATGTGCTTCAAACCTTCGCTGCGAGAAATTAGTTTGCAATTCGGCGGGAAGATCGAGGAGACGCGGACGATGTTGCAAGCCGCGATACCCGCGTTGCGCAACGCGAGCTCAAAACTGGAAAGCCTTTCACGATGTTTACCGACGCCTTTGGTGAGAAATATTTTCTTAGCGACGAACGCCATGGTGTCGGTGTGAGGCCTCCCGAAAATGAAGTTAGCGCGAAAAAATCGCGCCAAGAAAAAGTAACAAGAACAACATGGAGAGTCAACGTCATTTGGGGCATCGGAGGCAAGAGTTGCCGCAAGATGAGCGCTGCGGCCCCGACGAAATCAGTGGCCGGCGAAATGTTGAATCAGTTTTCCGAGCGGACGGCACAATGCGACGATTTTATTGACGTCTTCGGAAGAAAAATCCGATCCGGCCACGGAAGGGCTTGTCCCCTTACGGCTGACTTGGAGCACGCCGATGACTTTTTCGTCGACCACGATCGGTGCACTGACGATTTTTTGAATCGCGTCGGCGCTAAGCGTTTCAGCTTTCACTCCTTCGAACACGCTGGCGTGCCGCGTATCATGAAAACGATTGTCAACTTCAGCGCGATTTTCACGCGCCGTGCGCGCAGCGAGTGCTGAAGGGCTCGAAAGGGGAATGAAGCCGACGTTTTTCAGCGCTTGCGGAACAAGGAAATGCAGATGCCGCCATTTTACGGAGACGGCGAGAATCGCAACCTCCTCGGCGCGGACGCCGAGCGTTTTTGCGATGCGTTCCGCAACGGCCGCAAGCGAAATTTCCTGCTCGCCGGGTTTTTGCGAACCAACGGCGATTGCGAGACGCTCAAGCTCTGACACAAGACTTGCGCTCATGGGCACCATGAATTGCCGTTAGTTTCCGCCGCAAGAATGCAAAAGGAGGGGCTCCGCGGGGCACAATGCAAAGATACCAGCCGCTCAGCGAAGTGAGGCGAAAAACTTTCTGAATGTTTCGTAATGTTTGAACGGCTGCCGCATTTGCGCGAGCGCGAGCGGCTGATATACTGGAGATGCCGCGAGTGGTGAATGTTTCCTCGGTATCGCGCAAGCGAACGGAAGGAGACGCCAGCGGCGGAGAGGGCATGTCCGTACCGGCAACCCGGCCTGATTCGAGTTACCTCCTTCGAAAGCTTCATTCTATATCCGGCATTATTCCTGTTGGCGCGTTTCTCGCAGAGCATTTTTGGTCGAACAGCGCCGCGCTCGTGAGCGCGCAAAAATACAACGACGTTTCTCAAGAGCTGCAGACGATTCCATTCCGGCCGTTTGTGGAATGGGCGGCGATTTTCCTGCCGATTCTGTTTCACGGCGGCTACGGCGTGTACATCTGGCTGCGCGGGAAATCGAACGTTTCGAGTTATCCGTGGGTGGGGAACTGGCTCTATTCGTTTCAGCGCTACACGGGTTTAATCGCCTTTGCGTACATCGGATGGCATTTGTATACAGAACGCTGGCTGACGCACGGCAAGTCCACCTATGCGACGGTTGCTGAGGATATGAGTCACCCGCTTTACCTTGCGTTCTTTGTGGTTGGAATTGTTGCGTCATCCTTCCATCTTGGCGTCGGCATCTGGAATTTCCTCTGCAAATGGGGGCTTGCGGCGACGGTGCGGGCTCAACGCGCCGCAGGACAGCTCGGCGCGTTGGTGGGAGTTACGTTCAGCATCGTTGGTGTGTTGATTGTGATCAGTTTCCGCTTCAACTGGCACCCTTTTTCTTCCTACATCGTGAACAAATGAGACAGCCGAAAATCATTATTGTGGGCGGAGGCCTGGCCGGACTGATGGCCACGATAAGAGTGGCTGAGGCTGGCGTGCCGGTGGATCTGTTTTCCATCGTGCCGGTGAAACGTTCGCACTCGGTTTGCGCGCAGGGCGGAATCAACGCCGCGAAAAATCAGAAGGGCGAAGGTGATACGGCCGCGAAACATTTCGATGACACGATTTACGGCGGCGATTTTCTGGCGAATCAGCCGCTGGTGAAGCGCATGTGCGAGGCGGCGCCGGGAATTATTGACCTGCTCGACCGCATGGGCGTGATGTTCAACCGCACGCCAGAGGGTTTGCTCGACTACCGGCGCTTCGGCGGAACCCTTTATCACCGCACCGCGTTTGCTGGCGCGACGACCGGCCAGCAACTGCTTTACGCCCTCGATGAGCAGGTGCGGCGGCACGAATCCGAAGGAAAAGTCAAAAAATACGAGGGCTTTACGTTTTTGTCCGCAGTTC
>JACXTT010005319.1_pt1 | contig 18735 bp, 17 predicted proteins | sample 9270951 | NCBI WGS metagenome assembly JACXTT01 (sample SAMN15532306, study PRJNA645909) | rock metagenome | isolation source: weathered quartz diorite | place: Puerto Rico | collected 2017-06-21 | reverse complement strand
CCCAACCCCGCATCCTCGACAACATCTACCGGCGCCTGCGTGCCCTGCTCACGACGCAGAGCGCTTGACGCGCGCAGGATAGTGCCGGTGCCGGCGCGTGTAAACTCATGACGTTTCCAACCAGGCCATTGCCTTGCGTCGCATGAACCAGGACACGGTCACGTTAGCACAGCTGTCCGAATTCGACGAGGTCATCGACGTACGCTCTCACGGCGAATTCGCTCTCGACCATATCCCCGGGGCGATCAATTGCGCGGTACTCGACGACGACGAGCGCGCACGCGTCGGCACGCTCTATGTCCAGGTCTCGCCTTTCACCGCCAGGAAAGTCGGCGCGGCGCTGGTCGCGCGCAATATCGCGCGGCACATCGAAGCGAGTTTCGCCGGTAAGCCGAAGGTGTGGCGGCCGCTCATCTACTGCTGGCGCGGCGGGCAAAGAAGCCTGGCCATGGGCCAGGTGATGCGCCAGATCGGCTGGGACGCGAAGCGGCTGGCCGGCGGATACAAGGCCTACCGCCATGCGGTGGTCACCGGTATCGAAACCTTGGCCGGAAAATTCGACTATCGGGTAGTCTGCGGCCTCACCGGCACTGGCAAGACCATTTTGCTGCAGCACCTGGAACGGCTCGGCGCGCAGACCCTGGATTTCGAGCAGCTTGCGGCGCACCGCGGCTCTGTGCTGGGCGAACTGCCCGGCGAGACGCAGCCCTCGCAGAAAATGCTGGAAAGCCGGTTATGGCAGCAACTCAAAAGCCTGGATCCGCACCGGCCGGTGTTCGTCGAGTCGGAAAGCCGCAAGGTCGGTAACCTCAGGGTGCCTGAGCCGCTGATCGCGCGCATGTGGCAGAGCGAATGCGTCTGGCTGGAGACAATCACGCCGGTGCGTGTAGCGTTGCTGTTGCGCGACTACCGACACTTCACCGAAGACATACAGGCGCTTTGCGCCAGACTCGATTGCCTGGCGCGGCTGCACGGGCACGAGAAGATCAACGCCTGGAAGAACAAGGTCGTCAGCTCGCAGTGGCCGGAATTCGTGACCCAGATTCTCCAGGAACACTACGATCCCGCGTACGTCAAGTCCATTGCCCGCAACTATCCCAAACTCGACTGCGCCACTTGCGTACGGCTGACCGGCAGCAACGACAGCGACTTCGAGCGCGCCGCGCGCGACCTGCTCACGGCGGTCCCGGCGGAAGCGGCGTGACGCGACACGTCGCAGGCCTTGACCCGACACAGGCAAGCGTTCAATATCATCCCGGCTCAATTCGACGCGTGATCCGGCCAACCCGGAATACGCAAAGGCGTCATCGACTCGCCGGGATGCGCAGCAAATAGAAAATCATTTACAGCCGCTCGTAAAAGAAGCATTGAATAATGAGAAGGAGGATGTTCGACGGTTCCCGCTCGTCTGTTGCCGGGCGCCTGCCTGACGGCCACATTGCAACCGATGCCTGAATCCAATTACCCCCACCCCGCAATTCTTGCCTTCCTTCTGTTGATTTTCTTCTCCGTCTGGTTCGGAATCATCGAGTACCGAAAGCTGGTCAAGCCAGACGAAGGCCGATACGCCGAAGTTCCCCGCGAGATGGTCGCTACCGGCGACTGGCTCACGCCTCGTCTCAACGGGATCAAGTATTTCGAGAAGCCCCCACTGCAATACTGGGCTACAGCCACCGCGTACTCAGCATTTGGGCAACATCACTGGACCGCGCGCCTGTGGAGCGCGCTTACCGGATTTCTCGGCCTCTTCGTGATCTGGTTCACCGGCCGCCAGCTGTTTGGCGAACCGGCTGGCACGCTTGCCGCGATGGCGGCGGGCAGCAGTCTGCTCTACACCGTCATCGCCAACATCAACACGCTCGACATGGGGCTCACCTTTTTTATGGGCTCGTCGCTGTGCGCGTTCCTGCTGGCGCAACGCGAAGGGACGAACGCGAAGGAGCGCAGGCTGTGGATGGCGTTGTCATGGGCCGCGACCGCGGCGGCAATCCTGAGCAAAGGCCTGGTCGCGCTGATCCTGCCGGGGCTGGCGATTTTCGTTTATTCGCTGTTGCAGCGCGACTGGCGCTTATGGCTGCGGCTCGACGCGCTACTGGGCACATTGCTGTTGGCGGCGATCGCCGCGCCCTGGTTCGTCTGGGTATCGATCGTCAACCCCGAGTTTCCCGGCTTCTTCTTCGTGCACGAGCATTTCTCGCGTTTCCTGACCACCGTCCACAGGCGGGTGGAGCCATGGTGGTTCTTCATTCCCATTCTTGCGCTCGGGCTGATGCCCTGGACCGCAACCGCGTTTGCCGCCGCATGGCGGAGCTGGCGGGCCGGCGCTCTGACCAGCGGATTCGACCCGGGCCGTTTCCTGGTCGTCTGGTTTGCCGTGGTGTTCGTGTTCTTCAGCGCGTCGGGATCGAAGCTGCCCTCATACATCCTGCCAATGTTCCCGGCCGCGGCCCTGTTCATCGGCCGCTACCTGGCACGGGCCAGCCCGCGCGCCGTCGCCTGGCAGCTCGTACCGATGGCGCTGCTCGGGCTGGCACTGCTGGCGGTCACGCCGTTCGTAAACTTCGGCCGTAAAAGCGAGGTGCCTGCGGCGCTCTACGACCACTTCGCGGTGTGGCTGCAGGTGGCCGGGGCGATCAGCGTCGCAGGCAGCGTGGCCGCCGTAGCGTTGCTCCTGCGCAAACGCCTGCTCCCGGCGATCGCCGCTGCCGCAGCGTGCGCATTGCTTTCGGTGCAGGTCGCCGGCCTCGGACACGACAGCCTGAATTACGTGACTTCGGCGTATCATTTGGCCCAGAGGATCAATCCCATCCTCAGGCCGGGCGTGCCCTTCTACAGCGTTCGAACCTACGAGCAGACCTTGCCGTTCTACATAGGGCGGACGCTGACTCTGGTCGAGTTCGCTGACGAGCTCGATTTCGGCCTGAAGCAGGAGCCGCAGCTCTGGGTACCGACGCTGGCCGAGTTCGAGAAGCACTGGAAGGAGCATGACGACGCCTTCGCGGTCATGTCTCCCGACACCTACGGCGAGCTCGATAGCCACGGCCTGCCAATGCAGATCGTCGCTTCCGACCCGCGGCGAATTGTGGTGAGGAAAAAATGAACCTGGTCAGCTTTTCCCTGGTGCTTGCCGGGGTGCTGCTGAACGCCGCGGCGCAGCTTCTGCTCAAGGCCGGCACAAATCGAATCGGCACCTTCGCCTTCTCGCCGGAAAGCATCCTGCCGATCGGCATGCGCATTGCCGCCGAACCGTTCGTGCTCGGCGGGCTCGCCTGTTATGTCGTCAGTGTTTTGATCTGGATCATGGCTCTGTCCCGCGTCGAAGTGAGTATTGCGTACCCGATGTTGTCCATCGGCTACGTGGTAAACGCCCTGGCCGCTTGGTACCTGTTCGGGGAGGCAGTGACCGCTCAGCGGATGGTCGGCATCGGCACCATCATCGTCGGAGTATTCCTGGTTGCACGCTCATGACCGCCAACGCGCCACTCCACACCGTGAATCCCGCCCCTTCAACTGGCGGGGTCCGGTCTTACCTGCCTTTCGCGCGGCCGACCATAGACGAGGAGACCATCGCGGGCGTGGCGGAGGTTTTGCGCTCCGGCTGGATTACCAGCGGGCCCAACGTGCTCAAGTTCGAGCAGGCCCTTTCTGAATATCATGGGGGGCGTCCAACGCGGGTCGCGGCTTCCGCCACTGCAGCCCTCGAGCTGGCTCTGCACGTTGCCGGTGTCGGCCCTGGCGCCGAGGTGATCACCTCGGCAATGAGTTTTTTCGCGGCGCCCAACATGATCTTAAAAGTCGGTGCAAAGCCGGTGTTCGTGGACTGCGATCTGGTCACGCGCAACATCGATTTCGATCAGGTCGAAGCTGCAATCACTCCGCGCACCAAGGCTATCATGCCGACGCATTTCGCCGGACTGCCGGTGGACATCGAGCGCCTGTATGCCATCGCCAAGAACTACGGGTTGCGGGTGATCGAAGACGCGGCACTGGCGATCGGCTCGCGCTGGCGGGGCCGGCGTATCGGCACATTCGGGGACTTGGTGGTATTCAGCTTCCATCCGAACAAGAACATGACCACCATCGAGGGCGGCGCGCTGGTGATGGGCACTGAAGCCGAGGTGAAGCTGTTCGAGAAGCTGCGCTTTCACGGCATCGTGCGCCTGCCGGACGCCAGCCGCGACGTGGACGTCGCCAGCGGGAAGTTCAATCTGCCGGACGTCAACGCCCGCATCGGCCTGGGACAGCTCGCCCGTCTCGAGGAATTCAATGCAGCACGGCGCACGCTGGCCGCCCGCTATTTCGCGAATCTGCGCACCGATCCGCAATGCCTTCTGCCGGCACATGCGCACGCCGGCGAGGAGGAAGGCCACAGCTGGAACATGTTCTGCGTGTTGCTGCCGCTTGAGCGGCTCGACATCACGCGCAAACAATTCATCGACGCCCTGCACGCGCGCGGCATCGGCATTGGTATCTCCTACGAGGCCCTGCATCTGACCACGCTGTGCCGCGGCCTCGGGCATCGCGAGGGCGGTTTCCCGAACGCCGAACGCATCGGGCGCCAAACGGTGACGCTACCATTGTTCCCGGCGATGACCGCCGGCGATGTGGATCGAGTCTGCGAAGCCGTTGCCGATGTCCTGCGCAACGCAAAACGATAACCGGGCGGCCGAACGCAGGGAACACAATGGAAAATCCGGCGCTTTCTGTGGTGATTCCGGTCTACAACGAAGAGGCGGGGCTGCCGGCTCTTTGTGCACGCCTGTATCCCGCGCTCGATTTGCTGGGCATCCGTTACGAGATCATTTTCGTCAATGACGGCAGCAAGGATCGCTCCGCCGCCGCCCTGCGCCAGCAGTTCGAACGCCGCCCGGACGTCACCCGCGTGATCCTGTTCAACGCCAACTACGGCCAGCACCTGGCGATCATGGCCGGTTTCCAACGCACGCGCGGCGAGGTGATCGTCACGCTGGATGCCGATCTGCAGAACCCGCCCGAGGAAATCGGCAAGCTGCTGGCCAAGATAGGTGAGGGTTACGACTACGTCGGCGGAGTGCGCGCCGAGCGCCAGGACACCTGGTTTCGGCGCAACGCTTCGCGATTGATGAACCGGATGCGCGAGCGCACCACCCACATCCACATGACCGACCAGGGCTGCATGCTCCGCGCCTACTCCCGCCAGATCGTCAATGCGATCAATCAGTGCGAGGAGCTGAATACCTTCATACCGGCGCTCGCCTACACCTTCGCCAGCAATCCGACCGAAATCGAAGTCTCGCATGAGGAAAGAGTTGCGGGGACGACCAAGTACTCGCTGTACAAGCTCATGCGCCTGAATTTTGATCTGGTTACCGGCTTTTCGCTTGCACCGCTGCAGGCGTTCTCCATGGCCGGCTTAGCGATCGCCGTCTGCGCGAGCGGGTTCGTGGTGTTTCACTCCGTGCATCGCCTGTTGCTGGGAGAGGCGGCGGAGGGGGTGTTCAGCTCGGTCCTCGATGGCATTCAATTCTTCTTGTTCGGCATCATGCTGTTTGGAATCGGGCTGCTCGGGGAGTATATCGGCCGCATATACCAGGAGGTGCTGCGCCGTCCGCGCTTCCTGATCAATGCGGTGCTCGAAGAGCTGTCCGACGAACAGTCTGCCGGCGCCACGCCGGTCCAATCTGCGGAAGCGCGCAGGCAGTCGATGCTGCGTTGACTTCCATGGCCCGCGCGGTCGTCTTCGCTTACCACAATGTGGGCTCACGCTGCCTGCAGACCGCGGTCGCACGCGGACTCGAAGTCCAGCTGGTGGTGACCCATCGGGACAATCCGGCAGAGAACATATGGTTCGAAAGCGTCGCTGGAATCGCGCAGGAGCACGACATCCCTACGATCGCCCCCGATGACCCGAACCTGCCTGAAACCGTGGACCGCGTCGCCGCGGCCCGGCCGGATTTCATTTTCTCCTTTTACTACCGCCACATGCTCGGCGCGGCACTGCTGGCCACCGCGGCACGTGGCGCACTCAACATCCACGGCTCGCTCCTGCCGAAGTATCGGGGCCGGGTACCGATCAACTGGGCCGTCATCAACGGAGAAACCAAAACCGGGGCGAGCTTGCACTACATGGTCGAAAAACCCGACGCCGGGGACATCGTCGATCAGCACCCGGTGCCTATCCTTCCGGACGACACAGCGCTCGACGTGTTTCGCAAAGTGACGGTTGCAGCCGAGCTCGTGCTGCATCGGAGCCTGCCGGCGCTGATCGCCGGCACCGCTCCCCGCCATGTGCAGGACCTGTCAAAGGGTTCTTATTTCGGCGGCCGCAAACCGGAGGACGGGCGGATCGACTGGCGTCAAAGCGTCGAAGCGGTGCATAACCTCGTGCGCGGCGTGGCGCCGCCCTACCCTGGCGCGTTCACAACCATCGCAGGCCAAACCATTTTCGTATTCCGGACCGCCAGGCAGCCTGGACAGCGCTGGCGTTTCCCCCAGCCGACGCTGTTTGTCGAAGACGGACGCTGCCTGGCGCAGTGTGGCGACGGCGGCATGTTGCGACTGGTGCACCTGCAGGCGAACGGGGTAACTCTGGACACCCCGGCTTTCGTGCGGCTGTTCGGTCCCGCACCGCTGCCATTACTTTCAGGGAGTCTGATTGGAACATGAAAAGAATTCTGATCCTCGGCGTGAACGGCTTCATCGGCCACCATTTGTCCAGACGAATCATCGACACCACGGACTGGGAGGTGTACGGAATGGACATGCAGACCGACCGGGTCGCCGAGCTGCTCGCGAACAAGCGTTTCCGCTTCTTCGAAGGCGACATCACCATCAACAGGGAGTGGATCGAGTATCACATACGCAAGTGCGACACGGTGCTGCCGTTAGTGGCAATCGCAACGCCGGCCACCTACGTCAAGGAGCCGCTGCGGGTGTTCGAACTGGATTTCGAGGCCAATCTGCCAATCGTGCGCCATGCGGTAAAGTACGGCAAACGGGTGATCTTTCCCTCCACGTCCGAAGTCTATGGAATGTGTCGGGATGGCGAATTTGATCCGGAAAGTTCCGAGTTGATCTACGGGCCCATCAACAAACCGCGCTGGATCTACGCCTGTGCCAAACAACTGATGGACCGCGTCATCGCCGCCTATGGCCAGCAGGAAGGGCTCGACTACACTTTGTTCCGTCCCTTCAACTGGATCGGCGCCGGGCTGGACAACATCCACACGCCGAAGGAAGGCAGCTCGCGGGTGATCACGCAGTTCTTCGGCCACATCGTGCGCGGTGAGACCATCAAGCTGGTGGACGGCGGCACCCAGAAACGCGCCTTCACCTACATCGACGACGGCATCGATGCGCTGATGAAGATCATAGAGAACAGAGACGGCATCGCCAGCGCCAAAATCTACAATGTCGGCAACCCGAAAAACAATTATTCGGTTCGCGATCTGGCGAAGATGATGGTCGATCTCGCCCTCACCTATCCCGAGTACCAGGCGGCGGCGAAGCTGGTAAAAACGGTCGAAACCACTTCCGACGCCTATTACGGCAACGGTTACCAGGACGTGCAGAACCGGGTTCCGAAGATCGAAAACACCCGCAGGGATCTCGGCTGGCAACCGAGAGTCGATATGCAGACTGCGCTGAGGAATATCTTCGATGCCTATCGCAGCCACGTCGCCGATGCCCGCAATCTGGTCAATTGATCCATGAAACTGGCACTCAAGATAGACGTCGATACCTACCGCGGCACGCGCGAAGGCGTGCCAAGGCTGATGAACATCCTCACGGCGCACGGCGCAGGGGCTACCTTTCTTTTCAGCCTTGGCCCTGATCACACCGGCCGCGCGATCAAGCGAGTGTTCCGTCGGGGATTCTTTGGCAAAGTGCGCCGAACCTCGGTGCTCAAGCACTACGGACTGAGGACGCTCCTCTACGGCACCCTTCTTCCCGCTCCGGATATCGGCCGGGAGTGCGCCGGCACCATGCGCAGCGTGCGCGACGCCGGGTTCGAGGTTGGGATCCATAGCTGGGACCACGTGCTCTGGCAGGACAGGGTGGCCGCTGCCGATGCCGAGTGGACGCAGCGCCAGATGGAACTCGCCTGCGCCCGTTTTGAGGAGATTTTCGGCGAGCCGGCGCGGGTGCACGGCGCCGCGGGCTGGCAGATGAACCGCTATGCCTATCGCCTCACCCAGCGCCTGGGCTTCAACTACTGTTCCGATACCCGCGGAAGCGGACCCTTCATTCCGATCTGTCACGCGGAAATCATCGCCTGCCCGCAATTGCCGACCACCCTGCCCACGCTGGACGAGATGATCGGAGTCAGTGGTGCGACCGCCGGTAATGTCGCCGAACGGTTGCTCGAATTGTCGCTGCATCCGCCTGCCACCGGCCACGTATTTACGCTCCACGCCGAACTGGAAGGAATGAAACTCGCCCCGGTTTTCGAGAAGCTGATGGAGGGGTGGCGCGCCCAGGGCTACGAACTGACTTCGCTGCACGACTACCTGGAATCGCTGGCGACCCGGGACCTGCCGCCCCATGAAATTGCGGCCGGCCCGGTCCCCGGCCGCGCCGGGACGTTGGCACTGCAGGGCCGAGAGTTCCTCGCCGGCGCCTGATGTTGTTCTGCACTCCTTCCTCTGAGCCTTCACCGCACAGACGCAGGATCGCGAAGCTGGGCAACAAAAGGGCAAGGGCCCATATCGTTCGGTACCTGGGCAGCCGATACTTTCAACGAAAGGGGTTTTGCACATTTTGAGTTCCCCGTCTATTTTTTTGCTTTTCTTTGCGCTCCTCGCGTCTTTGCGGTGAAATTCCATTCCGGTATTGCATTCGGCCAAGGTTTCGGTAAACATAGTCCGCAGGAATGGAATCAACCCTGGTAGGTCTCAAGGTTCCCGATTTCGAGATAGCCTCGACCGGGAATCGGATGTTCAAGCTCTCGGCAGTGCTGGGAAGCCCGCTGGTCCTGTACTTCTATCCAAAGGACAACACCCCCGGTTGCACCACCGAAGGTCAGGAGTTTCGCGACCTGTACGGCGAGTTCATCCGGCGCGGCTGCGCCGTCTACGGCGTCTCGCGCGACAGCATCAAGTCGCACGAGGGCTTCAAGTCGAAGATGAGCTTCCCCTTCGAACTGCTGTCCGACCCGGACGAAAAGGTCTGCAACCTGTTCGGCGTCATGAAAATGAAGAATATGTACGGTAAAAAGGTGCGTGGCGTGGAACGCAGCACTTTCGTCGTTGATCCGGAGGGCGTGGTTCGCAAGGAATGGCGCGGGTTGAGAGTGCCCGGCCATGCCCGGGAGGTACTGGAATTCGTAAAATCCCTTTAACCGTCAACCACAGGAGCGCGGATGATCCCCCGATGGAATAGGCCTTCCATTCACCTTTCTCTTGCCGGGGCAATCCGATGATCCAGCGCAAACCCGGTCCCGCGTTAGTCACCAAGCTGCAACCCTTCGTCAAGCTGTTCGTCCTCGATACCAACGTGCTGATGCACGATCCCACCAGCCTGTTCCGCTTCCAGGAACACGACGTGTACTTGCCGATGGCTACGCTGGAGGAACTGGACTCCAACAAGAAAGGCATGTCTGAGGTCGCGCGCAACGCCCGCCAGGCAAGCCGCTTTCTCGACGAGATCGTCTCCAAGGCGGTGCAGGATATTTCCGCCGGCATTCCATTGGCAAACGCCGGCGCCAAGGAGGCGACTGGACGCCTGTTCCTGCAGACCGAGGCGATCAACGGCGAGTTGCCGGCGCGGCTTGCCGCAGGCAAGGCCGACAACCAGATCATCGGCGTGGTCAAGCACCTCCAAGAGGGACACGAAAAGCGCGAGGTAATCCTGGTCAGCAAGGACATCAACATGCGCATCAAGGCGCGTGCGCTCGGCCTGGCGGCGGAGGACTACTTCAACGACAAGGTGCTGGAGGACACCGACCTGCTCTACACCGGCGTGCGCGAATTGCCCGCCGACTTCTGGGACCAGCACGGGAAAGAAATGGAATCCTGGCAACAGGAAGGCCGCACCTTCTATCGCGTGCGCGGGCCGCTGTGCGCAAGCCTGTTGGTGAACGAATTCATCTACCATGAAACCGACAAACCGTTCTACGCGCAGGTCAAGGAGCAGAGCGGCAGGACGGCGATCCTGCAAACCATCAGGGACTACGCCCACCAGAAGAACAACGTGTGGGGCATCACTGCGCGCAATCGCGAGCAGAACTTCGGGCTCAATCTGCTGATGAATCCGGAAGTCGATTTCGTGACTCTGTTGGGCCAGGCTGGCACCGGCAAGACGCTGCTGACGCTCGCTGCAGGCCTGATGCAAACGCTCGAGGACAAGGTCTACTCGGAAATCATCATGACCCGCGTCACGGTCCCGGTAGGCGAGGATATCGGCTTCCTGCCTGGCACCGAGGAGGAAAAAATGACGCCGTGGATGGGAGCGCTGGAGGACAACCTCGATGTGCTCAACAAGACCGACGACGAGGCGGGCGAATGGGGGCGCGCAGCCACCCGCGACCTGATCCGCTCGCGTATCAAGGTCAAATCGCTCAATTTCATGCGCGGGCGCACCTTCATCAACAAGTTCCTGATCATCGATGAGGCGCAGAACCTCACCCCCAAGCAGATGAAGACGCTGATCACCCGCGCCGGGCCCGGCACCAAGGTCGTGTGTCTCGGAAACATTTCCCAGATCGATACGCCCTACCTGACCGAGGGCAGTTCCGGACTGACCTACGTCGTCGATCGCTTCAAAGGTTGGGCCCATAGCGGCCACGTGACCCTGATGCGCGGCGAGAGATCGCGCCTGGCTGACCACGCTGCAGAAATTCTTTGACGCCCCGCGCGTAGCCGTAGGCATTGCACGGCATCCGCTAACCGACTAAACTCCTGGACACTACATATGGTGCGTATGCGCTGAAACCCTACAACATATAGACCAAAAGCGAGTGCATAGACCGATCCCACCACCACTTTGGGCGTGGCAGGCGATAACGGCCTTGGCTGGGGTATTCACCCTTGTTTCCGCGCACGCCGACCCGATAGACCTGTGGCGCATCAACGTCCACTCGCGCCAGGGTGAGTCGCTCAAAGCTGTGGCCACCCTGCAGGCGCTCCCGGAAGAACGCATCAGCCAGAAATGTCTGTCCATGGGGCCGGAGAGCGATGCACCGGGCTCCGATGCCCCTTTCCTGACCAACGCCCGCCTCACGCTGAACGCCAGAGGCGACGCAATTGAAATTTCCACCGACTCCTCCGTTTCTTCCCCCACCCTGGCACTGGTCCTCCGGGTCCAGTGTCCAGGGGCTTTTTTTTACGCGCGCCATTTCACGATATTGATTCCGCCTGCCCCGAAGACGGCGCCGGCATCGCTGCAACCGCCGCCGCGGGGATTCACGCTGAGGGTCGGCGCTGGCGAATCGGTCCAAAGCCTCGCCGCCTCGATTTATCCACACAGCCGCAAGCTGCAGCGCCTGCTGGCGGATGAAGTCGTCAAGCTGAATCCACAGGTTTTCCCGAACAGGACACTGAAGCCGGTCGCGCCGGGGACGGTGTTATTTTTCCCCGAGCTTCGCCGTCTGCCCGAACGCGCGGGCAGGGCTGTGGCGAGCGGCCGCGCCGTCGTGCCGCGGGCGCGGAAAGTACCCGCCGCAACGCGGCCCGATGCCGAAACCGCGGCCCCCGTCAAACGGCGGGCTGTTACCGCCAAGCCGGGGGAGCCGGTCACGCTGCGCCGGGCTCTCGACCTTGGCGAGAGGCCGGGGCCGCAGGAATGCCGCGCCCTGATGCCGCTGTGCGGCGTCGAACAGGCGCTGGGCTTGATCCCGCCCGCGCTCGAGGAAAAAGCTCGTGGCATCGAGTCCGGCATGCAAGAACTGCGCTTGAAACAGGAGAGCATAGACGGCCAACTCGCCCGGCTGGAACAATCGTTGGCCGCGCTGCGAAAAGTCGCGGAGGCGGCCCCAGTGCGGCCAGCGCCGCCCGCACCGGCGCCGAACCCGGAAATCCGCACCGTAGTCCAGAACGAACCGCTCCCCTGGTATTACTGGGCGGGGTTCGCGGCAATAGCCGCGGCCTGCGCTGTTGCTGGCTTTGCCTTCGGTCGCAGGCAGGCGTATGCCGGGACGCTGGGCGAGACCGACGAACGCCTGGATCAGATGCTGGCGTCCGCCGCGACCGCAATACGCGAACTGGACGCCGAGCCGGCGCTGACGCCCAAACGCGTTGCGGCGCGCCCCGAGCTGCCGCCACCGAAGGCAAAACCGGAACCCGCGCCGGCACCCCCGGCGGGCGCCGATACCACGCCGCCGGCGCAGCGCGGTTCCCCGCAGGCCGACGTTGACTTGGCGCCGGTCACCCGGGCTATTGAGCCCGGCAGCAACGTCGACGTGAAACTGGAAGGCGGCACGGCTGCGCAGGCGGCTGGGCTATCGAGCAGAGTCCTGTTCGAAATGGACCAGGCCTTGGACAACACCCGCTCAATGTTCACCGACGTCGACCGGTTCATCGCGTTGGGACGCACCCAGAACGCCATCAGCCTGCTGCAATTCCAGGTCCACAAGGACCCGAAGGACCGCGACTCGTGGATCAAACTGATGGCGATTTACCGCCAGGAAAAAATGGATGCGGAATTCGCTGGCGCGGTGCGCGAATTCAAGAGGCACTTCCCGGGCGACGATGCGTCGACAGGCTAGCGCCTCCGAACGATCTTACTTAGAAACGCCCGGGATCGGCGAAATTGGCGAAGCGGGTGTACTCGCCCTGGAACACCAGGGTCACGGTGCCGATCGGACCGTTACGCTGCTTGCCGATAATAACTTCCGACTTGCCCTTCTCCGCAGAGTCGGGGTTGTAAACTTCGTCGCGGTAGATGAACAGAATCACGTCCGCGTCCTGTTCTATGGCTCCCGATTCGCGCAGATCAGACATCACCGGCCGCTTGTTGGGCCGCTGCTCAAGACTGCGATTGAGCTGCGACAGCGCCACCACCGGCACGTTCAGCTCCTTGGCCAGCGCCTTGAGCGAACGCGAGATCTCCGAAATTTCGGTGGCGCGATTCTCGCCCTGCGCGCTCGCTGACATCAACTGCAGGTAGTCCACCACTATAAGGCCAAGCCTGCCGTACTGGCGGTGCAAGCGACGCGCGCGCGCGCGCAGTTCCAGCGCGTTGAGCGCGGCGGTTTCGTCGATGTGTATCGGCGCCTCGTTGAGCTTGCCGACCGCATCGGTGAGCCGGCGCCAGTCCTCGTCCGCCAGCCGTCCGGTACGCACCTTGTGCTGGTCAAGCCGGCCGACGCTCCCAAGCATGCGCATCACCAGCTGCGTGCCCGACATTTCCATGGAAAATATACCCACCGGCAGTCCGGCCTCCAGCGCCACATGCTCGGCGATATTCAGAGCCAGCGACGTCTTGCCCATCGACGGCCTTCCGGCAATGATCACCAAATCGCCGGGCTGCAGCCCGGATGTCATCCGGTCGAGATCGGCGAAGCCGGTCGGCACTCCGGTGACGTCCGAGGGGTTGTCGCGGTTGTATAGGAGATCGATGCGTTCCACAACTTGCGTAAGCAGCGGCGGCATTTCCACGAATCCCTGTCGGCCGCGCGCGCCTTCCTCCGATATCGCGAATACTTTCGACTCGGCCTCGTCCAGAAGCTGTCCGGCCTCCTTGCCCATCGGGTTGTACGCGGCGTCGGCGATCTCGGTGCCCACCTCGGCCAGCTTGCGCATCACCGCGCGTTCGCGCACGATCTCCGCATAGCGGCGAATGTTGGCCGCAGTGGGAGTGTTCTGCGCCAGTGCACCCACATAAGCGATCCCGCCGACGGTTTCCAGTTCCTTGGTGCTTTCCAGGCTTTCCGCAACGGTGATGACGTCGGCGGGCCTGGAGTGTTCGATCAGCCTGGAGATGCTGCGATAGATGAGCCGGTGGTCGGCGCGGTAGAAATCGGACTCGCTGATCATGTCGGCGATTTTGTCCCACGCGGTATTGTCGAGCAGCAGGCCGCCCAGGACGGATTGCTCGGCTTCGACCGAATGCGGAGGCAGCTTGATCAGCTCGACCTGGGAGTCCGCTATTCTTTGTGTTGCGAACTGCGCCATTTGTGCCGGAGATATGTTGAGTGGGTGAACAAATGCGGCGTCAAACAGGAACCATCGCCGACTATTATTCGTAACACGACGAGGCGCGCAAGCGGAAAAATAAAAAGGGCTGTTTTCACAGCCCTTTTTTTCGCCGAGGGCCCTGCAGATTCAGCTGACAGTCTCTCCCAACACCGATACGGTGATGGTGACCGTGACATCGGCATGAAGATCGAGCGTAATCGGGTAGTCGCCGATCTGCTTCAGCGGCCCTTGCGGCATCCGCACCATTGCCTTGGTGACTTCGTGGCCCTGCGCCCTCAGCGTCTCGGCAATGTCGTAGTTGGTCACCGAGCCGAACAGGCGCCCGTCCACGCCGGCGTTCTGGGTGATCTGGATCATCAGCCCTTCGAGCTTGGCAGCGCGCGCCTGCGACTCCGCGAGCGCCTTGCCTTGCTGCAACTCGAGTTCGGCGCGGCGGCTTTGGAACTCGGTGATCGCACGGTCCGTAGCGCGCTTGGCCTTGCCTTGCGGAATCAGGAAGTTACGCGCAAAGCCGTCTTTCACTTTGACGATGTCGCCAAGCTGGCCGAGGTTGTGCACTTTTTCCATCAGGATGACTTGCATGGCTACGGTTCCTCAGTGCAGGTCGGTGTACGGCATCAGCGCAAGGAAACGTGCGCGCTTGATGGCCACTGACAACTGGCGCTGAAAGTGCGTCTTGGTGCCGGTGATGCGGGCCGGAATGATCCTGCCGTTCTCGTTGATGAAATCCTTCAGGATCTCGACGTCCTTGTAATCCACTTCCTTGATGCCCTCTGCAGTGAAGCGGCAGAACTTGCGGCGGCGGAACAACGGGCGATTGCTGCGTTCCTTGCCCTTGTCCTTGCCTTTACCTTTGCTACCTCCAAATCGTGGCATGGCTCCCTATCCTCTATTCAATTCGAATCCGCTCACGTGCAACACCGGTTGTCGGGACAGCTTGCTTCTCATCGCGGGGAAGCCTTCGAACCTGTATTCCGCTTCCTGCGCTGCTGTGCTCAAGTTCTGCGCCACTTCGCCGAGCGCCACGCCTTCGATCTCGAGGGTGACGCTCCTGGGCCTGCCGGCTTCGGTCTGTTCGGAAACATGGCCGATGCGGAAATTCAGCGCGGGCAGGCCGGCGGGTGTATGGCGCAATTCGTTGCGTTCGATCAGCTTGCCAGTCAGGACAACCTGATTGCGACTCACTGTGTCACTGGGCAACTGCCGGCGCCGGTTTTTCGGCCGTGGCTTCCGGCTTGGCGCTCTCACCCACCACGCTACGCGACTTCTCTTCCTTCATCATGGGTGAAGGCTCGGTCACGGCGCGGGTCATGTTCACGATCAGGTGGCGCAGCACCGCGTCGTTAAACTTGTAGGCGTGCTCGAGCTCGGTCAGAGTTTCCTGATCGCACTCGATGTTCATCAGCACGTAATGCGCCTTGTGGACTTTCTGTATCGGGAAGGCGAGTTGCCGGCGTCCCCAGTCTTCAAGGCGATGGATGCGCCCGGCTCGGGAAGTGACCATCTGCCGGTAGCGCTCGATCATCCCGGGCACCTGCTCGCTCTGATCGGGATGGACGATGAAAACAATTTCGTAATGCCGCATCAATGTATCTCCTTGTGGGTTTGCCCGACGGATTCGGGCGGAAAGCCTCCCGGGATGCGGCCCCGGTGAGGCAAGGAAGGCCGCGATTATACCGATTTCGGCTTGAAGATCAACCGTCTTTGGGCAAACGCGTCAGCGCGAATCCGGTTCACGCCCGATGATGCCCGCGGGACGCAATGTGCAAGAGAAGGAACAAAAGCCCGCCAGGCGGCGGGCTTTTCTAATCTTTGCAGCAAATAATCCGCCAGCTGACGCGAGCTCCCGCTGCCCTACTTGGCAACGGCCGAGGCCGCCGGCGCGCGTTGCGTACCCGGCAGGAACAGGATGATCAGCACGCCGATGAAGGCCACGCCCGCAAGTGTGAAGAATGCCGCCTCGCTCGACCCGCCGGTTGCGGTGCGAATGCGGCCGATCAGATCCGGACCGAAGTGCCCGCCCAGGTTGCCGACCGAATTGATCCACGCGATTCCGGCGGCGGCAGCAGTGCCGGACAGGAATGCCGTGGGCAGCGACCAGAACGTAGCGACCCAGGAAAGGATACCGACGGTCACCAGGCTCAACGCGGTGAGGGAAACAACCACGCTGCCTTTGCCGATCAGCGCGAGGATGATCATTCCCCCAATGGCAAGCAGGAGTCCCCCAGCCGCATGCCAGCGGCGCTCTCCCATGCGATCGGAATGGTCGCCCCAGTAGACCATCGCCACTGCCGCCAGTCCCCAAGGAATCATGCTCAGCAACCCGACCTTCAGGAAATCGGTTTTGGCGATGCCTACTTCCTGAATGATCGTGGGCATCCAGAAGTTCACCGCGTAGAAGCAGACCACACCGCAGAAATACACCACCGCCAGCGCCCAAACCCGACCATCGCGGAAGGCATCCATGAAGCTGTGTCGCCGCCCGAGTTCCTGCTTGCCGGCATCTTCTTCCCCGAGTCGCTGCGCAAGCATGTTCTTCTCCGCATCCGTCAGCCATTTCGAGGTCTTTGGACCGTTTTCGAGCAACACCAACACCAGCGCCCCGATGACCACGGAAGGAATGCCTTCCAGCAGGAACAGCCACTGCCAGCCGCGCCAACCGTTGGCGCCGTCCGCGTACTGCATGATGGCGCCGGAAATCGGTGATCCGATCGCGTTGGAAATCGCGATCGCGGTCATGAACATCGCCACCATCTTCGCGCGCCGCGACGCCGGGAACCAGTAGGTCAGGTACAGGATGATGCCGGGAAAGAACCCGGCCTCGGCCACCCCGAGCAGGAAGCGCAGGAAATAAAACGTGAACTCGGCATCCGTGGTGTTGAACATGGTCGCGATCACGCCCCAATGGATGTCGTTGGTGAACATGAACGCCGACGAAATGATGCCCCAGGTGATCATGATCCGCGCAATCCAGAGCTTGGCGCCGATCCTCTCGAGTATGACGTTGCTGGGGACTTCGAAAATGAAATAGCCTATGAAGAATATGCCGGCACCGAAGCCGTAGACCGTGTCGCTGAACTTAAGGTCGGGCGCCATCTGCAGCTTGGCGAATCCGACGTTGACTCGATCGAGAAACGCGACGATGTAACACAGGAACAGGAACGGAATCAGGCGCCATGCGACTTTGTCATAGGTCGCCTTCTCGAACTCCGGGGAAAATGTGGTGGCCAATTGAGTCTCCTCCTCAATGTTGTTCTGTTGTGATGCAACCGCCCGATTGTTATTGATTTTGGCGCGCTATTCTAACAGCCCGGCCTGAGTTGTGGGCGCACGACGTCGGGGGGCACCAGTGTTCTCGATTACTGCAGTCGGGACTGCGGCAAGGATCCACGCACTTCGAAGCGGACCCGATCCACTGCGGTGCCGCTTCGGTCGGCGAGCGACAGTTCGTGGCTTCCGGGCCGCGGCACCCAGAACATCGGTTGATCGGACACGCCGATCTCCTCGTCGTCCAGGCGCCAGCGATAGCCAGCCACTTGCGGCGAGACCACGAAGTGCACCCGCTGCACCGCTTCCGGAATGTCCGGATCAAGCGCGATGATGGTGCCGTTGCCCGGGTAGGCAATGCCGGCACGGATTGCAGCGGCGGCTTTGGCGGCGATTCGCGCGGTTTCGGTACCGGCCAGAAACGCCTCCGTACGCTCGGGCTCGACGTCCTGATCGTAGCGGACCTGCATTCGCACCACATGGGCCGGTGCACGGGGCGGTGTCGAGGCCTGCCGGCGGTGCATATAGTTCACCATCTCCAGCCATACCGGCGCGGCGCCGGTCACGCCGGAAACGTCGCGCATGGCGCTGCCGTCGAAGTTGCCCACCCACACGCCTATCGTGTAACGATCGGTGAAGCCGATGCACCAGTTGTCGCGCATGTCCTTGCTGGTGCCGGTCTTCACCGCCGCCCACTGACGCGAGGACAAAGGATTTTCCAGGCCGAACGTGATGCCGCGTGCTAGCGGATCGGCGAGCACGTCGGCAATGAGGTAGGACGCGGCGGGATCAAGCAGCGGTATCGCGGCCGTCCTGGTCGCGCGCTCCAGCTTGAGCGGCGACCAGCCTCCGCCGTTGGCGAGCACCCGATAGGCGTTGGTGAGCTGCCACAGGCTGACCTCCGCCGAACCCAGCGCCAGCGAATAGCCGTAGAAGTCCGCGTCCCCGGTCACATCGTCGAAACCGAGCATCTTCAAGCGCTCCGTGAATGCGTCCGCGCCTACCAGCATGAGAGTACGCACCGCCGGCACGTTGAGCGAAGACGCCAGCGCGGTGCGCACGCTGGCAAGTCCCTTGAAGTCGCGATCGTAATTCTGCGGGACGTACAACCCGGTCGGCGTTATAAGATTCACCGGGGAGTCGTCGATCAGCGAGGCGTTGGTGATGAGTCTGTCCTCGATCGCCATCTGATAAAGGAAGGGCTTGAGCGTCGAACCCGCCTGGCGCGCGGCGCGTATGCCGTCTATGTAGAACGCGCTTGCGCCGTTTCCGGCGTTGCCGACGTAGGCCAGTACTTCTCCCGTCCCGTTGTCCGTCACCAGCACTGCGCCGTCCGCAACGTGCTGCCCGGTCA
>JACXTT010005318.1_pt1 | contig 18737 bp, 13 predicted proteins | sample 9270951 | NCBI WGS metagenome assembly JACXTT01 (sample SAMN15532306, study PRJNA645909) | rock metagenome | isolation source: weathered quartz diorite | place: Puerto Rico | collected 2017-06-21 | reverse complement strand
AGACTAGCGTAGGCGGCGAAGGTGCAACGCTTGCCTTCGTCGGACAACCCGGCCAACCCGTACACGGTAAACACTGTCGACGAGCACCTCGACATGATCATGGTGTGCCATCACCTCAACCCCGCGGTGCCGGAAGAGGTCGCCTTCGCCGAGTCACGCATTCGCGGGCAGACCATCGCCGCCGAAGACGTGCTGCACGATCTCGGCGCCATCTCAATGCTCGGCTCCGACAGCCAGGGTATGGGCCGCATCAACGAGGTGATCTGCCGCACCTGGCAGCTGGGTTCGAAGATGAAGGAACAGCGCGGGCGCCTGCCGGACGAGCGCACGCGCATCGGCGATAACGAGCGCATCAAGCGCTACATCGCAAAGTACACGCTCAACGCGGCGCGGACCTTCGGGATCGATCGATACATCGGCTCGCTCGAGCCGGGGAAGATCGCAGACGTGGTGTTGTGGCGCCCGGGATTCTTCGGCGTCAAGCCGGAGCTGGTGATCAAGGGCGGTTTCATCGCCTGGGGCGCAATGGGCGATAGCGCTGCCAGCTTGATGACTTGCGAGCCGCTGCTGATGCGCCCGCAGTGGGGCGCTTTCGGCCAGGCGCCCGCACACCTGGCAGTCAATTTCGTGACCCGCTCGGCGGCGGATGCGGATGTGCAGGGCCAGCTCGGATTGACCAAGTCCTGCTTGCCCGCCCAGGGCACGCGCAAGCTCACCAAGAAGCACATGCTGCACAACGACGCCTGCCCCAACATCGCGGTGAACCCGCAGACCTTCGACGTGATGATCGACGGGCAGATTGTGACGTGCGAGCCGGCCAAGGTGGTGCCGCTGGCACAGAGATATTTGCTGCGCTGAACACGATGAGCAGACTCCTCCCCTCGTTGACCAGCCTCGCGTCGACATCTTCGCACCCGGGCGCCGCGCGCGTGGGCATCGGCGGGCCGGTGGGCTCCGGCAAAACCGCGCTTCTGGAGCAGCTCATCCCGCGCTTCATCGCCCGCGGAACCAACTTGGCCGTCATCACCAACGATCTGGCGACCAAAGAGGACGCCGAGCGCGTCAAGCGCAGCGGCTTGATCGATCCCGAGCGCGTAATGGCGGTGGAAACGGGCGCTTGCCCGCATACCGCGATTCGCGAAGATCCGACGCTCAATATGCAGACGGCGGACCAATTGGAGGACAAGTTCGCCGGCCTCGAGCTGATCTTGATCGAAAGCGGGGGCGACAACCTCGCGTCGAGCTTCTCGCCGAATCTGGTCGATTACTGGCTGTTCGTGATCGACGTTGCGGGAGGGGACGATATCCCGCGCAAAAGAGGACTCGGCGTGCTGCGCTGCGACCTGCTCGTGATCAACAAGACGGACCTGGCGCCTTATGTGCGGGTGGATCTCGAGCGCATGGTGCGCGAGGCCTGTCTGGTCAGGAGTGATCGTCCCGTGCTCCTCACCAACTGCCACACCGGCCGCGGCATCGATGCGGTGGTCAATCGAATCTCCGAGGCGGTGCTGTTCGTCCGCTCAGCGTCGAGCGGACGGCCGTTGCCGTGACTGATCTGCAACTTGCGGACGCGGACGTTCCTGTCGCGTCCGTAGCGGACAACGGCGCGCAGGTGCAGCTTGGGTTCGCCGTCGATCCGTCGGGCCGTACCTGGCTATCCACCCAGCGCGTCGCATACCCGTTTCACGTGGGCCGTTGCCTGTCCTCGGCTGGAGATCCGGAAGGGATGGCGACGGTTTACGTGCAGTGCTGCTCGGGCGGTCTGTTCGAGCGCGACAGTGTGCGTGTCAGCATCGCCTGCGCACGCGGTACGAACGCGCATGTGACGACCTCGGCGTCTACCATCGTCCACGGCATGGAGATCGGCGAAGCTACGCAGGACGTCCAAATCGAAACGGCCGCACAAAGCTTGATGGAGTATCTGCCCGATCCGATGATCCTGTTTCCAGGAGCCAGGCTGGACAACCGGGTGCGGGTTCGCCTGCATGAAGACGCCCTGGTCCTGCTCTGCGACGCTGTACTGGCACATGACCCGGGCGGGGCAGAGCGGGCGTCCCACCATTTGCGCCACGATCTTATCGTCGAATCATCTTCCGGCGATCTGCTCGTCCGCGATCGGTGGACCATGCCTGTGGACATCGCAGACAGGGCGCGGCCCGGCATCATGGGCGCTTACTCGTGTCAGGGGAGCTTCCTGGTCCTGGGGCGCGAATCGTCCACGCCCGGCTTCCTCGATGCGCTGCGCTCGGTCTTGCTTGCGCATGCGGATGTGTACGCCGGAGCCTCTGCTTTGCCTCACGGCTGCGGCACTATAGTGCGGGCGCTCGCGATGGAAGCGGCCGCACTCAAACGGGCCCTGTTCGCGGTCTGGGACGCCGCCAGGTGGCGGCTGCTGGGCGTGAAAGGAGTAGCGCGCCGAAAATAGCCAGCGCGCACGGGGGCAGGTACGGGATAATGAAATACCAGCTCTGCCCATCGAAGGTGAGGTGCATGGACCGCGTGAATCTGGAGCCCTGGGACCCCTTGGCGCCGTACGACGCCATCGCTCAGTCGATCCTGGCCTGCGGCGTAGCGTTGGTGCGTCCCATCACCGACGATCCGGATATCCGCGACGCGCTCGACGCAGGCGTCAAAACCTTTTTCTGAAAAGAAGCGTGGACGCCGACAGCGTCGATCTGACCGCGTTCCCACCCGAGTTGAGAGCGCTGGTCCGGGCGGCGCTGCCGGAGGCGGCGCGCCTGCTTACGCCAGACCAGACGCAGGTTTGGTTCGACGGCGCACGCCGTTTGGCGGAAGGGGGGAGCGGACTGGCCCCTGTGGTCACGTACCTGCGCGCCGTGCCTGCCATCGGCAAGCAGGGTGGCGGCAAGATCATAGCGCACGTCGTCGCGACAGCTCTGTCGCTCGCGACAGATGCGGAAGGCCGCGCAGTCGACGCATTTCTCTCGGCTCTGCCGATTGTCGCACACCGTCTGCATACGCCCGACGCTCTCGCAGGCTTCCTGGATGTCGTCGATGAGATCGCAGCGTTGGCGCCGCGCGGACTGGTGCCGATGTTCGAGCACATCGGCTCTTTGCTCGAGCAGGTGCCGGTTGACGGGCTGCGCCGCTGGGCGCTGCTTGGAGTCCAGGGGCACTCCAACGATAGCAACGCTCAGGACGCCTGGTTTCGGCTCGAGACCGGCGACGCCCGGGCGGTGCTGCGTTCCGCGGCCGAGGGGACCCTGTTCGCGGACGTCGAGCGCCGCCTCGCCTTCTACGTGCGCGCGCTGTGGGGACGGGGACTGGATCTACGAGGCGCCAGCGCGCCGGCTCTGACCGGCGAGGGCAAGCGCGGACGGCGCGTCTCCATCGTCAACGGCGTAGTGCATATGCCTCAGGCCTTCGATGTCTTTCCGGGCCAGGATGGGGCGGTGCTGTACCGCGCCGCAGCCGCCCACGCCGCCGCCCACCTTGTGTATTCGACCCAGCGCTTCCCGGTGCGGGAGCTGCGTCCTGTTCAGATGGCGCTGGTCTCGCTGATCGAGGACGCCCGCGTCGAGCGGCTGGCGATGGCCGAACTGCCCGGTTTGCTCAAGATCTGGCTGTCGTTCCATGTGGCGCTGCCGAGCTTCACGGTGAGCGCCGTTTCGCTGATGGCGCGGCTCGCCCGTGCGCTCATCGAACCCGCTTACGAGGACGACAATCCATTTGTGGGGAAGGGTCGCGCGATGTTCGCGGAAGCGGCCGCGGCCGGACTTGCCGACGCTGCCCTTTCGCGCACCCTCGGCAATCTTCTCGGCAATGACCTCGGCCAGATGCGCGTGCAGTTCAACTTCAAGACCTATCTGGTCGAGCCGCTCTACCGCGATGACAATCTGTTCCTGTGGGATTTCGGGCAGACCGGGCAGTCGCCGTCCGACGATCAGGATGTAGTCCATCAAGCGGTAGACCTCAGCGTCGCGGAAGGTGCCGAGCCGGCCGACATCGACAGGGCGCGGGATGGCCGCAGCGGCGCAGAAGAGGAGGGCGCACGGACGGAGGCTGCCTCCGCACACGATCAGCAGGCCCTCGAGGAAGCGCTGGCGCAGCCCTATCACTACAACGAATGGGACTATGCCATCGGCCTGGAACGGCCATCGTGGTGTACGGTGCTGGAGAAGCGCGCGCGCCTGGGCGCCGCGCGCAGCGTCGATGAAATCCTGCTGCGCAACCAGGAGACGGTAAATCGCCTGACGAGCTTGATAAAGGCTGCACAGGTAGAGCGGCCCGTGCGTATGCGCAGACAGCTCGAGGGCGACAAGCTGGACCTCGACGCGAGCATACGTGCCGCAGTAGATATGCGCTCCGGGCGCACCCCGGATCCGAGAGTCCACGAGCGGCAGGGCAAGCGGAGCCGCGATCTCGCTGTTCTACTGCTGCTGGACTTGTCGCAGTCGACGAACGACTTCGTGCCGAGCGCCGGCACCACGGTCCTGAATCTCGCGCGCGAGGCTACCGCCCTGGTGGCCGATGCCATGGACAAGATCGGCGACCGCTTCGCCATCCACGGCTTCGACTCGAATGGCCGGCATGAAGTCGAGTATTACCGCTTCAAGGATTTCGACGACGACTATTCCGAGCCCGCCCGCGCGCGCCTGGCAGGCATGACGGCCCAGCTGTCTACTCGCATGGGAGCGGCGCTACGCCACGCGGGGCATTTTCTGCGGTATCGGAGGGCGGCGCGCAAGCTGATCCTGGTGGTGACCGACGGCGAACCGCACGACATCGACGTGCACGACCGGAAATATCTGGTATTCGATGCGAAGCATGCCGTTGAGGAGCAGACACGCTACGGGGTCTCGACTTTCTGCATCAGCCTCGATAAAAGCGCGGACCAGTACGTCAGCCGCATCTTCGGTGCGCGCAACTATCTGGTTCTCGACCACCTGCGGCGGCTCCCCGAGAAACTGCCCTTGCTTTACATGCGGCTGACGAGCTGAGGCTCGCGTACTCAAAATCACTCACCTTCCCGTTTTTCGATCGACCTCATTCTTTTCGGCGAGAAAGACGAAGCTCCTGGGGCCCATGTAAATGCTTACACGCTTCCGCGCCTCAGTAACAAAGCATATTGCGCCCAACCCTGCATTCACCACTAGAATCGGGAGACTTACGTATATGAGGTTGAACTTCACCGCCAATGCCTCCCGAACAAACACTAGCGCAGTGAGACCACCAGCGGCCAGGGTCCAAAGAAGAACGTCGATCCACAGCGGCCCTTTGCGAGAATCGAGCAGCCAAATTTTCCGTCCGGCGTACAAGGTCACACATAACGCGAGGATGCAAAGATCAAACAGGAGCATGACTCGCGAGACAGGCTGGCGGAGCACGATATCGGGAATGTGGCCGATACCCAAAGCAACCGCGGTCACGAAGAATGTCCACTTCGCCCGCAGCCAGCCACGCGGCGGCTGGTTCCAAGCATCGCTCACGACAGCCTTCGGAGGCTCGTAAGGATTTGCCATTCGCGGTGGGTTGGGCATCATAGATGTGGCAGGTCATCCAAACAAACGGACGAGCAACTGATAGGCAGCCACCAGAACGGCGAGGTATGCCCCGATGAAGCACGCTATCTTGAAGTAGAAATACGGGTTGCTGCGCAAAAATCCGAGCGCCCACAGCGTTCGATCTGTTTCTGTACGCAGACCTGCCTCAGCTTTGAAGGTCTCAAGATCGTCGAATATGAATCGTGCGATCGGCCGAAGGGCGGGGAGACAAAGTACCGCAGCCACGACCATCAGGCCGTAGTGTTGAACAGTACTGAGTAACTCACCGAGCACTAGCTCTTCCCGGACCTAAAGAAAATGGCAAGCTACTACCAACATTGGTCGCTGGCCGCCAAACTCGTGGTACTGCGGGCGCGAAGGCCAACGCCCAGCAGTGGTCGGAAGGCGGACGTCCGAGCGCCGCGCTTTGCTTGGTGGCGGGCGCGCGAAGCGTGACGGGTATTGAACTGCTGCTATTTCGCATTTTGTTCGAGCACTTTGGTTACTGCCTGATCAATTTCAGGGAACTGAGATTGCCTGGGATATTGCGCGCGATATTCCTTCGCTTTTTGAATGGCCTTCCCGACAATTTCATTGGTTTTGGGAGCATATCGGTCAGAGACAACCAGGCTCACTATGTTTTCATCGAGAGTAACTTCGAGAAGTTCCGTGGCCCTCTCAGTCCGACCATTCCGGATGTCTTGAAGGATGGCGATGTCAGTTCGTGTATCCTGGCCCTTTCCCAATATCCATGTGTCACCAAAGAATCCGGACACAAAGTCGATCGCAACGTATGCACCGGCAACGCCACCAGCAACGGCTCCGCCGAGGAACGAAAGTACACCTATCAGTATTGTCCAGGTACGTGGTTTCATGATGTTGTGTTCACGTAACAAACCAGCTGAGGGGTGCGCGGCTTCATCGCGCGTCCCCTGCAGCGCCTGGTCGGGCGCCTCATTGCGGACGAACCGGTTCAACAACTACCGCAGTGCCGTAGCAAAGTACTTCAGCAGCGCCAACCATCGGACCCGTATCGTAGCGAACCCCAACTACTGCATTCGCACCCATACGTTTGGCATGGGACAGCATGAGCTGAAATGACTCCTCTCGCGCAGCCTCGCAGAGTTCAGCAAAGATGCCAGCTCGGCCGCCGAAAAGGGTGCGAAGTCCGCCAACGATTGTCATCGGCAATGAGCGGGTGCGAACGGTAAGACCCCGCACCATGCCAAGGCATTTGGTAACGCGACACCCAGGGAGTTCAAACGTTGTGGCCGTCAGCATGTATTTTCATTCCTCCAAGGAGAGGGCGAGGTGCCGGGTACGGTCCGGGGACATTGGCGACTTCTAGTCCGGAGATACGGATGACGTTTGTGACGTCTCAGCATCTACGAAACAAATCCCGTCTTGCCAGTGGGTCCGCAAACGACCCTGCCGTATTTCGCCGTGGACCTCGTCCAGTGTGGTCTTCTTCATCCTCGCATAGTCCACAACGTATACCGGGGTGTGGAGATGCCTGGCAGCGACCTCCTGTGCCTGCATAACACCGACGCTACCGGCCGGAGCGCGACGAGAAGAAAGCCGTGCGAGATCGCTCGCCGCTATTCGACGAAGCAGTCCAATTGGAAATGCGATCGCCGCAAAAAGCAGTGAGATCCTGAACGCTGCAACCAACGCCCAGATTTCGGCAGCGTCGCTAAAGGACGCGTGCATGTCCCCGAACTGCCGCCCGATCAATCCGCCGACAACGCCAATTGCCATGGTCGCACCCAGCCAAACAAAAAAGGCCCATCGCAAGGCGCGGAAAACGCGAAATCCCCAATGCCATTGCGTGTCCCGCGAGGCGTCCTCCACTCGAGCGGATGGAGGTGCGTAAGGGTCGTTGCGATCGTCCAGCATCCTGGCGACGCTAACCTCGAATTGGCCGACACCGGTGTCGGTTCAATTGCCAACTGCCGGTATAAACGCGGTCGGAGTCCATTAGATTCGCCCCGAATGTCGGTTAAATCTGTTATCGGCACGCGCGCGCATCCCATGAGCGTAGCGAAGGGCCCGGATCGTGCGCTCCTGCTATTGCACGACCTCGACGGCGAGATCCCGCGCGTCCGCTCGCCCACGGTCGTCCACTGCGCGCACAACGAATTTCCCGCTGGTTTTCGGCTGCCAGAGCAGAGTGCTGCCGGGTCGGGCGGTGCCCACGAAGCTCTCGTTGACGAACCAGTACACGCCCTGAGCGTCGGCGTCCGTAGATGCGAGCAGCGGCACGCTCTCTGCGGTCTGGTTCTTTAGGCGCAGGGTGTAGGTCGCACCTCGCAGAGGCCGCAGGATCTGGGGCGCAGCGCCTGCCTGCGCGAACTCAGTCGCCTTGCAACCGGGGGCGAAGGGCGGGGGAGCGCGGCGCGGTAACCCCGCTCGCTCGAACAGCCGCAGCATATCGGCGGGCCAGAATTCGAACACCTCTTCGCGCGTCGTGCGCGGGTCGTAGGGCGGACAAGCCTGCAGTCCGGTGCGCTTGTCGATGGTCACCGGCCGATGGATGGTGCTCACACGGATCGGCGACTTGCCGGGGATGAACCAAGTCGTCGTCCGCTGCGGGCAGTGGACGTTCGGCAGCTCGCCCGAAGCTGAACACACCTCGACGCGCGCGAGATTGGGCGGAGCATGCCAGGCCGGCTCGTACAGATCCGGCTGCAGGGCGCGGATCGCATCGACGACGTGGAAGAAGAGCGGGGCGGCCGCTTGTATGCCGACCAGGACCGGATTGCCTTCGCCGTCGAAGTTGCCGACCCACACGACGATGACATAGGGCCCGAAGATGCCCGCGGTCCACGCATCTCGAAAGCCCCAGGAAGTGCCGGTCTTCCAATAGACGGGCAGCCGGCTCCCTTGAGCTGCGTAGGCGAGGTCGGGACGCGGGTTGTGGCGCAGCATATCCAACGTCATGAAGCTGGCTTCCTCGCTGAGCAAGCGCACTGCGGGGCGGCGCTGGTCGCTACGACGATAACGCAAGGGCTCGAGCACCCCGCGATTTGCGAGCATGGCGTAGAGCCCGGCGAGCTCCTCCATCGTCACTTCCGCGCCGCCCAGCACCAGCCCCAGCCCGTAGAAGTTTTCCGAGCGCAGCTCGGAGATCCCGGCCCCGCGCAGGAAGTCGTAGAGATTCGGGTTCGAGAGGCGTGCCGCCAATGCCACGGCGGGCACGTTGCGGCTGCGGATCAGCGCGTCCTGGGCGGTGATCGGTCCGACGAAGTTGCCGTCGAAGTTCTCGGGGCTGTAGGGGCCGAAAGCGGTGGGCGCATCCTTCAGCACTGACATGGGGTGAATCAGGCCCTGGTCCATCGCCAGCGCATAGAGGAACGGCTTTAGCGTGGAGCCTGGCGAGCGCTTCGCGAGCACGCCGTTCACCTGTCCGTGGATCTTGGCGTTGAAGAAATCGGCAGAGCCCACCAGCGCCTTGACCTCCATGTCCCGGGAGTCCACGACCATGGCGACCCCGTTTTCAATCCCGACACGCCGGCCGCGAGTGACGTACTGCTGTACTTGCCGTTCCAGGGTCCGCTGCAGGGGCAGATCGAGCGTGGTGCCGATCTCTTGCTCCCGCCGGTGCTGCGCCAGCAGCATGTCCGCGAGATGCGGGGCGAGAAAGGGCAGGTCCACGAGGCCCTTCAACTTGATCGGCAGGGACATTAGATCCGCGTCGCCCGCGGTCGTGGGTCGCGATCGTCGCCACGACGCGAACAGCTGTGCACGCGCATCCGTCAGGGCGGCCGCGTTGCGCGCGGGCTCGCGACGCGCGGGGCTCTGCGGGATGACGGCAAGCGTGAGCGCTTCGGGGAGGGTCAACTGACCGGGTGGCTTGCGGAAGTAGATCAGGCTTGCGGCCGCGATGCCTTCGATGTTCTGGCTGAAGGGCACGAGGTTGAGATATGCCTCCAGGATGTCGTGCTTGGAGTACGAGAACTCGAGCTGCAGCGCCCGCAGGCTTTGCGCGAACTTCCCCGTGGGGGTGCGGGTGTTGAGGCGATACATGAGCCGCGCGAGCTGCATGCTGATGGTGGAGCCGCCCTGGCGGTTGCCTCCCACATATGTCTTCCAGGCGCCGCGCGAGACGGACCAGGGGTTCACTCCGAAATGCCAGCGAAACCAGCGGTCCTCGTGCAGCAGCACAGCGTCTACAAGCTGCGGGGAGATCTTCTCCAGCGGCACCCAGAGACGGTACTTGTCGTCCGAGGAAGTGGTGAGCCGCAGCAGGCGCCCATCTGCGCTGTACAGCGCCACCGACGAGCTGATGTGCTCGGACAGCGCGGGCTTCGGCCAGAGACGCGAGGTGGCGGCCACCAACAGGAGGAGGGCCAGTACCGCCGCTGCGCGGTAAAGTCGCCGCCGGAGCATGGATCTATTTCTCCACGATCAACTTGCCTCCCAGCGAACGGCCCTCGATGGAGCGGTCGTACATCGACTCGCCGAAGGTCGGCGGGACGGCGAAAGTGCCCCTGTTAGTGGCTTTGATCTTGTACACGAACTCCGCGACGTTGCTGCCCACCGAACCGTAGAGCACGATGCGGTCTTCGCGGATGTCCGCGTACTCCGGTCGCCAGCTGGACTTGGCACTACCGATGGGCGGTTGCCACCCGCTATCCTCGGCGTCGTCCTCGTGCTCGGCGCGCTGCGCCTCGCTGTCGCCCTCTTCTTCCTGAGAGCTCCGCTCCTCGCTGTCGTCGGAAGCTCGTTCGACGGGCCGCTTCGCGGTGGCGCCAGGACGCGTCTGGACATCGTTGGTCGTCATCGGCTCCAGCACCACCTCGAAGCCGCCGGGCAGCAAGTCGACGATCGCAAGGTCGCCGACGCTGTTGCGGCCGACCGCGCGGAACTTGAGATGCACCTCGACCTCGTCGCCAAGCTTGATGCTTGTGACCGGCTTGCCGGTGGCATCGGTGTATTCGCGCAGGAGCTCCAACCCGTTCTTGATCTCCTTCGTGGGCAAGGCGCGATCGAAGCCGGACTGGTTGACCAGATAGAAGCCCGGCAGGTCCGAACCTTTGGTGAAGCGGATCGCGGTGGCCTCCGGCGTAAACGCGACCTTCGGCAGCAGCGCCGCCGGCAGGTCGAGGTTGTGGATGCGGCCGTCCTTGAGCAGTTCGCCGGCCGTAAACGTCGCACCGGCAAACTTGCCCGTCGCAGTGACATACGCGTCGAAGGCGAGCAGCGTGTAGCCCGATGACAGCGTGTTGTAGCTGCCCCGCTGGATTTGCTCCGCCATGCCAGTCAGCGCCTCGGGCGGCAGCTTGTACAGCTGGTCGGGGAAGTGACGCGACAGGATATACAGCAGCACCGCGTCGTGGATCAGGCCGTCGTAGTACATCTCGTAGCCCTTGCCTTTGCGCTCGCCCATCCGCGATTTGCCGATGATCCCGTCCGCCAGCCGGTCCTGTTTCATCAGCTTGTACGCCGCCGCCAGATAGACGCCGGCAAGATCTTGGCGCCACACGTCGGTATGCTGAGCTTCCAGCCGCTTCTGCAGGTTCTGTGCGTAACTGCTGGTCACGACTCCTTGCCGCGTGAGCAGGTAGATCGCGTAGGCGCGCACACGCTCCTGGTGTAGATCATCCCCCTCGGAGCCTGCGAGCTGCTGCAGATAACTGTTGCCACTGGTGAGCATATCTCCGGGCACCGCAATGCCGCGCTCGCGCGCTTCCAGCAGGAAGTGCTGGGCGTACACGGATGCAAACTCGGACACGTGATGGTTTGCGGCCCAGAGCGCGTATGCGCCTTCGCCGTTTTGCCGTGCGCGCAGCACGGCGATGAGCTCCGTCAGATTTTGTCCCTTGGTGCTGCGGACGTAGCCGAACTCGGGTCGATTGCCGAGCACGACGGCAGGCATGCCCTGGCTCACCAGCTGTTCGGTGCAAGAGTAGGAGAAGTTGCCGAGGTAGCTCACGAGGCCGTGCGCCATCGCCAGCGGCAGCACCGAAGCGCTGGCTTCGAGCGTGCGGTACTCGGCGTACATCTGCCTCGCAGTGGGAACGGTCACCTCACGTTCTTTGAATCCGCCGACCGCGAGCCAGGTCCGATACGGTACTGCCGGACGCACGCTCAGATCCACCGAGAATTTGCCGCTCTTGTTGCCAGAGCTTGCTTGGAACTGCAGAGACGCCGAACCAAGTTTGTCGCGCGCGCGCACGCGGAACGACGCCGATCCCTCGCGCATCTCGCCGATCTTGAGGTCAGTCTTGGGCGAACCCAGCACCTCCAGGTGGTCGGAAGTCTGCAAAGCCAGCGCCACCGCGGCATCGGGCCCCGAGCCCTGCACGTTGTTAGCTACGCCGACGCTCACCTCGAACTCGTCTCCGGGTGCCACTGTCGTCGGCACGTTCGGACTCAGAACGAAATCGCCGCGTACCACCGCCTTCTTCTCGAACACGCCCATGGCGCGGTCTGCCACCGCCACTGCCATCACTCGCAGCGTGCCGTTGAAGTAATCCGGAACCGTGAAGCTGACCTCTTTGTCCTCCGGACTCGCATCCACGATCCCGGACCAGAACACCACGGGCTTGTCGCGCTTGCGCTTGAATGGGTTGAGGTTGCGTCCGATCGCCGCTTCGGCATCGCCACCCGGTGCGGCGTTGAGCGCTGCGACCTTGCCGAACTCCGGCAGAATCAGATCCAGGATCTGCGAGGTCTTCACGTCCAGCGCCCGTTTCTGGAAGAAGTATCCGAGCGGGTCTGCATTGCGATAGCCGGCGACCTGCAGGATCCCTTCGTCCACCGCGAACAGCACGATGCGGGCAGGCGTGTCGGTCCTGTAGCGCATGTGCAGCTTGTCGCCGGGCTTTACCAGGTCCGGGGTCGTGACCTCGATGTCGGTTTTGCGTTTTTCCAGGCTGATGGAGAAAGGCACCACGCCATAACTCAACGGGCTCGCGTAAATCTCGTCCGAACCAGGATCGCGGATGAAAGCAACGGACAGGTAGCCGTTGCCTTCCAGCCCCGAGGGCAGACGAATGCGCTGCACCGAGCTGGTGGTGCTGGTCTTGAACCATTGATGGTGATAGACCTTCTCGCGCTCGACGGTGATCAAACCCGCGCCGGTATAGGGCGCCTTGATCTGCATTTCGATTTCTTCGCCCGGCGCGAAATCCCGCTTGTTGAGCGTGATTTCCAGCTCGGCGTTCTTGTCCAGGGAACGCGTGAGATTGGCGCGCCCCGCGACCGTGTATTCGACGCGCGCCAGCTCGCCGCCGTCGGCGTTGCGCACCACGAGCGAATAGTCGCCCGGCTCGCCGGTGGGCAAGGTATAAGGTGTGCCTTTGGCTGCGATCGAGAACGGCTGGGTGGAGACCACTATCTCCTTGCGCTTCGACTCGTACTTGTACAGACCGCTCTCCTGCCTGGTGAGCACGGACACGTAGCGGCGCTCGATCTGCGAGATCGTGAGGTTGTCGACTCCGGTGCGTTGGGCCTTGGGATCGATGGCGATGATGTCGACGCTGCGCTTGGCAGCCCGGGCCACATAGCCAAGATCGCCGTCGGCTTTGTAGCCCACCAGGTAAGGCGCCAAAGACACCAGCGTGCCGGTCTCTGCCGTCACGCCGCGCCCGCCCTGCGCTTCGAAGCCCTGAGCCAGGACCGACAGCCGATAAGTCGCCGCCGCGAAGCGGTCGAGATTGAGATCGAACGCGGCCTCGCCCTTCTCATCGGTGGTCGCATCGGTGAGCGGTTCGTTGTAGCTCTCCTTTGCGCGCTGCGGATCGTAGAAGCGATAGTCGCGGAAGCCAGAGAAAGAAGGATAGGTGGGACTCAGGCTCATCTCCGCGCGCACCCGACGATTGGTAGCGGGCGTCCCGAACAGATTCTGCAGCACCACCCGTGCCTTGAGATCCTTCGGCGAGACCCACCCCTGCACCGACTCGGCCGACAAGCGCACGCTCATCTTCATCCGATCCGGCTGAAACTCCTGCACGCGCACCGCGGTCGAGCCGATCTGTCCGGCCGGCTGCCCGTCCTTCACGATATACAGGCCCACGTTGTAGCTGCCGGTGGGCGATGTTTCCTCCGTCTTGAAGCTCAGCTCCTCGAAGCCGCTGCTCGACAGCTTGAGCTTCTCGCGCTTGATCACGAGGCCGCGCGGGTCGGTCACGGTGGCCTCGAGCGGCAGGCCCGCGAGGCTGCGGGTCCAGTCGGCCGCGCGCACGATCATGCCCACGTGCGAGGCATCGCCCGGGCGGTAGATGCCGCGATCCGAGAACATGTAAGCGGACAGCACATCCGACTGGATCGTATTCGCTACACCGCCAACGTCGAAGCGGGAGAAATCGAGATTGCGGTCGCCACGGTTGAGCGGCAGGAAGGAGACGTCGCCGCCTCGGCGCGCAAGGTACAGCACCGGCTGCTTCTCGCGCTGAAAATCCGCCAGATTCGGAAAACGGACATGACCGCCCTCGTCGGTGGTCTGGGTGAGCACCGGAAGGCCGTTGAGGCCGATGACCTCGACTGTGGCGCCGCCAACCGGATTGCCCGAGCGGATGGATTGGACGAACACATCCTGGCTCCCATCGAGCGACTTCTTGACCAGTAGACCCAGGTCCGTGACGACCACGAAGCGGGCATCGGATTTGCCCGTCGTGCGCTTTTCGCTGGGGTCGTAGCCCGCCACCTTCAGGAAGAAGATCCCTCGGCGCACGCCATCGCCGGAATCGAGATAGCCGCCCAGATCGACGGGCTGATAGTAGGGCCGGCCGTGCTGCCTCTCGGGCAGCGTGATCACCTCGGTGAAGCGCTCGGTGAGGTTGTCCTCGCCCAGCTGTCCGTAGTTGAACTGTGGACGCGTGAATGCGCCGCCGGTCTGCGTGACCAGATTCTGGATCTGAGTCGGCAGCACCCGCCCGATCTCCACCCGCAGCCCCGGGAGATCGCGCGTGAACACCGACACCTTGCGATCCCCGCTCAGCGCCAACAGCGCGCCGTTGTGCATGATCTTCAACTCTTGCGGGTAGGGCGGGACGCGCAGGATGCGGTCGTAGTCCGCGCCCATCAGGTACCCACCGTAGGATTTGATCCCCTTGTTGACCTTCATGTAGACGTAGCGCCCGACGTCGCCCTGATATTTGAAGCCGTGTTGCGACGCGTGGTCGCGCTCCGCGGGGATGCTCTCCAGCTTGAGCGGCGTGGCGAGCTTGAGGATCTCCGGGCCGATCTTCGACGCATCGCTCCAGGGGTAGGGCCGCGTACGTTCTTCGGGCTTCTGGTCGGGGTGGTTCAGCGGCAGCACCCACGCGGTGACGTTGGACTGAAAATCCTTCTCGAGCACGTCTGCCGACGTGCTCACCAGCATGACTTGCTCGGGCTCGAGGCGCTCGTTGTCCACCAGCATCAGATTGCTGTCGGTGACCCCCAGGCTGTAGAGGCCGGGCACGTTGACGGATTTGTCGAGCTCGTAGGCGGTGCCCCGGCCGCCGACGCCCGCGGTGATTCCCGCGGCAACTTTGGTGATCAGCGATGTCGTCTTGGTCGGGATCTCGAGGCGGTCGGAATGGATGAAGGCGGTGAGCTTGAGTTTGTCATAGATGACGTTGTACTTGATGCTGCCGGTGAGCCCGAACAGCGTGCCTGGCTGACCCGCGAAGGCCATCGAGATGCGCTTTTCGAACTGGGCCGGATCGACGGGGTGGCTGAATTTGACGCTGACCACGACTTTCTTGAGGGCCGGCTCGACCGGATCCTGGTAGAACTCGGCGCTGCCCACGGAGGCGGCAAATGGGGCGCTTTTGAATTTGAACCCGTAATCGGCGAGGTGGACATGAGGCGGGACGAAGCCTTCGCGGGCCAGACTGACGCTGAACGTCTCTCCCACCGGCCAATCGGTCTTGGGTTCGAACTTGAGCGTGCGGTCATCCTCCCAGGTCCAGCGCCCGTCCAGACGCGGGCTGAGGTCGACGCCGCTGGGGACTTCTTTGCCCACGAGATTGAGCGGCGCGGCAGACGCCGAGAAGTGCACCATCATCGGCTGGGGCCGCACCTGGGGCAGGTCGTAACGGGTAACGGGTGGCTCGCTGACGCTGAACTTGACCTCGATCGGGCGCGGGCGCGAGTCGTACCAGTGCTTGCCGGCAATGCCTATCACGCCAATCGCGAGGATTGCCACCAGCGCCTGGACGGCGCGGGCGCGATTCGTGCGCAGCCAGCCCCAGCTCGCTGTCATACCGCTGCGGGCTGTCACTATCCAGGCTGGCGCTTTCCAACGGAACTCGCCGATGACGAGCGGCAACCCCCTGTGGATGTGTCGTCCGGCTGTCTGGAGCGCGGCCTTCACCAGCGCGATTGCTGGGTTGAGGCGCGCAAGAAGAGACCGAATGCCTGCCATGGCGTTCTCCCGGGTCGGTTGACCGGGCGGTATGCCATGCAAATTCCGAGCCGGTGCGAGGTTGCCGCTACGGTTTCGTGTGGGGTGATTCGGTCACGACCGGCAGCGGGTGAAGTCTTTGGTCGGTCCAAGACTCACCCAGAGTCTCTCCCAGATGCACCCGTCTCGCTCAAAATAAACGATGTGCTGCTTCGCATCCCACTTGGCCGGCTTCCCGGTGACGGGGTCGTGCAGGTTTGGGTCCGCGCTTTGCAGCAGCGCCGGATATTTTGCGGGCGAGAGCTTGCTGTCCAGCAGCCGGATCTCCAGCAGCACCAGTCTGCGGCGCGCTTCGAGCATGCCGTAAGGGCTTAGGTCGAACCAGGAGTGTTTCGGACAAATCTCGCGAAGCGCAAGCTTCCCCGCTAGGTTTACAAGCAAGTCGTCCAGCCCCCCGTTGAGGTCGAAGTCCTGATACTTGGAAAGCGCTCGTTCGTGCTCCGCGCCGCTCAGCGCTCGGACCGAATAGTACTTCTCGAGGCACGCGTGATAGCCGTTGAGCGTAGCGTTCTTCTGATAGAGTCGGTTTGCAACCCATTTCAGCATGGGGTGGGTGCTCGTACCAGGCCACTCGGGAAACAGCAGGTCGCTTCCCCGCCTAGCAAGGTAGGTGTTCATGAACTCGCGATCCATCTGGGCCTGCAGGCGCGCGGTATTTGGTGTCATCGGCTCCCCGAGCGCACTCCGAAAATCCGCTCTCTTCAGCAGACCTGGTTTTCGCCACAACAACTCCGACAGAGTAATAAGGCTGTAGCCATAGTTCACCCGAATGATCGCCTCGGAAATGAGCCGGTACTTTCCGTCCAGCGCATTGCGCCAGAAAGCAAGGTTGCGCACTATCAGCCTCGCCGCTTCATCGAGCTGCCCCCGATCGAGCTTCCGCTCCATATCCACGTTTGCCAATCGCATCAGGCCTACAAGGTCGGCATCCGTGTGCGGCGGAATCGTTGCTGGCTCTTCGTAGGTGCGATAGTCGAGCAACCTGTAGTATCTCCGAAGCAATTCGCTGTTCTCTCGAAACATGCGATCGGTTTCAGCCTGGAACTTGCACACGCCGTGTTCGTAGAGGGAGTCCATGGTGACGGTGCATAGGTTCGCGGACTCGCCATCGAACTTCGGGGCGCCCGCTGGGACTGGGGGCCAAATGCGTTTCAGATCGCCTCCCCTTTTGAACGCCTCCATCTCCTGTCGGTCTGCCTCATCCAACCTTCTCCCCGCAAGCTCGATGTCCTGTCCCTGTGGGGCGTGCAAACCCCGAATGGAAAAGTAGGCGTTTCCCTCTTTGGCGATCTGCTCGGTTTCTGCTCGCTTCACGAGCTCCACGACCTCGGGCTTTAGGTCCTCGTCGAAGGTGTTCACCAGCCCGATCACAGCCAGCAACACCACTGGAAGGCCGAAGACAGCCGCAGCGGCGTATTTCAAGAGCTTGCGAATCTTCACGTTACAGTCTCACCGCGAGCCGAGGTTGGCCGTCCACCAGGATGCCGGGAGGATTCCCCTTATCGTAGCGCTCGCTGCGAGGGACGAAGTAGAGCTCTCCGCGCGCCGCATCCCAGAGCATCGGCCGGCCAGAGTAGGGATCGGAAAGGCCTGGTCTTGGGCCGCGAAGGTACGCCGGGATCTCCCTGCGGGCAATGCCCTTCTTCAAGATGTCGAGCTGAAGCGCAACGAGGCGAAGAAGACCATCGGTGTCATGCATACGAAGCATGTAAGGTTCAATCAGGCTCTGGTGGAAGTTGGACGCTTGCCATTTGCCCATCGGGTTGTAGAGCCACCGCCATGAGAGCGCAAATAGCCGATCGTTTTGCGCGTTGAGGGTGCGCAGTCCCGATACGAAAGCCTCACCGTCCGTGTCGTCTACCGAGGCTACCGCGCTGGCCGAGTTCGATAGCATGTTCAGCGTCGCATTTCGGCTCGACATCGCCCACACAAGGAACCCGGTCAGCCGGTCATCTCCTCGGCCGAAAGGCGTGAGCCAATCGAAAAATGAGTCGGTTCCCCGAATCTCGTGGCCGAGCACGTTCCCGATTGCACGCTCCTCGTGAGTCAACAGCAGATCGTGTTCTTCGAGTCGCGCGAGCGCGGACCATGCGGAGCGATGATGTTCTCTTATCAATTCCGAAAGTAGGGTGGCGTCCCGCACAACCCGCATGTTGAAGACCATCTTGTCCAGCAAGGACAACTCCCTGGCACGCAGTACCAGTTTGGCATAGCGCATGTCGCGCACGATCATTTCCACCGCCAGGGCGGATGCACCGTGCTCAGCGAGCAAGGCGCACCGCGAGAGCAGGAGTTGGTGAGCTGCGCTTACGCCTTCATGCGGAACCATAGGCGTATATGGAAACGGCGGGTGATATGTGTTCTCGAACTCGGGGTATTGGTACAGGATGCCGTTGCGCTCGAGAAGGCGGACGTTATCCGAGAGCATCGTCTCAATCAGTTGCCGCTGGCTCCGCGCGGCGGAGAGGCATGTCGGCTTACAAAGGACCTGCCGATCACCGCGCAGCACGAGTGCGTGACGCTTCAGCTCCTTGTCGAGTCCATTGCGCTGGTCTTCGGTCAATTTGGGCGAAAGCACCTCGACCCAGCGGATTCCCCAGGTGTGAGGGTCTTCGCCCGCTGGAGCGACCATACCCACGAGAGCATAGAAGCCGTTCTTGGACGGCAGGAGTGGCGGTTGAGGTCCACGCAGAAGCTGGCTCGCCTCGGGACTGAGGCCTTCATCGAAGGCGTTCACGAGAAGGAGAAGGCCCATGAGGCCAATACCGTTACCGAGAATGGCGCAGACAGTGCGAAAGACCACCTTCCTCCACCTGCGTGGGCTTTTTCGCGACAGA
>JACXTT010005317.1_pt1 | contig 18737 bp, 13 predicted proteins | sample 9270951 | NCBI WGS metagenome assembly JACXTT01 (sample SAMN15532306, study PRJNA645909) | rock metagenome | isolation source: weathered quartz diorite | place: Puerto Rico | collected 2017-06-21 | reverse complement strand
AAGGTGCCGTCGCCGTTATTGTGATACAGCACCGCGGGCGTGCCCCCGTAGACCGTGGGCCGGCAGCTGGTGGGGACGCCGTAACCGATGGTGCACGTGCGCTGGCTGGCGGAAGTGAAGTTGGCGTAGCCGCCCGCGTAGAGATCGAGCTTGCCGTCGCGATCGTAGTCGAAGAACGTGGCGCCCGTATGGAACACGGCGCCGAAATCCGTGCCGCCCACGCCGGCTTTGTCCGTCACATCTGAAAACGTGCCATTCCCGTTGTTGTGATAGAGGAGGTTCTTCCCGTATTGCGTGACGTAAAGATCGGGGAATCCGTCGTTATCGTAGTCGCCCCAGACGCATCCCAGGCCATAGGCGTTGCCCGGCACGCCGGCTTTCTCCGTGACGTAAAGCGCGTTGCGGGCCGGGATGCCGCGCTTGTAGAGATCGCGGCCGTTGACGAAATAAATGTCCTGGTAGCCGTCGCCGTCGAAATCTGCCACGCACAACCCGGGGCCGGCCTCTTCCAGAATGGTCGAAGTTCCCTTGGCGCCCTTGAAATGCACGAAGGTGATGCCGGCGGATTTGGTGGCGTTCGTAAATTGAACGGCGCCGGGCTGTTCCGGAGGGGCAGCTTGCAGAAGCAATGCGACTAGCAGGCTCGCAGGTGAGCGCGTCATTACGGGCGGCGCGATCAGGGCTCCGCCTTTTGCGGCCCCATTACTTCCTGCGGGCCCGCAACTCCGGCGTGGATACCTTCCTTCAACTGGCGGGCCTTTTCGGAAGCCTGCTGGTAGAGGCCAAATGTGCGGTCCGCATCCTGCCTGCGGCCCGCCCGGCGATAGGCGGTGGCCAGGTGAAAGTGCGCGGCGGGATTATCGGGCTGGAGCTTTTCTGCGATCTCGAGCGGAGCAACGGCTTCGGCGGCCCGCCCGCCGGCGATCAGCGAACGGCCGAGCCCGATGAACGCATCGGCAAACCCCGCGTCCATCTTCGACGCGCGCCCGAAATGTTCGATGGCTGCCGGCCACTGTTCGTTTTCCCGGGCCAGTTCGCCCAGAATATACTCGGCGCCGGGATTGCCCGGATTGATTTTGAGCTCTTCTTCGAATTCGCGGCGCGCTTCGTCCCGGCTCGTGGCCGTTTTGGGCGCGGAGAGCAGCAAGCGCCCCAGGCGATAGTGAATGCCCGACAGATGCGGGTTCTTCTTCAGCACCTCGCGGTATTCCATGACGGCGTCGTTCCACTTGCCCTGCGTTTCGAGCGCCTCGGCGTTCAGCTCATGAACCTGGTACGCGCCCGGGGCGGTGAACAGCAAGGCCTGGGACGCCTTAATCGAAAGGTCGGAGAACACGTGCACGGAAAGGTAGAGCACCTCAGGGTCGCCGGGGAATTCGTGCTGGAGCATGCGGATGAAGTCCAGGGCGGGATCCATCTGGTTCATCGCCATGGCGCAGCGCAGTCCGTAAAAGCCCACTTGTTTCTTGAGTTGTTTATCCGCGAGGCGCGAAGCGGACTTCGCCAGCAGCGGCAAAGCCTGTCCGCATTGACCGGCCTGCGCGAGCTCGGTTCCCCGGCGAGCCACGGCCGCGGGATCCGCCGCCGGAGCCTTCTTGGGGGCATCCGCCGCGAACGCGGAACTAATAAGCAGGACGGCGGTCCCCACCGCTCCTGAAATCATCCGGCTGTTCATGATAGCCGCCAAATTTCAATCGTAGCGCATGTGGCAGACGGGAGATCCCACCAAAAACTACGGGGCCGCGAACGGTGTCGCGGCCCCGCCAAATCAGTATTCTATTGACTCAGTACGGTCAATAGTGGAATTTCAAAGCGAACTGGATTTGCCGCGCCCCTTGGGCGCTATTTAGTAGGCCCATGGTCGTGCCCAACCCAGTGTTCGGCGAGTTCAGAATCGGCGTGTTAGTGAGGTTGACAAACTCCGATCTAAACTCGACCTTAAACCGCTCGGTAACGTTGAAGAATTTTGCAAGGCTCAGGTCCAGCGTGTGCAACCCGGGACCACGAACTGTGCCCACACCGCAATTACCAAATGTGCCAGTCGCTGCGGGTCCAAAAACGTTGGGAGCCGCATTGAACCATTGGTAACCACCCGACGGCGAATTCTGCGTACCGAACACAGAGGTCGGTGACAGACAGTCGGGGCGCGCTCCGCGAGAGTTGGTGCCGGAGGCATCCGGTCCGGATGTGGTGAGCGCGAAGCCGGTGTGGAGACTCAGAATCGCGTTGGCCTGCCAGTCACCCACTATTGCATTGACGACCGGATTCATGCTCTTGCCAAACTGGCGGTCCCGGCCGAATGGAATATCGTAGGTGGCGTAGCCGGTCAAAGTGTGGGCGACGTCATAGTAGCAGGGTCCCCACTCCGCCTTCTTGTCGTACAGGTTTTGCCAGTAGGGCGAAACCGGTGTCGTCTGGCCACCCCACGAGCCGTAGTAGCCGCTAGAATCGGTCATGCACTTGGAGTAGGTATAAGCGACGTTGTATTCCAGGCCATTGCTGAAGCGCTTCTGCAGCACCGCCTGTAGGGAGTTGTAAGCCTGATTACCGTTGGAAGCGGTGCCCGAAATCTGGCTGATCTCGTTATACAGGGTCGGGTTGCCCGAAAGGTACGGGCTACCCACGACCGTGCCGTCGGGTAGAAGCTCCTTCTGAAAGTACGGCATGGGGACCATCAAGTGCGTAGTGCGCTGGCCCACATAGCCGACCTGCAGCGTGGTGTTATTGGCGAACTGCTTCTGAACCGTCAGGTTCCACTGATTCGAAACGGCCGGACGAATATTGGGATCCCAGAGGCGGATCAGGGCGCCGGCGAAGGCGTCCGACGGATTGGCTTCGAGCGGCAGGAAACCTTGACTCAGGTTGGAACTGGGCAGCGATAGTGACGTGTAGTTGGCATCCGTTTCGTGGGCGAACGGAGGGTTAATCGTCAGACGCAGATTCGTACCCGTCCCTTCCAGGTAGGAAGAGAGAGTATAAGCGGCCCGAACCACTATGTCCTTCTTCACGTTCCATGCCAGCCCGATTCGAGGCTGGAAATTCGTGATGCCGTTGTACGTGTTATACAACGCATTGCTGTTTCCGTTCTGGCCTGGCAACTCCAGGGCGCCGGAGATTAGCCCGAAGTTCGATTGCCGGTCTTTGACCTCAACCCACGGGGTGTGCAATTCCCACCGCAGCCCCAGGTTGAGTGTGAGATTTGGCCGGATATGCCAATCGTCCTGGAAGAACGTCGCGAAAACGTTGGCGCGCTGGCCCCAGGTGCCGCCGTTGACGCCGCCACCGATTTCGGATGGCAATCCCAGCATGAAGTCCGCTTCCGCGATACCACTGCCGGCTCCGGCGGTTGCCAGAGGATCCGCACCGGCGGTATAGCGGCCGTCGAAGGTGAACGTTCCGGCGCGGCCATTGTTGCCGGAGTAGAACGTGTCGATGCGCTGGCGCCAGCCCTGGAATCCAAGATGCAGGTTGTGAGCGCCTTTGGTGATGTTCACGGTGTCTTCGTATTGAATTACCGTATCCGCGAAAAGCTGGTAGATATCGCTGTTTCCGATGCTGCCGGCATTGCCTCCACTAAAGCTCATCGAAGGCAGATTGCTGGACACTACGCCGGGCAGCCCGACCGTCTGCGGAAAATTGGCGAGCCCGTTGGCCGCGGAACCGTTATTTACGACCGTGTAATTCACGCCCACCCGAGCCTCGTTGACGATGGTCGGTGACACCGTGCGCGTCCAATCCAGCAAACCGGTGTGATTCGGGTAATTAGCGAACCCGTTGTAGAAAATCGGCACGTTGTTGGTGTTTGGATTGGTGAGCATGCTTTGCGAATAGCGGCCGGAGACGCGATCTTTTTCGCTGAGGTTCCAGTCGACCTTGGCGTCGCCCTGGTCCCCGTTGACGTAGGTGTGGTTGGCGTACAGATAATTGTTGATCAGCGCCGAGCTGGTCGGCAGCGGATAGGCGGTGGTATCGCTCACAATCTTCTGCGATACCGAATTGAGGAGACTGGCGGGAATGATGTTGCCCGCAAACGGTACCCGCTGCGGCCCGTTGGCACCAATCACAATATCGAACGGATTGTAAAGCTTAACTTTGGGAAGCAGCGCGGAGAAGTCGCCCTGTCGCTCTGCGGCCGTCATCAAGCTGGTGGCCCCGATGCTGGTTGGCGTATCGTAGCGCTCCCCTTGGTAATCCACAAAGAAGAAGAGCTTGTCTTTCTTGATCGGCCCGCCAAGGGTGCCCCCGAATTCGTTCCAGCGCAATTTGGCGCGCGGCGCGTTCGTGAAGTTATTACTCCAGGAATTGGCGTTTAGCTTGTCGTTTCGCAGGAACTCGAAGACATCGCCGTGGTATTCATTGGTGCCCGACTTGATCGACGTGCTGACGATGGCGCCCATGAAGTTGCCGAATTCCGCCGGCGCGTTGTTGGTGATTTCGTTGACTTCCTGGATCGCATCTACGCTGGGCGCATAGCCAACCAGATTATCGGATACCTGGTTATTATCCATACCGTCCAAGATAAAGTTGTTAGCCTGCTCGCGGTTGCCGTTCACGTACGGGCGCCCGCTGTTGGTGCTCTGCCCGTTGGTGAAGCTGGAGGGATCAGGATGTACGCTTCCTGCGGCCAGCAGCGTCAACTGCACGTAGTTGCGCGTGGCTAGAGGCAGCGTCGTGTTCGTTCTCGAGTCAATCACCTGACCCAGCAGGGTGGACTCGGTCTGCAGGAGCGGAGCAGACGCTGTTACCTCCACCGTGGTCTGCACGTTGCCGACCTGGAGCTGGAAATCCAGCTTTGCCACCTGGTTCATTTGCAGCGTGACATTGGATTGCGCGGCCGTCTGGAATCCGGCGTTTTCCACCTTTACGTTGTAGGTGCCAACCAGAAGGTACTGGAGATTGAAGTAGCCGTCCGCATTGGTTGTCGTCGGATATTGCGTTCCACGCTCTACCGAAGTGGCTGAAACCTTGGCGTTCGCAACAGCGGCGCCGGACGGGTCGGTGACCTTGCCTGTAATGGTAGCTGTGACCTGCTGGGCCAGCGCGGTTTGCGGTACCGCGCAAGCAATCAGCGCAAAGATCACCACGAAAACTAGCGAAGTAAATCGAATTCTCTGATCCACAAAAACCTCCTCTATGGGCGAACCACCCTGGCTGGAAGGGCCAAATCGATGTAAAAAATACACCTGAATCCACGCTCTTGACGTGGCTGGCAACCGAGACTCGCAGCCGGAGTTTTTCCCTGAGCACTAGCATATTTGGACTAGTTGGGAATATTTGGCAACGTTAATCTTTGTCACGGCATCCGTTAAATTTACATTGCTTTCCACTGAATGATTTACGATGGACTTTGGCTTGATTAAAATGGAATGTTACGGGGGTGTTACGCAAGATCAGGCCGTGTCCCAGTGACTGATTTGCCTGAAGTTAAACCATCATGAGCGGACCTCAACCAGTTCCTCTGCGCCCACCCTCCAACGTTACATCCTGGCGAGCCAGGATCTTCCAACGATGGAATCCGGGCTACCAGGAACTGGAGCGCATCGCATCCAGCAATACACTCTCGCCGGCACTGGCCAAATTCCTGCAATTCATCGTGGTCGAGACCCTCGAAGGCCGGGGCGAGGAGCTCAGTGAATATCTCATCGCGGAGAAGGTATTCAACCAGCGCGAGTTCACACCCAGCGAGAAATCAGTAGTCCGGGTGGAGAAGCGACGCCTCCGGGAGAAGCTCAAGGTTACTACGAAGGCCCAGGAAAGGACGATCCCGTGGTGATCAGCCTGGGGACGAGCTTCGTGCCGGTCTTTTCGTCGCGGGAAAACGGAATTCCACAGGCGGCGAGGCGGCGCATATCGTGGCGCTGGTCCGTTCCGATTGCGTTGGGGGCTGTGGCGCTGGGAGTGGTGGCGTGGCTCATGCGCAGGCCGCCCGTCGAGGAATTTGCCTTGGCCCGGCTCACGAACGATTCGGGCTTTACCAGCGACCCGGCGATCTCGCCTGACGGGAAATTAGTGGCCTACAGTTCCGATCGCAGCGGAGAGGGCAACCTGGACATCTGGGTGCAGAACATCGCCACGGGCGACCAGCAGCGCCTGGCGGCGAATCCGGCGGACGACTACGAGGCCTCCTTCTCACCCGACGGCTCGAAAGTGGCGTTCCGGTCGGACCGTGACGGGGGCGGGATCTACACGGTCGCAGTGCTGGGCGGCGATGTGAAGCTGATTGCGAAGCGAGGGAGGGGGCCGCAATTCTCGCCCGACGGGCAAAGTATTGTTTACTGGGTGGGCGAGTCCTATTTCGTGCGCACGCAGGTGTACGTTGTTCCGGCGACGGGCGGCACTCCCAGGCCGGTGCAGCCGGGCTTCTATGGCGCGCACGATGCCGCGTGGTCGTCCGATGGCAAGCATCTGCTGTTCTGGGGGCAACGGGAAGAATCGTCAGCGCCCGACTGGTGGGTGGTGCCGGCGGACGGAAGCGAGGCCGTCCAAACGGGTGCGTTTGCAATCTTCGCGCGCGAGAATCTCTCGGCCGGAGGACCCGCGGCCTGGGTAGGCGACCAGGTGTTCTTTTCGGCGCGCCGCGACACCACCAATCTCTGGCAAGCAACGATTTCGCCGCAGACAGGAAGAATTGATGGCACGCCGCGCCGGCTGACATTCGGGACAGACCAGGAGGGCGAGCCTTCGGTGGCGTCCAACGGCAATCTGGTGTTCTCCAGTATCGCCGCCAGCACTAACGTGTGGCGCCTTCCGATGGAACTTAACGAAGGCAAGGTGGCCGGCAGTCTGGCGCGGGTGACGCGCGACCGTTCCGAGGAAATGTTCCCTTCGATCTCGACCAACCAGCGGCTGGCGTTCAGCATGGACCGGCCGTCAGGCAAGCGGGAAATCTGGGTCAGGGATCTGGCCACCGGCACCGACACCATGGTGGCGGCGAACACGCCGGAATTTGATTCGCCCAAAATCACGCCCGACGGATCGAAGGTGGCGTACGCCGTATCGGGTCCGCAGTGGGCCATTCACGTGGTTTCATCCACCGGCGGCGACGAGAAGGTCTACAACGATGGCGGCCCGCCGCGCGACTTTTCGGCAGATGGGACCAAGCTGCTGTTCGAGGCGAAATCGTGCTCACCCTATTGCGTGGGATTGCTGGATCTGAGCCTGGGCAAGACGCGCGTGCTGATTCAGCATCCCCGGCTGGCGCTCTATCCGGAATCGTTTTCTCCTGATGGCGAATGGATTGCCTTCCAGGCCCGGCCGGTGGACAACGATTCGTCGCGGACGATTTACGTCGCGCCGTTCCGCGACGGAAACGTGGGCAGGCCGGATACCTGGATCGCGGTGACCGACGGCAGCCAGATGGACCGGGAAGGGAAGTGGTCCCCCGACGGACGGCTGCTGTATTTCCTCTCGGAGCGCGACGGATTCCGCTGCCTCTGGGGGCAGCGGCTGGACCGCAAAACCCGGCATCCGGACGGCACGCCGTTCCCGGTTTATCATTTCCACCATGCGCAGCAATCGCTGACCAACCTGGGCAGCCCAGGGAAAGTAGGGCTCTCCGTGACGAAGGGCGGGCTGCTGTTCAGCATGTCCGAAATGACGGGAAATATCTGGATGGCGCGGCGTCGCAAGTAAATTGTTCCGAAGCGCGCTTCGCCCCTCCGACAGCTAACTAATATCCCTTCTGCTTATCCACCACATTCACCAGCGGCTTGCCTTCGACGAAGCGCTGGAGATTCTCCTTGACGGTTCCTACCATGCGCTCGCGGTCGCGGTCGGAGCGGCCGGCGATGTGGGGAGTGACGATCACGTTGTCGAACTTCCAGAGAGGATGGCCTTTAGGCAGCGGCTCAGGGTCCACGACGTCCACGCCCGCGCCGGCGATGCGCTTGCTGTCCAGGCCCTTTACCAGGCCGTTCATATCGTAAACTCCTCCGCGGCTGACGGCGATGAAATAGGAGTGCGGCTTCATTAGCTCGAACTCACGGGCGCCCATTTCCTTGTGGCTTCGCTCGGTGTGGGGCGCTGAGATGAAGACCACGTCGGCCTGAGGGATCACTTCGTCAATCTGGTCCGGCTTGACGACGCTCTTGATAAAGGGCGTGAACGGCTTGTCCTCGGGATCGACTCCCAGGACGGTCATGCCGAAGGCCCAGGCGCGCTGCGCGATCTGGTTGCCGATGCCGCCCACGCCGATGACGACGGCTGTCTTTCCGCGCAGCTCGATGCCGTGGTACGGACCGTGGTCCCATTTTTCGTCGCGCGTGTCGGCGATATATTTCGGCAGCCCGCGCGAGAGCGCAAGCAGCATGGCCATGGCGTGATCGGCGATTTCGGGACCCTGAACGATCTTGTTGTTGGTGAGTGTGATGTTGCTGTCGCGCAGATCGTTGCTGCCGGAAAGAAACAGCACGCCTTCGACCCCGGCGCTCATCGCTTGCACCCACTTCAGATTTTTGCCGGCGCGCACTTCCTCGGGGCGGATATCACCGACGAAGCCGTCGGCATCTTTGATTTCCTGCATCACGGTGTCATGGGTGACAGCGACGATACGCGCCTGGGGCGCGGCCTGTTGCAGTTCCTTGACCATTTCAGCATCGCGCTCGATCACCAGAATCTTCTTGGTCTGAGCCGAAGCGGCCAAAACGCAGATTGCCAGTACGAAAACGAAACGACGCACGTAAACCTCCTTGAGAAACGGGCATTTTATCGCACTTAGAAGCTGTTGGGGCTGGGTGTGGATTACTGGAACCGACCTGCCGTGTAAAATGAGAGCATGGCACGTGAAGCGGCGGAGATCCTGGAAGAGGCGCTGGCGCTACCGGCAGAGGCCCGCGCGGCGCTGATCGATTCGCTGCTGGACAGCCTGGATTGCCAGGTCGACGAGGATGCCGAGGAACGGTGGAAAGCGGAGATTCTCGAACGCCTCAAGCAGCTTGATGAACGGGCGGTTCGGCTGGTCCCTTGGGCCGAGGTGCGGAAGCGATTAGTGGCCGAAGTGCAGCGTGACGGATAAGCCCGTCGTCTTTCACCCGGAAGCGTTGGCCGAGGCCGAGACAGCAGCCGCCTGGTATGCGGATCGAAGCGCTGGCTGATTTATATTGGCGGCACGAGACGTTTCCTTCTCCGGCGCTTTCCTTTTTCAGTTGTGTACCGAGAGACGGCTGACCAGATACAAATCGTCGCCATTGCACATGCAAGGCGTCGACCGGGCTACTGGAAGGGTAGAGCCCAGACGCGTTCGTGAATCGATCAGCGTCTCGTGCCCGGTTCGACGCGCGGGCGCGCGGCGCCGTAAACTTCAATCCAGTCGAGCCGCGAGCTGGCGGGCGTGCCACCGCCGCGCATGAGATCGGTGAAGCCGATTTCATCGACGCGGCTGAGATCGGGCTTGTCCACCCAGTCACTCTCGACGACGGTCCCGATGTCCAGCTTGCGCCAGCGGAGGTCGCCGATGTTGAACTCGCGAATGCGCCAGTCGGTGGACGGGCCGTCGGATCGATCGCTCGCGAGCCACGTGCCATCGGCCAGCTTCAGGATAATGCGGAGCTGCCGGAAGCCCGACTGCTTGCTGCGCCAGCGGATTTTTGCCAGTCCGGTTAGATCGACGAGAGCGCTTTTATGCCGCAGGGTGACAGCCCAGTTGGCCTGGCAGTCGCCCGACCAGATGTAGTAGGGATCGTCGGCGGGCGTGTCGTGATGTGATTTCTTTATCGACGCCCGGGCCGGTCCATAGAGCGAAAGAATCAAGTCAGGGCTGACGACGTGTTCCTGCGTAACGGGCGTCGCCGCGGGGATCTCCTTCCAGTCCTCGCGGAAAAACAAGCCGGGCCGGCCCTGCGCGAACAGGGATGCGGCGCCGAACAGGACCGGAAGCAGCTTCCACATACCGGCAGATTATAGCGCGCGGTCTATACTGGATCTCAGAACGGGGATTTCTTATGTTACGAAAGGTGCTGGCCTATGGTCTGTTTTCGCTCGCGGTCGACGCCGCTACGCTGCCCGTGATACCGGGCGATTCCGAGCGGGGAGCGAGTATCTTCCAAACCGAGCGATGTATTCAGTGCCACAGCATCGATGGCAAGGGAGGCAAGATGGCGCCGGATCTGGGCAAGCAGATCGACCGGAGCTTCACGCCCGCGCAACTAGCCAGCACGATGTGGAATCACGCGCCGGTGATGTGGGCGGCCATCCAGGGCGCGGGAATTGAGAAACCGAAGTTGAGCCCGGAGGGTGCGGCCGATCTGTTCGCCTATTTTTATTCCACGCGATTTTTCGACAAGCCCGGCGATGCGGCGCGCGGCAAAGAGGCGTTCAGGGCAAAGCATTGCGGGGATTGCCACGGGATCACGGAGTCGCGCGCGGAAGGCGCTCCGCCAGTGGTCAAGTGGGACTCGCTGGGCCAGCCCATCGTTATGGTGCAGCAGATGTGGAACCACAGCGGCCGCATGAATGAGGCGTTCGCGCGCAAGCACATTGCGTGGCAGGAGCTGACCACGCAGGATCTGACCGATATGCTGGTGTACCTGCGCACGCTGCCGGAAACCAAGCACCTGGTTGCGCGGTTTTCTAACGGCTCGGGGCAAGGCGGTGAGGAGATTTTCCAATCCAAAGGCTGTATCAAGTGCCACACAGGAAAGCTGGCGCTGGATAACCGTCTGCACAATCTGACGCTGACCGACATTGCGGTGGATATGTGGAACCACGCGCCGCGAATGATCCAGCCGCCGCCAACATTGACTGAAGATGAAATGCGGCAGCTGCTGAGCTATTTGTGGATGCGTCAATTCGTCTATCCCGCCGCCAGCGAGACACGGGGCAAGCAGGTCTTCGCGCAGAAGCGCTGCGTGGAATGCCACGAGAACGGCAAGCACGGTGCGCCGCCTTTGCCGGGCCAGGCGCGGAAATTCTCCGAAGTCACGATCATGGCAGCTCTGTGGCGCCATGGGCCGCAAATGCTCACGCGCATGCAGGAGTCGAAGATCGCGTGGCCGCGATTTAATAATCCGCAGCAACTGGCGGATCTGATCGCGTACTTGAATTCGGTGCAGTAGCGCCGTTACTGGCCCGCCGGAGCGCCCTCGCCGACGGGTGTGTTGCCTTCCATGCTGTTGTTTTCCAGGCGTACCGACCCGGCACCCTTGGCTTTGTACACCGCGTAGCGCTGTGTTTTGCCGGCGGCGCGGGTGTCGGAGATCTGGTTGCCGGCGATCACGGTATCGCTCACCAGAGGCGCGATGTAGAATCCGTAGCCCGCTTTGGCGCTGCCGTTGTCCAGCACTTTATTGTTGCGGAACGTGTTGCGGTGCCCGGCGTTGAGCTGCGTTTCCTCGCGGAAATAGACGCCGGCAACGCCATTGCGCGCGATAGCGTTGTTGCTGAACTCGTTGTCGGTGTCCTTATGGCCGATGGAGATGCCATAGTGGCCGTTATCTTCGATGACGTTGTCGCGGAACTGGCCATGGCGTACGCGCCAGCACAGGAACAGGCCGATATCGCCGTTGTTATGCAGGCGGCAGTGCTCGACCACTGCATTCGCGCTGCCGGTGCCCGGATGAAGACCGTAACCGGTGTGCCCGTATGACTCGCTGTTGACGACGTGCACGTTGTCGCTGATCTGGAACGAGATGCCGTCGCCGTTGTAGTTGCGGGCCACGCAGTTCTTGACCGTAATGTTGCGCACGTTGTAGCAATAAATGGCGCCGCCGCGGCAGCCATCGAGATAAGCGTTCTCGGATTTGTTCCCGTCCACAATGATGTCTTCAAAGGTGACGTTCTCCACGTTCATCGCGCACAGCATCGGAAACGTATTACGCATGCGCGCGTGCTTGTGCTCGAGATCGTAATCGCGAACCGTCATGGGGCTGATCCGCACCATGTGGCCGTTGACGGCGACGATTTTCGAAATGCTGACGTCCCAGCCGGAATTCAGCGTATCGTCCAGCAGTTCGACGCCCATGCCGGGACGAAACTTCTCGGGCTGGGCGACATTCAGATAGCTCTCGCCGTAGTCGCCGTCCTCAGCCAGCGGGCTCTCGACTCCACGGCCCTTCATGAGAATCGTCTGACCCGCGGTGCCGCGCACGGTGACGCCGGAGGGAATCAACAGGCTGGCGTCCATCTGGTAAGTACCCGCTCCAATCACAAGCGTGTCGCCGGGGCGGAGCATGTCCGCGGCCTTCTGAAGCGCGGCGCTATCGGCGCCTACGACGTCGGCGCTGCCGGATTGGGCGACGGTAACGGTGCGGACGGTCGGATTCGTGGCCTCCACTGAACGAACCGAGCAGGCGACGTTCAGCGTGAGGGCAACTGCGGCGAGCATGTAAACGGAATGGTGCATGGATCGGGCTCCTTGTCAGACATTATCTCCAAATTGGAGGCCGCAAGCGCGGTCTGAAGGCTTTTGGGAAGATGGTGATCTTCCATGGTGGTCGACAACGCGAGCGGATTCGGCGCGGGCGACTGGCTCGAACTGATGCTCGGGGCGATGCTGGTTTTTCTCATACTGGCGTGGCGTCCGTGGATCGAGCCTCTCGGCGCGAGATTGGCGCGCAGAACGGCCTGGTGCATGCTGGCTCTGGCCGCACTGCCGGTGGCGCTTCGTCTGCTGCTCCTCGCTCATCATCCTGTCCCCTCGCCGAATATCAGGGATGAATTCAGCCATCTGCTCCTGGCCGACACGCTGCGGCACGGGCGGCTGGCAGATCCGCCGCATCCGCTGAATCAATTTTTCGAGACCATCGATGTCCTTCAGGCGCCGAGCTACAGCTCCATTTACGCGATCGGTCAGGGCATGGCGCTGGCGCTGGGGCGCCTGATTTTCGGGCATCCGTGGGTGGGCGTACTCCTCTCTGTGGCGGCGTTCTGCGCACTGTGCTTCTGGATGCTGCGCGCGTGGACCACCCCCGCATGGGCGCTCGGGGGTGGGCTGCTTGCCGTATTCGAGTTCGGCCCCCTCAACGAATGGATGAACGGTTATTGGGGCGGCGCGGTTTCGGCGGCGGCGGGATGCCTGGTGTTTGGAGCCCTGCCAAGATTGCGCCAAGGCCGTGCGCGCCATGCCGTGTGGCTGGGCCTTGGCCTGGCGCTCGCGCTGCTGACACGCCCATACGAATCCATCCTGCTCGTCGTGAGTGTCCTCGTCTACTTTGCGCCGGCGCTATACACGCGGGGCGATCTGCGGAAACTTGCGCGGGCCCTGCCGGTGGTGTTGCTGGTCGTGACGCCGGCCATCGCCTTGACGCTCGTCCAGAACAAGCAAGTGACCGGCAGTTGGACCACGCTGCCCTACATGCTCAGCCGCTATCAATACGGCGTGCCCACCACGTTCACTATTCAGCCCAATCCAGTCCCCCACCGCGAGCTCACGCCGGAGCAGCAGCTCGAATACAAGATGCAGGCTGCCTACCACGGCAGCGATACCGACACTATCCAGCGTTACCTGGGACGGCTCGAATACCGCATGCGCTTTTACCGGTTCTTCTTTCTGGCTCCGCTGTACCTGGCGCTACTGGCGTTCTTCCCAGCGGTGCGGGAGTGGCGATTCGCCTGGGTGGTTCTGACGCTGGCCGTTTTCGCCCTCGGCGCTAATTTCTACCCGTTCTTTTTTCCGCATTACATCGCCGCCGTCACCTGCCTGTTCGTGCTCGCCGCCGTGACGGGCCTCGAACGGCTCAGCCGGATCACCATCCGTGGATGGCCCGCGGGCCAGGAGGCGGCCCGGCTGATTCTTCTTCTCTGCGCCGCGCATTTTGTGTTCTGGTACGGCGCTCACGCCATCGATCGGCCGGCTGCCATCCAGTACGAGACCTGGGACGTCATCAATCACGGCGACCCGCAGGGACGCACCGCCATTGAGAGCCAGCTGGCGCAGTCTTCCGGCAAGCAGCTTGTGTTCGTCCGCTATTGGCGGCACCACATTTTTCAGAACGAATGGGTCTACAACGCAGCCGCAATCGACGGCGCGCAGGTGGTTTGGGCTCGCGACCTCGGTGCAGCCGAAAACGAGAAGCTGCGCCGCTACTTTTCTGATCGGATGGCATGGTTGCTGGAGCCGGATGCCCGTCCACCGAAGCTTAGTCCGTATCCGCTGGACCAGGCGGCGCGTGCCGAGGCGTCACCGTAGCCATGTTTCCCTTTCATCTGTTTCGCTCCTTCCTGCCGCTTCACAATCCGATCGGCTTCGGCGCGAGTGACTTCATCGAACTGGCGCTGGCGGCGACGCTGGTGCTGCTCGCCCTGGCATGGCGCCCGTGGATCGAGTCTTTGGGCGCGAAACTCGCGGAGCGAACCAGTTGGTGCATGCTGCTGCTGGCCGCCCTGCCCGTCGCGCTCCGGCTCTTGCTACTGCCGCAACACCCGGCCCCCACGCCGAACACTTCCGATGATTTCAGCTACCTGCTGGTGGCCGACACGCTGCTGCATTTCCGCCTGGCGAACCCGACGCACGCGCTGCATCCGTTTTTCGAAACATTCTTTGTGCTGCAAGAGCCGAGTTATAGTTCGATCTTCCCGATCGGCCAGGGCATTGCGCTCGCGGTCGGGCGAATTCTCTTCGGGCATCCCTGGGCCGGCGTGCTTCTGTCGGTGGCCGCGCTCTGCGCGCTTTGCTACTGGATGCTTCGGGCTTGGACCACGCCGGGCTGGGCGCTCCTGGGCGGACTCCTGGCCGCAATGCAGTTCGGCCCGTTGAACCAGTGGATGAACTGCTATTGGGGCGGTGCCGTTTCCGCGTCCGCGGGGTGCTTGGTTTTCGGCGCGCTACCGCGGCTTCGCACAGCCTGGCGGACCCGTGACGCCGTTCTCCTGGGCCTGGGGCTCGGCATGCAGTTGCTCACTCGCCCGTTCGAGTTCTGTTTACTGCTCGCGAGTGTTCTGTTTTTCTTTCTGCCGTCGGTGCGCCAACGGGACGTGCTGCGGGCGCTCGCGCGAGCCGTTCCAGCGGTGGCGCTGGCTGCGCTGCCTGCCATGCTCTTAATGCTCATCCACAACAAACAGGTCACGGGCAGTTGGACCACCCTGCCATATGAGCTGAGCCGCTACCAATACGGCGTGCCCGCGACGTTCACCGTGCAGCCAAATCCCGTTCCTCATCGCGAGCTGACAGACGACCAGCAGCGTGACTATGAGGTGCAGGTTGCCGCTCACGGGAAAGATACCGATACCGTCGGACGTTATCTGGAACGCCTGGTCTATCGCGCGCGCTTCTACCGCTTTTTTCTACTCGCTCCGCTCTACCTGGCGCTGGCGGCATTCTTCGCGGCACTCCGCGAGTGGAGGTTTGCGTGGGTCCCGCTAACGCTTCTGATTTTCAGCCTGGGCGCTAATTTTTATCCGTATTTCTACCCTCATTACATCGCTGCGGCAACGTGCCTGTTCGTCCTGATGATCGTGACGGGCCTCGAGCGCTTGAGCCGGCTGCGCATCCGCGGATGGCCGGCCGGCGAGGAAGCCGCGCGGCTCGTTATTTTCCTGTGTGTCGCGCATTTTGTGTTCTGGTACGGCGCGCATCTCGTAGACAACCCGTCGCTCATCCAATACGAGAGCACGGATTTCATCAATCACGGCGATCCGCAGGGGCGGACTGCGGTCCAGAACCAGCTTGCGCAGAGTCCAGGCAGACAACTGGTGTTCGTTCGCTACTGGCCACAGCACCAGTTCGAGCAGTGGGTCCACAATGCAGCCGTCATCGACGCCGCGCCGGCGGTGTGGGCCCGGGACCTCGGCCCGGTGGAGAACGAAAAACTGCGGCGGTATTATCCCGATCGCACGGCATGGCTCTTGGAGCCGGACGCGAAACCGCCGAAGCTGCAGCGGCATGATGCGGCGCCGTAGTTTTCCTCTTCAGTTCAGCCCGAAGACAAACAGCGTCGAGTCGCCCGCAATCGCCACGTACTGCTTTCCGTCCACCGCATATGACATCGGCGAGGTGCGGATCTCGCCGCCTGTTTGATAGCGCCACAGCAACGCGCCCGTGCGAGCCTCGAGCGCGATCAAGCTGCCTTCGGGGTCCGAGGCGAAAACCAATCCGCCCGCCGTGGCGAGTACGCCGGCGGCCGCCGAACCAACGTGCATGGGGAAGTTCCAGCGGATGTCGCCCGTCATCGGGTCGATGGCGCGAACCGAGCCTGGCGCGCCGCGCTTGTGATCTTCCTGCGGATCGCCGCCGGTAAAAGGATCGCCGGGCTTCGGCGTGATGGTTTCGCGGGTGTAGTTCGCGCAGCCTTCACGCACTGGAACAAAGAAAAGACCCGTGACCGGATCGTATGACGGTGCGGCCCAGTTTGTGGCGCCGGTGGCATCTGGGCAGACGTAGACGCCTTTGGGCGTGGGGTCTGTGTTGGGCAGGATGATCGGCCGGCCCTTGTCGTCGAGCCCCTTGGCCCAGGTCTGGTGCGCGAAAGGCTTGCCAAGCAGGAACTCGCCGGTCTGGCGGTCGAGCACGTAGAAGAACGCGTTGCGATTCGCCTGAATCATGAGCTTGCGCGCGCGCCCGCGAAACTCGGCATCGATCAGGACCGGCGCCTCGGTGGCGTCCCAGTCATGCACGTCGTGCGGCGTGAACTGGAAATACCACTTGATCTTGCCGGTGGCGGGGTCGAGTGCCAGAACGCTGCACGTGTAGAGGTTGTCGCCCAGCCGCACGGTGCCGTCGTAATCCGCGCCTGGATTTCCGGTGGCCCAGAACAGCGTGTCGATTTCGGCGTCGTAAGTGCCGGTCATCCAGGTGGGGCCCCCGCCGACATCGGCGGAACTTTCCGGTGACCACGACGCCCGCGCCGGGTCGCCTTTCTGCGCGGTCGAGTAAGTGCGCCAAAGTCTCTTGCCCGTGGCCGCGTCGTAACCATCCACCCAGCCCGCCAGCGCGCATTCCCCCGCCGTAATCCCGACGACGATTTTGCCATCGAGCGCCAGCGGAGCGAGCGTGATCGAAAAGCCCTGGTTATAGTCGGCGACCGTCGTGTCCCAGATCACGCTGCCGGTCTTAGCATCCAGGGCCACCAGATGCGCGTCGAGCGTGGCCATGTAGAGGCGGTCGCCCAAAATCGCGAAGCCGCGGTTGGTCATCACGGTGCACTGTGCGTGGACGTTCGGCAGCCGGCGGCTGTAACGCCAGATGGGCCGGCCCGTGCGCGCATCGAGCGCGGCGGCATTATTCAACGCGCCCGTGACGAACATGATGCCATCCACCACGATGGGCGTGTTCTCCACATTGGTGCCGGCGAACTGGAACGACCACTGGCTCCCGAGCGATTTCACGTTGGCGGTCGTGATGGATTTTAACCGGCAGTAATGCGTGCCCTGGTAATCGCCCCAGTACGTCAGCCAGTTCTGCGGTTCTTCCCGCGCGTTGCGAATCCGCTGGAAGGAGACATTGAGGTCGCCGCCGGGAGTCCAGGCGCCGGGCGCGATTTCCGAAGGCTCGGTCTTCTTGAGAAACGCGATCAGGTTGTTGAGATCGGCGGATTGCAGACTGGGCGCGGGCATGAGCGAGTGCTGCGGGCGCTTGAGTTCCCGTACATCGGCTTTCGAGAGCAGGTGGAACTTTTCCTGCTCATCCATCATCTGGAGTGAGAATGTGTCTTCGTTCTTGATGACGCCGCGGACGAGGTTCCCGTCGGCTGTGCGCACCTCCGCGGTCCGGTAGCCCTCGCGCAGGCCATCATCCGGTTGCGTGATGTCTTTCTTCAGGTCGGCGACGGTCTTCTCTTCGGCGATGCGGCTGAGATCAGGCCCAAGCCGTCCTCCCTGGCCCCCGAACGTGTGGCAGCGGCTGCATCCCGCGGCGCCGAAGAACAGCGCTCGGCCCGCTCTCGGATCGCCGGTGACGCTCTCTTCCGGACCAGTGCTGCGCAGCGATCGCAGCCACGCCACAATAGCGCGACCATCATCTTCCGGCATTGGGAACGCCGGCATCTGCGTCCCGGAGATGCCGCTAAGGATGTTTTGCAGGATGGCGGCGTCGGTCGAACCCCATTTCCAGCGGCCGCTGGTCAGGTCAGGGCCGCGCCCGCCCTTGGCCTCAGTGCCGTGACACGCCGAACAGTTTTTCTGGAACAGCTGATGGCCGGTCTGGACGCGCGTGGGCCCTTGGGCGTGAGCCTGGGCAGCGAGCACGATTGTCAAGAGCACAGGACGGAGAGCGGAAGGTCTCATGTTGGTACATCATAATCGAGAAGCCCCGCCTGCGGCAGTTCCCCCGCTTTTACGCGTATTTATGCCGCTTCGCCGTCCATTTCGCCTCGCCGTATTCGCCGAGATTCACTTTCCCTTCCATGGTGTCGCCGTTCACCGTACCAGTGAACTCGTAGAATAGGTGCGTCCCTTCATACTTGTGCGACGTGCGGAAATCAACCGTGTTGGCCGCCACCGTTCCCTTCAGATCACCCGAAAGAACTTCGCCGTGGTGCGTGCCCACAAGATCCGTGCCTTTCTGTTCGAGCACCAGCGTGTGCTGCGCCGAACCGCGCAGGAACTCGACGCGCGTCTCCCACTGGCCCGCCACATTTGCCGGCTCGCCCGAAGGCACTGACGGCGCTTCCATCTTGGGCGGTCTGGAGAGCACGGCGTACAATCGCTCCGCCACCACCTTATCGTCGCCGGCCATCATCATATAGGGCGTTATCGAGATCAGGCCCCCCCTTCTCTGCGGACCTTAGCCCCCCCCCCCGCCCAACCCGATTCCCCTGTCCGTTACGAACACGCAGCTTACACATTTCCGGCCCGGTAGTGCCAACCCC
>JACXTT010005316.1_pt1 | contig 18737 bp, 14 predicted proteins | sample 9270951 | NCBI WGS metagenome assembly JACXTT01 (sample SAMN15532306, study PRJNA645909) | rock metagenome | isolation source: weathered quartz diorite | place: Puerto Rico | collected 2017-06-21 | reverse complement strand
TTTCGAAGACTAGCGTCGTCTGGCGGCGTAATTTCAGCCGTTACAAAGTTTCTGTTGCAGTCAGGGGTTGTTGATGCAGTTGTGTGCACGCGCTCGCATCCGTCTGATCCTACCAGGAACACAACGGAAGCCATAACGAATGTAGTAGATCTAGATGATGCGGCTGGTTCTAGATACAGCCCCTCGGCGCCGCTGGAAAGAATCGAGGAATTTCTGTCCGAGGGACGTCGCATAGCATTTATCGGGAAGCCGTGCGATGTAAATGCGTTGCGGAAGTATCTAACTCTGCGACCGGAATACAAACAACAAGTGAAGTATCTGATCTCCTTCTTCTGCGCCGGAGTACCAAGTCGGAAGGCGACACATAAAGCTGTTGCTACATTGGGGCTCAATCCGGAAAAGCTTCAGTCCCTAAAATATCGAGGAGATGGTTGGCCGGGAAAGTTCAAGGCGACCTCGACCGACGGTAATGTTGGAGAAATGAGCTATCAGGAGTCTTGGGGTACGATACTTAATCAAGATATCCAATTCCGCTGCAAAATCTGCCCCGATGGAATCGGTGAAGCTGCCGATCTAGTTTGCGGTGACGCTTGGTACGGTGAGGGAGGCTATCCTTCCTTCGAGGAAAAAGATGGTCGAAGCCTGATAGTGGCCAGAAATCACCTGGGCGTTGAACTGCTGAAACTTGCAACCGAAGGTGGGGCGATAACTATCGATACAAGTGAGAAACTCCACCTTTCGGATATCCAGCCATACCAATTCGAGCGGCGCACACAAGCAATAGGGCGAATTTGGGGAGCAATTCTTGGAAAGAGAACCCAGATAAGAAACGACTTTCTCCATTTGCTGAGTCTAGCCCTGCAAGGAAACTTCAGAAAGTTACCCAGAACCTTTGTTGGTGCTGTGGTCCGAGCGCGAAAAGAGAGAATGAGTAGGGGTAATTAATGATTAAGGTCGGGCTTCTTTGGCATTCATTATCGTCGGATAATCTTGGTGTGGTTGCACTAACTGTATCTAACATGGATCTGTGCCGCAGTGCGGCACGGGCGCAAGGTCTAGGTGTAGAGTTCCTCATTATCGGGACCAGTGGCAGTACCACCGCGAGCAACTATGAAGCGGCTCCCGGGGTTTCGGTAGCTACATACTCCCGGCGAGCGATTATCAATCCGTGGTCGCAGCTATCCCGCCAGTTGAAAACATGTGACGTGATTATCGACATTGGAGAGGGGGACAGCTTTTCTGATATCTATGGAATGAAGCGATTTCTTGATCTAATCGTCACGAAGTTCGCCGTGACAGTTCGGAAGATACCGCTGCTCTTGGCGCCACAGACAATTGGTCCTTTTGTTTCTCCTTTTGCGCGGTTGGCGGCGCGGCTTGCGCTTAAGCAATGCACGACAATTGTCACTCGCGATAGCCAGTCAACGTTTTACGCCCGGGAGCTAGTTGGCACTAAGCCCGTGGCGGAAGCAATAGATGTTGCGGTTAGCCTACCCTTTGTAGCCTCCGAGAACACGGACGGCGAGAGAGTGCGCGTGGCGCTCAATGTGTCAGGATTGCTATTTTCTGGCGGCTACACGAAGAATAATCAATTTGGACTCGCAATTAACTATCGTGAGTTTACCTACGAGCTGGTAAAGAAGCTGCTAGCGCATCCCTCAGTTGAACTATGGCTGGTGCCTCACGTCCTTTGCGAAAGTTTGCCGGAGGACGACGATGTCCGCGCAATTAACCAACTGGCGGCACATTTCCCGGCCGTAAAGATCGCCGAAACTGAAAAGGATCCTTCGGCGGTTAAGTCCTTCATTGCAAGGATGGATTTCGCGGTGGGTGCGAGGATGCATTTTTGTATTGCGGCTCTTACTGCCGGGGTTCCCGTTGTTCCTGTTTCGTATAGTAGAAAATTCAACGGACTTTTCCAATCGATTGACTATCCAATTCTTGCTGATGCGAGAGTTCAAAACGAAAGCGAAATTTTGAACTTGATCACGACAGCACTGGCCGGGCGTAAGGCGGTTGCGCTTCAATGCCAGCAGTCGATTGAAAAGGCCAGTCAACGTCTTTCGGTGTATAGAAATGAGCTTTCCGACCTATTCGCAGACATCAAGCGGGAGGGGGCCACAAGTTGACTCCAGGTAAACCCACCAAGTCACCGAGCACAGATGCGCGAGTGTGCATTGTGATTCTAAATTGGAACGGCTGGCGCGATACGATCGCCTGTGTCCGATCCGCACTGAATTTGCAATACACAAATTTTGCGATTGTGATCATTGATAACGAATCGAGCGACGGATCTGTTTTGCACTTGGATCGCTTTCTTCGCCAAGAACTAACGCCGCATTTTCGATACAAAGGGACGAAACAAAAAAATGAATGTGAGGCTCTCGTCGAAGATTTCTCCGTAAGAGATGTGTTTGTCATCGAGGCCGGCGAAAACGGGGGATATTCTAAAGGAAACAATATAGGAATTTCCCTAGCGCTGGCGGCTAAGTTTGATTATGTCTGGATCCTAAACAATGACACAGTTTTAGCCCCAAACTCGCTTACTCCGCTTGTGGAGAAATGTGAATCAAATCCGTCGGTTGGTGTTTGCGGGTCGGTATTAGTGTACGAAGAGGACCGTGTCACGGTCCAAGCGGTGGGGGGCGTTCGCTTCTCCCTGACTCGCGGGGAAGGGGACCATATTGGGCACGGCAATCCTTTATCGCAAGCGGATAGATTTGTCGATCAGATAGGCAGTGGATGTACATATATAACCGGTGCTGCAATGCTCGTCCGTGGTGCTGTATTCGCTGATGTGGGACTGCTTGAGGAGCGCTATTTCCTGTACTTCGAGGAACTTGACTTCTCGATACGGCTTAAGACCTGGGAGAAGGCGGTAGCGGCTGAGAGCATCGTGTTTCACAAATGTGGAGCATCTATCGGCGCCACTAATGGTCCAACGCGATCGAGGCTCGCACATTATTATCTGACTAGGAACCGGTTGATATTCTATTGGCTGAATAAACCGCATCTAATGGTATTTGCCTTGCTTCGAACATGTCGGGTTTTGCTTAGAGAAACAATCCATGTTCGAGACGGTCTTTTAGGGTTGACATGGAAAGCGATGATCGACGGTATCCTTTTTAGGGTTGGAAAGTCGGTACGCTTGTGATCGCAGATTATGTTGGTGCCCAATGGTTGCCCCTAGTGTGATGCCTTCTTGGAGTGATGTCGTGAATGACGCGGTAGCAATGGTGACTCCGTTTGCTCGGGGAGGGCACGTGAGTTATACAAGAGAGGTGCTAAATGCGCTCGCGAAGCAAGATCCGTCGAGGAAGTATATTTGGCTGGCTAGCGTCGACTCAGAGATTCCCCACGCGGACTCCAGGTTCGAGGTAGAGAGGATATTTTGCGCCTTGAGAGACGCCTCTAAATTTCCGAGCAAGGTCCACTGGATTTTAGCAAGAGTTGGCTATTACGCTAGACGGGGAGTTTCACTCACAAGGTATCTGGTTAAGAATCCGGAAGTTCGGGCTGTACATTTTCAGGAAATAGATATAATTTTCGGGTCGTTTGTGAATATTATAATAAAAATACTTCTAAAAAGAAATGTGATAATTACGGCGCACAATATAATTCAGCATCGTAAATCGAATCCGATGATCCGGAAAATCGTGCATATTCTCACTCGCACAGTGTTTAGGACGGCCGATCACCTGGTGGTACATTCAGAATCCCTGAAGGCTCAATTGTCGGAGCTATATAAAATATCTCCTGAGCTGATTATAGTGGCTCCTCATGGCGTCTGGAGCCGACAACAGGGCAGGCCAAATTCTAAGGATACGGTGAAGGGAGAATTCAATATACTTTTCTTTGGCGTTATCAGAGAAAACAAGAATTTACACCTGCTGATCGACGCTATGTCATTCCTACCCGAAAATTTCAGGCTTCGAATTGCCGGGCGCATCGAGGAGCGATCATATTTCGACACTCAGATACGGCCACGGATCGAGGGATTTGAATGGGCGGCGGAAAGGATAGACAGTAATTTCGATTTTGTCCCGGACTCCCAATTGAGCAGCGTCTTCGGTGATTGCGGGTGCATCGTATTGCCATACACGGACTTTGCCGCGCAGAGCGGTGTCCTTTTTGACGCTGTGGCATTTGGCGTTCCGGTTATTTGCTCAAATTGGGGAGCGTTGGGTGAAACAGTCACGGATTTTGAACTTGGGACGACACTGGACGAGGTGAATCCTGCCACAATAGCCGAAGCGATCCGAGGACTGCATAGCAGGGTTAGCAACGGATTGTTCACTACACATTTCGCTCGAGCGCGTTCCCACTTCAGTTGGGACAAGCATGCGATGGCTGTAATGAGTGTCTATTAATATAATCTTGATGAAAAGAATTAACTCCGCGAAATTGGCTGGAGTCATTTCCGGCGTCGCGCTATTCTTCCCATATCCTGCGATTCCCGTTGGCAACCGGACAGGACTGCAACTGGGACATCTTTTGGTGCTTGGTCTTTTCGTATTGGCCATTATGTCGTTACGGGCCAGTGGGCGATCTATTCGCGCTTTTCTGCTGCTTACGATCCCGCTGTCGTTCCCGCTGGTCTTCGTCAGCCAAAGTAATCAGAACATCAACGCGACGGTTATGCAGGTGGTTGCACTGCTTACAATTCTCGTTGTCGGGAGGGTTGTAAGTAAGCAAGAAGGGTTCAGTGGATTTTTGTACGGTATGAGCATCGCTGTTGCAGTGCATGCCATTGTTGGCTATGTGCAGCAGTACTATTATCTCAGTGAGGTATTTCCGCTCACTCAGTTGTACGTGAATCCATCATTCTCAGAAATGGATCCGGAGCGAATTACGCATATATATGCGACTTACACGAAGCGATCGTTTGGCGTTTTCCCTGAGCCGTCATCGATGTTCGCTGCTTTAGCACCCTGGTTGATATTAGTCGCGTTCATGTGTTCCCGGGACGCCGTCTCCAAGGGCGTGGTGAGGCGGAATTTCTGGAGTAAGGTCGTCATGATGTTGAGCATTGGCCTGATGTATTTCGGGCGCTCAGGCGGCTTACCGTATTTGGTCCTCGGCTTCGTAATCTATTTTTTTCCTAGATTGAAGAAATATTTTGCCCGCCCTACACTGAGCCGAATCTTGATCGGTTTGGTGGTCGGATCCATTCTATGTTTTGTCGGGTTCCTTTTGTACAGCTCTTTTGAGACTCGGGCCCAAGCTGAGGTCGCTACAGGAAACTCTTGGGAGGAGCGCCTGGCCTCAATCCTTTTTGGAGTACAGGTGGTGCTTAATGGGTCAATCGCCAATCTGCTGTTTGGCTACGGTCTGGGGGATATCGCCGAGATGACTCAATTGGCTACGGGAGCTTCGTCAATTCACAGTGTGGTAGTCGCGACTTTTGCAGCCACTGGGCTCGTTGGCCTTGCATGTATAGGCTTGGTTGCGGCTATGGCAATGCGATCGATAATGCGAGGCGGTGAGCGAGCGCTCGGAATTGCTATTTTCGTCGTGTGGGGCGCAGCCGTAACTCTAGTAACTGGTTATTTTCAATTGCTTTCGGTGTGGGCCTGCTTGGCGGTTATGCTGCAATGGGATCGTATCTTCCCGGCTAACAATGTTAGACAGTTATGAGAACACTCTTATACGTAATTACTGGTATGAATCGTGGCGGCGCCGAAAAGCAGGTATTTCTGCTGGCACGGTATTTTTCGCAAATGGGATTTGTAGTCCATCTAGTGTCACTCATTGAGCCGAAACATTATATCGAAGATTTGGAAAAGGCAGGCGTTATAGTGCATTCTCTCGCAATGAAACCAGGTGCGCCGGATCCGAGGGCAATAGTGAGGCTCAAAAGGATTATAAATGAAATTAGGCCACATCTGGTGCATTCTCACATGTACCACGCAAATGTACTTTGTCGTGTTGTGAAAGCCGTTAGCCGTCGATTCCCTCTGGTCTCGACAGCGCATAACATAGATGAATGCGAGGGGAGCTTGATAAAGCATGCGTTATATCGCTGCACCCGAGGCCTGGCGGATTTTTCAACAAATGTTAGCGATGCTGCGTACCGTCGCTTCGTGGAGCTAGGATTCATCGATGACTCGGTAGGGCAGTATATACCGAATGGAGTGGAGGTTTCCCCCATCTCTGCGTCCGCCAAGGATGAGTATGAAGCTTTGCGTGCGGAAATGGGGATAGAGCCGGACCAGTTCCTGTGGTTGACTGCTGGTCGGCTCGTGCCTGCGAAGAATCACGAATCGGCCATTGACGCGATTAAGATATTGGTCGAACGAGTACCCAAAAGAAGTTTTAAGTTGCTGATCGCAGGCGAAGGGCCGTTGGAGCCCTTACTGAAGCAGCACGTGCGTAGTAATGGGCTTTGCGATCACATTTCATTCCTCGGTCTTAGGAAGGATGTCGATCGCTTGATGAATGCCATGGATGGATTTGTTCTTTCTTCTCTTTGGGAAGGCTTACCGCTTGTTTTACTGGAGGCGCTTTGTCATAGCAAACCAGTGGTATCGACAAGGGTTGGCGGAGTGGAAGAAGTAATCAGGAACGGAGAGACTGGCTTCTTGGTTGAAGCGGGCGACTCGGAACTGCTTGCTAGCGCTATGGCGAATGTGATGGTGTCCGATGCCGCGCAAAGGCTCGGCTGGGCCGGTCGGAAGTTGGTGCAGTCGACCTATTCACTTGAGCGTGTCTGTGATCAATGGCTGCATATCTACTCAAAGTTTTGGCGCTAGACGGTCAGTGGAAGCGGGGCGGATGATGACTCTCTGGTTAGGCTGACAGCTTTGCACTATCACCTATCTGACTAGAACTACTTGTTTTTGCGTTCGATGAAACTATTCGGCGACGTTTATGTGGGAAGAGCATGCTGTTTGTAGGTATGGGCAGCCGGTGACAGTATGTGCGCGGAAATGCAATGATTCAACTTTCCCAAGAGCAATAACCATGGCCACCCTTTCAGACAGGCCATGGGCGGTGGCGGTATCCCAAGTTCCGAAATTTACTGTGTAGTAATGACATACCTCGATGCGGCATAGCTTCTATAACGACGGAACACCTGCGGTGAGTAGCGTTAGCCCCCTGCTTGGGGATTTAGGTATGCAATGCATTGATCGACTCGAACGGAACGACTCCCGAAAGCCGATACGCGAGATGTGCCCGGTGTGTACTCCGGCGGTGGTACCGCCCTGACATGATTCAGTAACCCCAATATTCAAATCATGAGTGATCTGAGACGTAGTTTCCTTGCGCGCCTAGCGACCGCCGCCGGTACAGCGTTGGTGGGATCCCTATCGACGGGCGCCGGCGCTGCTCCCGCTGCGAAGGGTGGGCAGAGAGAGATGGTCAGCGCGTTTGATTTCATGTCAGCGGAGCAGATCGCCGACGTCAGGGCGCGCACGCGTCGTCTGGATTGCACAGGGGCCATCGGTGCAGCGATCGCTGACGCATCAGCGCGCCGATGCGATCTCTATTTCCCATCCGGGGACTACCTGCTCATAGGAGGCGTCCCCCATGGGTACGTCCTAGCGATGAAGTCGAATGTGCGCTATATCGGTGACGGGCCTGAGGCGTCTGTGCTTTGTCTCCCCGCAGGAGCTGCGAATCCGCCGACAATCCTTGGTGGCAGGACATACGCACGATCCGTGCGGGTGATTGGACTTGGCTTTGACGGGGGCCAGGCAGACCAGAGCGCGCTGGTGCCAGGGAGGGCGGGGGCTGGTGGTACAGGGGCTGGCCAATACGAATTCTCACATGGTATCTGCCAACTCCTTGGCGATGACATCCTAGTGGAGCATTGCATCTTCAAGAACTTTCAAGGGGATGGCGTAGGCTTTGGGACCAGTTTTGCGTTTGGTGGTACGACTCCACGGGTCATGAAGGATCTGCTTGTCACTCGCAGTGTGTTTGAGAACCTCCTGCGTGAAGGAGTTTTTCTCGTGCAGTGCGATGGCGCTGAGGTTTCGCACTCGCATTTCAAAGGGCGCCCTTATGTCGCTGGTGTGGACTTGGAGCGACACCATGTGTCTGACGTGGTCAGAAATGTCAATGTATCGAGAAATACTTTTGAGTTCGATGTCTATCGACGTGCAGTTTCGTGCTTGGTTTCTGATCCTAATTATCTTTATGAGGATGGAAATTCTGTAAATATAACGATAGACTTTAATCGGATAGTTAACGGTCAGATTGATGTGCGATCATTCTCTGGTGTCGATATTATTTTTAATAAAATTGAGAACGGTACAGAGGACATTCCGAAGAACCCATGGATTAGCCGGCATGCAATTTACATTGATCCAGTTGTTGTGGGATCGCCGGCCAATATCTTTGGAGGGCATAGGGTGATCGGCAACGAAGTGATTCACAGGACTACGCTTAGCGGGAAGGGAGGATTCGGCATCTATACCGATAGAAATCGTTCGGTAAAGCTCGCGCTCAATGCGATTAGATATGCAAAGGAGGGAGGAATTCTCATGCGTAATGCACGCGATATGCGTGCAGTCGAAAATAACATCACTGACGTGGGTTCGGTTTCCGTTGCAGGGGTTGGAATTCAGCTGAGAGAGAACTGTGAGTCGTCTGTTATCACTGGGAATATCATTCGGAATACGAAAGCAGGGATATCAAGAACTGTCTCTTACGGGGTTTCGATGGAGGGAGTTAATGGTGCAAGCCCCCCCATAGTCGCCAACAACCAATTTCACAATATGGTTGCCGGCGATATCAAAGAGAATCCTTCCCAGCGGAATTTTTCCATCCGATCCGGCAACGTTTCGGACGGGGCTGCGAACGCCGAGCAGTAGCTCCAGACCCGGCCTTTCGCGAGAAGGTCAACGGGATTTGCAAGCTGTACCGCTAGAAGACCGGCATTCAGGCCATCGAGCGTAAGTACCCGGGACGCGCACCCGCGCCTAGCGGAATCAAGCCAGACGCCGAAAAACAGCGTTTGGCTGTATGAATGAGGCGACAACTGCCTTGACGCGCGTTGGACCGAAGAGGGCAGTGTCGGCCGGTCGAAAAGGCTTCATCTTCCCCCCGACAGCAGGAGGCTCACGTTGAACCACTCCCTGAAGCACCGAATCGAAGTTGACTTTGAGCTTTCAATATTCGCTTGATTCAAGCGAAGACCTCAGCCTGACTCAGTGAGCCCGCAGCCTGGTCCTTCTCTGCAAGCACAGGCCGCGCGTCCAAGGGCCATCGGATACCGATGGCTGGATCGTTCCAGGCGATGCGACGCTCATACTCGGGAAACCAGTTGTCGGTTGCCTTATAGAGAAATTCAGCAGATTCCTAGGTCACGACGAACCCATGTGCGAAGCCCTCAGGCACCCCGCAACTGGCGTTTGTTTGCCGCTGAGAGCGTGACACCGACTCATTTCCAAAATGTTGGTGAACTACGGCGTAGATCGACCGCCACGTCAAACACTTCGCCGGCCACTACACGGACCAGCTTGCCCTGCGGATGCCTAATTTGGTAGTGCAGGCCGTGGAGCACATTGGGAGTGGAGGGGAGTGGTTGTCCTGCACGAAGGTTCGTTTCAGTCCGGTAGCTTCTTCAAGCAACCTCGCATTAAAGCTATCATAGAAAAGTCCGCGATCATCGCCGAACACTTTTGGCTCAATAATCAGTATTTCGGGAAGAGCGCAGTGAATGACATTCAGACTCATTTAATAGCTTCCGAGATGATTTGCTGCAGATACTTGCCATAGCCGTTTTTTTCGTGCGACTTAGCTAGCTCGGCCACTTGGTCCGCACTGATCCACTTGCTCCGGTAAGCGATCTCTTCGGGACAAGCCACCATCAGCCCCTGGCGCTTCTGCAACGTGGCGATAAAGCTGGCGGCCTCCAAGAGCGAATCATGCGTCCCGGTATCCAGCCATGCATATCCGCGCCCCATGATCTCCACATTCAGCTGCGCCATCTGTAGGTAGCGCTTGTTGATGTCGGTAATCTCCAGTTCGCCGCGCGCGGACGGCTGGATGTCAGCGGCAATGTCGCAGACCTGCTTGTCATAGAAGTACAGGCCGGTGACCGCGTAGTTCGAACGCGGCTCGGCGGGCTTTTCCTCCAGCGACAGCGCGCGGAAGCTGCGGTCGAATTCCACCACCCCATAGCGCTCGGGATCGTGCACGTGGTAAGCGAATACTGTGGCGCCTTCGGTCTGTGTATTGGCGCGATGCAATTGCGCCCCTAGGTCGTGGCCGTGGAAGATGTTGTCACCCAGGATCAGAGTGGACGGGTGACTACCTATGAACTCGCGGCCGATGATGAAGGCTTGGGCCAAACCCTCTGGCGAGGGCTGTACGGCGTAGTGCAGGTTAATGCCCCACTTGCTGCCGTCGCCGAGCATTTCTGTGAAGCGAGGGGTATCTTCAGGAGTGGAGATAATCAAGATATCGCGGATCCCTGCCAACATTAGCGTCGACAGCGGATAGTAGATCATCGGCTTGTCATACACCGGTAGCAGTTGCTTGGAGACCGAGCGGGTTATGGGATAGAGCCGGGTACCTGAACCGCCGGCGAGGATGATGCCTTTGCGCATATTGCCTTTCTCAGGGAAGGATCTGGTCGAGCAAGTGGTGGACGCCTTGCCGCCGGTCCGGGAGATGGATGCCGAAGGTTTTTTGCAGCCGCGTGGTGTCCATCAGGGAGTTGGTCGGACGTGGCGCAGGGGGCGGATAGGCGGCGGTCGGGATAGGCTCGATACGCGCCGGGTCTACCTTGAGTTCTGCGCCATGGGCGGCTGTATAGCGCAAAACTTCAGTTGCGTAAGCGTGCCAAGTGGTTTCACCCGCAGTCGCCAGGTGGTAGATGCCAGCCGCGAATTGGCTGCGATCACCGGACAACCAGTGGCGCGATACGATTTGTGCCGTCGCGTCGGCGATCAGCGCTGCGGTGGTCGGGGCGCCGTAATGGTCGGAAATTACCCGCAGGCTGTCACGTTCGCGACCGAGCTTGAGCATGGTCTTAACGAAGTTGCCGCCATGCGTGCCGGCCACCCAGCATATGCGCAGGATTAGCGCCGTGGCGCGGGTCGCGGCGATAGCAAGTTCGCCAGCGAGTTTGCTCTTGCCATAGACAGATAGTGGGTCGACAGTATCTGCCTCTTCGTAACGACTGTCCTTCCGGCCGTCGAACACGTAGTCGGTGGAGTAGTGCACTAGGAGGCTGCCGGGCGCCTCGGCCTCTTCGGCCAGCACTCCAACAGCGATGCCGTTGATGGCATAGACGCTGTTGATTTCGGTTTCGGCCCAGTCCACGGCGGTGTAGGCAGCTGGGTTGACGATTACTTCCGGCCGGAGCTCGCGCACGACGCGGCGGATCTCGTCGGGGAGTGCGAGGTCACACCCCGCGCGGTCGAGTGTGATGACCCGGCCCAAGGGGGCAAGGCTGCGACGCAGTTCGAAGCCGACTTGGCCGTTGCTCCCCGTTACAAGTAGGGTGGGGATGCGTGGCGAATTAAGCTGCATATTGTTTGGTCACCCAGTTGCGGTAGTCGCCAGACATCACATCCCGCACCCAGGCCTGGTTGTCCAGGTACCACTGCACCGTCTTGCGCAGGCCTGTCTCCAGCGTTTCGGTGGGCTTCCAGCCCAGTTCGCGTTCCAGCTTGCGGGCGTCGATGGCGTAGCGGCGGTCGTGTCCGGGGCGGTCTTTGACGAAGATCATCTGATCGCGGAAGGAACCCAGGGCCTTGGGGTGGAGTTCGTCGAGGAGGTCACACAGGGTGCGCACCACGTCGAGATTTGATTTTTCGTTCCAGCCGCCCACGTTGTAGGTCTCGCCCAGACGGCCACGCGCCAGCACTTCGCGGATCGCAGCGCAGTGGTCGCCCACATAAAGCCAGTCGCGTACATTGAGGCCATCGCCGTACACTGGTAGCGGCTTGCTGGCGAGCGCATTGGCGATGATTAGCGGGATCAGCTTCTCTGGGAAGTGATATGGGCCATAGTTGTTCGAGCAGTTGGTAGTCACCACCGGCAGGCCGTAGGTGTGATAGTAGGCTCGCACCAAGTGATCGGAACCTGCCTTGGAGGCCGAGTATGGGCTGTTCGGTCGATACGCCGTGGTTTCGGAGAACTGCGGGTCCGCGGGGCCAAGCGAACCGAAAACCTCGTCGGTGGAGACGTGCAGAAAGCGAAAATCTTCCCTGGCCGTGCCTTCCAGGCAGTCCCAATAGGCACGCGCCGCCTCCAGCAAGGTGAATGTGCCGATGATATTGGTCTGGATGAAAACGCCCGGGCCGTGAATGGACCGATCCACGTGACTCTCGGCGGCAAAATGCACCACCGCCCGTGGACGATAAGTGGCAAAAAGCAGGTCCAGGCTGCCGCTGTCGCGGATATCGGTCTGCGAGAAAACATGGCGCGGGTCGTCCGCGAGCGAAGCAAGCGTCTTGAGGTTGCCTGCGTAGGTGAGCTTGTCCACGTTGACGACAGCATCCGCACCGTCTTTTCGCAGCCAGTCCAACACAAAATTGGCGCCGATGAAGCCGGCGCCGCCGGTGACGAGAATGTGTTTGGTCATTAGCAAATTAATAGTGGCTTAGACCGGCAAGTTGGCGAATGAATCAATACGGTGACTCATCGGATTGACGCGAAATGAATGAGCAAACTTAGTGATGATAGAGAGCTAGAATAAAAATTACTTAATCTGTCTTTTAAGTGTCAGTCCAGCTATGCACTTAATCTAGCTAAAGATTCGTCCCTAAATCAACGGAAAGATTGCTGTAAAGATTTAATGTGGCCGTATTCATTTGGATGCTAGAAAACAACTGCAAGAAGCGCTCTCTCCCTCGAGTTCCCATTTCCTTGAATTCGATTGGCGAGTGATCAGATAGTACCTCTGCAAGTCGAGGTGCATCGTTAGGAGAAATAATGACGCCGCTAAGGTTGTCGGCAACTTGTTCAGGAATGGCGCCGACGTTTGTACCTATAACTGCGGTGCCGGATCGCATTGCCTCAAGTACGGTAATTGGCGCCCCTTCCCAACGTGACGGAAGTACTACGACATCAGCGCTCGCCATGTATTCATGGACCACCGAGCGAGGTTGCCATCCAATATGCTCCACATTGGGGGGTAGGCTAAGCGGACCTTGACGATTGACCACTGGCATACCGATGGCAATTGCATGATGTGAAGTTGTTAGCTGGCTCAAGGCCTGCGTGAACGTATCAAAGCCTTTCTGGAAATCAAATCGGCCAACGAACAACACGCGGACAGCTTCATCTCGCCATCTGCGCATGACCCCACCATTGTTTTCAGGGGGAGACGGCGTACTGCAAATGCCATTCGGAATGACATGCAATTTTGCAGCTGGAATTCCCTTTGCCATCGCTAGGTCCAGGTCCCTTCGCGAAAGACAGACAATCGCATCGGACTTCCATGAGAGGATCCGTTCCACGAGACCGGTTAGGCGGTTCGACAAGGAGGAGGTCTCTCTGGAGAATGCCCAGCCATGCGCGCAATAAATAAGCTTTACATTACGAGGCACTGGAACAATACGGCACGCGATACCTGCAAAACTTGAGTGGACATGAACGATGTCTGGAAGAAATTCACGTAATGCGGATCGGTAAGACTTCGCCAATGCGAGTATGTTAATTACTCTATGGGAGTAGGATGGATTGAAGCAAAGTAGATTATGACGATGGATTTTGTCCAATTCGCCATATTGGTCATAAGGTACTAGTACTCGTACGTTGTCATGGCCGAATTGGTCAACCTGTGCGGGGACCAACTCGTCAAAATAGGAGGCGATCCCACCTTTTACAGTCTCGGCGACGTGAAGTACGCGCATAGTATCTTCGTTCGAGTAATTGATTACGACAGATGGCCAAGCTCGTTGAGGTTTGCCAATTTAATCCAATCAGGCGAAGTTTTTTTCATCTAATTTGGTATGAGAGCAAATCGCGTTTGCACTGGCGATCAATACGCATTCTGCCCGGTCCACCCCTTGAATGCCGTCCAGAAAATAATCCTCAAATCCATCCAGAACGACCAGTTCCGGATATAGAAGATGTCGTGCTCAACCCGCTTGGCCATCTTGTCCAGCGTATCCGTCTCGCCGCGGTAACCATTGATCTGCGCCCATCCCGTGATGCCAGGCTTGACCCGGTGACGCATCATGTAGAAGTCCAACTGCTCTTTGTACATATTGTTATGCGCCATGGCGTGCGGCCTGGGGCCGACCACACTCATCTCACCCCTGAGCACATTGATAAACTGCGGCAGCTCATCCAGGCTCGTGCGGCGCAGGAAGGCGCCGATCGGTGTGATGCGGCTGTCGCCTTTGGTAGCTTGCGTAACAGTGCCATGCTCCGCGTGGACCTTCATGCTGCGGAACTTGTAGACGTGGATGACGCGGCCGTCCATGCCAAGGCGCTCCTGCTTGAAGAAGACAGGACCTGGGGAGGTGCGCTTGATCATGATGCCAATGATCAGGAACAGCGGTGACAGGGCGATGAGGACGAGCGCGGCAAAGGTTCGGTCGAAGATGGCCTTGATCGTGCCGCGTACGCCGAGCGCGGGCGGGCTGTTCATTTCCACCGCGGGCATGCCGAGGAAGTTGCCGACGTTGTGGTTGAGCAGGTCGAAGTCGAGCACGCTCGGCATCCATTTGATGTCGATGAAGTCATTGCGCAGGGAGAAGTTGATCTCCTGCATCAGGCGGTACTCACTCATCGGCAGAGTGAGCCAGATCTCGTCGATCTCATGCTCGCGCGCGAAATCGGCGATTTGGGCGCTGTCGGTGATGCGGCGGCGTCCTTCGGGCGTGGGCTCGCCTTCGGGGGCGTAGATGCCGCTGATCTTGAATCCGGTGGCGTGGCTGGCGGTCGCGCGGCGATACATCTCCTGTCCGGTACGGCCATAGCCAACGATAAGCACGCGCTTGCTGTTGGCGCCGGTGACGCGCACCAGGTTGAGCACGACGCGGCCGGCCACGCGCAGGGCCAGCAGGCCGGCCAGCGAGAAGGCGTACCAATAAACCATCCACAAGCGGGAGAGGAAGTCGGCCTGGTGCAGCAGGTAGGTCAGCAGAATGCTGATCAGCCAGACCAGGCTCCAGGCGGACAGCAGGCGCGTGGCGAGCGAGAACAGGCTGCGGCCACGCCATGAGCTGTAGAGGTCGAACCCGGGCAACACGATGAAGGCGATCGCGCAGCCGAAATACTGCACGAACAGGTGGATCGGGGCGTGCGCGCTGGCAAAGCGCACTTCGCTGGCCAGTATTGCCGCCACCCAGATAGCGCCGGCGTCGAGCAGGCGCACCATCAGCGCGAGCTGATCGTGATGCCTGGCAAACATATCGCGATAGACACCCATTGCTTCCCCCGAAGCGTTCGCGTAATGGGCGCTCAAGCGAGTGCCCATGCCCTTTTTTCTCCTCCGAACTTGCAGGCTGCGCACAGTGGCGGCCCAGGCTCGTCGCTGGCATGCATCTTGGTGTGCATGCTCTTGGCGCGGACAAAGCAGAGTCGTGCGGGACTGCCTTGCGGCAGTCGGTTCCATGGCGTGGCTGTGGTCAGCTAGTGACCGGCCTCTGGCCGCATCCTTGAGTGCCGTCCCTGGAACTGCAACGCTCTCTTTCTGCCGGCGCGCTGGTGGCGCCGGTGTGCTTCGTGGTTCTGGTGCGAATAGTGCGGTGCAGCGTGACCCGTCGGTACCCTGCGTAAGAAGGGAAAGTGGGGCGATGTTTGCGTGGCAACCTTTGCATCGCGCCGTTTTGAGACGCATGGTCAAGTGCGAGGGGCCGCCACGGCTAGAGTCTTGCGTCGGCATTGCGCGCAACGCGGTAGTGCCGATCTCAAGCCGGTGTCACGGCAATCTTCAGCAGGATGCAGCAAGACATGAAAGGGAACGTTTTTACCCGCGATGAGCTGGACGCCTATTTTTCTTCCTTCGTGGGCATGGAGGGAGGCAACCCGGCGGCAGCGGTCTGGATTTGCGATCATGTACCTACCACGGTGGGCTTGCCGCTGGCGGCGCCGCTGGCTCCGCAGCGAGTGCCGAGCGCCTGGGACGCGCACTTTCGTGTCGCTCACGCACACGATATGGCAAGGTGGCAGACGCACCAGCGCATCGCGCGCATCATGTCGGCGGCCTGGGAAATGGTGTTGTTCGCCCGGCGCGATAACTGCAGCTGGCAGCGCTATCTTGCCGAGTATCTCTACCGTGCGCGCGGCTGGGAATTCAAGCTGAGCCTGTTTCCGCTGCCGACTCGCGCGGACAACGGGCTGCCCTGGAAGCGGCTGTATGGTCAGCAGCCCGAACTCAATCCCAAGGTCAATTACCTGTCACTGTGCCGCAACGGCGGACGCTTCCGCTTCATCGAGGCATTGCGCCGGCGCCAGCGCCCCAAGGTGGTGATCTGCCTGGGCGAGCGTCACGAGGATGACTATTTGCACGCGTTTGGCATGCGCGGCCAGCCATACACCGAGCATGTCCTGAAGCCGGCTGACCAGGCACGGGTACTGCGCGTCTACCAGGACCAGGGCACGCGCCTGGTTATCTGCCCGGCGGTGGCCGGCGCTGCCGGCCTGGGATCGGACGTCCTGTTGAATGCAATGGGGCACTTCATCAGCCAGTGGCTGACGATTGCCGATTTCCAGATGCGGCCAGAAGAGCCCGATCGGCACCGACAGGAAGAGACCGAAGCCTCGGTGTGACACCGTTTGGCCACTGCGGCCGCGGTGTCATCACGCGGCGTGACGCTGCATCCATTGCTGATAATCCTTGCCCTGGACTGCAATCGCGGCTTGCCAGAAGGCACGGTTGCCGGCGTCGGTCGCGTAGGCCCGCAGGTCGCGCGGTGACATGCCGAGGGTGCGGCGGAATGCGCGCGTAAAGTCGGACGGGCTGTTGAAGCCCAGCCCGTAGGCGATGTCGTTGACAGCCAGGTGAGGGTAGCGCACCAGGTCCTGCGCGGCAGCCCGCAGCCGGCTCTTGCGGATATAGGCTTGCACGCCGCCTTCGGGTTCGAACAAGCGGTAAAGGGTGGCTCGCGAGATTTCCAGCTTTGACAGCAGCCTGGTGGGCGACAGTCCGGCCTGGCCGGGATCGGCGTCTATCAGCCGACGGGCGCGTGCCAGTACTGCGCTGCGCACCGCGGCGCGAGTGCTGCCGTCCAGGCCCACGCCTCGCCGCAGGGCCCCGACCAGCAGCTCCACGCCGGTGTGCATGGCGTGCACGGCGGCCTCGGGTGTCATGGTTGGCAGATCGCGACTGAGCGCGACGGCGTGTGCGACGGCCAGTCGGCCCAGCGGTGTGTCGGTCTCCACGATGCGTCCGTGCGCGGCCTCGGCTTCCATAAAAATGGCATCCATCGTTATGCTCGGGACGAAGAATGAGAGCGCGCGTGTTGCCTCGCGCCGCATCTCAATCGGCTGCCCAAGGTCCGTCAGCAGAATACCTCCGTGGCGCGGCTGTGGATTGCGGCGCTCACCCACCACTACGCCGGCGCTGCCTTCGACGAAGACCTGTATCGCGTGATGCCGTGCCGAGTCAGTCGAGATACGCGCGAGGCTGCGTTGCAGCGTGACGCCGTCACAGCGGCAGTCCGTGAAAGACATGTCCGCGATCAGGTAGCGGTCGATGGCTGCGTGGAAGGGCGCAAGGAGGCTGTCGCGCGTGACTTCCAGGTCCATGACGTGCCCAACGCGTTGTCGCCACGCAAGTATCTGACCCCTGGCGGCCCGCGGGCCATCGGCACCTACCTCGAAGTGGCTGTGCGGCAAGCGTACGGGTTCGGTGCGCGTTAGGTCGGCAGCGTGGCGCGGTGGGGCAGTGACGTTTGACACGATTGATGGCGCGAAGCTTGCTGGCTGTTACCAGACGGTACAGAAGATTGGCACACGAGGGCTACTTTAACCCAAAGGCACGACGTACGGATGACAGGCGGGCACGCTTGTAGCTTGACTTGCTACGAGTTTATTGAGGCCTCGCGCGCGTTATTGCCGTGATATTGCGTTGAACGTTACCCCGCTCAAGAAGGGAAACGAGATGACAACGTATCCCTCGAATGGGGGGAGAAAACACGCTGATTCGCGCGCAGAATCCGGCGCTGCCTAGTTTGTGTGGTGCAACAAATCGCTGAGCGGGGGCTCAGCCTTTTGGCATCCTTTACTCACCCACGCGGTAGAGGCATGAAAAAAGAACTGAATACAGTGTTTACGCGTGAACAGTTGGAAGAGTATTTCGCTTCGTATGTAGGGATGGAAGGGGGAAATCCGGACGCGCCAGTATGGTTTTGTGACAGTTCACCGCATCCGAGAGCGGAGTCGATGGTGGCGCCGCTGGTTCCGCAAGCGCAAGCCAGTGCGTGGGACGCTGCGTACCGCCACAAGCACCGCGACCACATGGAGCGCTGGCAGTCGCACCAGAAGATTGCAAGGATCATGGCCGCAGCGCGCGCACATTTCTTCAACACGCCCCTGGGCGAGCGGGACTGGAAGCATTACTTCGAACATCATCTGTACGCGCCGCACGGCGCGGAGTTCAAGCTCAGCCTGTTTCCGCTGCCAGCGCGCCTGATTAACCAGACACCGTGGTCGACGGCATTCCGCGGCCAGCCGGAGCTTGTGCCCAGGCAGCGTTACCTCGAGCTTTGCCGCGACGGTCAGCGCTTCGCCTTCATCGACAGGATCCGCAGGCTCTGGAAGCCAAAGGTGGTGGTATGCCTGGGCGAGCGCCACGCCGACGATTTCGTGCAGGCGTTCGC
>JACXTT010005315.1_pt1 | contig 18741 bp, 15 predicted proteins | sample 9270951 | NCBI WGS metagenome assembly JACXTT01 (sample SAMN15532306, study PRJNA645909) | rock metagenome | isolation source: weathered quartz diorite | place: Puerto Rico | collected 2017-06-21 | reverse complement strand
CACAAGAACTGAAATAAGTATCAGGACGAGCAAAAGTGCAGGCCCGACCCTTCCTCTTAAGACCGCCAGAAGGCTCAACCTTGGAGCTCTAATAGCTCTTGCAAGGGCAGAGTTGATCATGCTTAATCGGGGGTTTCCATACTTGAATAACTCGTAGAAGAAAGGGAAACCCCAGTATACGATGTAGTTTGGAAGGGATCGGCCGTAGAAGAATACCACTAGCGCGGGCATCGCCCAGAGTGCGCCATTCAGGCGATGATAGCGCGCGATGAAAATTGCAATAGCGCCAGCCATTGCAATTGCTGCGAGAATTGTGAAGTAGGAGGGAGAGAGTACGAGACCAATGTCTGGCAGAATCTCTGAAAGGCCAATCCCACCTGGAATCAAAGGAGCGTTGTTAGGAAGGTATGGTCCCGCAGTCGCCGTCCACCATGCGAGCGGTGAGGCGATTATGAATGGTAGATTTGGTCCAAGAAAACCTGCCAGAATCCACAGAGTGCCTTTAAGCGCATTTTTCTTTCTTGGAACTTTTGCATCTTTCCACATTCTAATGAGAAGAAACGGCACCGCAACCAGCGCAATCTGCTTTGTTGCCGCGGCAAGACCAAAAGAGAGCAGGCTTGCCATCCGGTGTCTTCGCCATAGTGCCGCGGTCATTAGGAGGAAGAAGGCCCAGACGCTGTCGGTCCAACTATATCCGATCGCGAGCGGAAATCCGAATGAGAAAGGGACGAGACTCAATGCTTTCCACTTAGACGGAACTAGAGAGAAGACCAGTAAGATCGAGGCGAGATGGAAGATGAACACCCCATCCCGAAGGTCACGAAGCCCGGCGAGATAGAACGGAATCAACACCAGAAAATTCATTGCCGGATAGTTGAGATGGAACTCAAAGGTTCCATCGACTTTCGGAGTGTAGAAAGAGGGGGGAAAACCGAATTGGTCTAACAGAGCTTTGATGGAATACCCGTACGGATTTTGTAGCTGGATGACTTTCACAACACCCAAGTAAGTGCCTACAATGCTGTCTGTAACGTACCCAACATTTACCATTCGAGTGAAGAAAATGTAAAACGAAAAAAGGGCGCAGACGTGACCAGCAAACGCCAGCGCGTTTGCCCTAGACCTTGTCAATTTCGGCCTTGAAGATATTGCAATCAGAAGAACGCCGAAGGAGAGCAACACCAGCTCCAAAATCAAGTTTACACTTGACACCCATAACATCACGCAGCCTACCAAGACTAGGAAAAAGCCAGATGATATTACCCCGGCCCTGCCCTCCCGACCCGCCAATTGCAGGCTTGACTCATGGTCCGCACCGAAGGCAAGCTTCAATCTAGAAATGGCTCGCGAGAGACCGGAGACCCAGAGTGTTGATTTGTGGAAGGTCAGAAATCATCCACTCAATCGAATCTTCAGTCGATCTTGAGACAAAGTTGGTTTCTTCTTAAGAGTTATGCAACGGGTTGATGAAAGCTGATAACTCGAGAGTAAACGCATCTGACAGCCCTATCCTAGAGCGGTTAACGAGAGTATCTAGAATACGAGACTGGGAGCAAGTAATCCACCCTCTACGTGGGATCCATCCTGAACACTGGCCCAGTTAATCACCACTTGTGAACCATGAAAGGGTAGTTTCGCTTATGCTCAGAATCGTGAAACCTCCTCATCACTTCCTTAACCACTTCGAATCGAACCCCAGTTACACCGGCTACTTCTTCCGGTGTTCTTAGCTCATCGATCAGCATTTTTAACACTCTGTCAAGGATGTCGTAGTCCAACGGGATCTCATCGGTTGCCTGGTGGCCCGGATAAAGTTGGGGACTGCTAGGCTTCAATGCGATCCTCGCGGGTATCCCGAGGTGCTGTGCCAGCTTTCTAACTTGAGTCTTGTACAGATGGCTAATCGGTAGAAAGTCTACACCGCCGTCTCCATACTTCGTGAAGTATCCTATTAGATCCTCGCTACGATCTCCGGTTCCTGCAACCAAGTAGCTGTTGAGATTCGCGAAATAGTACAGGATGATCATTCGCATTCTAGACCTGATATTTGCGATAGGAATCTTCGATATTGCAGATTCTTCTCTGGTGCTCAATGCCCTGGTCATGGCATTCACACTCGATTGAATTTCGACCAGTTCGAATCTGATTTGAAGATCCTCTGCAAGCCATTGTGCATCAGCGATATCGTTTTTCGGAGTGAACTCGGTTGGCATGAGAATACCCAGCACCTTCTCTTTTCCAAGCGCCATAACTAGAAGTTTGGCGACAAGGCTGCTGTCTACGCCTCCGCTAAGTCCAATAACGCAGCCTTTGGCTCCCGCACGCTTGACAATATCTCTAAGGAATACAAGTATCTCGTCGGTGGTTGCTTTCCAATCAAGATCGAACTCTGATACCAGCAAATCCCTCGACCTCTGGGTTGCGAGACATAGAACGATAATAAACTTGACACAAATGTCGCTTTGATCATTAAGGCAGAATCCTTTTCCTAGCTTGAAAAGCAGAGCTGCTTAGATACTGTGTTCCCCGATTGAGGGGCCCGAGAGACGCTCAAGACGGGTAAAAAAGTGGCTTAAATCCAAACGACTTGACTTAGACCAAGTTGATGCTACAAACGACTAGAGTCGTTGATTCCAACGGCAATGTAACTTAGTTTCTCTTGAGATTGAAACTTCGATCTATCAAGAATCCTCCAGCAGTCTAAGACTTTGGGATGCCTCATCTTTGCAAGGAAATCTGAAGGATCCAAGGTTCTAAACTCCTGCCAGGGAGTAGCTATCACGCAAAGGTCCGTACCGCTTAGACATTCTGAAATATTGGCACAGAGCTCAATCTTGTCGCCGAGTGCCCTTTTCACCTGGTCCATGCCCAAGGGATCGTAGCCCTTGACCACAGCACCATTCTCTTCCAAATGCCTCGCGAGGGTTAGTGCGGCTGATTCTTCCACTACGAATGTGTTCGGTTTGTAGGTCAAGCCCAAAATGGCCACTTGGGGCTTTTCTATTCCGTCAAGACCCTGTAGGATACGTGTAGCTAGCTGGTGAGGCTGATCTGCATTGACCTCGTCAGTTGCGCGCGACAGTCGTGCAAGGGTTCCGAATTGCTCTGCGGTGTAGGAAAACGCTCGATTGTCGCGAGGAAAACAGGGACCGCCATAACTCAGCCCTCCCTTGAGGTATTTCGAGCCGATTCGTGAGTCAAGGCCTACTGCTTGAGAGACGACATCCACGTCTCCGCCAGGAATTCTCTCACAAAGGGCGGCCAGCGTATTTGCAAATGAGATCTTCATCGTTACGTAAACATTGATGGAAATTTTTGCGAGTTCGGCGTTTCGCAAGCTCATTCTAACAATCGGGGGTTCATTTTTGCAGAAGCGCCTTTGCATTCTTGCCAGAAGTTTCCCAGAAAACGGGTCGGACTCGCCTATCAATACGAGGTCGGGAGCAAGAAGACCCTGGACTACCTCTCCTAAGGCAATGAACTCTGGGTTGTAACAGAGCCCGAAATCTCTTCCGCAGGATTTCCCGGAGATGCGATCTAATAGGGGTCGCAATATAGAATCACACGCCCCTGGGAGAACAGTGCTCACGACGGTGACAAGATGAAAAGTGTCCTTCTTTGCAATTGCTCTACCGATGGGATCGAGCACCTCCTCGACATAACGCGTTGAAAAACCTCCGTTTACATTGCTCGGGGTGGGCACTATTACAAATGAGGTTGCTGATTGTTCGGCGGCTTCTTCCGGATTAGAGGTTACTCTTATCCTCGAGCGTGCCCTGCTAAGGAGGGAACGAACTCTGGGTTCGGAGTCTTCCACCTTACCTGATGCGAGACCCTTCAGTATGTGTTCTCTAACATCGACTCCGATAACATTGAACCCTTGGGACGCCCAGGATACCGCAAACGGAAGCCCTAACTTACCAAGTCCGAACACTGAGATTGTATCTTGCGACCTCAAGCGTTCTTCACTTCTCGACCAAGGTGGCAGACTTTTTCCCCGGTGTGAAGAGCCTCTTTCTGAATATGAGCAAGAACGTCAAGGTCACAAATGGTATTGAAAAGAGTATTGCTGATTCGAAGCTTATGTGAGTAAAAGAGGCCTTCAGACTGTCTGGGGGGTTGGGAATGTAAATCATGCCCGGACCTGAATAATAAAACCTGAGAGGCCTTTCGGTCTGGTTCGAGCCTGAGCTGAAGGACCATAAAGCACTGTAGGTTTCTTTCCATACTACGCCTCTAAACCCGCCTGGAATCGATGAAGCTGCCATGTTTTCATTGTTGTTCCATTCTTCGTGAATAGATCTTGAACCATATTCTCTGAATAGGATCTCGAAGGTGTTTTGAAGATCCCCAGTCGTCAGTATCTTGTCATAGTCCTCGCCCGGCTCCCCTCCTGAGAAGCTTGCCAAAGGGACGGCGATGCTAGAGTCATTATCACTAAGCCTTAGAGCGGAACTTGAGGAGTTTGAAACATTAGTTAGTATGATCTCGGTGGTCCCACGTGAGTCAAGCTTCAGAACCCCATCATCCGTGAGTGAAAGACTTCGGGAGAAACTCGAAGTGTTGTATGAAGGAACCGTCAGAGAAACGTTCGAGAACCTGACTGAGACCTCAGCCTGTCCGGGTTGCAAATTGACCGCGAGGGACACAGCTTGACTGATTCCGAATGCATGACTTAGATCTCCCCACTTGTGGAACTGTGCGAAGGGAAGTTGAAATTGCACGGGGGGCCCGGCTTTGACAGTTCTATCAACCGCTACGTAGTTCGAACAGCATGAACGAGACGAATGGTATAAGATTCCGAGTTCAAAGTCAGAGCTCGCCTCAACACTGAGGTTGATGGTCAAATCCCGCAAAAGTGGAACTGATCGAGGAAGAATGGATTGAATGTTGAGCTGGGCATTATGAGTTGGGTCACTATTCGTTACATTAAGGACCATGCCAGTCGGGTCGCTCTGCAGTGTGCCGTACGCATTGGGAGTTTTGAAAGACTCTATCCAGTTGCCAGTTCCCAGACTTTGAATGTACGATGTTGATTGTACTAGCGAAGTAGCATTGTATGATTCCAGGGGTAACATTTGTGTGGATTTTACAAAGTCGAATGCCCCAGTTTCTCTCGAGTCTAGGATTTGGGAGAATGACTGAGAATATAGAGTGACTAGCCCGCCATCTGGCCGCTGAGTGAGGGTGGTAGCTAACCCTTGAACGGCATCCATCGAAGGAACTACGATAATTGCTATTGCGCTTGGTAAAGACTCCAACTGAAAGTTTCGGGAGTAAGTGTACGAATCTGTGACCAAGAAATCGATGGGCGTTGTCAATGCCTCTTCGTTCGACTGTAGGTATACTGGTATGACGAAGCGTGAGTTCAAACCCATTTTGCTCAAAATCGAGATTAGCTGGCGATATTCTTGTTGAGCCAAAGGCGCCAAGGAGTAGAAGCCTACCACCGTGGAGTTCGTCGCAGTCAGAATAGAACCAGGACCTTGTGATGAGACGACGAACTCCGAAGCTGGATAGCCTGTCGATTGTTCGGTCACGGAGAACAACGAAGGTCTAACAGAGTAATTGCCTAATGTATTGTAAAGATATGAGTATGGATAGAAAATGACATCCTTCACCCCGTACCAGTCCATCCAGAATTTTTCGCCAGCGAAGTTGAAAGGAGATTCAAGAGAGGACGTCACATTTAGCGCTGGTCTATCATCCACGTAGTTCGAGGCCATTGAGCCTAGATCGTTCTTATAGAAAACGTCAGTCTGATACCAGTTGTTGAAGAACGGATTCGGATCTAAGTTCTCAACTCGACCGCCTGTCTCAAAACGGTTCGGCTGATAATATTGGAAACCTCTAGTGAGCGCGCGATCTTGGAGGGAAACCCTAAAGTCGCTTGAAGGCGGCCCTACAATTGCATTCAGCCCCCCGTTTAGACTTCCAGAAAGCGATCCCCAATCAACCGGCCTTATCGTTGGAAGAACCAGAGTCGCGTTTGCAATAATCAAGAGACATATACAAAGACTTAGGAGTTTTCTGAAGTCCAACGTAATTGCAGAAAAGCCCGGGACTGATGTGGCCTTACGTGAGATCCTCGGTAATCTTCCCATCTGTTCTTGGATTATTGCAAAGGCTACCGGGATTGCCATGAGGAAGATCCATGCCAGATTCTCAATCGAACTGTTTGTAGCCATCAGCCTTGGTACGAACGGCCAAAGGCTAGGAATCCATCCCATAACGAACCAATATGCACCAACGACCATCAATGAAACAATGAATGCCTTTTGTGACTTGGAAACTCGAGCTCTCATCAAGAAACAAGTCAGCGTGAGTACGCCCATCAAGGGGATGTAAAGTAGGTTGAGAGTAGACGTCCAAGTGGGGCCCGGAAAGAAGAGTGTTTCTATACCATTCACTTCAACGAATTGAATCCTGTAGGGGCCTATGATCAATAACTGCTGAATAATTGGAACGACCTGCCATGCGGTGAAACCAAGCAGAGGCAGGAAGAGCACAGCAATTCGTTTTGACCCCATTGCTAGAATGTTTTTTCCGGGGGACAGGAGCAGGAAAATAAGTATCAGCATGCTCCCAGCAATTGCTACGAACACATCACCTATGAAGAGTAAAGTCCAGGCCATAAGGCAGTACCAATATTCTCGATCACCCTTCCCACACTCCAGTCGGGAAACAAACCTGTAAGCCGCTCCCAAGCCAATGAACATGAACGGAATCGAAAAAGCTCGATTGTAGGCACCACCCCATATTGTCGTGTTCCAATATGCATTCGTCGACCATGCAAGGATTGACATCGCGAAGGCGACTATCTTGGCTGCTCCGACCGTTCTCGCAAAATAAAACACTGAAAGACCGAAGAGCAAGAATGCCCCCACAAAAGAAGTGTGAAAGGCAAATCGCACATCCATCCCAGCTCTTGTAAGCAAGAGGGGAGGCAGGTAGGTAAGCCAACTCAAACCAATTGTAGGTACGAAACCTGCAAAGGTATGTGGATCCCACGAAAGGAATGGAAGGTTAGTTGCAAGAGACTCTGTCGTTCCCACATAATAGATTGAATCATCCCCAAAGGGTGCAGAGCTTTGTAGAAAGCCTATGAAGATCCCAATGGCGATACCAACAGAACTAAGGGCTCCAATCTCAAATAGCCGTTCCACAAGTTCGCGGCTTCGTAGAATCCTCACGTCTTGAGCCTTTCTGTGCCTGATTGCTTAGACCGTGTGTGAAGTCTTATCCGGTGCTCTTTCTCGACACGCAACCAATGCGATTTTCTAAGAAAGGCGAAAACGACATCAATAATCATTGCTAAGTGATGTCTATTGAACCCACTCATTCCTTGTCTAGTCCGTCGGCCCGAGACGAAAATAACGAGATCAAGCTGAGGACGAACTATGAATCTTCTCGAGAGATATCTCGACATTGAACTGTCCGCATGTGCACAATTGAGAAAGCCGTCAGTTCCTCGAAATACCTCAGACCTAACTGCGAAAAATGCAGTGCTCGCATTCGCTTCCCTGGTTATCCAGTACAAGACGGTTGTGAACACGTACCACAGAGTAAACTCGACCTTCGCCCAGATCGCTCCATCGTAAGGATAAGTAGGGCAGTAGACTCCTGCAAGACGGGGATTATTGCAGAACTTTCGCGCAACTGAACCAAGAAGGTTCTCAGGCATAACAGCGTCTGCGCCTGTAAAGACTAATACCGCACCATTCGCAACTTGAGCAGCCGCATTCCGGGACGGATACTCTCCGAGCCTGTTGCTAGAGATCAGTCTTACACCGTATTCTTTTGCAATTCTTTGAGTATTGTCTGAGCTGAAGTCATCTGCAACTATGACCTCGTAGTCCCGAAAGGTTTGACTACGAATCGAGTCCAAGGTTTTTGGGAGAAGAAGTTCCTCATTGTAAGTAGGGATTATGATAGAGAATAGTGGGGAAGAGCTCATCAGTGACTCACCTTTGCATTATCGTTTCCAATCAGGCCATTTCGTGATTTGGGAGGCAACCTATCCGTGAACCAACCACTGGTTTCACAAATCAACCTCCAGAGTCAGATCTCATTCTATAATATGCCTTACTTATCTTCTCGTACAGAGAATGTTCTTGGCGATGCACAATCGAACTCGTGGCGGTAATTCATGGACCTCGGATCCTTACTAAACTCTGCATTGGGATTCGGGGATACTTCACGTAGACTTGCCAACTTCGCAGTAGGTCACCGTGCGATGCAGGCCATTGTTCCTGGCGACTCGGTCCTTTTCAGCATCAAGGATATTCTTTTCAACCGGGAATACGAATTCTTTCCTTCGTTCGAGCTCAAGCGACTGACGGGTATCGTCATCGACGCCGGTGCCCACGCGGGCCTTTACACCCTCGTTTCATCTCTTTCGGCAACGGTAGTAATCGCACTTGAGCCAGATGCGGACAATTTCTCAATTCTTAAGGCAAACGTCAACAGGAATGGTCGCTCCAACGTAGTCCTGATTAACTCGGCGCTGTGGGCGAGAAATGAACCCGTACGTTTCTACAAGCGGGGTAACTCACAACTCGGGGCACTGGCTAAGAGGAAGAGTATAGTACCAATTGTCGTGAATGCACTCTCTCTTGAGAGTTTGGTGGAAAAGGCCACTCAGGTCGGCACGAAAAGAGTTGATCTTCTCAAGTTGGACATTGAAGGTGCGGAATTTGAAGTAGTCTCCGGTTCAAGTGAAAGGGCGTTTGACAGAATCGACCGACTTGTCGCGGAGATTCATACAGAGCACGGCGACGTGAGAGCCCTGACGACCAAACTCGCGCGTTTGGGTTTTGGTTATGTAGTTATGCGACGTCCAATCAGGAAAGTGGCAAATCGCGATGTACATATAGTTGGACATTACAAAATGAGACTGCTACTCGAAGCTACAAATCTGGTATCCAACCTTTCCCTGTACTCCGATTGGAGTTCACTCATCCTGTTTGCTTCTAGGAATAGAGAGGACATCACACCTCAAATGCTAGCTGACGTCAAAAACAAGGTGATTGACTCGTCGTGAAATGTAACGGGTGCTGTCCTGTCTGAACATCCTCGACCTGGTTCCTAGCTTTTCGATTTCTATACCTTGGATCACACCACGGTGACTCCGGCGGGGGGAGGAAGAATTGTACCGACATAATAACTCGACGCATTTTCGACTAAGCTGAGGATAGGGACTACTCGATGGCTAAGTGTGAATGTCGGTGTGATTTTGTCTGGATTTCGATTTCAGGCTTTTGAACCAACTGTGTCGAGAAACGGGTGGGATGAAGTTCTCTACGACATAGAGGTAGTGAAGAGCAAATCTAGCCAATCCCCATCCTATGGCTCTCCGCGCGGAAATGTAAACAATGGCTCTGTCGTCGAAGCGGGTTCGGTATCGTTTTGCTAGATGTCTCCCGATGAGTCCGTCGGCATTGACATCATTGGGATCGAAGCCGCCTAGCGCCCTAAATGCTTGCTTGCGGACAGCCAAGAAATTCGTGCTTGTTGAAAACGCTTTGACTGGGTGCGGAAGCCTTGAGGACAGCGAACGAAAAGCGTTGTAGAAGCGATATGTCACCTGAAGACCTGGCCCCCCGTCGTATGGGAGGCCGGGGCCCGTTAGAGCTGCCAAGTCCACATCATTTTCGAACCGTTCATACACGGCCCGAAGAGAATCCACAGGAAAAACGACATCAGCACAACTGAAAATCAGAATCGAGGCATTTGAGTGGGCAGCAGCATAATTCCTCGCCTCGAACTCCGATGAACCTTCCAACATGATAACCCGCGCACCTAACGATTTGGCGATGGACGCAGTGCCGTCGTGGCTTCCACCATCGACCACGATGACTTCAATACTATTCATCGATTGTTGATTAAGCGACTCCAGTAGACGACTGATGTAGACTCTCTCGTTCAGAGTTGGGACAATTATACTGAATAGAACATTGTTGTCGACGCCCAATCTTGAATCGACAAGAGTCTGCAACTCGGTCTCAGCCTTCCCTCAAAGTACCGACGCCGTAAATTTTTCTTCTGAATGTGATAAGGGGCACGACCGACGTACCAGCGATTACTCCAATGACCCAGTCGTATATTACGTCATGATAAGACATCTGTAGCGACCCCAGAGGGCTTTTCCCAAAGGGAACGTAGATGAGACCCGGCCCTGCCAGAAGATATGGAAATGGCACCTCGGCGCCTTCTGGACTTCTTCCCAATATTCTCCAATCGGAGACATAGGTTTCCTTCCAAACTAGTCCTCGGAAACCTTGCAGTGATCCCACCTTTAGATTCTGATTCGTATCCCAACGATTGAACACCTCACTCGATGCCGGTCGTGCGAAGCTGACTAGCGTTTGACCTTCGTTTGACATAGGCTCAACAACAATGATCCTATCGAAAGAATTCTGGGATTGTGAGTTGAAGGCAGCCAGAGGAACAATTGTTTGATTGAACTGGCCACCCGATTCAAGATAAACTCCGCTCATAGCTCCCGATCCATCTGATAACATCATCTCTTGGGCCCCCGGTCCTAGCAATAGTCCGAGCATAGACAGGGCCCTTGCGCTTCGAAGCCCATAAACTGCATAATCGGGCTCTGATAGGCTTACATAACCAAGCTGAATCACAGAGTTCTTATTGCCTGGGGGAATGACTACCCCAAGCTTGAACGTTGTCGCTGTTGCGAATCTCGTTTCAGGATCATTCTGCCAAGTGAACTTCGAGAGTGGGGCATTCAAGTCGTTCCAGCGGTTAGGATAGATATTCTGGGTTGAGGAAACTGAGCTTCCAGTGTAATTAGCCGATGCAAAGCTAAGCTTGAGGGAAGAAGCTACGTCTGCTCTAAGCTGAACCCGAGATTCCAGCTGACTTGCCAAGAGCACTGGAGAGGCAAGATGAGTCTCGATTTCAAATAACGCGCTCTTAGTTGGGTCTGGAACTTTCACTGAGACGGTCACGTTGTTTGGGTCCGATACCAAGCTTGCTTGTGCATTTTCAGTGTAATTTACTGCCCAACTGCTGGGATTCACCTTAATGACTTGGGAAGTCACCGAAAGTATCCGGGTGAGATTGTCGGTCTGCTCTGAAAACACCGATGATGTAAGCCTAAGGAGACTCACTGAGCCCGAAAGTCCTTGAGCCTGAAGCTGCGACAGAAATCCAGGCCTTCCAACGATTACTTCGCTCCCACCCGCGGCTAGATTGTCGATCTCGTTCCTTGCCTTGGAGTAGCTATATTCATCGGTAATTATAGCGTTCAACTCTTTGGGTCCGACATCACTCAATGTGGAAACATAAACGGGGACAACGTATCGAGAGTCAAGTCCAACATACGAAAGGAGGGCGAGGAGACAGTCATACTGCGCTTTGGAATCCCCAAGCTGCGAATAAAAACCCACTACTGAAGCATTGGTTGCCACCATGATTGGGCTAGAATCCATCGGATTAACGAAGACCAATGGCTCTCTGCCGGTCTCTGATGATTTAGTTGAGAACAATGCTCCCCTGGCTGAGAAATTCTGAGCAGTATTCTTAACGGGATACGAACCCGAGTCTAACACCAAGGCTCCCACCCCAAACCAGTCCAGCCAGAAGGCTGTAGATGCAAAATTCTCTGGGGAAGACGAGAGTCTGGTGACGTTAACTGGTGGTTGGTCTTCAATGTATATTGTGGGAATTGTCGCCCTATCGTTCTTGTAGAAGACCTCTGTCTCGTACCAGCTACGATAGAATGGACTTAGGTCAAGTCCTATGACGCGTCCGCCAGTCTGAAAGGCCTGGGGGTAAGAGTACGGGAACCATCGCGTCAGTATTCTTCCCTGAAGAGAAACTCTGTATCCAGCAGGGACACTGAGGTTTGTGCTGAACTCCTGAGCTATTGAAGCGTTGAGAGGATTCCGATCGGGGGGGCGAAGTATGTAAACTGCTGGGAAGGCACTTCCTACGATGAGAGCTATTAGCGCTACTGGTAGAAACCGTTCGAGAATTCGCGGTCGCAGTGGCGACAGCGAGACTAGGACGCAAGCTAAGGTAAGGGGAAAGAGGAATGACAGAATGTTGAGGGAGTCATAAGCAGCCCAGATTCTTGGGAGGTATGGCCAGAGAGGAGTCACCGCTCCCATTATAAGAAAATAGATGCTCGATAGGTTGAGTGATATCAGCATAGCCGAAACCGTTGGTCCGAGCGATTCCACATGGGACCTCCGCCTGAAAATGGTGACAAAGGTGCTCAAGAATGGCCCAGCCCAGAATAGTTGTGAAGCAGGACTTTGGATTAGCTCGGATGGGGGAGAACTTACACTCAGTAGGCGATAGAGGAGAGGAACCCAGTACCATGAAGTTACGGCCGCTGTAGGGAGGAAAATTATTATGGTTCTGATTAGACCCGCACGCAGGTTCCGCTTTCCAGCTGAGAGTAGAACAAAAGGAATCGCTACTAAAAGCGGCCAGGCAGCCATGTAAACGTCCCCAAGTGTGGTTAGTGACCAAGCAAGGATCGTTGCCCAGTACAATCTTCCAGACTTGCGGCCGGAGTTGAGATGATCCGCATATCGATAAGTGAGGGCAAGTGAGGCGAATGCGAAAGGGAGGGTGAAGACGCGGCTATATGCGCCGCCACCTATGTATCCCCACAATCCGACACTTGTCCAAGCAAGCATAGAGAGGCCCAAAGTGACTCCCCTTTTGGTCCCAATACTACGTGCAAAGTAGTACACCGATGGCCCTATTGCTACGAAGTATGCCACGTAGGTCCCGTGGAAGACTCCGGCCGGATCCAGTCCTGCACGAACAAATAGAGCAGGAGGGCCGTAAGAAGCCCAGGCGAAGGCCGTAGCTGGGATATATCCGTTGAATGATCTTGGGTCCCATTGAAAATTGCCGAAGTTTTCCGCCAAGTCAACGATCTTGGTTAGGTGAACAAGAGGATCGTCTCCCAGCGGAGCCAGATTCGCGAGTTGTCCCAGACTAATAAGTACGGCAATTTCAAAGGCAAGGAGAGTTGCAATATCGAGGATCCAATTCCCGACCCGTGTTGAGAGTCTTTCGAACGCACTGCGTACCGAAGTAAGTCTAATACGATCAAAGGTCGATAGGGCGAATCGAGCGCACCGCGATTTCAACGGCTTTGACAAGATGCTCTTGCTTGTGTCTTACATAAGAATCTCATTAAAAATTGTAGAATGCTCGTACAGAATTCTAGTTTGTCTTTAATGTTCGCGAGAAGTCCGAACGGTGATTTCTTCCGGAAAATGGTGCTAGCGGTCTAATCCGGATTCCTATCGCTCGCCTAGGAGATTTATTCAAAAGGTTACCTTCCATCGATGTTACCAGACACAACCAACCTGTCCATAATAGCTCGCGACTCGCCAGATTGCATATATTATGCCTCTGGAAATGTTCGCAGGGTAATCACATGAGCCGTATTCTAGTTACCGGCGGTGGAGGGTTCATCGGAAGCCACTTGGCCCACTACCTTCACGAGAATGGGAATTTTGTTAGGGTAGCAGATCTCAAACTAAACGGTCACGACCTACGTCCCTACTGTGACGAGGAACTACTTCTAGACCTACGTGAGGCCAAAAACTGCATAAGAGCAACCGAAGGAATCGATCTGGTCTACAATCTCGCCGCCAATATGGGAGGAATAGGTTTCATAACTGAAGTCGGAGCTGAGGTAATGCGCGACAATTTTCTCATAAATATCAACATGCTTGAAGCTGCCCGACTGAACCGAGTTCAGAGGTTTCTATTCAGCAGCTCTGCCTGCGTATATCCGGACTTTTTGCAGAAAAATACGAACATTATGGGTTTAAAGGAAGGAGATGCAAATCCTGCGTCCCCTGACACCTTTTATGGCTGGGAGAAGCTTGCCACTGAAAAAATGTGCGAGGCTTACAGGCAAGACCACAATTTAGATGTCAGAGTCGTCCGGTACCATAACATTTACGGGCCCCACGGAACGTACAAGGGTGGACGTGAGAAATCCCCCGCTGCACTCTGTAGAAAGGTCGCAGAAGCACCAAGCCCAGGCTCTATTACCATATGGGGGGACGGCAATCAGACTAGGTCCTACTGCTACATTGACGATGCTGTTACAGGCACGGTCAAGCTGATGGAGTCGAGCTTCATCGAACCAATGAATATCGGTTCCGATCGGCTAGTTAGTGTGAACGAAATGGCGGACATCATAATCGGAATTTCTCATAAGAGAATTTCTAAGCGTTACGATCCCCTCGCACCTCAGGGCGTAAGGGGGCGAAATGCAGATATTTCTCTGGCAAAACGAGAAATCGGCTGGGAACCTAGGGTCACGCTCGAAAGTGGATTGCAGCACACCTATGATTGGATTGCGGCTCAGTGCTCAGAGGACCAGAATGAGCTAAGTCTGATGCCGCGCACCCAATGAATGGTTGAACCTCCATTTGGGCTGGAACTTAGCTATCTTTCTTGTTCCACACTTTAGGAAATTCAGTCAAAAGATTTGCAGAAATTAGCGAACTCTTCGGGCGCAGTCCTCGTTACGGATACACCGTGAGTGCAAGGCTTCTGGGGCACTTGTGCCTCCGTCCGCAGGAACTGTCATTCGATTTGTATTTGGCGGGTCGGCTTCTTTTCCCCAGTCTTATGGAATCTTACTTCCAGCACGCCGTTCTTGTATGTTGCCTTCGCCGTTCTCGGATCGACAAGGTGTGGCATCTCCATTTCCTTGAGGTATTTCCTTTTAGGAGAGCCTACGGCTATTTTCAAGGCTTGGTCAGTAGATTCCAGGTTGATCTGATGTTTTTCGACCCCTGGTAATTCTGTCACTACCAAAATATCTCCTCCATCTTCCATAACATCTACAAGAGGTTCCCGTTCCTCCTTTAGCATCGGGCCCTTGGAGCTAGCCTCCACATTCCCAAACTCCCGGATTGTGGGTCTGCCATTGGGTCCCGAGGATATAGAGAATCCATAAACAAGTGGCTGAGATCCATCTTCTGCCCTCGGCATCGTGAATGCTTTGTGAATCATTTCATCCATCATCCTGTCCATTCGATTCATTTCATCAAAGATGTCAAACCACCAATCGGTTCGTCTTGCACGTTTTCTCCTGGGGGTCTCCTTCGAGGGAGCCATTTTTTTCCGCCCGCGAGAGGCCTCTTCAATCGACTATTTTGGCCTTTTGGGACCGACGCATGCCGTGTGCTGGTATCTCCAAACGACTGCGGGAGGGAAATATGACCTCCAGTGACTAAAGTCGGACCCCTGTTTACATCATGCGTTGAATGAGTGTGTTTATCGCGCTTCCGCGGTACCCTAGCTCCCCGCCGTCTGAGAAAGCGCGTCTGGTGCTGCGTTTGAAGCCGCCGCGAGGAGGGTGAAGCCGAAACTTGGGTTTCAGTCCGGCACGCCATAGTTCCGGCAGAGAAACTTCTCCTGTTATTATTGATGAGGCCAGGTCTGCAAAATCATCTTTACCAAAATTGACCTTGAGGAAGTCCTTGTCTAGAACTATGCTGCTGCTTTCAGGCTCGCCCCTCTTAGCCAACAACGACTCGAGGGTCGGAGCGTCGACTTCACCCCATGCCACGAGGTGTTTGGCCGCTCGTAGCATGCCAGCGGTCGAGGAGTCGTTCTTGAGAAGTCGCGCCTGGTTTACTTTAGAAAGTGTGAGAGACTCGAGGGTTTTCCGGACATCTGGATTGTCTCCTACTGTGCCTCGGAGTCTTACGGCGAGCAAGCATGATTGTTTTGTGGTGTCTGACAATCTCTATGATACAACCCAGTCGCCTTGTGTTACGACCCCATAGGTGCGGGTAAGTGCGTCAAACGCGGCTAGCGCAGAAGATGTCAAGGTGGAAGTGGATCCATATGTCCGAGTCCAGCAATCCTTGACTCCGGCGAGAGCGAGAACTTGTTTCGGAATCTCGCCAGCCACCAAGCCTAGTCCACGTGGCCCCGGAAGTACTTCGAGTCTTACGCTGCCACATTTACCGGTTACTGTGAAGAGTACGGTGTGGGCTCTCCCGCATCGACACTCCCAACTCCCGCATCCCCTTCGTACCGGGATGACGTTCAGCTTTGCCTGGATGGTACCCTTGTCGATCGCAGTTCGGACCTGGCGGGCCTTCCCTTCGCCAATTCCAATGTATCCGTCCCCGTTTCCGACGGCGACGATTGCTCTGAATCTTGACCGTTCTCCGGCGTCGGTCTGTTTCTGCACGAACCCTATTCCGAGAACCTCTTGCTGAATTCCTGGGAGGAGCGTGTCAACAATTTCAGGTTCCTTTATTCTCAGTCCTTGCGTGAAGATCTCTTCCATTGAGACAACTTCGCCCTGTTGCACCTGTTTGCCCAGTTTTGTCTTGGGAATCCACCCGATCTCCTGACCTGATCGTTGACTCATGCTTTCGCCACCATTGGAGACGTCATGACTTGTTCTTTCATCTGTTTGAAATGTGCGGAGAGGTCTTCAGGCTTCAGTCCTCTGGTAAGATAGTTGCTGAAGTGTTTCTTGTATTGTTCGCTTGACTCAGTGGAGAGGTTCTTCGCATAAGCGGATACGTGGGTTCCGGCGAGCCGGTCTTCTGGAGGCAGGTTGTCTGGGGAATGTGGGACATCTAGGCCTGAATCGACTAGTCCTTTGAGGACGGCGTAGAGTTTGGAGCCTTTGCTCGACGATTTCAGTCCGATGTCGAGCAGAGCTTCTTTGACGCCGCTGGCGATTGCGCGTCGTCCGGCGAGTTCTCCGGTTAGGTAGGCGGCTGGAAGATTTCCAGTTCCTCCTTTCCATCCCATTTTGACTAGTTCTCTGGATGATGCTGATGCTTTCACGTAATCGCCTTTGGGCCTTGCTTCTGCAACTTGGACATAGACGAACTTGTTTGTCAGTCGTACGACTGCGCGGTGTCTGCCCGATGTTAAGAGTGAGCGACGGAGCTTGTAGTCTGTCCTTTGCTCGCGTCTGCGCCTGAACGGGAGAGAGTATCTTGGTCCGGTTGCCAAGCGTTTATCGCTTCCTTAGCATCTGATGGGCCTTTACATACTCATCGACGTGGGACGCGCTTCGAAAAGCTCCTCCCTTCGACATGCCAAGGAGTGTCTTGTAGCTCGCTGGAACTAGCTGTCGCTTGTCCCTGAGAGATCGCAAATGCCTGCGGATTGATCTTATTCTCTTGACCCATTGCTCCTTTCCTTTCTTCTGGCCTCCCTTGCGGCTTCCCGCCTGCTTTCGATGGTCGGACTTTGAGCGGTGACGCCCTCGGCTCACCCCCTTTCTCTGGATGACCTTGATTCGCCCCTCGCGTAGTAGTCCTGAGATTTCCTTTCTAGTAATCGCGGATTGAACTTTGTCTGTTTCTTCAGGGTCAATCCAAATTCTGGTTTGACCTGCCCCGACCAGAGCTGCGGCAATTCTTCGTTGTCCCCTCAGACTCATCTCTCGACGTCCTCCTGCTCGGGACGGGCTGGCGAGGACTCGGACTTGCTGTTGGCTCCGGGTTCGGTCGTAAGCTCGTGGTGTACTTCCTTATCTTCTGAGCGCTCTTGAATTACGGGCTCTTGGGATTCCCGGGTTGGTGCAGCCTCGGTTTCCGTTGGCTCTTCACCTACGGGCCTGGTTTCCTCTTTGCCTGGGTTTGCGATATGAATATTGAGGCTCTTCGCTCTCTCGACAAGAATGATTCTTCGCCTTTCTCCCAAACTGCCTGAGAGCCGAACAATGTGAAGCTTCGGGTTCAGACCTTCTAGGTCAGCTTCGTTCCGAACTAAGCGTTCGATCAACCCTCTTGGGTGTCGTCCCTTCGTTGCGGCAGACGTTCCTCGACCGGCCTTCACAAGAGCAGGCCATCCGTTTTTCTCTTTCCTCATGCGACTCGTCACGCCTCTTGGTCTGCGCCAATTCTCTTTGACTCTCTTGAGCCTCCAGCTTTCCTGGCGTTTGAAACGGGTTTTTGATACTGCCATTAGGTTTCCGCCTAAGCCTTCGCTCCAGTCTTCATGGGTCCTTTGTCGGAAACGTAAATTCCGTCGAGAAAGACTCTCTGGTCTTTCTTCTTGATCCGAGTCGAATTCTGGATATTGGCGGCGGTTTGGCTTACGGCCTGTAGGCTATGCCCTTCTACCGTTATCTCCTCGCCCTTTACTGTGACCTTGACTCCGTCGAGGATAGGGGCAGACCTTGGGGTTTTTTCTCCTGTGAAGTTTTCTATCTTGAGCGTTCTCGTTTTTTCGTCTACTTTGACTGTAACGGGAAAGTGGGCATAGACTGTTTTCATGTTGAACTTGTAGCCAGAGTTGACCCCTTTGATCATGTTGCGGATGTGTGCAGAGGCGGTGCCTAACATGCCGATTTCTCTCTTTCGCGGCCACGTGGTCTTGATGAGTACGTCTGATCCGTTCAACGATACTTCGATTGGTAGGTGTGAAAGGTCCTCTTCGAGACGTCCTAAGGGTCCCTGAACTCTGATTTTCCTTCCGTCAACCTCGACTTTCGTGTCTGCCGGGATGGAGATTTTTCGTTGGTGGGCTTCTACTCTCGGCATTTTTCCTTCCTCAGAAAACGTATCCTCGCAAGTGGCCGCCGTTTTCGGCCTCACGGGCTTCTTTGTGTGCCATGACTCCTTTTGATGTGGTTAGTATGAGGATGCCTACGTCTCTCGAGGGGAGGTATCTTTTTCCCCATTTTTCCATTTCTCCGAGGGCGGTTGAGAATCTTGGTCTAACGCTTCCGCAGTCGTTGATTCT
>JACXTT010005314.1_pt1 | contig 18741 bp, 11 predicted proteins | sample 9270951 | NCBI WGS metagenome assembly JACXTT01 (sample SAMN15532306, study PRJNA645909) | rock metagenome | isolation source: weathered quartz diorite | place: Puerto Rico | collected 2017-06-21 | reverse complement strand
GGCAAAGCGAGGAATCAAGGTCGCGGTCGTCTACTTCCCGGTTCCGCCGGAGCTCATTCGGCCATTGGTCGAGAGAGCGAAGACGCTCGGGGTCGCGACGATCGGCGTGCTCGGCCGGACGCCCTATCCCGCAGCGATTGACGCTGGCATCCAGGCGTTCGTCCACACGAGCCGTTATTCGCTGGAGCTCGCTCCCGCCGAGATGCGCGCGGCGGTGGCGGCCGATCCGTTCGGCCCGCCGAAGGCGACGTACTACGACTACCTCACGCGCCTGCCGGCGGACGACCCGGCTCTCGGCCAGTACGCGTCGGTTCTGGGCCGCGCCCGCGTGGGGCTCATCCCCACGCTCTCGCTCGGATATCTCGATCTGCCCGGGCACCGGAATCTCTGGAAGGAACCGGCGGCTTCGATTCTCGATCCCGCCACGATCCATCTGCCGGCCGATCCTGCGACGGGCGATCGCCGCCCGGAACCGCCAAGCACGGCCGATTACGGGCCGGCCGCGTTCTCGGTGGCGCTCCTTCGTATCGAGACACGCTACCGGCAGGCGGGAGCGAGGTACCTGGCAGGCAGCGGCACCTCCGCGTTCGGGACGATGCCGGGTATCTCGCTGCATACGGAGTTGGAGCTGCTCGTCCGCATCGGCCTGACGCCGCGCCAGGCGCTCGCGGCGGCGACCGGCAACTTTCGGCAGCTCTTCGGCTGGACGGAGGTCGGCGCGATCGCGCCAGGAAGCCGGGCTGATCTCCTCGTGCTCGACGGGAACCCGCTCGAGGACCTGGCGAATCTGAAAAAGATCAGGAGGCTCTATCTGGACGGCGGGCCGGTCGACCGTGCTGAGCTGCTTCGCCTCCCGCCCGGGAAGCGATAGCGTTCGTAGCCACGGGTGCACACTCACTCACGCATAGGTCCCGCGAGAGCCTCGACCTCTGCGGCATGAGAGGAGCGAGTGATTTCGTATCTGGAAATCAGCCAGATTCCGATTGACACAAGGAGGAGCCATGAGACCATATAGATCATGCCCAGTCGTGTCAGGCTCTTCTCTGACACCGGCACATTGTCCGTGACACTTGGATAATGAATCAACGTCAGCAGCATGCCTGCAAGCATCGCGCCCAGGGCCGTAGCGATCTTGGCAACAAATGTCTGACTCGCAAGTATGGCTCCTTCCAGCCGTTTACCTGCCCGTAGCTGCACCTCCTCCGTGACGTCGGCAGACATGGAATAAATGATTGAAGCCGCCACGACCCAGATGAGCTGGCTGAGAAAATCATAGACGATAAGAACGTACATCAGGCCATCGCTGCCGCGCGCAGGAAGGAATCTCCAAACGAGGAGCGGCGGCAAGACAGTGCTGATGACCACGGAGGCAACCAAGAACCGGATCACCATGACCTTCTTGTCACCCTTGACGACATACAACCGTACGACAGGAAGGACAGCGAACGTGGCGATCACCTGAACGATGGCGAGAACTGACATCTGGCGACTGCTCATCCCATAGAAGAAGGCGTACTGATAAGTCCACAGAGTGGCGTTGGTGCCGAGACCGGCCGCCAGAAACAGGCCGGACAAGAGCAAAGTCCGCATCGAACGATTCTGCCACACCTGGGCAAGCGAGCCGATCGTGTCGTTGATGCCGGGGGCCTGTTCGGAGGTCCTCATGTGAAGTCGCGGTATTTCTGGATGAAGTCCGACACAGGACAGAATGAGCGAAGCCAGGACGACTCCTCCCGTGACGAGAGCGGCCTCCTGATATCCGGGGCCGTTCAGCTGTCCGTTGGCATGTTCGGTGGAATCGCGGAGCCAGATGGAATACATCGCAATCGTCACCACAGAGCTGGTAACCCAGCTCACGGTGGTCGGCAGCGATGCGAGTCGGGTACGCTCATCATAGTCGGAGGTCAACTCCGCGACCAGCGTACGGACCGGCGCGTCAAACATCACCATCGAGACGCGCAGGAGTATCGACCCAACCAGGAGGTAGCCGAATAGAGTCCATTGCGCACTGGAAGCACCCGGTGGATACCAGATGAGCACGTACAAGCCGGTCATCGGCACTATCGATGCATACATGAACGGATGGCGTCGACCCAGTCTCGATCGCCAGTTGTCCGACAGGCATCCGATGAGCGGATCGGATACTGCGTCAAATGCAAGGGCAACAGCGAGCGCAAACCCGGTCAGGACGGCAGACAAACCTACGATCTGGCTGTAAAAGAAGAAGAGAAAATAATCAATCCCGTTGCTGATGATGCCTGCCGTCGGTACTCCACTGGTTGCGAACGCCAGCCGGGACAGGGGAGCGACTTTCTTGGTCAGGCGTGCACGCAAGGGGAGTTACCAGAGAGCGCACGACGCATGTGACACCCCACGTCGCCACTATTGTGGCTGCAGAATTCTCATGACGCTTTCCACGTCTGCTATTGCCCATTGCAACTCCTGCCGGATCGTTTCGTCATCCGCATCCATCGGCAGTTCCCGTATCAACGCATCGAGCCTGGCGCGGGAGCACCAGGCCTTATGCCGCGCAAACTCCGCCCTGATGCCCGGCTCCTCCCAGTCGGCGACGACATCACGAGTCGGATCATCGGCGCGAACATCTCTGGCGACATAGCCCGGAACCAGGGTAATGCGTTCTGAAACGCGGCGCAGCCTGTTCGCCCGATGCACAATCATTGCTCCATTCTGGAAAACTGCGAAGCCGGCAGCCGGAAATGTAACCGCCTCGATTCGATGGGTCGGCAACTCGCTCAAATGAGTTTCCGTCAGATCGTCCGGGCGCGCATCCAAATATCGGGCAGCATCCATCTTGGTTCCTCGGAAAAACTGAAACTCACCACCTTCAAAACTGGAGGGATCACTGATCATGATGACGGCGTCGAATCCGATGCCATCGGTGTGCCACGTATCGACCGCTTTTTCGATTTCGTCCGGAGCGTAGTTAATGTAGATTTGCTGTGATGGCATGCTGTGTGGGGCCAACGGGGTAGCGGCAATCTCCGAAAGGAAGCCGGCAACAACAGGACAAGCGCAGAAATCCCTCAGGAATCGGGAGCGGTACACGCCGCCCGCAAGGTACGCTGCGGTACGGTCGCTAAACTCGCGCTTGTTTCGAAGTGTCAGTGCGACCTGGCGCATAGCCGCGACGCCTTCATCTGACAACAGTCGAAATGGAGTGGTGATGGCGACGGGGCTGGCGAGTCGCGCTACGTCGACGTGATCGTAGCCAAGATCCGACAGGCGCCAGATCGTGTCAGGCATCGCTGGTGCGAGGTGTCGACGCGGGTCGTAGACTGGCTCATCAGAAAGCAGTTCATAGCTGTTGGGCGCCTGATCTGGAAATGGCAGTCCTTCAGCCAATAAGGGTCGCTGTAACTCGCGCAAGGAAAAACGAGGCATCTGCGTCTACCTCCAGCAATCCGATCTCGGTTCGGTGTGGCACTTTGCTTCGACGCCCGCGCCAGGGATTATCCTATAGCCCGCGCCTGGAGGGGTTGCCTTACCGTAAGGGCGATACCCGGGCCTATGGACTTGGCGGCCACGCACCCAGTGACGGTACGCCTCGATCCACTCTGATCCTCGGGAAAGTTGGGGCGAGATCGAGGAGGGGCACCCGCTGCCGGGCTCGACCGTGACCGGCTTTCCGAGGATCTCGGTCCCGAACGGAACCCCCAAAACATGTTGAATCATGGTGTACAGGCCGCAGAGCTCCAAGAGACGACGTAAGAGTGAACGTTCAACGTCTTGCCTCTCATATCGGATTTCCATATAGTACGACGGCGTGCTTCCGTGAGAGCGATGCCCGAGAAGCCATGAAACGCAACCTTCCGCTGACCATCGCATCCCTGCTGTCGATCCTCTTCTTGTCGTTCCACTTGACGGACGATGCGCTGAGACCGAGCGTGTCCGGCGCCTGGGAATCGGGACCGGGGAATATCATTGTCGTCGTGATCCTGTTCGTCCTCCTCCTCGGAGCGGTGACACTGGCTGGACGCCGATCGGGGTACATCATCATGTTGATCGGGTCGCTGTTTGCGGCGTGCATGCCGGTCCTTCACCTGAGGGCCGGCATCGACTGGTCGACGCGAGATCGCGCCTGGTTCTTCCTGTGGACGATGATCGTGCTCGGTGTCCTCGGGTTGTTCGGGTTGGTGCTCTCGGTAGTCGGGCTGTGGAAGCGAGAGTGGGCGGATTAGCACTCTTTCCAGCCAATGTCTTCCCTCCCGAAATACGTCCTTCAGTACACGCGAACGTGCTGCAGGAGGCTCGCCCGTGATGTTTCAGTCTATCCGCTCGGCGCCGCGTCGGCTCGGGCCAGGGACCGTGGCTCTGGCGTGTGGCGCTATCAGCCTTGGTGCTTCCGCCGCCGGGGCTCAACCGTGGCCGCCGAAGCTGGCCCTGACGCCGTGTCGCGTGGCTGACGTCCGGGAGAAACTGCGCTGCGGGATCTATGAGGTCTTCGAGAACCGGCAGACCCGCCGTGGACGCAAGCTGCCGCTCAAGATCGTCCTCGTTCCCGCGCGCAGCCCGCACCCGGAGGAAGCACCGGTCTTCTTTCTCGCTGGCGGCCCGGGCGCGACGAACACCGAATTCGCCAAAGATTTCCTGGAGTCGACCCACCGGCAGGACCGCGACATCGTCTTCGTCGACTCCCGCGGCACAGGCGAGGGACATCGCCTCGTCTGCCAATTGCCGCGCTCAGACGATCACCTGGAGGGCTATCTCCAGACACCCTTCGCCCCGGAAATCGCACGCGCCTGCCGCCGCGAGCTGGAGCAGCGGTCCGATCTTTCGCAATATTCGACGGCGGTTATGGTCGACGATCTCGACGAGGTCCGCCAGGCCCTGGGCTACGACATGATCAACCTGGAGGGGGGTTCCTTCGGCACCTATGCGGCGCTCATGTACATCCGCGCCCATGGCGAGCACGTGCGAAGCGCGTATCTGACGAGCCTCCTCACCCTCGAGAATCGCGTGCCCCTCTATCATGCGCAGGCGGCACAATGGGCGCTCGATAGATTGTTCGAACAGTGCGAAGCCGACACCGCCTGCCACGGCGCCTATCCGAAGCTGCGAGACGACTTCGCCGCAGTGCTCGCCCGCCTTCGCCGGGGGCCGGTCAGGGCCTGGGTGCGCCATCCCGTCACCCGAGCCAGGACCGCGATCGACCTGACCGAGCAGGCCTTCGCCGACACCGTGCGGGTCATGATGTATTCGGGCGCCCGCGGCCGCGAGGTCCCCTTCCTGATCGCACGGGCCAAGGCCGGCGATTTCGACCTGCTTGCCGAGGCCGCGATCAATGCGAACCGGGAGTTCTACGGCGACATGCCGCTGGGTCTGTACTACGCGGTGACTTGCAACGAGTTCGTCAGCCGCATCCGGCCCGAGGAAGTCGAGCCCGCCACGCGCGGCAGCTATGCCGGCGCCTGGCGCGTCAGGGACCTGATGGCCTCCTGCCGCGAATGGCCGAAGACGGTCCTGCCGGACGGCTATTTCAAGCCGTTCCGATCCGCCGTGCCCGCCCTGCTGATCTCGGGCGACACCGATCCGGTCACGCCGCCGCGCTGGGGCGAGGCTGTCCATTCCTTCCTGCCCAACAGCGTGGATCTGGTTGTCCCCGGCGGCCACGTGCCGGTCACTGCCTGCACCAACGGGATCTCAGACGCCATGTTCCGGGCCGGCTCGACCCGGGGGCTGGACCTCGGCTGCGTGGCAGGCCTTCAGCCCGAGCCTTTCGAATTGCCGGCGTCTTGAGGTCCGCGCTCCTCCCTCGCTGAAGAACGCCATTCGCAGGTGGGTGTTCGACGGAACCTGCTCCCAAGTGTGGTCGAATGGGATGAGCAGAGGCGCGGTAATGTCTCGACAACGCTGCACAGCACCCATTCGCGTCACGATGACCCATAACCAGGGGTGAGGGTGCGTGGACACTTGAGCGAACGTTCGAAACTGTTTCGCCCCATCGCCCAGCGCATCGCCGCTCTCGAAGCAGATATGGTCGTAAGGGAGGCCGCCCGTCGGCGGCTTCAGCCCCGTTAGGTGGCTCGTCACTCACTGAACAAAAGCCGCCTGGCAATAAGAACGAGGGTCATGATCGTGATGAAGATTGCGCCGAATACTATGCGACTTTCACGAATCTTATTCAGCACTGACAACGAGCGCCAACTTGCGAATAGTGCCCGATCGGACCAGACAAACCACCACAGGGCGCCGCTTAGCCCGACGCCGGTCAAGATCGACGACGAGTCGGACCCGAAGCTGAAGTACCGCGTCATCCAGACGGCGATCACGGCCAACACGATAATGAACGCCATAAACCGAGCCCCGCTCCAGCGGCGCGCGCTCGCTTGTGGGGCGATGCCACGTCCTCCCTCCATGGGGTCATCGGATAGCGGGGCGCGAGCTCGATCGAAAGCCTCACGGGGAATGGGAACTTTGCGCCGGTTGAGTTCTTGCAGAGCACATTCGAGCGCCTCCTCACGATGTTCGCTTGGGTCGGCCGTGACCATGCGAAGAAGCTCCTCGTTCGGCAACGTCTCAATGCTCTCTCTCATGTCCCTAGGATCATCCTGCATATGCCTATCTCAGGGTCGTCGACCTAACGCCTGGCTAAGCTGCGGCGGGCGAATGTCCCCCGTGATTCAACCCCGCACCCCACGCCCGCCGTCAGGTGCAGCGGGTGGTTCGGCGGCATCTTCACTTGGCCGTGCCTTGAGGATGATGAACAACATTCATAAGAATGCGTTCCACAGCTGGCGACGGGTCGGGATCTGTCGCGTACATCATGATGATGTACTTGAGAAGCAAATCGCCAGCTCTAATGACACCTTGCCGCATGTACGGCCAATTGCCTGGCTCGGGAGGCTTCCCCACGAGCGCTTTATCTATCAAAAGGTAGGCCACGCCCGGATTGGGGCCGCCGCTCAATTTCACGATCGGGACATCTGTCGCGCCCACTTGCTTCAGGTATGGTGCGCGTTCCGTCTCGAGAACACGGCGGAGATGCTCGGGTGAGCCGAAGTCCGGCGTATCTGCGTCTCGCCACGCTACGACGATCATGGCGCCGAAGCTGCCACCGTCGTCTGGCCGAAGGGCTATTGCGGGCGGTTCATCACCTTTCGGCTGATCGAGTAAGTCGCCCAACCCCGCTGGCAACTGAAGTTCAAGTGTACCGTGGCCGGGGATTGGATAGCTCTTGTTGCGCGCAGGAGACGTTGCCGCACCGAGCATCAGTAGACCGAAGATGAGAGGTAACGTCCGGCCAATCGTTCGCACGTCTCTGAGTTTCATAAACACCCCCCTTGTCCGCCGAACGCCCCGGCTAAGCTGCGGCGCGCGAACACCGCCTCCAACCCGCCGAGGAGCTCCCGCGCGACGTCAGCTTCAGCCGGTTGTTAGGCCGTTCCGTCACGTTCAGCCACTTCCCCCAATGTCCGACTATTGCATGAGCGCTGCGCGGATCATGTTCGTACATTGCTCATGTCGCCGGCTGACAATTGGCCCATGGATAGCAAACATGATTGGCTTGATGCCCACTTCAACTAGTGTCTTGCTATCGCCCCGGTCTGAAAAATAGATGGGATAGAAAAATCCGCGCTTGTTGAAGGATTCTGGTTCACGAAGGATCACGCGGAGGAGGCTCTCGTCAATGTCGTCAATAACATAGCCGGTCCCAGCGACTGCGCGCACGACGGTCTTGAGAGCGCTGCGTGGGTCGCCAGGGACTGGAATCGACAAGATGTGCGATGGCTTTGACTTGATGGACGACCGACCCCTGCGACCGGCGGCAATCATCATGTACGCAACGAGCCCGAAGCCCGTCAGAGCGGTGGTAAGAGTAATAAGCATGAAGAAGAAAATCCACATCTCGCGCCTCAGAAGTCTATCGGCCTAACGGCAATTATGCTGCCCTGTAGAACTCAATAAACATGGCGAACTCGCCGTCCAGCGCAATAAGCACTGCAAGCATGGGTGGACAGGTCAGGCGACGACACTTCAGTAAGTGCGACTTCGGTCGTGATGCTCATTGGTTGCCCGTGGAGCCTCTGTGAATGAGATTATACCCCCCCTGCTCCCAGCAAGAGTGCCAGCAACTTCTTCGGCTAGACGCCAGCTAGGCGGGCTTCCCGAGGACCTCTGAGGGAACGTCCTCGCCGTCGGCTACCCCGAAGTTCAACATGCCTCGGATCAGACCGGCTCTCTTCAAGACCGGGAACCGGACGGTACTCTGCGCTGGCGCCAGGCGTAGATCGCGGAGGTGTCGGGACTCGGGGAGGGAGGATACGGCGGGCCCCTGTTAACCAGAGGCCCGCCGGTTCGAAATGAATGCGGTCTGGCTCCCCACGTGATCGAAACGTTCGAACTCGGGAGAGGTTCGAACCAGGGGTGCGGGTGCATGCACACGTAGATCAACGTTCGAACTCGGCTTGGTTCGAACCTGGGTACACGTGAGCGCCCAGGTGATCAAGGTTCGAACTCGGGGAGGCTTGGCTGACAGCCAGAGAGTCGTCGGGACCCCACCCCAGCGCTATCCGACTTCGCGATGTCAGCGCTCCCACCACCCGGAGACTCCCAACGAATAGCGTCATCAAGTCTCGCTGGACCACTACACCTACTCCGCCCTTATCAGGTGTACGATGCAGCTTGTTTCGCCTATTATTCTGTTCGGCGACGCCAACGCGGTCGTCGGCGAGTTTGTCAAGCACCTCTCCGGAGGCAGCGGGGTCCACTGAGCATGAGCCGTCCAATTCGAAGGGCCGGGAGCCATCGTTCGGGATGGATCCTCGCCCTCGCTGCCGGGACCGCGCTCGCAACCGCGGCGGCCGCGCCGGCCCCTCCGAAACAATCCGGAAGTCTCGACACCTCGTTCGGCGGCAACGGGACCGTGCAGTACGCGTTCGTCCCTGGTTCCATCCCTGCGGTCTCCACGGCGTTCGAGACCCAGGCGGTCGCTCTCCAGTCGGACGGGAAGATCGTGGTCGCGGGCAGCGGGTCACTCGGACGGACCGCAGTCATGCGCTTCACCGCCTCGGGCGCGGTCGATACTTCGTTTGGAAAGGACGGCCAGGTGCACGATCAGATGGGTGGCCACGTCGGCAACGCGCTGTCGGCCGTCGTACAGCCTGACGGCAAGATCCTCGTGGCCGGGTTCGTCGTGGCCGGGTTCGTCGAGTCGGACGGATTCGGGAGCGCCGACTTCGCCCTCGTTCGCTACAACAAGGACGGCTCTCCAGACCCCGAGTTCGGCACGAAGGGGTACGTCAGGACCGATTTCGGAGGGAGCCAGGACGTCGCGTTCGCGATGGCGCTGCAACCGGATGGCCGCATCGTCGTGGCGGGTCAGTGTCTGGTGCAGAACATCGCGGTGGCCCGCTACATGCCCGACGGCACGCTCGACCCCTCGTTCGGCGCCGGCGGAAAGGCCTGGACGAATCTGCACGGCGGCACCGAACTCGCAACGGCGGTCGCCCTTCAAGGCGACGGGAAAATCGTGCTGGCGGGCTCTGCGTGGCAGAAATCCTCCGGATTCGACTTCGCGGTGGTGCGCTATCGGCCCGACGGCCGTCTTGACACCAGTTTCGGCACGGGGGGCTCGGCCACCTTCGACTTCGACGGGCAGGAGGACCTCGCGCACGCCATCGCCGTGCAGCCGGATGGCGACATCGTGGTCGCGGGTGGGAATCGCGGCCCCGAGACGCGCGCGAATTTCGAGCTCGTGAGGCTCCACGCGGACGGCTCCCTCGACAGCACGTTCGGCGAGCTGGGCCGGATCTCCACCGATTTCGAAGGCCGCCGTGATGAGGCGCACGCGCTGCTGCTTCAACGTGATGGCAAGATCGTGGTCGCCGGCGAGAGCGGACGCAAGCTGCCCGCAACCGGGGTCGATTTCTCGCTCGCCAGGTACTTGAAGGACGGCCGTCTCGACCGCGAGTTCGGCGACGGCGGGAAGGTCCTGACCGACATCGGAGGGAGGCTCAGTCTCGACGCTGTCGCCGCGCTGGCCCTTCAAGAAGACGGCCGCCTGCTCGCCGTCGGCCGGACCGTCATCCCGAAAGGGGCGGGCGAGGGCCCCCACTTGCACACCTTCGCCTTGGCGCGCTATCTGCCCTGAGCATCGCCCGCCTGCGGGTTCGAGGTAATCGGCGCTCGCTCAGACAGGACTTCCCCTGGGGCCGGCGCCTGTCCCTCAATCGGCCAGCCGGGACCGCTCGCATCTGGCCCTCGAAAATCTCGCCCTCCGGCAGCAGCTCGCCGTCCTGCGCCACAAGGCCCCCCGGCCCAGGTTACGCCGTGCCGACCGTGCCTTCTGGGTGACCCTGGCTCGGGTCTGGGACCAGTGGCGCTCGGCCCTCATCCTGGTCAGGCCGGAGACCCTCCTCCGCTGGCACCGCCAGGGATTCCGCTACTTCTGGAGATGGAAGTCGAGGGGTCGGCCGTGCGTCAGTCGGGAAATGATCCGGCTGATTCGTCGGATATCCCGAGAGAACCCACTCTGCGGAGCGCCCCGCATCTGCTCGGAGCTCTTGCTGCTCGGCTACGACATCGCGGAAGCGACGGTGGCCAAGTACATGACCCGACGGAGCAGAAGGCCTCCGTCACAGACCTGGCGCACCTTTTTTCGGAACCACCTTCGCATCACGGCAGCCTGCGATTTCTTCGCCGTCCCCACCGCCACCTTCCGGCTTCTCTTCGGCTTCGTGATTCTCTCCCACGACCGCAGGCGCATCGTTCATCTCAACGTCACCGCCCATCCGACCGCAGCCTGGGCCGCGCAGCAGATTCGCGAGGCAATTCCCGGAGACGGCGCCGAGCTTCGCTACTTGCTGCGCGATCGGGATGGTGCCTACGGCGACGAGTTCCGGCGGGTCGTCCGGAGCACTGGTATCCGGGAGATCCTCACCGCCCTCCAGTCTCCCTGGCAGAACCCTTACGCCGAACGCGTCATCGGGTCCATCCGCAGAGAATGCCCCGACCACCTCATCATTCTCAACGAAAACCATCTCCGGCAGATTCTCAAGGAGTACGTCCGCTATTACAACCAGTCGCGGCCTCACCTCTCCCTGCAGAGGAATGCCCCGATCCCGCGGAGCGTTGAACCGTCAGCGCTCGGTGCCGTCGTGGCGGTCCCCCAGGTCGGCGGCCTGCACCACCGCTACACTCGCGCGGCCTGAACTCGCTCTTCACAATGCCGGATGATCGCGGTTCGCGCAGGTGTATCTGCTCTCGGCCCGATCGCCCCTGCCGGCGTCTCTTCTGAGCCGATTCTGCTCGTCTCATCTCGCCCGGCAATCGGCTGCGCCGACGAGCGGGTCCCTTTCTCCATCATGCTCGGCTCGGATGGACTTTTCAGGAGGGACAGGCGGTCCGCGCGCCACGCTTCGAACCGCGCCCACGATGGCCGTGGCCCTCGCGATGCGCCTCTCCGCAGACCCTCATTCGCGGCCAGCCGGGTGTCGGCCTACGCCCGGCGCCATCTACCCATCGTAACGCTCGAGCGCGCCGCGTAGCCTCGTCCCTTCGTCCTCAGCCGGCAGACCGGGACTCGTCTGTCTATACGTCAGGTCTCGACCGACGGATGGCTCACTCCCAGACGCTTTGGAACCCATCCCGATCGTTTCCGCCTAGAATTCCCGACGCAAACCGCCCTCCCGCCCCGTCGGGAGCGCGGCGAAACGCCCCACCAACTCTCGATGGTCCACTACACTCAATACCACTCACTTTCGGCACCGAGTCCAGTTGGACGGGCACGCGTTATCGACCCTCTGGGGGTCCGGGAGAACTCCACATATCTGCTATACGTCGACCGCATCCATTCGTAGATATTGTTGCCATAAGCATCCAGCTCCTCCATTGTGTCCGGCACCTTATTGGCCGCTGTCGAGACCTCCCCCACGTTCGCGACGAAGGTCTCTACTTGCGGACTGACTTCACTGAAGACCTCCACCGTTCCGTCCAATCGACCTTGAATGACGGCGACGTCCTCTATCACAGCGGGCACGGAGTCGACCACAGGTGCGACGACGTTCTGCAGGCACGGCAGACTTTCCGCAGCAGCCGGTCCGACAGCTTCGGCAGTCTGAATGAGCTGTGGCGCCGCCTCGCCAAGAGCCTCGAGGAGCGTTTCGCATGTGGCCTGATTCGTGGCACAGGCGGCGGTCACGCCGACCGTCACGGTATTGGGTATGCCCGTGTTGGGGAGCAGTCCTTCAGGATCGTTGCTGTTGACCGGGTCGTCGCCGATGTAGGCGTAAAGGTTTCCATTTCCGCCGCCAAACCCGATCGGGTCCTTGGTGGTCCACCGTCCAATCTCCGGGTCGTATTCCCGGGCTCCGAAATGAACGAGCTGTGTGTCGCGATCGAGGAGGCCCCCCGCGAATCCAAAGGGCTGGAAACCCGGGCTGCTGTCGGCGAGGACGTTGCCGAACTCATCGAAATCCATCCGCTGCGCGACGGCTCCGGTCGCGACATCCACGACAAGACGCGGGCTGCCAATGTGGTCGGCGATGATGCGATAGGTGGCCCCGCCCTTGATCATGTAGGCGGGCACGCCTGCTCCGGCGGTGTAGACAAAGCGGCTGACGACGCTGCCGGCTCCGTCCAGCTCGGCGATCGGATGGACCTCATCCTGGTACAGGAACCCTTGCACAAGCGTTCCATTGATCCGCTTCCCGACGCGTCGACTCTGACCGTCGAGCAAGTACGCGACCTGCGTACCGTTCGACAGCGTCGCGCCGGTCAGGTGGCTCAGGCCATCGTACTCATAGGTCGTCGTCCCGCCCCCGTTCGTCTTGCTCTGACGTTCGCCATTGGGGGTATTCGCATAGCCCTCCGCACCGTACTGGCCGACCCTGTCCTGGGCGTCATAGGCTCCACTCATGGTTCCATTGCCGTCGGTGCGGCTCAGCCGATTGCCGTTGGCATCGTGGACGTAGCTCGCAACGAGGACGCCGTCCTCACGCACCTCGGTCAGCCGGCCGCCCGGCTCGTAGGTGTAGGCGAAAACATGCATGACGCCACCGACGGTCTCGCTCTGGCTCGTGAGGCGGCCGAGCTGATCGCGGGTGTAGGTGACTGAGTAGAGCGGGGTGCCGTTGTAGCCGGCCGAGTACGCGGCGGGCGCGCCGAAATTGTCGTAGGTCCTCGCATCGGTCACGCCCCCCAGGGTCGTGCCCGTGATCAGCCCGCTCTGCGCGCTCCGCGTGAGGGTGAGGCTCCCCGCCTGGATGGGCAGGTCGTCCGGGTCAAATTGGAAGGCGATGGGGTTGCTGCCGTCGACGCTGAGCGACGCGATCCGCCGGTTGTTGTCGTAGGTCCCCGTCACGCTGCCGGCGACGGCGCCATTCCAGGTCAGGCCGGTCAGCAGGCCACCATCGTAGGCGTAGGCCAGAGCTACCCCCTGGTCGCGACTCACGGTTGACAGCCGCCCCACGGAATCGTACCCGTAGCCGACGTTCCCCGACACGAGATGCACCAGACTCAGACGCCCCACTCCATCGTAGCCAAACTGCACGGACTGCCCGATGGGCCGATCCACCCGGATCAGCCGCCGATCCGCATCATAGAAATAGCCGGTCTGATTGTTCTCCGCTCCTACGGGCGGCGCGGACGACATCGAGACCTGATCGAGTTGCGTGTAGGTGAAGGAGTGATCCGGCCGGCCCGGAGGGGTGAGCGCGCTTACGTTCCCGTCCGGGTCGTACGTCAATCGGGCGCGTCCACCGCCGGGCAGGACCAACTCACTGATCAGGCCGTCCGTGTCAGTCGAAATACCGGTGCTCTGGTTCACGGGGTCCGTGAAGCCCGCCAGAAAGCCGTCGCTGCCATAGGCGAGCGTGATGGCGCGACTGCCGCCTCCTGTTCCCTGGCTCACGGTCACGAGGCGTCCCTGGGCATCGTAGGTATAGCTGGACGGATCGAGAGTGCCCATCTGTGCCTGTGCCAGACGGCCGCGGGTATCCACGACAATGGCGCTGGTCCGCCGGCCGGAAGGCGACGTGCCGGTGATCGTCCGGGTCGTGGCGTCGTAGGTCCGGGTGAATGCCTTCCCGTTGACCGTCACGGTCTCGCTGAGGACACGCACGCTGAGGGGATCGCTCGCGTTTGCGAGCGTGGCCGTGCGCTGCGTTGTCGTCGTCTTCACCCGGCCCCCCGGTGTGGTCACCGTCCGGGTCGCGACGACCGGCGCGAGCAGTCCCCAGCGCGGGTCGGCCCCGAGAGTGGCGCGTGCCACGGTTCCGTCGGGGTAGGTGACGGTCCGCGTTCCGTCCTTGCCATTGACGGCCTGCGTCTGCAGGCCCGCGGCGTCGGTCGTCGTAAACCGACTGTCTCCGTTGCTCAGCGACTCCACGCGATAGTTGGTCGTTCGGCCCAGGGGGCTCGTCATCGTCACCGTGTAGTCGTCCTCGGTGCCGCTGCGAGAAATCGTCTTGCTTGCGGTGGTCGGATCTGTGGCGCTGGTCAGGCGGCCTGACGTGTCGTAGCTGTAATGGGATGAATTCCCGCGAGGATTCATCAAGTCCGTGAGCAGGCCTTCGGCCCCGTAGGTGAGCTGCACCGCTTCGCCACCTGGACTGGTCACTCGTCCCAGATAGCCGTTGGGATCGAGAAGCATCGTCGTACGCTGGCCGAACGGGCCCACGATCGCGGCCGGGGTGCCCGCCGCGTCGCGCTGAATCGTCGTCATATTGCCGTTGCCATCAGTGATCGTGGCCAGCCGGCCGCCAGCATCGTAGGAGAACTGGTAGCGCGGCGCTCCGGTGAGCCCGTCGAATGTCTGCTGGTGCCGTCCGCTCTGGGTGAACAGGTAGATCTCGCTGCCGTCCGGAGACGGGATGTACCCGCTGGCGACGAACCCCTCAACGAGCGGCGCGATCCGGCGCACGCGCGGGTTGTTCGATGTCTGGGAGACGTAGACGCTTCCGTCCGGCGCCACGGTAAGCCCGCTCGCGAGATTCTGGAGAGTTGCCTGCCTGGCGAGCCCTCCGTCGCCGCTGGTGGTCGCCATGCCGGTTCCGGCCAGCGTGTTGATCGATCCGTCGGGCCGCATCCAGCGGACCCGGTTGTTCCCCTGGTCGACCATGTAGACCGTGTCATCGCGACCCACGGCGACTCCATAGACAGAGCGGAAGGTGGCATCCGTGGCCGGGCCGCCATCGCCGCTGAATCCGAGCGTCCCGTTTCCGGCGATCGTGCGGACGATCCCGTCGGGCGTGACGCGGCGCACTCGCTGGCCGGCGCCATCGGCTATATAGAGGCTGCCGTCCCGGCCCACGGCGATGCCGCGCGGGTCTCTCAGGCTGGCGGATGTGGCCGGGCCGCCGTCGCCACCGCCACCGGCGGTACCGTTCCCGGCGACCGTGGAAATGGTCCCGTCGGGAGCAATCCGTCGGATGCGGAAGTTGTACAGATCGTCTATGTACACGCTTCCGTCGGGTCCGGCCGCGAGGCTTTGCACGAAGCCGAGCTGGGCGAGGAACGCGGGTCCGCCATCGCCGCTGAAGCCGGAGACTCCGGTTCCCGCGACGGTCGTGATGATCCCGTTCGGAGCCACCCGGCGGACCACGGCACGGTCTTCTCCGATGTAGAGGCTGTCGTCCGGCCCGATCGCGATGGCCTGAGGGCCGTTGAGCCGCGCCTGGGTTGCGGGGCCGCCGTCGCCGCAGGGTCCGGTGGGGGTTGCGCATCCGAGTCCTGTTCCCGACCCAGCCACGGTCGTGATGGTTCCATCCGGGGCCACCTTACGAACACCGGCGGCCAGCGGGCTGGCGAGGTAGAGGCTTCCATCCTTCCCGACCGCCAGCCCGTAGGGACAGACGTTCGCCTGGGTCGCCGGACCGCCGTCGCCGCCGAAGCAGCCCGCGTTCGTCCCGCCCGCGAAGGTGCCGATGGTCGGCCCGAGAGTATTGGCGCTCTGTCGCCCTCCGTCGCCCCGGTAAACCACACGCTCGACCGGGTCATAGACGTGGTGAGCGCTCAGCGTCCAGCCGCCCAGTCCGACACTGCGAGCGTCCCAGGCTCCAATCTTCCCCTGCCACTGCCGCACCAGGGAGACTTCCTTGCGCTCCGGCACACCGAAGACGACCAGGGGTGAACTGTAGCCAAACCGGGTGCTAAATCCGTACACGGCTCCATAGGCGTACCCGATCCGAACGGTGATCGGCTGCGCCCTATGGAGCGTTCGCCCGTAGGCGTCCTTACCGTCCCAGGTGAAGGTGGTCCGCATACCGGGGCCCAGCGGGGAAGGAGTACCCTTTCCGAAGCTCTGTTGGAAGAGCTGTCCGGCGACCTGGATCTCCAGGTCGACCCGCTCCGGGCTGACCTCGAACTGCGAGCCGTAACCGATGTCGGTCAATGGAATATCCAGGGTGTAGGGGACCCTGATTCCCGGCACGCGATCGCTCTTGTAATGCAGCCTGAAGGGAGTGCCCACGACACCGATATCCTCCTCGAGGGCCTGGTCCTCGCACTCGATGACCGAACTGGCTGGCTGTGTCTGTGGACAGGTCAGCGAGTTGTGCTGCGTGGGATCGTTGGCTGGCGCCTTCGCTCCGGGCGGCGGACCGACTCCCCAGTTCGAATCCCAGGTCGAGAAATGGTCGACCGGCACGCGCCAGAGGCTCTGCCCGCTGTTGTAGAGCGACGCAAGCTTCTTGAGCTCATCGGAGTTGATCCCCAGGGCCGCCAGGGCTGTCGCGCTGGCAACCTGGCCGCTGCCGTCGAGGTCCAGATCCGCCTGCCCATTGGTGATGCTCAGGATCTGGATCACCCGGCCGCTGTCGGAAGCAACCCATAGTCCCTTCTGCCGGTCGTGATAGCCCGAGGGGACGGTGGTACCCACGGGGAAACCGAGAAAGTTTTCCGTGTAGCTGATCACGGGCGGACTGAAGCGTACGGCCTTCGCTCCCACCGCGACCGCTTCGTCGACACTGTATTCAGCGGCGTAGGTATACGCGCTCTGGGAAGGCAGCTCTCCCGGCATGGCCTTGTCCCCGTTCGGCCCCACCGTGTATTCGGTGGCGCGGACGGTGAAGATTGCGGGCGTGATGGTGTTGCCGTCCGGCAGGGTAATGGTGACGACCGTGCCTCGGGAAAATATCAGGGTGGCCTGCCGGGCCCCGTCGGCATCGGAGACCGGGCTGCCACGCGCAACCTGCATAGGATTCGAGGTGCAGGTCATGCTCGCGTCGCAGAAGGTGGAAAAATCGATACGCGTCGCGTGCGCATCGTAGGGAGTCATGACGACATCCGGCACGAAGGCATAGTCCTGCCAGGGAACGTCGATCTGCCTCTGGACTTGTGGAAACCCGTTCCTCTGGTAGCTCAGGACGAGAGGGCCTCCCCCGTTCACGGCCAGATCGAACATTCCGTCCAGCCGGCTCAGGGTCTGGCCGAACTCCGGATGATTGAGAATCGTCAGAGTCGCCCCTGCAAGCGGCTGACCACTCCTGTCGAGGACCTTACCCCGCAAGACCGCAGCCTGTGGCGGCTTGATGGTCCCGGGGCTCACTCCGGTCTGGATCGGCGTCGTCCCGCTGTACAGGAACGAGGTGGCATTCAGCAGAGATGTTGTCGCCGTCAGGTCCAGAACCGGGGCGACCGTGGCCGGGTCAGGAGGAATGTCGGTGCATCCGGCGGGGCCCGGAACTTGTCCCGAGGGACACTGGCACTGGCTTCCTCCGCACGACGCGGCCTGAGGGCAGGCGTTGCCGCACGCCCCGCAGTTGCTCGTGTCGGTCGTCAGGTCGGCACAGCCGTACGAGCAGAGGGCCTGACCTGCGGGACACACTGTGGCGAGGTTGGAGACAATGTAGAAAACCAGCATCGAGTTCGAGGGAGGAGTATCGTTCCAATCGGAGGCGTTTGTCTGGCCTATCTCATTCGCGTTGCCGACCACAGAGGCCGGATCGGTCGATCGGAAGACGAGATAGGAAGGAGCACCTCCTGTCCACTGAAGCTGGATCGATCCGGGGGCCGTGCCGTTCACGATCCCCAGGTTGATCCCGTCGTCAGCAATCGCCGACCGAGGCATGAGGAAAAAAAGGATGGCAGCGCAGATGACAAGACCTGAGAACTTCGGGGAGCGCCTGACTTGGAGATACGAAATGTACGAACTGGCCCGTTTCAAAGCAGATCCCCCAACCTGCCCTGACGGCCGAATTTAAGCGGCTGACGGAGCATATACGCCGCTTCTTGCCCGCTGTCAAGCGATTCCTGTCCCTACTGAAAATTCCATCCGCCCTTTCCTTGCTTTGTTTTAGGGTCAGTCCCGGGGATACTCCCTGCCTCACCTCAGGCCGCTAAAAGCGTACGCCCAGGGAGGTCCCGGTGTCCATCCTCCGAGTCATTCTCCTGATCTTCCGCGCCCTCTTCCCGGACCGTTCGCAGCTGGCTCTCGAAAATCTCGCCCTCCGGCAGTAACTCGCCGTTCTGAAGCGAAGTGTCAATCGACCCGGGCTCTGCCGTCGCGATCGACTCTTCTGGGCTTGCCTGTCGCGGCTCTGGACGCACTGGCGTTCCGGCCTCATCCTCGTCCAGCCGGAGACCGTCATCAGGTGGCATCGACAAGGGGTCCGCTACTTCTGGAGATGGAAGTCAAGGGGTCGGCCGTGCGTCAGTCCGGAGTTCATCCGGCTGATCCGTCGGATGTCCCGGGAGAACCCGCTCTGGGGCGCTCCCCGCATGTGCTCGGAACTCTTGCTCCTCGGCTACGACATCGCCGAAGCGACGGTGGCCAAGTACATG
>JACXTT010005313.1_pt1 | contig 18748 bp, 12 predicted proteins | sample 9270951 | NCBI WGS metagenome assembly JACXTT01 (sample SAMN15532306, study PRJNA645909) | rock metagenome | isolation source: weathered quartz diorite | place: Puerto Rico | collected 2017-06-21 | reverse complement strand
CCACGGCAGCGTCACCGAGCCGCGCGCCACGCCTTCGCTGACCTTCGCGCCGCTCCAGTCGAAGCTGCGCGCGCCATCGCCGGCCAGCGAGACGCGCGTGGTGCCAGCCACCGGCGTCTTCTCGAACGTGCGCGCAAAGCGCGCCACCGCCAGCACGCCCCAGGCGTTGGCCGTCGTGGTGCCCCATGCGCCCTTCGCCTGGCGCCCGAGCAGGCCGGTGGCCAGTTGCGGCGCCTCGTCCTTCCAGCCCGGCAGGTCAGTGGCCAGCGCCAGCAGGCGCGCGGCGTTGACGTCGCCGCCGGCCATCAGCCACCACCAGTCGTCGCTGCGCTCGGTGGAGAACGCGAGGCGCGTGCCCTGCACCGTCAGCCGCGCGCGCAGTATCTGCTGCGCCTCGGCCAGACGCGTGTCGCGCTGCGGAATGTCCTGCATGCGCGAGAGCAGCAGCGTCCAGTCGATCAGCGCGGACGTGGGCCACTGGTTGGGCAGGATCTGGATCGCATCGAGCATGCGTGCCTGCGCGTGCCCGGTGCGCGACAGCGCCTCCAGCGCGGAGAGCTTGCGCACCTCCAGGTCCATCGTCGCCGATGACGGCGCCCAGTGCGAGCGCCGGATCCGGCCTTCGACGAACGCCGTCAGGCCGCGTTCCATGCTCGCGCGCGCATCGTCAGGCAGACGCATCGGCAGGCCCGCGCGCGCGGCCTCGTCGGTGACCGACAGCAGGTAGGCCGTCAACACCTCGCTGCCGCCGTCACCCTCGTTGCGCAGCGGGAAGTACGAGGCAAGCCCGTTGCTGTCCAGGTACGACGGCAACTGCGCCATCAGCGCGTCCCAGGCGGGCGCGTCGGACAAACCGAGCGCCTTCGACGCGCGTTGCTCCAGGCACGAGAATGGATAGTTGCGGAACCACTCGCGCACACCCGGCATGCCGCCCGCGAGCGACGACTGCAGGTCGACCTGCAGGCCGCCGCGCAGCTTGCCCGAAGGATCGGCGAGCGCGCCCGCCGGCGCACGCACCGGAATCGACAGATTGGGCGTCAGTTGCGCGAGCGTTGCCTGCTGCACCGTGACGGGCACTGCGGGCACGATCTGCTGCGTCACCTTGATGCGGTCCACCGCGCCGCCCGTACCCTTCTCGGCGGCCGCAACCTCCCAGTGGATGGTGCCGCTGCGCGAGAACGCCAGCGTTGCCGGCGCGGTCACGTCCCAGCCGGTTTCGCGCGCTTCGCCCGCCGGCAGTTGCACGGTCTGCGTGGGCAGGTCCGGCGTGGCGCCATCGAGTGACGCACGCCCGGTCAGTTCCACCGTCATCGCGCGCTGCGTGGTATTGCGCAGCGTGAACATCGCGCGATAGCGGTCATCCTCGCGCACCAGCAACGGCAGGCCGGAAAGTATCTGCAGATCCTGCGTGGCCGTGATGGTCGCGCTGCCGGTGCCGAAGCGACCGACGCCGAGATCGGCCACCGCGACGATGCGGAAGGCGGTCAGCGAATCGTTGAGCGGTACGTCCAGCGTCGCGCGGCCGTTGGCATCGAGTTGCACGCGCGGGTTCCACAGCAACAGCGTGTCGAACAGTTCCCGCGTCGGGCTCTTACCGCCGCCGCCGCCCGCCGGCACCGCCTTGCGTCCATAGTGGCGCCTGCCGATGATCTCCATCTGCGCGGTGGCCGTCTCCACGCCGTAGCTGCGCCGCTGCAGCATCGCGTCGAGCAGATCCCAACTGTTGTTGGGCATCAATTCCAGCAGCGCCTGATCGACAGCCGCGAGCGCGACCTCGCCGTTGGCGGCGGGCTTGCCGTCCGGCAGCTTCACCTGCACCGTCACGTGCGCCTTGCCGCGCACCGGATACGTGGCCTTGTCCGGCGTGACGGCCACGTCGAGACGATAGGCCTCGTTGCCGACGCGGATCTCGGCCAGTCCCAGGCGGAACGCGGGCCGCGACAGGTCCACCAGCGGCGAGGGCGCCACGTACTCCTTGCCCTCGCTGCGGAACGCGCGCCACCACTCGCCGGGCTGGCGCCAGCCCCAGGTGAAGAACGAGTACCAGGGCACCTCGCGCAAACGGCCACGCACCGACAACACCGACACGTACACGTTCGGTCCCCACTCGGGACGAATCTTCAGGCGCACGGTCGGGTCGCTGCCGGTCAGTTCCACCACCTCGGTTTCGAGCACGCCTTCGCGCTCCACGGCGACCAGCGCGGTCGCACGGCGGAACGGCATGCGCACCTGGAACACGGCGGTTTCGCCGGGTGCGTAGGACTTCTTTTCGGCCAGCAAATCCATGCGGTCATGGTTCTCGCCGCCGAACCACAACTCGCCCTGGCGCCCCACCCACACCGTGGTGGCGGCCTGCGAGACGCGACCGTCGTTGTCGCGCGCGTTGGCGATCAGCTCGATCTGGCCGGCCTGCTCGAGCGCCACGTCGCAGCGCATGCGGCCCTGCGCGTCGGTGCGGCTCTCGCAGACGGTGCCCAGGTCGCGGCTTTCGCTGCGGTTGTCGTAGCGGTAGAAGCCGCCCACCACGCGCTTGCGCGCGGAAGTGGTGATGCGCGCGCGCGCATTGACCTGCACGGGCGCATTGGCGACCGGCTTGCCCTGCGTGTCGAGCACCACGCCGTACACGGCCAGCTTCTGCTTGACGGACACCCAGCCGTCCGTGCGAATGCCGGCAATCACAGCGGCCGGCCACAGCGGCACGGTCTGGCGCAGCGTCTGGATCTCGCCGTTCGGGTCGGCAAAACCGGCCTCCAGCAGCAGGTCTTTCGGCACATCGACCTTCGGCAACTTCGGGATCGTCACGTTGCCGTTGCCGTTCTTGTCCAGCGTCACGGGCAACTTGTCGGCAACGAGCGTCTGGCCGTCGTCGTGCGTGCGCTCGCCGTCGCTCTCCTCGTCCACCTCCTCGTCGCCGCCGCTCGCGCGCTTGGGCTGCGGCGGGCTGAACGAGTAGTTCTCATAGTCCGGGAAGCTCAGGCCCTTGCCGCGCAGCAGCGCCGACACACGCACCGGCAAGCCGGCCGCGCCACCGCCGGAGACGTAGTGCACCTCCAGGTTGACCGGCACCTGCGACGGCGCAATCAGCGCGCCCTTGGCCTTCGCGCCCTTCTCGGACTTGTCGGTGGCGGACAGCGTGCCGGCCAGCACTGGCAGGCGGAAGGCCTCGACACGGAACGAGCCGCTGTCGAAGCTGCGCTCGCCGCGCCCGTCCGAGGCGCCCGTCAGCGCGACCGAGTACATCCCGAGCTTGGCGGCCGGCGGCACCTGGAACGTGCTCTCGGCGCTGCGCCCGCCCGTGGCCGTGGTGCGCCACTGCAGCGGGATCTCGTAGGTCTGGCCGCTGCCGTCGTGCGTGATCACGGCCTTGTCCGGCAGTTGCAGGCCGGCAGGCGGCAGCGCAAAGCCTTGCGCCGTCTCGCTGCGGATCAGGTGCTTCATCGAGACGGTCTCTCCGGCGCGCAGCAGCGTGCGGTCGAAGATCGTGTGCGCCCGCACCGTGGGTACGGCGCTGGTATCGGTCGGCACGTTGAAGCGCCAGTTTTCGATGCCGCGGTTCCAGTCCGACATCACGAACGCCATGTCGGCCTTGCCGCGCGCCTGCGCGTGGTCGGCGCCGATGCGCGCGGAGACGTAGTAGCCGGACAGCCCGGTGTCGACACATTCGCGCTCGCGGATGTCGTCGAGCTTGGCAAAACGCGCCACGCCGGACGCATCGGTGCGGCCTTCGCCAAGCAGTTTGCCCGAGCAGTCGCGCACGGCCACGGCGGCATTGGCGACCGGCTTGCCGTCGTCGAGCGTGGTGACCCAGGCCAGCCCGCTCATCTGCCCGTCGCCCGCGCCACGGCCAAGTTTGAAGTGGACGCCCAGGTTGGTGACAAGCGCCGCCGTACGCACATACATGGGGGCTCGGCGGCCGAGCAGCGCCTCGCCAAGCATCGGCGACGCGATTTCCACGACGTGGAAACCGGGCTCTTGAAGTGGAATGCCGATAATTTCAAACGGCCGCGGACCATCGCCGGACGGTTTGGGGATGTCCAGCTTCTGCACGCCGGCCGCGCGGTCGAGCAGAGACACCGAGCGCGTCTCGATCGGCTGGGCGTTGCGCGGAATGGTCGCCGTGCGCGGCGCGCGGCCGGCCAGGATGGCGTCCAGCTCCGGGCGCGTCCACGAGGTTTCGTGCATGCGCCGCACCAGCGACAGCCAGCGGATCACCGCGCCGTCGTCGTCCACCTTGAGCTTCATCACCGTGCCGGCGCGCGCTTGCACGCCCTTGACGGCCAGATCGGCTTCCACGTTGCGCAGCGTGACCGGCAACAGCGGCGGATAGTCGGCCGGCGACTTGCCCTTGGGTACCTCGCCAAAACGCTCCACCACGCCGAACGGCGCCGCCGCGAACTTGGCCAGCGGCGGCATGCCGGCGGTGGCCACCTTGAGCGGGAACAGGTCAGCGTTGGCAAGCGGCCGGCCGGCTTCGTCCTTCAGGCCGCGCGGCAGCTCGATCGTGAACTCGGCCTTCTCGGGAAACGGCGGCTGGAAGCGGATCGACGTCAGGCTGCCATCGGCCGCCGCGTCAGTGTCGAACTGCGCGGTGCGCGGGCCGCCCGGCGCCTTGAGCACCACGCTTTCGGCGCTCTTGCGCGAGATCGGCGCGGAGAACGTGACTGTCATCGGCCGCAGCGGCGTGCAGGGCGCCTGGGCCTGCTCGCGCTCGCAACTGAAGCTGGCGGTAAAGGGCTCGCGTACGGTGAAGTCGAAGCGCCGCGGCTCGCGCGTGGCGAGGCCAGACGGCGTGGCGATGCCGGGCTCCAGCACCAGTTGCGCGCGCGCGCCGGCGGGCAGCCGCTGCTGGCAGGCCAGCAGATGGACGGCGTCCGGCGTCTCCTTGGCGATCTTTTTCCAGTAGATGGCGTCGAGCACGGCCTCGCGCTCCTTGCCGGCGAGCAGCCGCACCGGGATCCGCTCGCCCAGCCCCTCGGCCTGGCACCAGGCATGGCTGCGCACGGAATCGGGCGTGGCGGCACCGTTGAAGCGCAGCGCGAAGACCTGGTCTTCCTCGATTTCGCCGCCCGACGGACGGCTGGCGACGACGACCGGCCCGCCGGTCTCGAACTTGTATTCGGTCTTGCCGCTGAAGGCCTTGCCGGCCACGCTCTTGAGGCCGGTGGCCATGCGCACGGTGCAGCTCACGCCGGGCGGCAGGTCGCGCTCGAAGTCGTAGACCCAGTTCTTCGCGTCGATCCAGCGCGCCTGGCCGGCGGTGCCGGCGCCCTTGCAGGACAGCGTGGCGGGCGCGGGGGCCTGCACGTCGCCCATTGGCACCATCGCCTCGTCGAAGCGGATGGCGACCTGCCGTACCTTGGAAACCGTGCCTTCCGGCGAAAACCGCGTGACCTGCGCCGACAGCGCCGGCACCGCCAGCGTCATCGACACGGCCAGCAACCCGGTTGCGGCCCCCCATCGCCACGCCACGCGGCGCTCCGGTTGAGGGTTGCGGTGGCGTTGTCCGGCTTGCGGCCGGGCGACGATTTCCGTCATCTGCGCGATCTCCAGCAATTTCCCGTATTTGGGCATGCCGGCGAGGGTGACATGGCGCCGGGATGAGCGCAACCCTGCACTTGCACCCTGACAACACTTCTTGAATTTGCCGTCCGGGAGGCGAGCGCGGCCGACCAATCAGCGCAGATGGGACAGCGGCAGCGGCCCTTCGCGCTTGAGCGCGGTCAGCACGATATTGGAACGCACGCTTTCCACGCCCGGCACGCGCATCAGCTTCTTCATCGTGAATTCGGCCAGCGTCGGCAGGTCGGGCACGACCACGCGCAGATGGTAGTCGGCCTCCCCGGCCACCGAATAGCACTCCTGCACCTCGTCGAGCAGCAGGATCTCCTCGCGAAAGCGCTCCACGATGGTGTCGCCGTGATGCGCGAGCTTGACGGCGATGAACACCAGCACGCCCAGGCCCAGCGCCGGCGGCGACAGGCTGACGCGATAACCGGTGATGACGCCATCGGCCTCCAGCCGCGCCAGGCGCCGCCCGACCTGGCTCGCGGACAGGTGCACGCGCTCGGCCAGTTGCTGGTGGGTAGAGCGGCCGTCGGTCTGCAGGGCCGACAGCAGCGCCAGGTCATAGGGATCAAGCGTCACCATGCACAACTCCCGCACCATGATTAGGAATGGTGCGGATTATACGCGCCGCCTGACGAAAGCAGGCCGATTTTGCGGCCAGATTGCGGCTCCCGAGGGCTAGACTATGCAACAAACCCGCATCGCAGGAGACACCATCATGATGACCACGGCCCAAGTCGCCACCGGCACCCAGACTGCCGGCGACGCCGCCGCCTTCCAGGGCACGCTGACCGACAAGCTGAAGGAGCAGTTCGACGCCGGCCTGCTGTCCGGCCAGGCGCTGCGCCCCGATTTCACCATCGAGCAGCCCGTCGACCGCTACACCAGCACCGACCACGCGATCTGGCGCCGCCTGTACGAGCGCCAGGCCTCGATGCTCAAGGGGCGTGTCTGCAACGAATTCCTGCAGGGCCTGGCCACGCTGGGCATGGAAAAGGACCGCGTGCCCGACTTTGCGCAGCTCAACGAGACGCTGATGCGCGCCACCGGCTGGCAGGTCGTCGCCGTGCCCGGACTGGTCCCGGACGAGGTCTTCTTCGAGCACCTGGCCAACCGCCGTTTCCCGGCCAGTTGGTGGATGCGCAAGCCCGAGCAACTGGACTACCTGCAGGAGCCGGACTGCTTCCACGACGTGTTCGGCCACGTGCCGCTGCTGATCAACCCGGTCTTCGCCGACTACATGGAAGCCTACGGCAAGGGCGGCCTGAAGGCGGCCGGCCTGGGCGCGCTGGACATGCTGGCGCGCCTGTACTGGTACACGGTGGAGTTTGGCCTGATCCGCACGCCGGAAGGCCTGCGCATCTACGGCGCGGGCATCCTGTCGAGCCAGGGCGAGTCGATCTACAGCCTGGATTCGGCCAGCCCCAACCGCGTCGGCTTCGACGTGCGGCGCATCATGCGCACGCGCTACCGCATCGACACCTTCCAGAAGACGTACTTCGTGATCGACAGCTTCGAGCAACTGTTCGATGCCACCCGGCCCGACTTCACGCCGCTGTACCCGGAACTGCGCGCGCAGCCCACGCTGGGCGCGGGCGACATCGCCGACGGCGACTCTGTGCTAAACGTGGGCAACCGCGAGGGCTGGGCGGACAGCGACGACATCTGAGCGCTGCGCCACATCCGCTCCGGGGCGCTCGCGCGCCCCGCGCTGCTTTATGAAACAATGCCGGCATGCCCGACCTCGCCATGGCCGGGCGGGCCGGTTTCCCCGTTCTTGAACCACCAGATCGAGCCCAATATGACTCCTCTTTCCCAAGAGGCGCGCGCGAGCCTGCTCGCCGGCCTGCCCGGCTGGACGCCCGTCCAGGACCGCGACGCCATCCACAAGTCCTTCAAGTTCGCCGATTTCAACGCCGCTTTCGGCTTCATGACGCGCGTGGCGCTCCATGCCGACAAGGTGGATCACCACCCGGAATGGTTCAACGTCTACAACCGCGTGGACATCACGCTGTCCACCCATGACGCCAACGGCCTGACCCAGCGCGACATCGACCTCGCGCGCTTCATCGAGACGGCCGCCGCGGGCCTGCACCGCTGAGCGGCGCACAACGCCCGGCCGGGCGGGCGTTGTAGGGAAACCGAAAGGAAAGCGCGGGCCGCGGCCTGTACAATTTGCGGCACCGCGTTTTCCACCGTTTCCACCCATGCCCGAGTTGCCATGCGTATCCTGCTGATCGAGGACGACCGCCAGATTGCCAGCGGCGTCGAAGCCGGCCTGGCGAGCGCCGGCCACCAGGTGCGCGTGGTCCACGACGGCGTCTACGCCACCGAACACCTGCTGCGCGAGGAGCACGACCTCGTCATCCTCGACCTGGGCCTGCCAGGCATCGACGGCATGACGCTGCTTGCCCGCTACCGCGCGCGCAACCGCACCACGCCGGTCATCATCCTGACCGCCCGCGACGAGCTGGAAGACAAGCTGTCCGGCCTGAACGCCGGCGCCGACGACTACCTCGTCAAACCCTTCGCGCTGCCCGAGCTGGAGGCCCGCGTGCGCGTGCTGCTGCGCCGCAGCCAGCACCAGGAGGCCGCGCCCGAGCGCGACGTGCGCCTGGGCCGGCTGCGCCTGTCGGGCAACGACCGCCGCATGTTCCTCAATGGCAAGCCGCTGGAGCTCTCCCCGCGCGAGTTCGCCGTGCTGGAGTTGCTGCTGCAGCGCCAGGGCCGCGTGGTCAGCAAGGCGCAGATGCAGGACCACCTGGCCACCTTCGCGCATCCGGCCGGCGAAGGCGGCGACACCGTGGGCGACACCGCGATCGAGGTCTACGTGCACCGCGTGCGCAAGAAGCTCGAAGACAGCGACGTCGAGATCGTCACCGTGCGCGGCTTCGGCTACCTGCTGCAGCTGCGCGCCGGGCACTGACGCCCACGCCCGCCCGGACAGCACGGCAGGCCGATTCCCGCCATGTGGCTGCGCTCCCGCTCCTCCTCTTCCCCCCAGCCCGCCCAGGCGGCGGCACCGCGCGTGCCCTCCACCCAGAGCCTGCGCGTGCACCTGCTGCGCGCGCTGGCCACGCCGCTGTTCGCATTGGTGCTGGTCAGCGGCTCGCTGTCCTACTGGCTGGCGGCGCACTACACCACGCAGGTGTTCGACCGCGCGCTCTATGGCGTGGCCAACAACATCGCCCAGCAGATCCGCATCGCCGGCCCACGGCTCGCGCAGGACATCCCGGCCATCGCCCAGACGCTGGTGGAAGCCGAGGGCAGCGACCGCATCTACTGGCGCATCCACGGCCCGGACGGCCTGATCGGCGGCATGGACACCTGGCTCGGCTACGGCACCGGCCAGACCAGCCTGCACGACGCGCGGCTCTTCTATGCGTGGTTCAGCGGCCGGCAGGTACGCGCGGTGCGCCTGCCCGTGAACCTGCCCAGCCCGGCCTCCGACGAACTGGGCACCAGCGAGGCCGGCAAGTCCGCACGCGGGCCGATCGTGGTGGAAGTGGCCGAGTCGCTGGACCGGCGCGAGACGGCGGCCAACGAGATCCTGCTGTCGGTGTCGGTGCCGTTGATCCTGCTGCTGCTGGTCGGCAGCCTGATCCTGTCGCACGTGCTCAAGGAAGAACTGGTGCCGCTGCAGATCCTGACCGACAAGCTGAACCGGCAGACCGCCCGCTCGCTGGCCGCGCTCGATGAAACCCAGGTGCCGGCCGAGGTAGAACCGCTGATCCGGGCGCTGAACGCCCTGCTTTCCCGCCTGCGCGACGCCCTGGACGCGCAGCGCAAGTTCATCGCCGACGCCGCCCACCAGTTGCGCACGCCGCTCACCGCCGTCAAGCTGCACGCCGACCGGGCGATGGAGGCCGATTCCAACGAGGTCGCACGCCATGCGCTGCGCGAGTTGCAGACGGCGGCTGACCGGGCCGTGCGGCTGTCGAACCAGTTGCTATCGCTCGCCCGCGCGGAGCCGGGGCTGTCGCTGGAACGGCTGGGGCCGATCGAGCACTTCGACCTGGCCGAGCTGGCCTTTGAAACTGGGGCGGAATGGGTGCCGCAGGCGCTGGCGCGCCGTGTCGACCTGGGCTTCGAGGTACTGCCCGGCCCGACCTTCACCGGCGGCTCGCCGGCCATCGTGCGCGGCAACCGGCTGCTGATGCGCGAGGCGCTGTCCAACCTGATCGACAACGCCGTCAAGTACGTGCCAGCCGGCGGGCGCATCACCGTGCGCGCCGGCGGCGAGGCCATCGGTCATCGGGGCATGGCGGTGGTGATGGTGGAAGACAACGGGCCGGGCATTCCGCCCGCGCGGCGCGAGGAGGTCTTCAAACGCTTCTTCCGTGGCGACCACACGCCGGGAACAGCCCCGCGCGCCACGCCGCAAGGCGGTGCCGGCCTGGGGCTGGCGATCGTGCATGAAATCGTGAGCCTGCACCACGGGACGATCCGCATCGAGGACGTCCCGGCCACGTTGTCCGCCGACCCGGCGGGTGTGCCCGAAGTGCCCGACACGGCAGGCGAGCCGGACGCGCGCCGCCCGACCATGCGCTTCGTGATCCGGATCCCGTGCGAAGCCTCGCCTGTGGCAGGCTGAACCCGGAACCGGCTCCCTACCTCTACTTCTTTTCCTTCGGCGCCAGCATCGTCCCCCGGCAGTTCGGGCTGCCGCACCGGCACTCGTATTCCTTCTTGAGCTTCTTCGTATAGCGGGCGTCGATCACGAGCCCGTAGTCATAGAAAAGCTCTTCGTCGGCGGCGATGTCGCGCAGCGCGTGGATGAACACGTGGCCCTTCTTCTCGCGCGCCTCGCAGTTGGGCTCGCACGCATGGTTGATCCAGCGCGCGCGGTTGCCGCCGAACTTGGCGTCGATCACGTCGCCATCGTCCAGGCTGAAGTAGAACGTGTGGTTCGGGTCCGTCGGATCGTGCGGATGGCGCTTGAGCGCCTCCTTCCACGAGATCCGCTCGCCCTTGTACTCGATCACGCGCTCGCCCTCGGCGATGGCGCCAATCGCATAGACGCCCCGGCCATGCACGCCGGATTGCCGCACCTCGATCCGGTCGCTTGCGGTTGCCTTGCCCGCCTTACTTGCCTTGCCCTTGTCCGCCATAGCTGTTCGTTCGCCCCGCCTGTTTACCGCCGGCCACGCCGACGCGAACGCGATGATACCTGCCGGGGGCGACGTATACACACCTTTGACGCACCTTTGCCTACGCCAGCCGGCGTATACGCTGGCCATACCCGTCGCACCGCGTATACGCACGCCACACAGGCGTCGCATTCATCACGTTTACGCAGCCGTATACCCAACGTATACAGCTGCGCGAAGACCGGGCAGGCAGGCCTCCCTGTGGATAACCCGGCAAAAATCTGTGGGCAAATGGTCTCGTTTGATGTGGGCTGCCTGGGGCTGACATGGGGATGCGCGAGGCATAAGTCGAGACGGTTAACGTCCGTGCTGCCTCCAGGGCCGGCATTCATCCACGCGGACCAACATGCCATCCCTGCAGTTCTCGTTAACGTAACCGAATGATTTACATGAGATTTATCGGCTTATCCACAGCGCGAGCCGGGGTTTACCTACTACTACTATTTGTATACATGAAAAGAAAGACGTAAACCGTAAGCCATGCGCTGGCCGTCGGGCAGACGTATACCTGCCGGGGAGAGACCGGTGAAGAAAGGGCCGCTTTCGCGGCCGATGATTTTTTCAGCAGGGAAATGCCGGTCAATCGGCGGCGCAAGCGTTGGCGCGGCCAGCCGATTCGCTGCGGATGTTTACGTCAAAGCACTTTCTGGCGGTAAACCCGGCACAAGTCGACGTAAACCGACATACGCGCCAAGGCTTGAGCGCAGCGGGCCAAGGTTTACGTGGGGTCGCGGACATTCCAGGGAACGCATTGGCGCGCACGTTGGCGTATACGTGGCGTGGCCGGCAGGTGGACATCCCCGGCAGCCAAGCCTGGCCAGCCCATTCGCGTCGCGAATACCCATTGATTTGCGCGTTCCGTTCCGGTCGATGACGATGCACCATAGTGCATGTTGCCGACACCGCTATGGCAAGTCGCAGGAACCGCTCCCTTGTCCGCCACCGCCCAACCCCGTCTTCAGAGCCACGGAGAGCGCTCAGGAGGCCTCAGGACGGCTGCCAGGGCCTGCCTGATCGGTGGAGGTCCTCCAAGGCTTCGTGGGCGCTCCTGGCGTGTCTCGCGATTCCTGGCCTCCCCGGACATCCTGCCAACGGATCCGGGCAGGCAAGTGCGACACGTCTGGAGCCAAGCCCATCATGCCGATGCGGATCGGCTTCGCTTCCTTGCTACGCATCACCGCCGTAACAATCTGTTTCCCGGTGCGCTTGGCCCGACACGGTATGATGTGGCCCGCGGCGTCCTGCCCGAACCTGTCCCGCCTTGGGGCCGGCTCTTGCGGGCGTCGGTGTTTTATCAACTCGATACGGAGTGAAGCATGACGAAAACCGAACTGATCGACGCCATCGCATCCGGCGTGGACGGCCTGACCAAAGCCAAGGCGGAGCAAGCCCTGAACGTGACGCTGTCGGCCATCATGGACACCGTGGCCAAGGGTGACACCCTGAGCCTGATCGGCTTTGGCACGTTCAGCCAGGGCGAGCGTGGCGAGCGCATGGCGCGCAACCCGCGTACCGGCGAAGAAATCAAGGTGGAAGCCGCCAAGACCGTCAAGTTCAAGGCTGGCCAGAAGTTCAAGGACGCCGTCAACCAGTAATGCGCACGGGCGCCTGCGGCAGCCCGCTTGCATGACCCCGCCGTGTCGCCACCCAGTGCCCGAGGGTGCCGGTGCGCGCCTGGCGGGGAACGTTATCCACAAGCCGATTCCAGGTTTTTTCCGGTGTGCGGCACAGCACTTGCCAACCCGGTAAGATGATGACCATGCAAGGTTTCGACATGGCGTCCGGATACGGCGAACCAAGGCCTGTCAAGGCCCGGCCCCGCGCCGCGAGTCCCCGCCCCCGCCTCTTTCCCCGATTGTCGAAGCGTGGATGTCCACAGGGTTATTCACAGCGCTTTCCACAGTCGATTCCACAGAATTCTCCACAGCTTCTGCGGTCGCTGGCCGCATGCGCCGCGCTCGTGTTGCTGGGCGCCTGCACCACGCCCGCGCCGCCAGCCCGGCCGCAGGCCGCGGCCCTGCCCGACGCCGAACGCGTCGTCACTACGCCGGGCGCTACGCCACGCGAACGCATCGTCGAGATTGCCGTCAAGGAGTGGCAGCGCTGGGGCGGCCAGATGCTGCGCCTGGGGCGCGACGACACCTCGTGCGTGACGTTCAGCCCGCTGCCCGCACCCGCTGCCGCGTCCTTGCCGGCGTCCCTGCTGCCGTCCGGCACCAAGTCGGCCGATACCGAAAACGGCGAGGCCGACGAGGCCACCGCCAATGCGCCGGACGCTGCCTGCACGCGCTTTCCGGACGGCACCGGCATGGAAGCCACGCCGCGCGGCTGCGCGCTCGCGCAGCGCTACTGGCATATCGTCGGCGAGACACCGAGTTGCCGCGAGATCGCCGAGCCGGCCTGGGCCTGGTCGGCGGTGTTCATCTCCTGGGTGATGCGCCGCGCGGGACTGGATGAGCGGCAGTTCCTGACCGGCCAATCGCATTCGATGTACGTGGTCGATGCGCGCGACGGCATCCTGCCCGCGCCGGCCTTCCACATCGAGCCCGTTCCCGCCATGCCTAGGCCCGGGGACATCATCTGCGCGCCGCGTGGCCGCGACAAATACCTCGACGAACCGGCTGCGATCGGCTTTGGCACCACGCCCATGCACTGCGATATCGTCGTGGAGGCCGATCCGGCCGCGCGCGTGATCAAGGCGATCGGCGGCAACGTGCAGCAGTCCGTGTCGATGACCGTGATCGAACTTGGCGATTCCGGCCAGCTCGACGGTGTGACCAATTCGCATATGCCGTGGCTGCTGCTGATGCGCAACGACCTGCAATAAGCAAGACGCCCCGCGGCCAGGGGCTTGACCTCGGCCTCAAACTAATTAACATGGTAACAACATAGACCGCGCAGAGGAGACACTGCATGGCAAGCGCATCGTGGAACGACGCCGAATGGCAGGCGCGCGTCAGGCTGGCCGCCTGTTACCGCATTTTTGACCGGCTCGGCTGGACCGAGCTGATCTACAACCACATCACGCTGCGGCTACCGGCCGAGGCCAGTTGCGGCCCCGATGGCGGCGCGCACTTCCTGATCAATCCGTTCGGGCTGCGTTACGCGGAGGTGAAGGCCTCCAACCTGGTCAAGATCGACCTGGCCGGCAACGTGATCGGCCACAGCGACTGGCCTGTCAATCCAGCCGGCTTCACCGTCCACGCGGCCATTCACGCGGGCATTCCCGACGCGCACTGTGTGATGCATACGCACACCACGGCCGGCATGGCCGTCGCGTGTTCGGCGCAGGGCCTGTCGATGAGCAACTTCTACTCGGCGCAACTGCATGGCAAGCTTGCCTACCATCCGTTCGAGGGCATTACCGTGCATGCGGACGAGGGGCCGCGGCTGGTGCGCAATATTGGCGACAAGCCGGCCGTGATCCTGCGCAACCACGGCCTGCTGGCCTGGGGCGATACGCTGGCGCGCACGTTCTCGACGCTGTGGCTGCTCAACCGCGCGTGCGAGATTCAACTGGCCACGTTGTCGATGGGCGCGGCGCTGCCGATCTCGGAAGACATCCAGCGTCAGTGCGCACGTGACTCGCTGCAGTTCAACCCGAAATTCGGCGCCGGCGAGGACGTGTTCGCGGCGTTGATGCGTGACATCGATGCGATAGATGACTCGTATCGCGATTAGGGTATCGTGATTTCTCGCGCGAATGAAATCGGCGACCAACCGTCGCCCAACGTGGTCTTTCCCAGACAAGGCAACGCATGACCTCTCTTTGCATCGCCGGCGCGGGCGCCGTCGGCGGATTCATCGGTGCGCGGCTCGCGCGGGCCGGCCAGACCGTCAACGTGCTGGCGCGCGGACGGACGCTCGACACGCTGCGCGTACAGGGCCTGACGCTGATCGAAGGCGAGCGGCGCGAGACCTTTGCCGTGCGCGCCGAGGCCGACCCCGCGCAACTGGGGCCGCAGGATATCGTCGTCATCGCCGTCAAGGCGCCCGCGCTGGCGCAACTGGCCGCGGCCATCGGCCCGCTGATCGGTCCGGAGACGATCGTCGTGACCGCGATGAACGGCGTACCGTGGTGGTTTTTCGAGCGTCCCGGCCCGCTGGCCGGCCAGTCGTTGCAATCGGTCGACCCGGACGGCGCCATCGCGCGCGCCATCCCGTCGCGCCAGGTGCTCGGCTGTGTGGTCCACCTGACGGCCTCCACGCCGGCGCCGGCGATCGTGAAGCACGGCTTTGGCCAGCGACTGATCCTCGGCGCGGCCGCCGGCGGCGCCGATCCGCGCGTGGCGCAGGTGGCCGAACTGCTGTCGGCAGGCGGGCTGGAGGTGGAGCGCACGGACGCGATTCAGCGCGAGATCTGGTTCAAGCTGTGGGGCAACATGACCATGAACCCGGTTTCCGTACTCACCGGCGCCACCTGCGACAAGATCCTCGACGATCCGCTGGTCAACCGTTTCTGCCTGGAGGTCATGGCCGAGGCGAGCCGCATCGGCGCCGCCATCGGCTGCCCGATTGCCCAGAGTGGCGAGGAGCGCAGCCAGGTCACGCGCAAGCTGGGCGCGTTCAAGACCTCGATGCTGCAGGATGCCGAGGCCGGGCGGCCGCTGGAGATCGACGCGCTGGTGGCGTCGGTGCGGGAAATTGGCGAGCGCGTTGGCATCGCCACGCCCAATATCGACGCGCTGCTTGGTCTGGTGCGGCTGCACGCCCGGCAGAAAGGGCTGTACTGAGCGGCCCGCACTGAACACCGGGCGTACCCGGTGCTGCGCGGCCGGACCTACGCGAACAGGTCCAGTTGCGTCGTGTCCGGATCTGCGGTTGCCACCCCCACGCCCAACAGCCGCACGGGCAGGCCGCGTCGCGCGTGGCCCTGCGCGAGCAGGCGCGCAAACGTGGCGCGGTCGGGGGCATGGCCGCGGCACTCGACCGTGGTCTGGCGGAAATCCGAAAAGCGCAGCTTGACGGTCAGCTTCTGGATCGTGCTTTCCGCCTGCGCCCGCGCGATGCGGGCTTCCAGCATCGCAATCAATGGCTCCAGTTCGGCCAGGCACGCTTGCAGGTCGGGCAGGTCGTCGGCATAGGTCTCTTCCACGCTGATCGACTTGCGCTCCTGCTCGGGCGACACCTCGCGCTGGTCCACGCCACGGGACAGGTTATAGAGCCGGGCGCCGAACTTGCCGAACTCGCGATGCAGCCGGTCGGGCGACCATTCGCGCAGGTCGCCGCAGGTCTGTGCACCGAGCGTTTTCAGTTTAGCGGCCGTGACCTTGCCCACGCCATGGATGCGCTCCACCGGCAGCGCGGCCACGAACGCATCCACGGCCTGTGGGCGCACCACGAACAGGCCGTCGGGCTTGTTCCAGTCGCTGGCGATCTTGGCCACGAACTTGTTCGGCCCGACACCGGCGGACACGGTCACGCCCACCTCCTCGCGCACGCGGCGACGGATTTCCTCGGCGATCCGCGTGGCGCTGCCCTGCTGTTGCGTGCACAGGCTGACGTCGAGATAGGCCTCGTCCAATGACAACGGCTCCACCAGTGACGTGTATTCGCGGTAGATGGCGAAGATGCGGCGCGATACGTCGCGGTACTTGTCCATCGCGGGGCGCACGATCAGCAGTTCGGGACAGCGCTTGATGGCCTGTGCCGACGACATGGCCGAGCGCACGCCGAAGGCCCGCGCCTCGTAGTTGCAGGTGGCGATCACACCGCGCCGGTCCGGCGAGCCGCCCACGGCCATCGGGCGGCCGCGCAGCGAAGGATCGTCGCGCATCTCGACCGACGCGTAGAAGCAGTCGCAGTCGCAATGGATGATCTTGCGTTGGACGGGTTTGTCTGCGGCGGTATCCGTGGGAGCGTCGGCCATGATGTGTGGCGCGGATGCCGTCGGTCAGCGTCCGGTGCGCGGGATCGCACGCCGGATGCCGTCGCCGGGCACCACTCGCCAATCCATTCCAGTAATGAATACTGCCAGTCTGATTATTCCTTGATTCATCGCCCGAATGAAAATGGCGAGGCATCGCGGACCAGAACGCTTGCCGCGCTGCATGGCGTCCCAATCGGTTCGGCTATTTTCCGTGCCAGCCATCGGTGTGACGAATGTCGTGGCGGCTTTCATCAGGCCGATTCATTCGTCGCTTCGATTATGGCGGGAGTCCGCCGCCGGCTCATCCAGATGCCTTCCGCCGCGTACAGCGCCAGCGAAATCCAGATCAGCGCGTAGCCGACCTGCTTGGCCGCCGGGAATGGCTCGTGCCACAGCCATACGCCGAGCAGCAGTTGCAGGGTCGGCCCCGTGTACTGCAGCAAGCCCAGCAGCGACAGTGGAATCCGCCGCGCGCCGGCCGCGAAGAACAGCAGCGGCACCGCCGTGATCGGCCCGGCCAAGGCCAGCAGCGCCTGCGTACCCAATGCAGTGTGGCGGAACGTGTCTTGCCCGGTGGCAAACAGGTAACCGAGCGCGGCGGCCGCAACGGGAAACAGCAGCAGCGTTTCCAGCGACAGCCCTTCCAGCGCGCCGAGTGCCCCGGTCTTGCGCAGCAGCCCGTAGCCGCCAAAGGTGCCGGCCAACGCCAGCGCGATCCACGGCAGTTGTCCGGCGCTTATCGTCAGCCAGACCACGCCGGCGGCGGCTACGCCGATGGACAGCCACTGCCCTGGCCGCAGCCGTTCGTGCAGGAAGACCACGCCCAGCAGCACGCTGACGAGCGGATTGATGAAGTAGCCAAGGCTCGCATCCACCACACGGCCGGCCGAGACCGCCCAGATGTACAGGAACCAGTTGCCGCACAGCAGCGTGGCGCTGGCCGCGAACGCCAGCAGCAGGCGCGGATTGCCCGCCACCTGGCGCAGCCAGCCGAACTGGCGGCGCACGAGCAGGATCGCGGCGAGGAAGACGAGCGACCACACCATCCGGTGCAGCAGGATCTCGAGCGGGGCGACGCCTTGCAGCGCCTTGATGTAAAGCGGCAGCAGGCCCCAGATGATGTAGGCCAGCAGCGCGTAGAGAATGCCAAGTTGCATGGGGAATGTCCGGTAATTGCGGCGGATTCTACCGGCGCGGAAGAAACCCTGCCGGCGGTGCCACCATCCGTCCCCGTTGCCCGCCGGAAATGAAAAACCCCGCGCTCTCGCGAACGCGGGGTCGGCGCGCCCTGCCGGCGGGCAGGGCCATATGCGCGGCAGGCGCCTTACAGCTTGCGGGCGAAGCTGAACTGCGAGAAGGCCTGCTCGGCCACGTTGAACCACGCGGCCTCGTTGTTGCGGAACACGCGCCAGTCGTCGTAGATCTTCTTGAACGACGGGTTCTTGGCGGTTTCGTCGGCGTAGGCTTCCTGCGTCGCCTTGAAGCAGGCCTCCAGGATCTCCTTGGAGAACGGGCGCAGCTTCACGCCGTTTTCCAGCAGGCGGGCCAGCGCCTGCGGGTTCACGGTGTCGTACTTGGCCGTCATCGACGTGTGAGCCTCGATCGTCGCCGTTTCCAGCGCGCGCTTGTACAGCGCCGGCAGCTTTTCGTACTCGCTCGCGGAGGCGTAGAACGACAACTGCGCGCTGCCTTCCCACCAGCCCGGGTAATAGTAGTACGGCGCGACCTTGTAGAAGCCGAGCTTTTCGTCATCGTACGGGCCGACCCACTCGGCCGCGTCGATCGTGCCCTTTTCCAGCGCCGGGTAGATGTCCCCGCCGGCGATCTGCTGCGGCACCACGCCCAGGCGCGACAGCACCACGCCGGCGAAGCCGGCGATGCGGTACTTCAGGCCCTGCAGGTCGGCCACGGTCTTGATTTCCTTGCGGAACCAGCCGCCCATCTGCGCTGTGGTGTTGCCGCCCAGGAAGTTGACGACGTTGTATTCCTTGAAGAACTCGCGCATCAGCTTCATGCCGTTGCCCTGCAGCATCCAGGCGTTCTGCTGGCGCGTGGTCAGGCCGAACGGAATGGTGGTGTCGAAGCACAGCGTCGGGTTCTTGCCGAAGTAGTAGTAGCCGGCGGTGTGGCCGATCTGCACGGTGTTGTTCTGCACCGCGTCCAG
>JACXTT010005312.1_pt1 | contig 18748 bp, 18 predicted proteins | sample 9270951 | NCBI WGS metagenome assembly JACXTT01 (sample SAMN15532306, study PRJNA645909) | rock metagenome | isolation source: weathered quartz diorite | place: Puerto Rico | collected 2017-06-21 | reverse complement strand
TTAATAAGACCATCAGGCCCCATATGTGATACCCGTGGTTTGCCTTCCGTTCCAAGTGTGCCTTCACCAAACGCTTCACGAAAGGCCAATCGAACAACCCACTCGCCAAGACCGCTTGCTGCGACAACGTATCCAGCAGTAAGGGCCGAAGGACCCCCCGAAGCCACTCGTGAATTGGGACGTCAAAGCCTATTTTCGGTCGCTGCAGTAGAGTAGGCGGTAATTTGGCCTTCATCAGGCGGCGAAGCACATATTTGGAATTCGATCCCCGCAGCTTCAAGCGTTCCGGCAAGCCGGCCGCGAAGTCGATGATGCGCGGATCCAAGAAGGGAGGCCGTACCTCGAGTGAATGCGCCATGCTGATACGGTCTACCTTGTAGAGAATGTCATCGGGCAAGTAGTAGCGCTGATCGAAGTCCAAATAGCGCTGCAGGCTCCCACCCTCGCCCATTTCAGCGAGCACCCGAGCGAGTGGGCCTGCATCGGCGAACAAGAATAGGCGTTGCTTCTCAGCTTCCGAAAACGTTCCGTTCCAGAACACGTGCGCCATCTCGGGCGATAGCAGAGTGCCTTGCAAGAACCGTTTGAGCCTATATTCGAAGCTGATCTTTTCGTCGGACACCGGCAGATGCATCGCAAACGTCAAGGCTGCCTGTCGCAGCCGAGCGGGAATCCGGCGGGCCAGCGCACAGTAGCGATCGGCCTTATAGGTTAAGTAGCCTCCGAATAGCTCGTCTGCGCCCTCGCCTGTCAGTACGACCGTCATATCTCTGCTCGTCATCTGAGCCAGGAACCAGAGTGGCAGGGCTCCTGCGTCCGCGCCGGGTTCGTCGGAATAGTAGGCAATCTGCTCGATCGCGCCGACGAGGTCTGCGCTCGAGGTCAAGTCAAACTCCGTGTGCCGTGTGCCGAAGTGGCTGCTGACCTCCCGGATGTATCGACTCTCGTCAAACGAGCGGCCCCGGAAGGTCACGGAATATGTTTGCAGCGGACCGTGGTGAGCATTCGCGGCGTAGTGCAGGATGGTTGAAGAATCCAGGCCTCCACTGAGCCAAATACCCACCGGCAGGTCCGAAACAAGGTGCTCCTTCAACGACTGCTCTAACAGACCGTCTAGTTCATCGCAGGCGCTCTCCGTTGAGCCAGGAACGCTCCCCGCAGCCAAAGGAGGAACATATGACCGGCTACTCCACTCGCCGTTCCGCCACTCCAAAAGATGCCCTGGCATGAGCTTGATGATGCCCTCGACCAAAGTCAGGGGGCCTGGGACATAGTTCAGACTGAGAAAACAATTCAAGCCTGACAGGCAAATGTGGCGGCGAACTGCAGGATGCAGGAGAATGCACTTCAGCTCGGAACCAAAATAGATTTCGCCGTCCTGAAGGCAGTAGTACAGGGGCTTAATGCCCATCCGGTCGCGAGCGAGAATCAGTCGGCGTTCAGAGCGCACCCAGATGGCAATGGCAAACATCCCGCGGAGCCGGGCGAAGCACGAGCTACCCCAGCACAGGAAGGCTTTGAGGACGATCTCCGTATCGCATCGGGTCTCAAAGCTATACCCCTCCGCTTCCAGCCGAGCGCGCAGTTCGAGGCAATTGAAAATCTCACCATTGAAGACAATCACAACGTCGCGATCAGGGCTAAAAAGTGGCTGATCTCCGCTCTCGAGGTCGACAATGCGAAGCCGAGTCGCACCCAGAGAGATCTGCTCTGAGCAAAAAGTTCCTTGATGGTCGGGCCCCCTGTGCGCAAGGGCCTCCAAAGCTGCCATCAGCAGGCCGGCGGGTAAATCCTTCGCGAGATGTGAGTACCCCAGAATGCCACACATGTGCGACGCCCCACTTGCGTCCGAGAGCGATCTGAACCAAGCAGTGCGCTCTGGGAAACAACCCATTTGCCTAGTATTCGGCAGCTTCAAGTCTTACGTGATTAAGACTAATTGTCAATCAAATATTCGAAATTAGGGATCGGCCAATGCCCTAGCAGCGCACTTCCAGGCTTCGCGCCTAACCGCGAACGGCTAGTCAGGGAGTGAACGACAAATGAGGAATCTCGATTTGTTAGGTGTCGCGTCACAAACTATTTGCGAATTGTGCCAAGGGCCTGCCAACCGAGAATCTCGGAAACCATGCATCCGGTAAGCTGGAGAACGCTGCCGTGCTGTTTCACCCCTTGGCGTCACGTCGGACGGTTCGCGGGCTCTTCCGCATCGTGTAGAGCTCTCCTTGATGACTGATCCTCAACCTCGAAGGTTTTCACGGGGTAGGGCGAATTGGCGAAATCGCCATGGCTTTTCACGTGGCCCAGACAGGTAGATGGGCTTGGTTTTGGATTTATAGTAGGACTCTCCGCAATTTCATCAGCGGTCGACAGACGAGATGGATGTCTAGATTTGGAAGGCGTCCGATAGAACGCAATTTAGCGGGCGTTATTGGCCTTGTGTTGATGGCTTGGCGGCCAGCGCCGAAATCGTGACTGAGTCAGGGTTGGTCCAGACGGCAGCGCCGCTAGTCAAGTCAAGGCGGTGCATGGTGATCTTGAGCTTGCCGCGATCGACCTCCGCCAACAGGTAGTGATAATTGACATTCTTGCCGTAAAGAGGATCATCTGGTGTTCGCTCGATTGGGTAAGGCCGGGCGCCGCCGCCGCCGCTTACAAAATAGGTCACGCCGTTGTGTTCCTGACGCTCGTAGTTATGCACATGTCCGGAAAATACAACGAGGCGCGCGCGGGTACGCTCCTGGCACTTCTCCAGCATCTGAGCTAACAACTGTTCCGGATGACGCGCTGAATGTCCACCGCCGAGAGCTCTGTTGGAGGACGAGGTATAGGGTGGGTGGTGAAGAACCAGGAAGACGAAGTCCACATCCGAAGCAACCCTGTCGAGCTTCTTCGCGAGCCACTCGCCTTGTGGGCCTGAAGTCTCATCGAGGGAACTGTCAAGCACCAGCATCAGCGTATTGGCAGTGCGCACCGAGTAATAGCGATTGTTCTCGATCTCGGGAAATCTTTGAAAATAGTTCGCTAGGGCAACTGTCCGATCGCCGTGAAGATCGTGATTTCCGAGGGCGGGATATATCGTGATGTGCCGCTGCCGCCAAACTTCGGTTTCGCTATCCCAGACTCGCCAGTCGTTTGCGTCATCGCCGTTATAGGCGATGTCACCACCAACCGAGATGAATGCGGGATTGGCTTCGGCAATGGCCTGCACCAGGGCCCGGCGCACTGGAGGACTGGCGGCATTCGTGTTTGTCGGATCGGTGAAACGCGTGTCACCGTATACCACGAAACGGAATGGGATCCCGGCTTGCGAATGCAACTCGATTGGCTGTGTCTGTGCGAAAGATAACCGAACCACCAACAGTACAAACGCGAGAGATTTGGAAAGAGACACCCTAGACTCCTTAGACATTTTTGCCCATCAACGCGCGGTTCTGCCATGGTACGGCTCACTCTTCGTGGCGCAAGTGCTTCCCCTGAGGATCCACCTGGATTTCGGACCTCTTACCGCTGGTGAAGACCGTCGCTTCGTAAGCCACCAGTCTGTCGTGTTTGGTGATCGATTCGACAGTGACGATCTTTCCTTTCCCGGCCTTGGCGTGCAATCCATCTTGAACGTTAGTGGGCAATGTGTCCATCGCGATTTGCTCTTCTATTTCCACGATGGCACCGCTAGCATCCATCAGGACATCCCTGTTGTGACCGTTGACCGTTAATTCGGCCTCGTAAAAAACCTGCCCGTTCTCTCTTTCTTCTGAAAACCCCCTAATGGTAGCGCCCGAACTCTGCGCCGCAACTGTTTGCTCGACCGCTGGTGGCAGGTCTGAACGTTTGATCTTCTTTTCCTCAGCCAAGGCCAAGAGGGCGAAAGACAAGCTGCCAGCCGCTACGAGTCCAATTATTCGCAGAATGCGCATCAGTTTTCTCCCATGAATAGTTGTCTACTCATTTTTGAATTTCGGCCCGTTTTTGGAGGCCAGGACAAAGTTGGGGAAGTCTTCGAACGCCCAGTTATTCTTCAGAGGGATGACTCCCAGGAATTTTCGTGCCAACGCGATGATCGCTTTACCTCCCCCACCGAGCTAATGACACGGCATTGCGTCGGCTGCTGCCGAAGTCTTTGGATCTGAGCCTGTGGACCCCTGCCGCGCGCGCGCGATCCCTATCTCCATCAAAGTATGCTTCGGGAACACGACGTCGTGTCCGCGAGCGATGAAATTCGAATACACCGACATCCCAGCGCCGTATGCACCCATCGCATAGCCAAGGGCTCGAGAATGCACGGCCAGACCGAGCGCAATCCCAACCAGCTTGAAGCCGTTCGCGCCTCCGGCAACGCGGGGTCCGGTGTCACCTCCAGCGCGAGCCACGCCGTGGTCGACGTCGCTGTCACCTCTCACTGAGGCAGCCGCCAGGGTGAGCGACAACGCAGTTGCCAGGTAGCGGATCTTTGGCGTGGTGGCTTCAGCGCCACCTTCGGGGTCGAGTTTCACGTTGGCACCTTTCCCGGATTGCACGCTCTCCAGCGTGGCTTCCACCTTCCCCTGAATCCCATCCGGTTGGGTCAGCTCCTGGAAGCGGATGCGCAGCCGCCCGTTTTTCTTCATGCGGCGGGCGGGCTGGACTTGGCTAACAGTGCCTATGAGTCGGCTGCCTTGAGGAAGGATGACCTGGTGATTGCCATCCACGAGAGGTTCGGATATGACTGCCTCCACCCTTTCGCCCTTCTGCGAGGTTGCAGATGTTAGAGGTGTAACCAGCCGCGCGTGTACCACGCTGCCTGGCGGCAGGGGGCCGCCGATTGAGGAAGCCAAAGCCGGCGTCATCATCTCACTCCCGAAATCCAAAGGCCCATTGAGCTCCGCGAAGTAAACCGTGCCGACGGGAATGTATTGCGCACGACCCGGCAGCTGTGCCTCGACATATCGCTTCAGTCGATGCATGCGGTCCGGTGTTTTCAGCTCCTTCATCGCCTTGTCCCACTCTTGCCTGGCTAGCTCTTTGGCCTGCCTGGTTTTTTCGGAGGCCGCATCCTTGACGCCTTTCCTCTCCTTGTTCTCCGCAGCCGCCACAAACCGGATCACTTGGCCCGAGCCGGGACTCACGCTTGTGTTCAATGGGAAATGCCTTCCGTCGGGCAGCGCCAGTTCGGTGAAACTTACTTCTACTTTTTGTTCAGGAGTAAAGTCTGCGTCCAGCGCAGCGATTGTGCGCTTGCCGCCGGAGATCGCTTCGATCTTGGTGACCTGGCCGGTTACCTGCGATCCCACGGGGACGACAAGGCGGTCAAACGCGTACACCGGCTCCACGACGATAGCGCGAATCGGCTGCCCAACTCGTTTGACACGCGTCTCTTCCTCCAAAGCTACTTGTAATGGCGTACCCTCGGGCACAGAGAGCTTAATGGACTGAGGAGAAGAGGGCGGATGGGGAAGCATCATCGTCGACGCCGGTGGCGGCTTGTGCGCCGACCCTGGGGAAAGCTGAGGAATCGGAACCTCCTGAGCTTCCGTTGAGCCCAAATATCCAAAGGCGAGCAAGGCAACGTAAAAGAGACGCCCCATCATCATGGAGGTTCGCCCGGGCAAGGGGTGGTCCGGCATATTCTTACTGAACTTAGCCATGAGCCTCCGCGGATCAGTGACATCCCTCAATTGCTCTGCGAATCCGGACGTGGTCATGACGAAGGTGATCCGCGAATGCCTGCTGAATAGGTACTTTAACTCTGCTTGTGTTTCGGAGTAACTCGCTTTACGAATATAGTTTCATGACGGACTGCGGATTCGCCCGAAATCACGGAGCCCACCAGAGTGTGGTTATCAATTCCCATTGCTTCTCGGGCGGATGCAACTTGTTGGCTATCGCTCCAGTGGAATGGGAGGGGTCGGAGCCTACGCCTGCGAACGGACTGAAGGTTCGCTGTGAGTTCCTTGAGCCACTGCCCCAAAAACACGTTAGTCCCCAGGGAGATATCCTGTTCACGTCTTACTACTATAAGACTCCACTGTCAAGACCAACAGGTGTAGCGGAAAGAGATTGTCGGGGGCGCGCTGTTGAAGGCGTCTTGAGGTGTCACGAAAGCCCGATCGATGGTGCTCTCAAGGGTGTGTGAAAGGCCTTCCACGGGCAGCATGCTTAGCTATTCCCCTGTGTCCCGATGAGGCTTCTGGTTGGATGAATAGAACACCACATCCGTCTCTGGTCGAATAGATTGATCGCGAACCGGGACTCGCTGTCGTAAGGCTTGACAAACAAGTCTTATAGTATTAAGACACTAAAGTTGTCGAGAACGGCGGCAAATGCAGCGGCGAGTAATCAGAGCGCGCAGTCTTCAACAAAGATCCTATTTGTCAGAAGTGGTTTGCCTACATGATGGTTTTGTGAAGAGGTAGTAAGAGTGAAAAGTTACGCGATCGCCTTATTTCTTCCCGTTATGCTCGCGCCCAGCCTATTTCTCAAGACCGGGCTTGCGCAAACCCATGCCGGCAGAGAGCAGTCCAGGTTTACGCAAATAACAGGATGCTTGGTTAAGGGCGATAACCCTGGTGAAGTTTGGCTCGCGCAGAGCGATGGGATGATCTACGGGCTCGAGGGCGGGAAAATTGACTTGAATGCACACCTTGGTCAGAGGGTTCTGGTGACGGGTTCCGTCCAACCGGGAGGTAACGAAGAGGCGGGCAAAGAAGCGCAAAAGGAGAACGCGTCGGGCAAACGCGAAAACGCCGACTTTCGCGTGCGGAAGCTAAAAATGATCAGCAAGAGTTGTACACGGTGAGCCAAGTTTGAAAGGCTCAATCGGAAGTCTTAGGGTTGAGTGCGCCAACTCTGCAGGTACCGAAGGCATTAAGTTGGAGCCAATTTCGAGCGGAGCAATAGCCGAAATACTTCCGATGAGGGATGCGGGAAATGCTCGTATCCGGATCGCGCGACTAGCGACTCCGCCCGCGCGGTCCATCCACATCATCGACATCAATTTGGCCAGTCGGCCGCCAAACCACATAGTATTCACTCGCTAGCGTAGGTTTTACGGCCAGCCCTGCTGGCTTTGCGATACCTGCGGACCAGATTTTCCAGTTCCTCCAGTTCGCCTCGTCCAATCCGTTCGTCCTCCAGCAGATTCACCAGAAGTTCAGAACGAGAACCGCGAAAATACCGTTTAAGTAAGGACCGCAAAGAAATGCGGCGTACCTCGTGACGCTTTACCCGCGGTCGATACACAAAAGCACGTCCACGTAACGAGTGGGTAACAAACTTCTTGTTTTCCATGATGCGCAGAACGGTTTGGACAGTCTTGTAATTTAGCTGGCTTTTCTTTTCGGAGGCCCGCAAAAGATCCTCGATTGTGCCTTCCTCGAGGACCCAGAGAATCTCAAGTAAACGGAATTCCGCGGTAGTCGGTATCACAACCGGTCGAGACAAGTGACCTCGTTTAGCCTGAAGATATTCCCTACGTAAAACACAATTACTGAGAGAGCAATTTCATCAGAAGCTTAGCAGTTCACTGAAGGGCTATCAAGTGCGGCCGCCTTGTCCTCACCGCACCAACCCTGCCGCAATCTATCGGACCTGGTAACGAATCGACATCCAGCAAACCAACCCAGAGAGCCAAGAAGTGCCTTACCAGCCAACCGTCGAAAGCAAGGGGTATCAAGCGTTGAGCCTGACCCGGTGTGAAGCAGCCCTTCGGCGCCGATCCCTTAGGATTGTAGTCTTAGATACATAAGAGTTCCAGGATCTTTTTGTTTTTCGACGCGGTACGTGCGGCCGTGACGCAGGTCACCGAACGGCCCATCGGGCCTAGACGCGAATGACTCTCCCTACCGGCCCGGCTGAAGCGCACTACCACGCAGATGACAAGACCGTGCCGCTGCGAACCGACTGGCTTCAAGTCGCCAGGGTGTCTACGGGAGAATCTCTCGCGACCAGGGAGGCATCAGACATAGGCGGCGGCAAAGGACAGTCATAAGTCGGGCATCGCTCGACGTCAAGTGAGGTGAATCGGATGAGTGCTGATTGCTCGGCGTAGATCCCCGAACACCATTATGGCTGAAGTGATGCGCCGCTAGTGCTCCAACAACAAACGGGACCCTGTTCGACTGCGCCGCATACGAGGATTCCTCGCAATGATTCTGCTCGCCGTGGGCTCGATGGTTTGCGCACCACAGCGTCCACTGATGGTGCTCGGGGCCTGAGCGTCGCGAGTATCGCTATCCGTACATCAGCGATGCTAAAAAAGCTCGTTGCAGAGATCTTTCTCGACGAGAAATGTCTGGTTTTAAAATACCAAGGACTGTGGCCGAGGGAGGGAAACTCATGACTGTCATCGACTGGCTGCTCGATTCGGACCCGTCGATCCGCTGGCAAGTACTGCGAGACCTAACCGATGCGCCCGCGGAAGAGGTCGCCGCCGAGCGCACGCGGGTCTGCACCGAGGGTGCCGGCGCGAGGCTGCTCGCGCTCCAGGCGGACGATGGTCGGTGGGGTGGGGCGACATGGAATCGCGGGTGGGACTCCACGATGCACGCCCTCATGCTGCTGCGGGACCTGGGTCTGGATCCTGCTAGCGACCAAGCACGCCGGGCGGTGGGCCTCGTTCGCGACCGGGTGACGTGGCAGGGATGTGGCCCGCAGGAATGCAATGGCCATGCCTTCTTTGAAGGCGAGGTTGAGCCGTGCATCAATGGGCAGGTCGCGACGGTCGGCGCCTATTTCGGCCAGGACGTCCGGAGCATCGTCGACCGACTGCTCGGCGAGCAGCTGCTCGACGGCGGCTGGAACTGCGAGGCGCCGGAACGCTCCATGCGGTCGTCGTTCAACACGACGATCTGCGTGCTAGAGGCTCTGCTGGAGTATGAACGGGCTGGCAACGGGGCACCGGCGGTGACTGAGGCTCGGCTCCGCGGGCAAGAGTACGCCCTTGAGCGCAGACTCTTGCGTCGGCGGTCGACCAGCCAGGTGATTGAGCGAGATCGCAAGGGCAACACCTCGTGGACACGCTTCGCCTTTCCGACGTGGTGGCACTACGATGTGCTTCGGGGGCTCGAGTACCTGCGCAGCGCTGGCATCACGCCCGACGAACGGATGGCGGAAGCAATCGAGCTGGTCGCATCCAAGCGCGACGGCGACTGGCGGTGGCTGCTCGACACCCGCTATCCCGGCGTGATGCCGATCGATATGGACGAGGGCGAGGGCCGACCGAGCCGGTGGAACACCTTACGCGCGCTGCGCGTGCTCCGCTGGTATGAGCACGCTGATTCGTAGGCGCGGTGAGGTTCCGGCAACGGCCTGCGACGCGCCGCTCGCGTGTGCGCTGGCTCTGGCCGTTCATTGGTGCCATCGCCGCCGGATGAAACCGGCGGTTGACTGTCAACTGGCGCTAGCAGGGCAACGCACTCAGCGAGATCGGTGACTGCCATGTGTAGGGAAAGGACCACGACGTCACCTTGGCGGTGGCCTCGCTCACCGCAATCCGCGACATTCTCGAACCTTGCGATGCTGGGCTGATGCGCAACTACCCCGTCAGCACGAAGCTCAATAGCTCGCAGAGAATGAAGGTCGGAGTCCGCTGCGCCGGTCATTTTAGACGCTCCGATATATGCGCGGCCCTTCTACCTTCAACGGCTTCGGAACACGCACGCGGGGACTCTAAGATGCTGCCGCATCACCGGCGAGGACTCGAACCGTCTTAGGCTGAGGACGCAGGAGCAAATAGAATGCGACGACGTGCGTGATCATCAGCACGGGCACGTAGATGATCGGGATCGCGTATGTGGCGCCCAACTGCCCCGCCAGCGCAGGAAGGCCGACCTGGGTGGCGTGGTAATAGTCGAGAATGAGGTCTATTACTCCCACGAGATTGAAGGCCACTACCAGCACCCAAAAGAGCGGACGTATCCTGACTGTGAGAAGCGCGAGGATGGCAAGGACTCCTGTTGCCAAGTCCCAGTAGGCAGCAAACGTGGCGAAGCTGGCGGGCAGATTGGGGCCGACCACGCCTGGAACGATAAAGACGAGCCCGAAGAAGCGGAAGCTGTGCAGGGTGGCAATGGCGCGTTGCGCTGCGACCAGGTCCATTGACTTGAGCCTGGGCATGACATACGTGCCGAGGCAAACCAGCCACGCGACGTAACCTAGAATGAGATGCATGTTGAAGATTGTTTCCGGTGACATTTGGCCTCCTAAAGGTTGTTTCAAACATTGTTTCTGTTGGTTCCGGCGTTTCAAGACAGAAATCAAATGCTCACTGCAGTCTCGACCGCCGGTGGCCGGGTTCACTTATTGGCCGGGCTATCTCGCAACAGAATACCGAGCGGCAAGAGTGGCCCCACCGGAATGAACTGCTCGTCCACCAGGTTTTCCTTCGAGAGAGGCAGGCCCTCGATGAGGGCCCGGGCCTCCGCCACGTCCTTGCAGTTCAGTATGAAGATGACGCCCCGGCCGTCGCCGCGCGTGAACCACTGCTGAATCTTGCCCTCGAGATACAGGGGAACGGTCGCTCGAATTTCGGCAGGCATGATTTTCATGACTTGCTCGGGAGTAACTCCCGGTTTTGGCGAAAGGATCGTCAGCACGCCGGTGATCTTGGGCTGAGGCGGTGTGGACTGACCTCGCGCTATGGGTGCCAGGACCGTCGCGAACGCCAGCAGCAGGTAGGACATTTCAATTTGCATTGCTCAGCTCCTTGATTCTTCATGGAATTCTAATGTTATGGTACCGTTGGGTACCGCGCATGAGTGATGGTACTATACGGTACCAGGCTCGTCAAGGAGAGAGTGATGACGACGGCATCGATGGCAAAACGCCACCAGAAAGGCAGCGACGAAACCGCGGTGCGCGAGCGCATCCTTGAGGCGGCCTTTGCAGCCTTCATGAAGAACGGCTACGCAACGACCAGCACTCTTGAGATCGCGACGCGCGCGCGCGTTTCGAAGCGAGAGCTTTATGCGCTAGTCGGCAACAAGCAAGAAATGCTGATCGCCTGCATAAGCGAGCGCGCCAAGCGATTTGACGTGCCCGCTGACCTGCCCGTGTTGCGCGATCGCGAGACCCTAGAGCAGGTGCTGGCTTCTTTCGGGACGAAGCTCGTCCACGAGATAAGCGATCCCGCAGTCATTGCAGTATTTCGACTGGCGATCGCCGAGGTGTCCAGGCCCCTGAGGTGGCGCGTTCGCTTAACTCGATAGGACGCCAGGCAAGCCGCGCGGCGTTGCGTAAAATCATGGCCCAAGCCCAGGCGTCCGGACTGCTCACAGGCCGGCCCGCCGAACTTGCCCAACAGTTCGCCGGGCTGCTCTGGCGCGATTTGATGGTCAGCCTGCTGCTCGGCGTCGCCGAGCGACCGAACCCCCGCGAAATCGCGGTATGCGCCCGCGACGCCGCAGCCGCCTTCCTGCAACTTCATCCGCTACCGAATGCTTGTTGACAACTCCCCCTTGCTTCTGTTGAGAACCATACGTTGTTAGGCGAATAAAAAGCGAATTAAAAAGGGCAACCGTGGACACCGCCGAATAGAATACCGGCCGTCGTCACAATTTGCCCGCGAGTGTCGTTTTAGACATGTGAATCCGGGAAGGCGGGCATTATTGTGGGATCTACACAAACCCTGAATCGCTCCATGACCCTGCGTGAAAGTTCATCGGAACATTGGGATGACCCTGATTTTCGGGTCGTCTTTTTTCAGCACTACGCCCGGATCGTCGGCTTATTGGTACGCCTTCTCGGCGATCGTTCGCCTGCTGAAGAAGTGGCCAACGATGCCTTTTGGCGTCTATACCGCCAGCCGTCGCTGCAGACCGATGGCAACGTTGGGGGGTGGCTTTATCGCACCGCGACCAACCTCGGTATCGATTCTCTGCGCGCGGCTGGACGCCGCCGCCAGCACGAAGCGGCTGCCGGAAGGCTTGTGCATCAAGGTACGGCCACGGGTCCGCTGGGCGACGTGCTGCGCGAAGAAAAATGCCGTCGGGTACGAGCCGTGCTGGCGGCGATTAAGCCTGCGCAGGCGCAGCTCCTGATCCTGCGTGCCTCTGGATTGTCGTACAGGGAGCTCGCCGAAACCCTCGATGTGAAGGTGAGCGGCATCGGCACCATGTTGAACCGTGCCGAGGAGGAATTCCGCAAATGCTACCTCGCACATCATCCGAACAAGGAGGATTTATGACCTGCACTAACATCGACGATGGAATTCTTCGGGCTTATCTCGACGAGGAACTGGCCGGTACTGAACTGGCAGAGCTTCGTCAGCATCTCGGGTCGTGCGCCAGCTGCCGTGCACGGTTCGAAAAGCTGAGCGTCGAGACCGCGCAGACTGGAGATTGGCTGACGACGCTGACTCCGGCTGGGGACGTTACCGCAATCAGCCCGGCGGTAGCCTACGGCCAGTTCCGCAGCCAATTCGGAACGTCGGATGAGCGCCAAGCATCCTGGATTAGTCGTCTCTTTGCTGCCCGCTGGCGTCCGGCCTGGGGCTTAGCAGCGGGCGCAGTGGCTATCGCGGTTCTGGTTGGCGTGAGCCCTGTTCGCACTTGGGCACAGCGAGTCTTGGCCATGCTGCGGGTTCAGAAGATTCAGGTGGTCACGATCGACCCCGCCACCTTGATGAGCGGCAGCGAACCCGACTCGCATCCTTACAAGCTGGTGAATCAGTTCATCGCCGACAACGTCGTGGTCACCATGGACCCAGGCAAACCCGACATCGTTTCCAGCATGGCCAAGGCCGGGCAGTTGGCCGGATATCCAGTCCGCACCATCGGGAGTCTAGGGGCGCCTCAGAGTATCGAAGTGAACGGCGAAGCCGCATTCCAGATGACCGTCAATCGCGATCGCATTGAGATGCTGCTAGACGAGGTTGGCCGCTCGGATATCCGTATTCCCGAGTCGGCAAACGGTGCCTTGATCGCCGTCCACATTCCGAAGACGGTCATGTCGATGTATGGTGACTGCCCGCCTCGGCACGGGCACACGATCTCCGATACCCAGTCTCGGGCGGAGGCTGCTGCCGAGCGCAAGATGGAACGTATGACGAGCATGAATAACACCAATTGCACCTACCTGATTCAAGCCCCCGGCCCGACGGTAAGCGTCCCTCCCGATCTCAATATGTCGCAGATTGCGGAAGCAGCGTTGGAGCTGGCCGGCATGAGTCCTGCCGAGGCTCATTCGTTCTGCCAGACAGTCGACTGGTCGTCTACGATGGTCGTTCCGATCCCACGCAATACAAGTTCCTACGAGACGGTGAATGTGGACGGAGTCGAAGGGACCCTAATCACGGAAAATCTCCCGCAGGGGAATCGGTATAGCCTGTTGTGGATCAAGAATGCAGTGATCCATTCCCTGGCGGGGGGTGGGAACTCATCCGATGCCCTGGCACTGGCTGCTTCGTTACGGTGATCCATTTCGTTGATAGATACAGATGGTTTGATGCCGATGAACCGATATAGATGAGCCAGGCCGACGATCTCGCCATCCGCACCCGTGGACTTCGCAAAGTCTTTAGCGGGAAAGTGGCAGTCCGAAACCTCACCCTCGAAGTTCCACGAGGTGAGGTCTTCGGCTTTTTGGGACCAAACGGCGCGGGTAAAAGCACCTCCGTCAAAATGCTGCTGGGCTTGGTATTCCCCACGAGCGGCGAAGCTGAGATTCTTGGCCGACCGGCGGGGGACGTGAAGACGCGCAGCAAAGTTGGTTTTCTCCCTGAGCACTTTCGCTTCTACGATTGGCTCACTTCAGTCGAACTTCTCAAACTGCATGGCCGGCTTTACGGCATGTCGCATGCGATGCTTCGAGAGCGGGTTCCTGCTTTGCTCGATTTGGTGGGACTCACTCCGCACCGCGACAAACGTCTGCGTGATTTTTCCAAGGGGATGATGCAGCGCATTGGCCTGGCGCAGGCGCTGCTGAATGAACCTGACCTGATCTTTCTGGACGAGCCCACCTCGGGTCTCGATCCTTTTGGTCGCCGTCTCGTGCGCGACATTATTAAGGCGCAGCGCGATCGTGGCGCAACCGTGCTCCTCAATTCCCATCTCCTCGGAGAGGTGGAGATCACTTGCGACCGCGTTGCTTTTATCAAGGATGGCGAGGTGGTGGAGACCCGCCAACTGCACGGTGAGAACGAAGAACAAACCACGGTGTCAATCCGGGCTCTCCATGTGACTGCCGATGTTGTGCATGGCTTGTCGCGGTGGACTCCCTTAGTCCGCGCTGAAGGTGAGCGCCTGACGCTTACTCTGTCTTCCGGTTCCTTATTGCCGGAGGTTGTGCGCTACCTGGTCGCGAAGGGAGCCGATGTTTACGAGGTTACTCCCCAACGGCTTTCGCTCGAAGAGCGATTCCTCGAGATCGTTGGCCGCGATGGGGGGCTGTGATGGGCATCTGGATCATGGCCGGGGTCACCTTCCGAGAAGCGGCGCGCAAGAAAATGCTATGGATGGCGCTGGCCGCGGGCGGTGCGTTCCTGATTCTGTTTGGCACCGGCCTCCATTTCCAGGCCAAAGAGTTTGCCGCGCGTGGAATGAGTCCTGTTCTGCGGCGGGAAATTTCGTTGGCTATGTTGACCATGGGCCTCTACGCCGTCGATCTGCTGGCGGTGCTCATGACCATTCTCACCTCGGTCGACACACTCTCCGGTGAAATCGCCTCGGGCACGATCCAGGCGGTCGCGACCAAGCCGCTTCCGCGCTGGCAAGTGCTCATAGGTAAGTGGTTCGGCTTTGTGGGCATGCTGACTGCCTACATTGCGATCATGGTCAGCGGAGTGAATGCGGTAACCTACGTCATGACGGGCGTGACTGCGCGTCACCTCCTACGTGGTTGCTTGCTGATGTGGATGGAAAGTCTGGTGCTACTTGCGGTGACTTTTGTGTTTGCGACGTACTTTTCGACCTTGACCAGCGGCGTGCTCACCCTCGGGCTCCACGGGCTCGCTTTTCTTGGCGGCTGGATCGAACAATTCGGGGCCATTGCGCAGACGCAACGTGCTGTAGATGTCGGCGTGATCGCCAGCGTACTCATGCCCAGCGAAGCCCTCTGGCGGCGCGCTGCCTACGAAATGCAGTCTCCGCTCGCTAACGCCATGCGCATCTCTCCTTTCAGCACGCTCTCAGTTCCAAGTAGGGCAATGGTTTTCTATGCGGCGCTATACTTAGCACTCGCACTTGTGGTCGCCATCCGCCGATTCTCTCAGCGTGATCTGTGACGTCGTGATTGGATTTCGCGTCCACTGAAGATCGTCGGCGCTGTTGGTAGTCGAGTTCGAAACTACAAGGTCTGAGTCTGGCTCTTTGCAACCTGACTTCCTTGCGTACATCAGGACATCCGCGCGTCAAATTGTGTGGCACCTGTCTGCGCTGAAGGGTCCGTCTTTATCCGAAACCCCGAGGATGACTCCCACATAAATCCTTACGACACATAAATGTGCGACCTCACGGGACGAGCGTGGAAAACTCTTCAGCTGGCTGCATCCCAGAGAGTAGCGTAATCTTTCCGCCATGCGAAGGATCTTTCGGGGAAGCGATTCGTTCTGAGAAGTTAGCTCGACAGGTTGGGATTCGGTAAAAGTGCTCGCGGTGTCCGTTTACCAACGAAGAGGTAAATCAGAGCATCCGGCGGCTGCTGTATACCTGGTCAGCTCTTTGCAGAGAGACCCTTGGCTGGCCGAGCGAATCGGACGTCGCAGGACCGTTCCAAGGAGTAGGACCGACTACCCGCGCTAACGTGGGTGGTGGAACTTGGCAAACGTCGGATGTGTCAATCGGCGCGAGCGAGGATACCACGATGCTATTCCTTGGAATTTGACCACCGGAGGCCAAACGCGAAAGTACGACTGTAGAATTCGCGCTGAGTTGGGAATTGCGGACTGCCCTGATAAAAGCCGAATACTTCATTGTTCAAATTGAGTATAGAGGCAAGAAACTTAAGTCCGCCCTTGATGCGGTAGCTCCCCTGTAGGTCTAGCTGCGTGTGCGCATAGGTGTACACATCCCCGTTCGGCCCCTTCAGTCCAAGATCAGCACCCGTCTGGTAGTTGTACTGGTAAATGTAGGCGTCATTGTGTGTCAGGCCAAGCCTCGTTGAGAGACGCCCTTTGTCGTACGTCACACCTAAATTCCAGTTGTTTGGACCTTGGCGCGCAAGGGCGGGGTTGTCCGTTCGTTGCGGCACCACCGCTCTCGAAGTGGTGTGGCTGTAGTTTGCCGAGACGCCGAACCCGTTCAACATCCCAGGCAGGAACGTTAGGAGTTGCTGATATGCCGCCTCAAACCCAAATATGTGAGCCGTCGTTCCGTTCACCGGCTGAACTTGGGTGAACCCGGCAAAGGTGCCCGATGAGAGCAGGCTGGTCACGGGAAAAATGGGATCTTGCACATCTTTATAAAACACCCCCGCTTGGATGAGGCCGACCGGTCTCAAGTAGTGCTCTCCCAGGAGGTCGAAGCTGTTGGCGGTGGTAGGCTTCAAGGCGGGGTTTCCCACTGACACTTGCTGGTCAACGTCGCTTTCAAGAATGGAGGGCGGCAGGTCCGAGAAGTTGGGCCTGGCAATCCCCCTTCCGTAGCCGGCGCGGAAGTTCGTGTTCGGTGTCAATGCATACTGCAAGTTCACACTCGGGAGAACGTTGACATAGAGATTGTCTCCCCGCACGGGAGTGGTCGAGACATAGGCGCCGTTGCTATCAAAAGTCACATGGTAGCCAGTAAACTGCGATTGCGTTGTTTCAATTCTTACCCCGGTTTCGATCCGAGCTCTACCGAACGTGATGGTATTCATCGCGTAGCCGGCATAAATTCGTTCGATCGTATGGTAATTGTTGGGGTCAGAACGTGCCCGGGTTTGACCGACGTCGAGGGCAACAGTGGAGGGATCGGTAGCAAGCACGGCGAGAATCTTGTTGTAGTCTGAAAGCGGTGGCAGGGCGTATTGTCCGAAATAGAAATTTGGATCTTTCGGGGCATGTCCCAACACTTGGCTATACAGTAAAGTCGGACTTCCCGTTGCTAAGGAGACTGGTTCGTAGGTCTTGTTGGTTTTATCTCCACTGCGTATTTTGAAGCCCGCTTCGAAAGAACCAAAGTGCGCCCCCGCGACATAGTGACGCGCCAAAGACACTTCCCCTTCCAGGTCCAGCTCCCGCACAGGATCCACTGCACCTATGGTCTTCGTAAGAGTGTAGGCAGCGGGATCGTTAATGTTGATGCCATTCAACACCGGAAACCTCGGTGTGGAAGAGATGCTGGTATCGACGCCAAACGTCACGTTAGAGGGGCCGGCGAAGTAGGTGCTTGGAAATTGCCCATCCTGGCGTTCGCGGGAAACTGCGAATTGGTAGTTAACGAGAGTCTGTCCGAGATTGAGTCTTTCGCCTGCGGCAATACTGTAGATCCGTTGCTGGGGGGTCCGATTAAGGTGTCTAATAACTACGCTGCCATCAGAAAGGGCAGGGTCGGTTGAAGTTGGCGAACTAAGGGTGCCGACGTCTGGTTGTACATTCCAGGTATCGCCAAAGTCCTTGAACTCGGCAAACAAGCCGCGAACGTAGGCGCTCGATCCGTTGTGCAGGCGATAGTCCGTGCTCCCCGCAAAACCGTAGCGGTGTCGGCGCTGCATATATTCACGTAAATGAATGCCGGTGTACACCGGGACAGGGCCGCGACCGTCGCCGAAATCATTAGTGCCCGGGGCTGGTTCGATGTTGTTGTAACCGCGTCCGTTGTAGTCGTAACTGCCGCTGAAGGCTACCCCCAGACGTTTTTCTGCGCCAAACCGCTTGCTGACGGTCGCATCATATTGCGTTAGCCAACGGCCATTTACAATAGGCGTATAGCCGCCTAGTCCCGTAACAGTGTAGAAAGCCTCGTCGTCTGCAGTCCTCGTTACTAAGTTGATCGATCCTCCAATTGCATCTCCATCCTGATTTGCCGAGAGCGTCTTGCTGACCTCGATTGAGTCCACCAGAGACGCAGGAATGACGTCCAACTTTACATTGCGCACGTCGCGCTCCGGGGAGGACACGTGCACGCCGTTAATTGTCACGTTGCTCAGTCGCGGTTCAGTCCCGCGAATCTGGACGTACTTGCCTTCGCCCTCATCGCGCTCGAGCGAGACTCCCGGCAAACGGCCTAGAGCATCGGCAACATTTGTATTCGGCAGACTCGTAATCACCTCGGTGGGCAAAACCTCGATAATATTGTCTGCCGTGCGTTCTAAGTTAAGCGCCTCAATCTCGCCGTGTTCGCGTTCTCCGCGGACCACGACATCCTGATTCACCGACCCCACTTGGAGCACAGCCTCCACTTGGGTAACTTGTCCTGCCTTAACCGTTATCGGAGTTGAAAACTGCGAGAATCCAAGGTAGGAGACCGCGAGCGTGTAGCTGCCCGCAGGGATGCCGGGAATGGTGAACTGCCCCTGCTCGTCGGACACTGATGTCAGCCCCGTCGGTTGCAACTCCAAGCGCGCTCCCTGCAAAGCGCTATGCTGCGGATCCATTGCGCTGCCCTTGACCGTCCCAACGCCCTTCTGCCCCGCCACCGTGCCGGGAGAAGGTCCCTCCACCTGAGCTGACAAGGGAATGCAGACAATGCAGCAAGGGAAGGCAGCGATCGAAAAGGGCACCGCTAAGTACTTGATCACTGTTTCCCAGCGCTTGTAGCCCCAAATCAGGTCGACGGAATTGCCCCAACTCTGCGTAGTCACCAGGTCGAAAGCAGAAATCGCCTTAGGCATCATGTGCTCCTTCGTCTCGTCCGAG
>JACXTT010005311.1_pt1 | contig 18749 bp, 16 predicted proteins | sample 9270951 | NCBI WGS metagenome assembly JACXTT01 (sample SAMN15532306, study PRJNA645909) | rock metagenome | isolation source: weathered quartz diorite | place: Puerto Rico | collected 2017-06-21 | reverse complement strand
ACATTGAACAGGAAGCTGCCCGGCGCCTTGCGCAGGTGGACCAGCGCAGCGCCGATGGCGAATTGGTGTTGGCGCAGCCAGCTTTTCATGCGGCACCTCCGGTCACTTGGCCCTGGTTCAGGTAGATCACGCGGGCCGCGCTGTCGAGCACTTTTTCGTCATGGCTGGAAATCAGGCATGTCACGCCCACCGCATGGAAGGCGTGCAGGGCGTCAATCACCTTATTGGCGCTGGCGCGGTCCAGGTTGGCCGTGGGTTCATCGGCCAGGATGATCTGTGGGCGGTTGACGATGGCGCGGGCGATGGACACGCGTTGCTGCTCGCCACCCGACAGTTCCTGTGGATTGGCATTGGCGCGGTCCAGCAGGCCCACCTTGTCGAGGGCGGCGCGGGCGCGTTGTTCGGCTTCGCTGCGGGCCGCGCCCGTCACGATCAGGGGCAGCATGGTATTGGACAGCACGCTGCGGTCCGTCAACAGGCGCTGGTGCTGGAAGATCAGGCCCAAGTTGCGGCGCAGGAAAGGCACGCCGGCCGGCGCCAATTTGCCGATGTCCTGGCCATTGACCAGCAGTTGGCCGGCGGTGGGACGCTCGATGGCGGCGATCATCTTGAGCAAGGTGGACTTGCCGGCGCCGGATGGGCCGGCCAGGTAGACCAGCTCGCCTTTAGCAACGCTCAAGGAAACGTCGCGAACTGCCATGGCAGTGGGGGAATATTGTTTGCTGACGTTGTGGAATTCGATCATCGTGTTTATCCCAGCAAGGCTTCGACAAACTCGTCGGCCTTGAAGGGTTGCAGGTCTTCGATCTTTTCTCCGACGCCGATGAAATAGACGGGAATCGGACGTGTACGTGCAATGGCCGCCAACACGCCGCCTTTGGCCGTGCCGTCGAGCTTGGTGATAACCAGGCCGGTCAACTGCAGCGCATCGTCAAACGCTTTAACTTGCGCCAGTGCATTCTGGCCCGTGTTGCCATCAATGACAAGCAGGGTTTCGTGCGGCGCACCGTCCATGCCTTTGCCGATGACGCGCTTGATCTTCTTCAATTCTTCCATCAGGTGCAGCTGGGTCGGCAGGCGGCCGGCCGTGTCGACCATCACGACATCCATCTTGCGCGCCTTGCCCGATTGCACGGCGTCAAACGCGACGGCAGCCGGGTCGCCCGACTCCTGGGCAATGACGGTAACGTTATTGCGCTGGCCCCAGACCATCAGTTGCTCACGCGCGGCGGCACGGAAGGTGTCGCCCGCGGCCAGCAGCACCGATTGCTGGTGCGCCTGCATATGCTTGGCCAGCTTGCCAATGCTGGTGGTCTTGCCGGCGCCGTTGACGCCGACAATCATCATGACCAGGGGCTCGTAGCGGCCCAGTTCGAGCGGCTTTTGCAGCGGCAGCATCATCTGGACCATCAGGTCCTTTAGCGCTGCCTTGACGGCGTTTGCATCAAGCAGCTTTTCATCCTTGACGCGCTTTTTGAGCGCATCGAGCAGGTAGCTGGTCGCTTCGATGCCCGCATCGGACATCAGCAGGGCCGATTCCAGCTCGTCATACAGCTCGTCGTCGATCTTTGCGCCAACAAACAACAGGCTCAGGTTAGTGGACGTCTTGGCCAGGCCGCGCTTCAGGCGTTCCATCCAGGACTGCTTGGACTGGGCTTCGCTCACGGGCCGGTCCATGGTCTCAGGGATCAGCTCGGCGACTGGGGCTGCCGCTTCAACAGGCGGCGCAGCAGGCGCATGCGCTGGGGCGGGTTCGGCTGCTGGCAGGGGCAGCGGCGCAGGTGCGGCAGGCGCGACAAAGGTCGACGTCGAGCCATAGCGGCGCGCCGAGGGCGATGGAGCAGGGATGGCACTGGCCGCGGATGCGGCGGCCTGGGTGTGCACCACCTGGCTTTCGGTCACTGGGGACGCGAGCACCGGGGTGTCGGTCGGCTGGGATGGAAGCGCTGGGGCGTCAACTGCCGGGGTGCCAGCTGCCGGCGTCTCGGGCGTTGGCGCCGGAACAACCGGGGCTTCGACGACTGGCGCAGGGGTTTCTACCGGTTTTTTCTTGAAAAAACTAAACATTAGAAAGTGGGCGTTTGGATTGGCCCGTATTCTAACAGAGCAGGTGGCCGGTGGCCGCTCAGGCGCGGCTGGCGCGCCACTGCTCAATGTGGCTTGCAATGGCATGCAGGTCGAGTAACTGCACCATGTCTTGCCGGGGACGGTTCAAGTGGGCACCGCCGCCACCAATCCACAGTTCAACCGTGGCCGGCAAGCGGCTGCGCAGTTCGTCCAAGCTTTGCTGCATGGCGCGTGCGGCCATGGCGCTGGAGAAGGACAGGGCAACGATATCGGCGCGCTGGCTGTCTGCCGCCGAGACAATCTGCGCCAGTGGCGTTTGAATACCCAGTGAAATGCAATGCGCACCGCGCAGGGCAAACATGGCTTCGGCCATCAGCAGGCCAAGGCCATGCTGCTCCTGGGGCACCGTGGTGAGCAGCACACGCGGCGTCGCGGTGGTCGTCCTTTGCTGGGACAGGGCAAAGATGGCATTGCGCAGCACCACCTGCACCGCTTCCGTATACAAATGCTCTTCATAGACGGCCAGTTCGCCGCGGGCCCACGCCTGGCCCACCAGTGTGGTCAAGGGGGCGATGTGGTCCAGTACCAGCTGTTCCAGCCCGATGTGCAGCAGGGCCTGTGACAGGGTCAATTTGAGCGCCTGTAGCTGATGGGCCTTGAGCATGGCAAGGTAATGCTGGAGTTCCGGCGACTGTGGCGTCGCAGGCGGCAGCCGCCTGGCTACCAGTTCCTGTGCCATCTGGCTGAGGTGGGCGTGGTCGAACTGCATGATCTTGCCTGGGCGGCAACCCAAATCGAGGAGTTGTTGTACCAAGCGCAGTTTTTGCACCTGGTCGGCCGGGTATATCCGCTCGCCATTGGCGTCCCGCAAGGGTTGGGGGAAGGCATAACGGCGCTCCCACACGCGCAAGGTGTCCTTGCCGATCCCAATGTCGCGCTCGACTTCGCTGATGCTGCAGGCGTCAGTGTGCAAAGAAGACATGATGAATGGCATTCATAGTGGAAATTGCATTCTACAGGCAGAAGCGACGACGGCCTAAGTCCATAGCATTCTGCAAATAATAACCTTTTTTGTCCTAAACAAAAAGATTGACAAGCTCAGCAAACAACGAGATTATCCTATTTTAATCCGTTTTGTCCTAGACAAAAGAAAGCCATGCTCAAAATCGCCATCGTTGGTGCCGGCATTTCCGGTTTGTCCTGCGCATACCGCCTTGCCCAGGCTGGCCAGGACGTCACGCTCTACGAAGCGGGGTCGTATTTTGGCGGCCATAGCCACACCGTGGACATAGAGCTGGACGGCCAGCGGGCCGGAGTGGATACGGGTTTCCTTGTTTTTAACGAAAAAACCTACCCTCAGCTGATTAAGTTATTTGCCGAGCTGAACGTGGAGACAGCCGCCAGCGATATGTCGTTCTCCGTGCAGCTGCCCTTGGGCAAGCGCCGGCTGGAATGGGGTGGCGCCAACCTGGACACCGTTTTCGTGCAGCGCCGCAATTTGGCGAGCCCGCGCTTTTTGCGCATGCTGGCCGATATCGTGCGCTTCAACCGTGAGGCCACGGCCCTGGCCACCAGCGCGTCGGCAACGGCCATGTCACTGGGCGATTTTCTTGATGCGGGCCGCTACAGCGAGCAGTTTTGCCGTTGGTATTTGTTACCGATGGCAGCCTGTATCTGGTCCTGCCCATCCGACCAAATGCTGGCTTTCCCCGCCACCAGTTTCTTGCGCTTCTGCCATAACCACGGCCTGTTGCAGATTGAAGACAGGCCGCAATGGCGCACCGTGCTGGGCGGTTCCCGCCACTACGTGGCCAAACTGATGGCCGCCGTTCAGAACCAACGTCTTGCCACGCCAGTGCGCCATATTGCGCGGGTGAGCGAAGCCGGGCGAACCAAGGTCCGCGTCTGCACTGATCACAGCAACAACTGGTATGACCATGTTGTGCTGGCCTGCCACAGTGACCAGTCGCTGGAGGTGTTGGCGGACGCGACCGAAGCGGAGCGTGTCGTATTGGGTGCCGTCGCTTATCAGCCCAACCGCGCCGTGCTGCATACCGACGCAAGTTGTTTGCCGCGCAGTCGCAAGGCCTGGTCAGCATGGAATTACCAAAGCAGGAGCGGCGACGACCAGTGCGTCTGTGTCCACTACCTGATCAACAAGCTGCAGCCATTGCCTTTCCAAACACCCGTTATCGTGTCGCTCAATCCGATCGACGCTCCCGCCCCGCGCAGCGTGCTCGGTGAATACGACTACGCCCATCCTGTTTTCGATGCCGCTGCCATCCGCGCGCAGGCCCGCCTGCCATCGATCCAAGGGCAGCGCAACACCTGGTTTGCTGGTGCATGGACCGGATATGGCTTCCATGAAGATGGCCTCAAGTCCGGCCTGGCCGTGGCGGCGAGCCTGGTGGAAGTGGCGCATGAGCGCAAGGTGGCGCAGCATGCCACGTGATGGGGAACCGGCTGCCGGGGCTGCGCCGCAGCTGTGTGTCGGCCAGGTCTGGCACAAGCGCTTGCGCCCGCACACATCGGAGTTCAGCTATGGCACGTATTTCCTGCGCCTGCCCTTGCGTTCCATGCAAGACCAGGGATTTGGTACCTGGCTGTGCCGCCGTAACCGGCGCGGCGTGCTGGCGTTTTTCGACCGCGACCACGGCGATGGCAGCGGCGACCTGCCAGGCTGGATTGATGGTGTGCTGCGCGCTGAAGGCGTGGCTGATGCCGATGGTGAAGTCTGGCTCCAGACCATGCCGCGCGTGTTGGGCTTTGTGTTCAATCCCGTGTCGTTCTGGTTCTGCCACCGCCGCGACGGCACGCTGCGCGCTGTCCTGTGCGATGTGCACAATACCTTTGGTGAGCGGCACTTCTATTTATTGGAACACGCGGGGGGCATCAGCAACAGCACGGAACTCCAGGCCCGCAAGATTTTCCACGTGTCGCCATTTTGCGAGGTGAAGGGCCAATATACCTTCCGCTTTAGCCGCAACCGGCACCCACGGGCAGCCGGCGCTTACGAAGTGACCTTGGCGCGCATCGACTACGACGACGGCAATGGCGCGCTGCTGCAGACCAGCGTCAGTGGAGTGGCGCTGCCCGTGTCCGGCGACACCGTCCGCGCCGTGCTGCTGCGCTTCCCCCTGATGACCCTGCTCGTTGTGCTGCGCATCCACTGGCAGGCCTTGCGCCTGTGGCTGCGCCGCGTGCCGTTCTACACCAAACCCGTTCCTCCTGACCAAAAGGTAAGCCGATGACGACTCCCTTCGCCCACCCCCTGGCGCCCGCTCGCCCGCAAGCCGCGCCAGCGACACATACGGCGCCGCCCTACATCGGTATCCCTGCCGCGGGCAGGCTGGTGCTGCACCTGCTTTCCGGCTTGCGCCACGGGGCGCTGCGCCTGATCACTCCGGATGGACGGGAACAGCATTTTGGCGACGGTGCAGCACCACTGACCCTGGTGCTGGCAAACTGGGAGCTGGCTGTCTCGGTGCTGCGGGCGGGCGATATTGGCATGGCGGAGAGCTTTATCGCCGGCGACTGGCACTGTGACGACTTGCCAGGGCTGTTGGAACTGCTGGTGCGTAACCGCGACAGCATGGCGGGCCTGGTCTATGGCAGCTGGTGGGGGAGATTGCTGTACCGCCTCAAGCACCTGTTAAACCGCAATACGCGTAGCGGCAGCCGCAAGAATATCCACGCCCACTACGATATCGGCAACGACTTCTACCGCCTTTGGCTGGATCCCTCGATGACCTATTCGAGCGGCCTGTTCGCCAATACGGGCGACCTGCAGCAAGCCCAGGCGGCAAAGTACGCGCGCGTGCTGGCCCAACTCAAACTGCGCCAGGGTGACCACGTGCTGGAAATTGGCTGTGGCTGGGGCGGTTTTGCGGAAATGGCCGCCAGCCGATACCGCTTGCGGTTGACCGGCCTGACCCTGTCGGAGCAGCAGCTTGCCTATGCGCGCCAGCGCATGCAGGACGCCGGCCTGGCTGCCAAGGTGGAGTTGAGGTTGCAAGACTACCGCGACTGTACGGGCCAGTACGATGCAATCGCCTCGATCGAAATGTTCGAAGCCGTCGGTGAAGCGTATTGGAACGACTACTTCGCCTGCCTGGCCCGCAACCTCAAGCGCGGCGGGCGCGCCTGTGTGCAGACCATCGTCATCGCCGATGCGCTGTTTGAACGCTATCGCACCGGCACCGACTTCATCCAGCAATACATTTTCCCGGGCGGGATGTTGCCGTCGCCGGCGGTATTCCGCCGCCTCGCTGCCGACCATGGGCTCGTCATCGTCGATGAACTCGACTTTGGCCTGGATTACGCCACCACATTGGCCTGCTGGCGCAACGCCTTCCATGCGCGGCTGGACGAGGTGCGGTCCCAGGGCTTCGACCAGCGCTTCATCCGCATCTGGGAGTTTTACCTGTGCTATTGCGAGGCGGCCTTCCGCGCCAAGAATACCAGTGTCATGCAGTTTACGATGACGCGTGTATAAGCCATGCCCCATCTGCTGGCCGCACTCCTGTTCGCTCTTTCCTGCTGCACCGCGGTGGCTGCGCCCGCGCATGCGGCTGCAGTGCCCGCCCACGTGGAGGTCGAGCTGGCGCAGGCGCGGCTGGCGGGGCAGGGGACCTTCACCTTCTTCGGGCTGGAGATCTATTCCGCCCAGCTGTGGGTCGGCCCGGAAGGCTTGCATGGAGAACTGCCGGGCGGGCAGATGTTCGCGCTCGAACTGCAGTATGCGCGCTCCCTGAGTGGAGCGCGCATTGCCCAAGCCAGCATCGACCAGATGGTCAGGATTGGGGCCGGCACGGCGACGCAGCACAAAGCCTGGCTGCAGCAGATGCAGGCCCTGTTCCCGGACGTGAAGCCGGGCACGCGCCTGTGCGGCGCTTACCTGCCGCTGCGCGGCGCGCGCTTTTACCTCAATGGCAATCTCCACGGCGCCATCATGGACGCCGATTTTGCGCGCGCCTTTTTTTCAATCTGGCTGCATCCGAATAGCACGGCCAAGTCCCTGCGCAGCAAGCTGCTTAGTGAGGCCGATACACCATGAGCCCCTTGCGCTTGCCAGCACTGTTGCGCCACGGCGCGTTTGGCCTGCCGCTGGCGATGGTGGCGCTGCCGATCTACCTGTACGTGCCGCAGTTTTATGCGCAGCAGGGCAAGCTGTCGTTGGCGCTGCTTGGTACCTTGCTGTTGATAACCAGGATCGGCGCGGCCCTGCTCGATCCCTTGATCGGGCTGTGGATCCACCAGCGATCCGCGCCCTATGCACGCTGCGTCGCGATTGCTTTGCCCCTGCTGCTGGGCGGTTTTGGCATGCTGTTCCATCCGCCCGCGGGCGCGCCGCTGGGCTGGGCGTTGGCGGCCCTGCTGCTGGTGCACACTGGCTTCGGCCTGGCCAGCATCGCCTACCAAAGCTGGGGCGCGGCACTGGCGCACCGCCCGGGAGAGCGCGCGCGCCTGACGGCAGTGCGCGAAGCGTTTGGCATGGCTGGCGTCGTCCTCAGTATCAGTGTGGCCAGCGCATGGGGCATGGAGGCGTTGATTGTGGCTTTTGCCTTGACCTTATTGGTCGGCGCGGCATTGTTGCAGTCCGGCGCTGCGCCGCCTTGGCGCCCGGCGGGTGGCGGCGGGGCCGTGGTATTCAGGCGGGCCGGACCGGGCCCAGTGCTGGCACCACTGGCGGAACCACGCTTTCGTGCGCTGTTTGGGGTGGTCGTGGTCAGCGGGCTGGCCAATGCGTTGCCAGCCACGCTGTTCATGTTCTTTGTCGCCGACCGACTGCAGCTCGCTGGCCACGCTGGCCTATTCCTGTTGCTGTACTTCGGTGCGGCGGCCGCATCGATGCCCTTGTGGGTGGCCTTGGCCCGGGCCCTCGGCGAAGCGCGCGCCTGGTGCACAGCAATGTTGCTGGCGGCCCTGGTGTTTTGCTGGGCCTATGCATTGCCGCCTGGTGCGGTGCTGCGCTTTGTCGCCATTTGCTGCCTGTCCGGCCTGGCGATGGGCGCTGACCTGGCGCTGCCACCAGCGCTGCTGGCGGGCGTCATCCGCCAGGCGGAAGCAGGCAGTGGCGCCGAAGCGCCTTACGTCGGCGTTTGGAACTGGGGCGTGCAAATGACGCTAGCGCTTGCCGCAGGTATCGCGCTGCCCTTGCTGCAGGCGCAGGGCTATGTGCCGGGTAGTGCGAGTGGCGCCGGCGCGCTGGCGGCCGCGTACGCCTTGCTGCCTTGTGCGCTCAAACTGTGGGCCGCTGCCTTGCTGCACAACGCGCCATTACGAGACTGTTAATGATTCGACTTGACTACCCATGAACACATCACCTACTAACTCCATTGCCCGGCCGGTCATGGCCATGGTTCGCCCTATCTTGCTGCTGGCGGCGCCGTTGGCGCTGTCAGCCTGTTCCTCGCCGCAGCCAGAACTTTATGCGCAACAGCTGCCGCGCCTGGTCGTGCAGCAGTACTTCAATGGCAGCCTCGATGCCCATGGCATGTTCCAGGACCGCTCCGGCGCAGTCGTCAAGCGCTTTGTCGTTGTGCTGCGCGGGCGCTGGAACGGCGATACAGGAGAACTCGATGAGGACTTTACCTATGCCGATGGCAGCACGCAAAAGCGGGTATGGCAGCTACAGCGCACGGGACCAGACAGCTTCAGCGCCACTGCAGCCGATGTGGTCGGTGCGGCGCGCGGCACGGTATCGGGCAATGCCCTGCATTGGCAGTATGTGCTGGCCTTGCCCGTGGACGGTAAAACGGTCGAGGTGGACATGGATGACTGGATGTTCCTGATTGACGAGCGTGTCATGCTCAATCGAACCCAAATGAGCAAATACGGCGTCAACCTGGGCAGCGTGACGCTGTCGTTCACGCGGCGGGCGCCATGAATCCGGCCATCCGGGATTGGCGCAACCAGCGCGTGTGGGTGATCGGCGCCTCCAGTGGCATTGGTGAGGCCGTGGCACAGCATCTGATGATGCTGGGTGCCCGCGTTGCCGTATCGGCACGCAACGCCGAGGCACTGGCGCGGGTGGTGAGCATTTCAACGCAGGCGGTGGCCTGTCCGCTTGATGTGACGGACCACGCCAGCGTCACCCGCGCGGCACACCAGCTTGACGCTATGTGGGGCGGCTTTGACCTCGTGATCATTTGCGCCGGCGGCTATACACCGATGCGGGCTGATGGTTTTGATCTTGATGCGGCCAAAGCGCTGGTCGGCCAGAACCTGATTGGCGTATTGCATTGCCTCGATGCGGTGCTGCCCGCCTTGCTGCGTGAGCAAGCCGGCGCCATCGCCGTCGTGTCGTCGGTGGCGGGCTTCCGTGGCTTGCCCAAAGCGCTGGTCTACGGCCCGACCAAGGCCGCCTTGATCAATCTGTGCGAGTCGCTGTATTTGGACTTGCGCCCGCGCGGCATTGACGTCCACCTGGTCACGCCGGGTTTTGTCGATACTCCGATGACGGCGCAGAATGACTTTGCCATGCCGGCCTTGCTCTCGGTCGACGAAGCGGCCGACGCCTTGATCTTGGGGATTGAGCGGGGCCAATTCCATGTGCATTTTCCGCGCCGCTTCACGCTCCTGATGCGCTTGCTACGGCTGCTGCCTTATCGCCTCTACTTTTGGCTGGTCCAGAAAGTGACTGCACCATGACCGCGCTGGACCGGCTGGTGCAATTCTACGAAGGCATGAGCGAGGCGAGCGTGGCCGCGGACCTTCCCGGCATCTACGCGGCCGATGCCTGTTTTAAGGATCCGTTCAACGACGTGTGCGGCATTGGGCCGATTACTACTATCTTCCTACACATGTATGAGCAAGTCGATGCGCCCCGCTTTGCTGTCCTTTGCACGGTGCAGCAGGGCAGCGACGCTTTCTTGACCTGGGAATTCACCTTTCGCATGCGGCGCTTTGCCAGCGGAACCCAAGTGATCCGGGGGGCGACCCATATCCGGTTTAACGAGCAGGGCTTGGTGGCGCTGCATCGCGACTACTGGGACGCTGCCGAGGAGCTGTATGAAAAACTGCCCCTGGTCGGTAGCGTGATGCGTTGGCTCAAACGCCGCGCTGGTTGAAGCGGGCGGCGGTGCAAAAAAAAGCGGCTGGCATTGCGCCAGCCGCTCATCTTGTTAAAAGATTAGGACGCTTAGAACTCGTAGCGCAGGGTCAGCTGCATCGACCATTGCGACTCGCCCGAAGCCTGGCGGATCGACAGGTCCGGCACCGCACTGGCCACGTTGTAGATGTAGTGCCCAGCCGCATCCATGCCAGCATAATTGACAAAGCTGCGGGTCTGGCCACCATTGGTCTGGTAAGGCATTTCCATAATGCGGCCCCAGCGCTTGTTGATCAGGTTACCCACGTTGAAGAAGTCGAAGGTGACCGTGCCCTTATTGCGCTTGAAGACACCCGGCACTTCCTGGCTGATCCGCATATCAAAGCTATTGGTCCATGGCGACAGCGTGTCGTTGCGGCGCATGACCTGGCCCGCCTTCGCCTTCAGCTCAGGAATCGCATTGACGAAGCTCCAGAAACGGTCCTCATTGGCATGGCTGGTGGCGGTGTCACCCAGGAAGACGACTTCGCCGCTGCCATTCGATTTCGGGATGTACATCAGGTCGTTCAGTGGTACGCCGTCACCGTTGAAGTCGTTGCTGTAGGTCCAGCTGTATGGCTTGCCAGTGCGACCTTCATAGAACATACCGAAGCTGGTTTTGTAGCTTTCGAAGAACTTCTGCTGCCAGTTCAAGGACCCGTTGATGCGGCGTTTGACCAGGTAGGTCGAATTCGACGTCACTTGTTCGTTCGGGTTGAGTGCCGCGCGCGACACCCAGCTGGAGTTGGCAATGGCGTCCGTCAGGGCCGACACTTCGGTGGAGTCGGAGAAGGTGGTCGATACCGACCAGCCCAGGCCCTTGCTCATCGGCTTAGACAGCTGCATCGTGAACAGCTTGCTGCGGCCCATATCGGTCTTCTTCGCTTCCAGCACGTTGGCGAAGGCAGCATTCGACAAGGCGCGCGAACGCAAACCCGTGCAGGCCGCGCCGCTGCTGATGGAAGCCCCGGTACTGGTCCAGCAGGCCGCGTTGTAGCCCTGCGGCGTGTAGTAGAGCTCACGACCATCCATGCCGATCTTGGTCGGTGCACCGAGGTTCAGGTGCTCGTAGTAGATACCGTCCTTGTTCTTGGCGAACAGGAATTCGCTGCTGAACACCAGACCGTACCAGGGCAACTCGGTTTCGAGCGCCAGGTTGGTTTTCAGGATCGAAGGCTGGCGCAGTTCCGGCGAGATCAGGTCGACGTTGGCGGCCGGCGTGGCGCCGCTGAAGTTGGTCGGCTGCGTGTCCGGATTGGCGCTGAAGGTGCCAGGCGTTGACGGGCAGGCAGGGAAGCCGAGCTGGCCGCAACCGACGATGCGGGTCGTTACGCCCGTATTGGAGAAGGGGTTGGACATCCACACCGTGGCGGCCGCACCCTGGAACAGGCCCATGCCGCCGCGCAGTTGGGTGGGCAGTTCGCGTTCAAAGCGGTAGTTGAAGCCCACACGCGGCTGGATCAGGTTCTGGCCGTCGATCGTGACGCTATTGTCTTTGCCGAAGCCGCCCGTATCGCGCGTGCCGGTGGCCGCATTGCCGGCCACTTTGGGTGCAGCAGCGGCTGCATTGTACACAGGCTTGCCGTCCACCTTGGACGCATCCAGGCGCACGCCGTAGTTCACCGTCAGTTGCGGGCTGACGGTCCAGGTGTCCTGCGCAAAGGCGCCGTAGTCCTTCATGGAGAAGTTGGCAATGGCCTTGTCAAAGCTGCCACTGGGGTCCGCCGACACTTGCACCTGATAGGCCGAGGCGCGGCCGATACGGTAGTTTTCCAGCACTGCCGCTTCCACCTGGGATGCCGTTGCCGTGCCGCAGTCAATGGCGCCGAAGCTGTAGGTGTAGGTTGGGCTGCTATTGACGCAGCTGAACACATAGTTGCCGTTGCTTTGAGGGATGAACAGGTTGTAGATCTTGTTCTTGCTGTAGTCGCCGCCGAACTTGACTTCATGCGTACCCAGCGACCAGTTGGCCCCGAGATAGAGGTCGGTTGTCTTGGTGCCCAGGGCATTGCGGTGGCGGAATTGCTCGGTGCCGAAGAACAGGTCGCGTTTGCCCGTCGGTGCGTTGGCGCCGGTGGGCAGCGCGCCGGTGAAGGCCAGGTCGATCTGCGGCAGGCGCGAATTATTGGCTGGGGCGCTGGCGTAGTCGCGGCTCGATACCTTGAACTCGGTGGAGAAGGTCGAGGTCCAGTCGGCCAGCCATTGGCCCACCATGGTCTCAATGGTCTTGACCTGGTTGTACCAGTGCGAGTTGAGCGAGAGCTGGGTGGCCGACAGTTCCGGGAAGCGCGGCTCCGTTTGTGAATCTTTGGTATAGCGCGCCATCAGGCGGTGCGAGTCGTTGATGTTCCAGTCGATTTTGAGCAGGTTCTCATTGACCGTCAGGGCCTGGCCGGGTGGCACATCGGTGCCGCCGATATCGACCTTGTAGGTCGTATTGGAAATGGACTGGGCCGAGGAGATGGCCGTCGGCGTGATGCCCACATTGGTATTGGACGCGCCGATCGGGCCGAAGGCGGGTGCCGTGCGAGTGCTGTAGAACTCTTCATGCAGGGCATAGAAGAACAGGGTGTCCTTGACCAGCGGGCCGGACATGGTGAAGCCTTTGGTGGCTTCCTCAAACGGGGCCGGGGCGACGTAGCTGTTGTTGGAGGCGTTGAATTTGTCACCGGACATTTTGTCGTTGCGGTGCACGTAGAACAGGCTGCCCTTCCAGTCATTGGTGCCCGACTTGGTGACGGCGTTGACGTTGCCGCCCGTGTAGGCCTTCTGCGTGACGTCGTAGTTGGCAATATTCACCTGCACCGACTGGATCGCTTCGATCGAGATCGGCTGGCGCGCCGTCGGGCTGCCATTCGGTTCCAAGCCGAAGGTGTCGTTCACGGCCACGCCGTCGATGGTCAGGGAGTTGTAGCGCACGTTCTGGCCGGCCACCGACATTTCGCCGCGTTCCTTGTCGGTCTGCGAGACACGCGGATCGGTGCGGGCATAGTCCTGCAGGTTGCGCTTGATCGAGGCCTGGATGGCCAGTTCGGTCGGGCCGATCGTGGTGACCGTGCCCATATTTGTGCTGGAGAATTTTTCGGAACGGGAGCGGTTGCCGGCCACCGTCACCGTTTGCATCACCGGCGTGCCGAGTGTGGCGTCCACATTGGCCACTTCGGCCAACTGCACGAACACATCATCTTTCTTTTCTGTTACACCGTTCTTGGTGATCGTGATCGTGTAGGGGCCGCCCACGCGCAGGCCACGTGCGACGTAGCGACCTTCTGCATCCGTCACAACGTTACTGGTGGATCCTGATTCAGTGTGAATGATGGTTACTGTTGCGCCGCTGGCCGGTTTGCCGTCTGCGCCGAGGATGCGCCCGCCGATGGCGGAAGTGGTGTTTTGTGAGAAGGCGGGTGTCGTAGAAAGCGCGATGCTGAGTGCTAATGCAAGTTTCGTGAGCTGAATCTGTTTATTTTTGAACATGAACTCCCCCAATCATTGTAAGGATACTTATTTGAATGAGAAAACGTGCGCAATTTGACTATGCATGAGCCAATGCGCGAGTGGCAAGGAGCTTTTCTCATTGCAAATCAGATTGAGTTGGAGTGTCGTCACAACGCGACAATGATGCTCGCGTGCAAGTGAAGGTTCGCTCGCTTGCTATCGCGCAGCTCGGCTGGCTTCTTCGGCGTCGCGCACCAGTTTGGTATAGACAGGGCCGTTGCGCACCTCTTCGACGGCCTTCCAGATGCGCGCTGTCAGCTCCGGTTTGGCGGCGCCCAGTGCCTTGGAGAAGATCAGGTAGAAAGGCTTTTCCAGCAAGGGTGCTTGCACCAGTTCGAGCTCGGCCGCCAGTGGCGAACTCATAATACGGGTTGAGTCGCTGTGCCCCATGGCGGCCGCGGCCAGCCTGCCCGCCAGCAGCTTATTTACCAGGGTATAGGGGTTTTGTGTGCCTTCGTCGACCCGCATCCCTTTGGCGCGCAAGAAGTCGCCAACGGAGTAGCCCACCTGGAAACCAATTGCTCCATTGATATTGTGGAAGTTCTTGCCGTCCCAGTCTGCCGTGCTTCCCTTCTTGCGCAGCATGACGAAATGGTCGATATGCAAGCGCTTGTTGACGTCGGGCGTGGCACCACCAGGGTACTCGGCCCATTCAAGTCGCTCGGGCAGGAAGCTGGCAGCAAAGACGCCGCCGACCTCATTGTTCTTCAGTAAGGCAAGGCAGCGTTTCCAAGGGGCGGCGCGGTAGTCGAATTTGACGTCGGCCTGGGTGGCCACCAAGTTGAGCAGTTCAAAATTCAGGCCTTTGCCGTTGACGGTGCGCCAGGGCGTGACATCCACATTCTCGTAGCACAGGGTGACGGTGTCGCGCGCCCGCGCTGCCGCAGCGTGGTGCAGGCCGGCGACCAACAGGGCAGGCAGGATAAGGCAAAGGAATTTTCGCATGAGCCCTCTTGCAAGTTGTATTGCATGAAAGGATGGCTCAAGTGTATTCCTTTACTCTCCTGCGGCCAAATGATTTATGAGGCCTTGCCTAAAGATGATTATTTGTTGGCTAAGGCGTTGTTACGGATGGTTTCCAGCGTGGCACCGGGCGTGATCAGGTTGCCGTCGTAACGCAGTTCAATCACGGCGGGCATTGAGTGGGCGCGGGTGTGGGCCAGTGCGCGTTCCATTGCCGGGGCAAACTGCGCTGTCGTTTCCACCACTTCACCGCTGGCGCCAAAGGCCTTGGCCAGGGCCGCAAAGTCAGGATTGGCCAGGGTGGTGCCGGATACGCGGCCAGGGTAGTCGCGCTCCTGGTGCATGCGGATGGTGCCGAACATGCTGTTGTTAAAGACGATGATGATGACGCCCACTTTGTACTGCACGGCCGTGGCAAGCTCTTGGCCATTCATCAGGTATTCGCCGTCGCCGGCAAAGGTGACGACAGTGCGCGATGGGTCGATGATTTTGGCAGCAATGCCCGCTGGTACGCCGTAACCCATGGCGCCGTTGGTGGGCGCCAGCTGGGTGCGCATGCCACCGTAGCGGAAGTAGCGGTGCGCCCAGGTGGCGTAATTGCCTGCGCCATTGGTAATGATGGTGTCCTTGGGCGCTTGGGCCATCAGCTCTTGCACCAGCTGCCACAGGTTCAGCGGGGCCTTGCCGTCTTTGAAGATTGGCGGGCTTTCCTGCCATGCGGCCAGTTCGGCGCGGGCCTCAAGCACGCTGCCTTTCCATGCGCTCGCATCGACGGGCGCCATGGCGGCCAGCATGCTGGTGATGTGCGGCGCGCCGCTATTGATCATCAGCTCGGCCTGGTAGACGCTGCCCAGTTCCTCGGCGTCGCAGTGGATGTGCACGAGGCGTTGCTGCGGCACCGGCGAGCTCAGGAGCGAGTAGCCGCTGGTCGTCATTTCACCCAGGCGGGGGCCGATGGCGATGACCAGGTCGGCGTTCTTGACGCGCGCGGCCAGCTTGGGGTTGATGCCGATGCCGACATCGCCCACATAGTTGGGGTGGGCATTGTCGAGCAGGTCCTGGAAGCGGAACGTGCAACCAACGGGCAAGTGGTTTGCTTCGGCAAATTTGGCCAGGTCGGCGCAGGCTTGTGCTGTCCAGGTGGCGCCGCCCAGCAGCACCATCGGGCGTTTGGCTTCGGCCAACATCGCGCGCAGGGTGTCGATTTGTGCGGCCGACGGGCTGGCCTGCACCGGCTGGTAGCGGCGCGCGTCGGGCGTTGCCGCCTTAGTAATGAGCATGTCTTCCGGCAGGGCCAGTACGACGGGGCCGGGACGGCCACTGGTGGCAACCTGGAAGGCGCGCGCAAGGTATTCAGGAATGCGGTCGGCGCGATCGATTTGCGTGACCCATTTGGCCATCTGGCCGTACATGCGGCGGTAGTCAATTTCCTGGAAGGCTTCGCGGTCCATGAAGTCGCTGCCTACCTGGCCGATGAACAGGATCATCGGGGTCGAATCCTGGTAGGCCGTGTGCACGCCGATCGAGGCATTGGTGGCGCCAGGGCCGCGGGTGACGAAGCAGATGCCGGGTTTGCCCGTCATCTTGCCGTAGGCCTCGGCCATAAAGGCGGCGCCGCCTTCCTGGCGGTTGATGATGAAGCGGATGTCCGAATCGTGCAGGGCGTCGAGCACGTCGAGGTAGCTTTCGCCGGGAACACCGAAGGCGATGTCCACACCATGGATCTTGAGTGCGTCGACCAGGATCTGGCCGCCCGAGCGGAGTGCTTGCGTCATGTTCTTGCCTCTATGGTAGCTCGCGCCGGGCGCGATGATTCTGAGTATGCGCCATTCTAGGTGAGCCCCGGCAAGGCGGCTTTTGAAAACGCGACACCAAATATCAAAATCAGCCGAAATGTTTCTGGCTAGGCAATAAAACCGTCCGCCCTAAGTTGGACGTACCTTGGTATGTAAAAGGAGGGCGCTGCTAGGGGAGGTTTGCTGTGAGCAGGCGCGTGAGTTCGGCCGCAGGAATGGCTTGGCAGCCACTGGCGTTTTGACCGCTCCACAGGGGGGAGAAATCGCCTGATCCTTTGGCTTCTGCCGCCTGCCGCAGGGGCGCGATGGCGGCTGTGGCCGAGGGGAAGGCGGGCGCGCTGGCCGACATTGGACCTAGCTCGCGCATGAGGCGGTTGACAATGCCGCGCGCGGGGCGGCCGCTGAACAGGTTGGTCAATGCAGTGTGTTTGGCCTGTTCACTGGCCAGCGCCTGGCGGTGCACCTTGCTGACCGTCGCTTCCGGGCACAACATATAGGCCGTGCCGACCTGCACAGCCACCGCACCCAATGCCAAGGCGGCCGCCACGCCATTGGCATCGGCAATGCCGCCTGCAGCGATAACTGGCACCTTTAGGGACCGGACCAGTTGGGGCACCAATGCCATGGTGCCGATTTGGGTGGTGATGTCGTCGGTCAGGAACATGCCGCGATGGCCGCCTGCTTCCAGGCCCTGCGCGATGACGGCGTCGGCACCGTGCGCCTCGAGCCAAATGGCTTCTTCCACTGTGGTGGCCGAAGAGAGGATCAGCGCCCCAGTGCTTTTGGCGCGCGCCAGCAAGGGGGGCGAAGGCAGTCCGAAATGGAAACTGACCACGGCGGGCTTGAATTCGTCGAGGATATCGGCGGCGGCTGGGCTGAATGGCATGCGGCCAGGGCCACCCGCAATTTTGCCAGGATCAACGCCCAGCTCTTCGTAGTAAGGCGCCAAGGCATGGCGCCACACTGCCTCGCGCGACGCATCGGGTGCCGGCGGCGTATGACAAAAGAAATTGACGTTATACGGCTTGCTCGTTTGCGACTGGATCGTGACCAGTTCGGCGCTCAGGGCATCCATGGTCAGCATGGCAGCTGGCAGGGAGCCCAGCCCACCTGCATTGGATACGGCGATGGCCAAAGCGCTGCCCTGCGACCCAGCCATGGGTGCTTGGATGATCGGCAATTCAATGCCTAGCCGTTGCTGCAAAAACGTGCCCATGACTCAGTGTAGCGCGGATTGGGAAGCGCTGCTGCCCGTGCAGAAACTCGCCCTTGCCGCAATGTCGGCCACACTGCCTTTGTACTGACAAAATGGCATGGATGTGGTCCGCTTGGTACAATGGTGGTGTGAAGCAGGCCAGACAGTCGCTGGCTGACGGTAATGCGTTGGCGGGAGGAAGGTCCGGACTCCATAGAGCAGGGTGACGGTTAACGGCCGTCCGCTGAAAGCCACGCCCGGCGTATTCGTACGCCGGGACGGGTATAAGGCGAGGAATAGGGCCACAGAGACGAGCGTATTCAGTTACGGTGAAACGCGGTAACCTCCACCTGGAGCAATCCCAAATAGGCACGCGTTGAGGCGGCTCGCGGAGCGTGCGGGTAGGGAGCTTGAGCGTAGCAGTAATGCTGCGCCTAGAGGAATGGCTGTCATAGCGCGAACCCGCAAGGACAAGCGCCGTAACAAAATCCGGCCTATCGGTTTGCTTTACATTGAATTCGGGGGACTTTTTGATGAAAAAGTATATCCTCGCCCTGGACCAGGGCACCACCAGCTCGCGCGCCTTGCTGATCGACCACCTCGGCCAGGTCGGCGGCATCGCCCAGCAGGAATACCCCCAGCATTTCCCCAAGCCCGGCTGGGTCGAACACAATGCCAACGACATCTGGAACAGCCAGCTGGCCTGCGCCCGTAAGGTGTTGAAGGACAATGGCGTCACGGCCGCACAGATCGTCTCCATCGGCATCGCCAACCAGCGCGAAACGACAGTGCTGTGGGACCGCAAGACGGGCGAACCCATCACCAATGCCATCGTGTGGCAGGACCGCCGCACGGCCGAGGTGTGCGACAACCTGCGCCACGACGGCAAAGCCAAGCGCATCCACGCCAATACAGGGTTGGAACTGGACGCCTATTTCTCCGCCACCAAACTGCAGTGGATGCTGGAAAACGTGCCCGGTGCCCGCGCCCGTGCCGAAAAAGGCGAGCTGGCCTTTGGCACCGTGGACAGCTGGCTGGCCTTCAAGCTGACCGGCCAGCATGTCACTGATGTATCGAATGCCTCGCGCACGATGCTGTTCAATATCCACCTGATGCGCTGGGACGGCGAACTGCTCAAGCT
>JACXTT010005310.1_pt1 | contig 18750 bp, 18 predicted proteins | sample 9270951 | NCBI WGS metagenome assembly JACXTT01 (sample SAMN15532306, study PRJNA645909) | rock metagenome | isolation source: weathered quartz diorite | place: Puerto Rico | collected 2017-06-21 | reverse complement strand
GGTCTCAACCTCGGGGAGTTCAGGCATGGAAACAGTCTACAGTCGTCAGGGTTCACACACGACTCGGTCGTGACCAACCAAGAATGGCGACCGGCGACTACATTCAGAATTGCTCATCCGCCATCCGGCAGGTTATCATTGCGAGTACACATCAGCCCCTTCTTTCCCTGCAATTCAATGTGAAGAAGTTCCTCACGGGCATAGGGTGTGTGCGACTCTGTTATGCGGCCCCGAGGGCTGCCATCCTGTTCCACGGAGTTTGCTTTGAAGAAGGATAAGACTGCGGTCATCGTGGGTGCGCAGTGGGGCGACGAAGGTAAAGGCAAGATCGTCGACGTTCTCTCGGAAAATTTCTCCGTCGTTGCCCGCTATGCCGGCGGCCACAATGCCGGCCACACCGTCATTATCAATGGAAAAAAGTTTATTCTTCAGCTGATTCCCTGCGGCATCCTGCGTCCCGGCTGCCGCAGTGTAATCGGCAATGGCGTGGTCCTCGATCCGGTGGCCCTGCTCAAGGAAGTTGCCGCTTTGCGCGAGACCGGCGTGAAGGTGGATGGCAGTTTGTTCGTCAGCAACCGTGCCCATGTGATCTTGCCTTACCATCGCATGATCGAGCTGGCTTCGGAAAACGCTCTGGGGCGGGTAAAGATCGGCACTACGTCTCGCGGCATCGGCCCGGCCTACGAAGACAAGATGGGCCGGCGCGGCCTGCGGGTGGCCGACCTGCTCGATCTGAAACTGCTGCGGACGCACATCGAAAACGCCTGCCGCGAGAAAAATATGATCGCGCATGCGCTGTTCAACTCAGAACCGCTCGACCCGGACAAGATGTATCAGGAATACGCCGAGGCCTCGGCCAAGGTGGCCCCGTTTGTGTGCGACACGGCCGCGCTGCTGAATCAGGCGATCGCCGAAGGCGCGTCGGTCGTGTTCGAAGGCGCGCAGGGCACGATGCTCGACATTGATCACGGCACCTATCCCTTCGTGACCTCTTCCAGCGCTACTTCGGGAGGAGCGGTTACTGGAACCGGAGTCGCTCCCACCGCCATTAACACCGTGATCGGAGTCACCAAGGCGTACTGCACGCGCGTGGGCGGAGGACCATTTCCCAGCGAGGCCCTCGACGACCGTGGAGACTTGTTGCGGGCGCGGGGCAACGAGTACGGGGCGGTGACCGGGCGTCCACGTCGCTGTGGTTGGCTCGACTTGCCTCTGTTGCGATACGCTGGCATGATTAACGGCACCTCCTGGCTGGTGGTGACCAAGCTGGATGTGCTCGATGAACTTGCCGAGATTCCGATTTGCGTGGGTTACAAGATCAACGGCAAGGGGACCGCGGAAATTCCCGCGCACGCCAGTGGTTATGATGCGATCGAGTGTATTTACCGTACGATGCCTGGGTGGCGTACTTCCACCCAGGGCATCACGCAGCTGGAAAGGCTGCCAAAGGCAGCGCGGGAGTACCTGAATTTTCTCGAGAAAGAAAGCGGAGCCCGGGTCGGCATGGTGTCCACCGGACCGGGGCGGGAGCAAACCATATTTGTGGACGGCTTCGCCGCCGAACTCAACGAGTTGACCGGACAGAAAGCTGCAGTTCGGTAAGAAATCTAACGCAGGGAGAAGGTGATGGTGGTACTGGCGGGGAAATGGATGGCGAAGGCAGGCCGGGAGAACGAGATGGCTGGAATTTTTTCCAGGCTCACCGAGGAATCACGTAAGGAGCCCGGCTGCATCGTCTACCAGGTGCACCGCCACAAGACCGAGGCGCGTCGCTTCTTCATCTATGAGCAGTACAAGGATGACGCCGCCCTCGAAGCCCACCGCGCCGCGTCCCACTTCCTGCAGTACGCGAAAAAAGAATTACCGAAATTGGGTGACCGGATCGAGGGTCATCTTTATAGCCTACTAGACTGACCACACGGCGCCGACCATGCGGTGCGCGTTTTCGCCGCAAGCCGTCACTTGCCCTTATCCGCCATCAGCACTCCGCCCGAAGCATAGCTTTCCTTTGACACTTCATGAAAAGCTACGACGATCGCCTCGCGGCGAGCCCCGGCCTCTTCCACCATGGCATCGGTAATGCGCTGTGCCAGTTTGCGTTTTTGAGCAGCCGTGCGGCCGGTCAGCATTGTGACCTGAATTAATGGCATGGAAAACAGCTCCTGGCTTTTAGCTAGCTCAATCCGTGGCGAGGCTTATTGCGCCAGTTCGTATCCCGCGAAGAAGAAGCTTAGCTCGAATCTGGCGGTATCATCGGCATCGGAGCCATGAATCGCGTTGTACTCGATGCTGGTGGCCCACTTCTTGCGAATGGTGCCTTCTTCCGCGTTCGCTGGATTGGTGGCTCCCATCAGTTTGCGCAAGTCGGCAATGGCGTTTTCTTTCTCCAGCGCCAGAACGACGATGGGACCGCTGGACATGAAGTCGGTCAGCGAATTGAAGAATGGCTTACTCGCGTGGACCGCATAGAACTGCTCGGCCTGATGCTTGGAAATCTCGAGCATTTTCATGCACAGGATATTGAAGCCATTCTTCTCGAACTGCTCGATGATGTCGCCGATCGCCTTCTTGCGGACGGCGTCAGGTTTAACAATAGTCAGAGTGCGTTGAAGTGTTTTCATTGGTGTTGGTTGTTAGTCCTTGGTCGTTCGCTGAGAACCGCGAACTGATATCTGACAACTTGTATCTCAAACTTTCACTCCCATCACCGCTGCAACCGTCTCGCCGATATCCGCCGGCGATTTGGCGACCCGAATTCCCGCCGCCTCCATGGCCTTGATTTTCTCTGCGGCCGTGCCCTTGCCGCCAGAGATGATCGCTCCGGCATGGCCCATGCGCCGGCCCGGAGGCGCGGTCTGGCCCGCGATAAATCCAACCACTGGCTTCTTCATACGCGCCTTTATGTAATCGGCTGCGGTTTCCTCCGCGTTACCGCCAATCTCGCCAATCATGACGACCGCCTCGGTCTGCGGATCGCGGTTGAACAGTTCGAGCGCATCCAGGAAATTGGTGCCGATGATGGGATCGCCGCCGATGCCGATTGCCGTGGATTGCCCAATCCCACGCGTGGTGAGCTGATAAACGGCTTCATAGGTGAGCGTCCCCGACCGCGAAACGATTCCCACCGGCCCTTCCTTGTGAATGCGGGCCGGCATAATGCCGATCTTGCAATGTCCCGGTGAAATGATGCCTGGGCAGTTGGGCCCGATCAGCCGCGAGCGTCGATTCTGCAGAAACTCCCAGGCGCGAACCATGTCGAGGGTCGGGATGCCTTCGGTGATGCAGACGATCAATTCCACCTCGGCGGCGGCGGCTTCCATGATCGCGTCGGCAGCGTATGGTGGCGGCACAAAGATAACCGACGCCTCCGCCGCGGTCTTGTCCACCGCTTCCTGAACCGTGTTAAAGACGGGCCAGCCTTCATGCGTGGTGCCTCCCTTACCGGGAGTAACTCCGCCCACAATCTGGGTGCCATAATCCGCGCAAGCCTTGGCGTGAAATGTGCCCTCCCGCCCGGTCAGCCCCTGCACGATCACACGCGTCGATTTATTTACCAGAATGCTCATTATTTCTTTTCTGCTTTCATAAACCGTGTCATCCTGAGCGAAGTTGTCCGATTCGCTCGCGAATCGGTCACGTAGTCGAAGGACCTACTTTTCACCGTACTACGCTGCGCCCGCCGCTGCCACGACTTTCTCGGCCGCGTCTTTCATGGTCTCAGCAACGATGAAATTCAAACCTGACTGCTTCAGAATCTCGCGCCCAGCCTCCACGTTGGTACCCTCCAACCGCAGAACGATCGGAAGCTGAATCTGCGTCTTCCGGGCCGCCTCCACCACGCCCGTAGCCAGCGTGTCTACGCGCAGGATGCCGCCGAAAATATTGATCAAAACCGCCTTCACGTTCTTATCGCTGAGCAGGATCTCGAAGGCGTGGGTAACCTGTTCCGCGTTGGCTCCTCCGCCCACGTCCAGAAAGTTTGCCGGCATGCCACCCGCGTACTTAATGATGTCCATGGTCGCCATCGCCAGCCCGGCGCCGTTCACCATGCAACCTACATTCCCATCTAGCTTGATGTAGTTCAAACTGAATTTTGACGCCTCGACTTCCAGCGGATCTTCTTCGGTAACGTCACGCAGTTCGCGAAGATCGGTGTGACGAAACATCGCATTGTCGTCGAAATTCATCTTGGCATCGAGCGCGAACAGACGCCCATCGGTACAGGTAATGAACGGATTAATCTCCATCAGCGACGAATCAGTCTCTTCAAACGCGCGGTACAAGCCAGTCATAAACTGGACCGCCTGATTGATTTGCACCGCCTTGAGGCCCAGCGCAAATGCGAGCTTGCGCGCCTGAAAAGCTTCCAGGCCCATACCCGGATCGATATATTCCTTGAGGATCGCGGCTGGATTTTCCGCCGCCACCTGCTCGATTTCCATTCCACCCGCAGCCGACGCCATAAAGACGGGCCGAGCCTCAGCACGGTCAATCACGATTCCCAGATAGAGTTCCTTCTCAATCGGCAAAGTTTCTTCAATCAGCAGCCGCCGCACAATGCGGCCCTCAGGCCCAGTCTGATGCGTCACCAGTGTCATTCCAAGAATCTTGCCCGCGAGCGCAGCCGCCTCCTCAACTGACTTGGCGATCTTCACTCCTCCGCCCTTGCCGCGCCCGCCCGCGTGGATCTGCGCCTTGATCACCACGCCTGACGCGCCCACGTCAAACAACCTCTTCGCCACCTCTTCCGCGGCTGCCACGGTTTCCGCCATTTCACCACGCGGCACCGCGACCCCATACTTCTTCAGGATTCCCTTGGCTTGGTATTCATGAATTTTCATAACGATTGCTGACTGGACCTATCGGCAACGCTCGGCTTGCAGCTTAGGGCAGCGGGTAGCAACGTTCGATTTTATAGAACCGCTACGGATAGGGCAATCCTGCATCTCGCACGGGATGGCGGACCGCTTTCTGCGATCCGCGTGCGACCGGGGACTGCGCTATTTTTGGAACCCTTATAATCCAGTCCATGCTCACCGAGGCTCTCCAGCGCATTGCCGACCGCCGCGAATCGCTCCGCCGTGAAGAGGCGCGCGCAGTCATGACGGAGATTTTCTCCGGCCGCGCGACCGACGCGCAGATCGCCGCCTTGCTGGTTGCTCTGCACATGAAAGGCGAAACCGTGGAGGAGATTGTGGGCTTTGCCGAAGCTATTCGAGACGCGGCTGAGCCCTTGCCCATCCACGAAAATGCCAGCCTGGCGGTCACCGGCACCGGACGCGACGCGTTGGTGGATACCTGCGGAACCGGCGGCGACGCCTCCGGTACATTCAATATCTCCACTGCCACCGCGTTCGTGGTCGCCGGCGCCGGCGTGCGTGTGGCCAAGCATGGCAACCGCAGTCTGAGTTCCAAGTGCGGGTCGGCCGACGTGATGGAGGCCCTGGGCGTAAAGATCAGCCTGCCCACCGCAGTGCTGGCCGGTTGTCTGGAGGACGTGGGTATGGTGTTCCTGTTCGCACCGTCCATGCATTCCGCCATGAAATACGTCCAGCCCGCCCGCCGCGAACTTCGGCTGCGCACCATCTTCAATCTGCTGGGCCCGCTGACCAACCCAGCCCACGCTTCGGCGCAAGTGGTCGGCGTGTATTCCGTGGATCTGGTGGAAAAGCTGGCAGAGGCGCTCAGCATGTTGGGCCTTCATCGCGCCCTGGTGGTACACGGACTGGATGGCTTGGACGAGATCACAATCACCGGACCAACCCGCATCGCAGAAGTACGCGAAGGCAGTGTTCACACCTACGAGGTTACCCCGGAAGAATTCGGAATCAAGCGCGCGCGCCTAGAAGACATTTCAGGCGGTGATGCCAACACCAACGCGGCTATCATTCGAGACATTCTTGCGGGCACAAAGTCGCCCCGGCGCGATGTGGTTCTGCTGAACGCAGCCGCCGCCCTGGTCGCCGCCGGAAAGGCCGACCACCTGGGAAACGCCTTGCCGCTGGCCGCACAATCCATCGACTCGGGCGCCGCGACTGCCAAACTGGAAGCTCTGGTACAGTTTACGACCACTTACTTCGCGTGAGGACATCAGGCGTCAGACCTCGGCTCAACACAGCTGAGAACAGAGAACTGACATCTGAGATCCGCAGTTTCTCAGAACGCCTTCTTCAGTTTTTCAATCTGCGCCAGATGACTAGCCCCGTGCGTCCCCATTCGCTCAACCAGCTCCGCCACCGTGAAATCCTTCTTGGTTTCCGGATGAAACGCCGACTTCTCGAGATCGCCCGGCTTGAGGCGTTGCAATAATCGCAGATTGGCGTGCCGATTCAGTCCGTAGAGGGCAACGAGTTCAGCGGGAGGGGTCTCCATGTAGCCCAGGTTACGCGCCCAGTCATTCTGGTCCATCGGAGCAATCACCGGCTTCTTGTCGGCCAGCATCTGGCGAAGGCGGTAGGCATAGACGATCTCGACATCGGCCAGATGGCCAAGTATTTCGAGGATGCACCATTTGTCCGGAGCAGGCTTGTAACGCAGTACCTTTTCCGCGAGCCCTGAGACTGCCGCCGCCACCTGCTTGGGGCTTTTTTCCGCCGCTTCAAGATGCTTTTTCAGTTCGCTTTCCGTCATAAGGGCTCCCCCTATTGGGTAATTGAGTAATCTGGTAATTGTGCAATTGAAAACCAACATCCGCTTGGCCAATTGCAAAATCAGCAAATTACCAAATTACACAATTGCCTTCTCCATCCACTCCGCTACTTGCACGTTCCAACCCAGTTCCCTGGCCATCGCGCCTCGAAGCTGCGATGACGCCGCCGGCTCGCCATGCACCAGATACGTTATCCCGGGTTTGCTGGGAAAAGTGTGCAGCCATTCCAACAGTTCTGGGGTGTCGGCGTGATCGCTGAATTGCTCGAGCGTCGCTATTTGCGCCCGGATGGCCACCGTCTCACCGAAAATACGCACTTCTGGAGCGCCGCTCTTGATGGTGAAGCCACGTGTTCCTGGCGCCTGGAACCCAATAAAGATAACCGTGTTCTTTGGATCGGGCAGCCGCTGCATCAAGTGGTGCAGAATGCGGCCGCCGGTCACCATCCCACTGGACGACACGATGATCGCGGGAAACTGAGCGGCGTTAATCTTCTTCGATTCCTCCGAAGTTAGAGCAAATGTAAAGCCGGGCCACCGCAGCGGTGAACCATACTGTCTAATTAAACGGCAAGTCTCGTCACTGCACTCCTCTTCATGCTTCAGGAACACTTCCACGGCCTTAATCGCCATCGGGCTATCGCAATACACCGGAATGCGAGGAAGCTGTCCGGACTCCATCAGTTCCTTGAGTATGAAGAGAAACTTCTGGGTGCGTTCCACGGCAAACGCGGGCACAACCACGCTGCCGCCGCGCTGCACCGTCTGGCGGATGATCTCAGCTAACTTTGGCCGGGGATCATCCGTTGGATGATTGCGATTTCCGTAGGTAGACTCCATAACCAGAACGTCAGCGATCTCGCCCTCGGTCGGCCCTGAGCGCACAACTTTACCGGGTGCGACGTGGTTGTCGCGCACGCGGCCAATGTCTCCAGTGAACAGAAGCCTTCTGACCTGACCATCGGTGTTGAGCGCCAGCTCCACCATCGAAGATCCCAGGATGTGCGCCGCTCTGACGAAGCGAAAGGAAATGTCGGGCGAGAGCTGTCGGGTCTCTTCAAAGTGGACAGGCCGGAAGCACTGCAGGCTGGCCTCTGCCTCCGCCAGCGTGTACAACGGCAACGCCGGATGGTGTTTAGACTTGCGGTGCCGGTTGTAGAAATTAGCGTCTTCTTCTTGCAGATGTCCGGAGTCTGGCAAGATAATCCCACACAAGTCAATGGTGGATGGCGTGGCATAAATCGGGCCGCGGAAGCCTTCCCGCACCAGCCGTGGAATCCAGCCGCAGTGATCGAGGTGCGCGTAGGTCAGAATCACAGCATCAATACCGCGGGCCGGGATTGGCGTCGGTTGCCAGTTACGCTCCCGCCACTCTTTAGCCCCCTGGAACATGCCGCAATCGATCAACATCTGAAAACCAGCTTTCCCGTCGAGGTCCGAGCCGGTCTTGACCAGGTGCTTCGAGCCGGTAACGGTTCCGGCCGCACCGAGAAACTGAATGTAGGCCAAATCTTTTCTCCCCGCGCACAACGTAAGCCAGCGATTTCAGATTTGTGATTTCAGATTGCAGATTGTAAGACCCTCAGTAGCAGTCGCTCCAGCAATTCCCAATCTGCGAATCTTAAATCTGAAATCTTCAATCTGAAATCTTCAATTGCTCTTCTCCGGAATCTCAATCTTGTACACATTGTTGCTCATGTCGCTCTCCGGCACGCTGCCATCTTTGACCACGATTTCCAGTGGAGTAGATGCCGCCTCGATGCGAATGACTGCCTCCGATTTTGCGCGTACTTCGAGTCGTTTGCTGACTTCCCCTTGTTCCATCTTGAGAGTCACCGGCACCTCCGCGCCCGCACCTCCTCGATTTTCCACCGTAACCGTAACCACGTAGTTGTTTGCCAGCATCTTTCGGGGATAGGCCGACGCCACACGGAAATCGGGCAGCCCGCGATCGCGATACACCCAGTCGTCAAAAAACCATTGCAGATCGCGCTTGGCCTGCGCTTCGATCACATGCTGCAGGTAGGCGGGCGCGTTGTCGGCATCCGAACGATACGCCGCAACCGCCTGCTTCAGCGCGCTTTCGCCGATCATGTCGCGCAGCATCCACCAGACATACATCGCTTTGCTGCGATAGAACTCTTCGACGCCGGTATCGATCAGCGCCTCGCTTGCACCGGGATTCTGGCGGCGGGCTTCGGCAACTGCCTTTTCCGCATCCGCCACCGCAGTGCGATGCAGACCCATGAAATCGAGTGCCCCATCGCGTCCGCTTTCGCGCTCCCGGTAGAGCGCCTGGGCAAAATGCGCCAGGCCTTCGTAAATCCACGGCCGCGGGGAGAAGAACGCGGCATGGGTGAGTTGGTGCACCGCGGTGAACTGGGCCAGCTTGGAATCGATGTTGAATGGGGTAAGCAGCATGCTTCCGCTCTCATACGGGGCAGCCAGCGCGTCGCTCAGTTCGATGACTTCCGCTTTAACCTCGGCCCGTCCCTGGGGAGTGCCAAACCATTCGGTCACGAACGGAACCACCTGTTGCGCTGCAAGCGCGTACTTCTCGGCATCCGGCTTGTGCTCCGGGATGTAGGAAATGTTGATCGACGGCCGCTCGACGCCCTCATAGTTGCCAATCACAAAGAGCGGCACGGTCTCCCCAAGCGGCCGGAATGTACACTCGTTCACGCTTTCGTACGCTCTGCCCATCTGTTCGTAGGTTCGCAAGCCTCCTGCCTCGCCATTGCATATCGGGATTTCAGGTGTGCCTTCGCCGGAGCGGCTTAGTTTGATTCTTAGCTGGGCCCCCACTTCTCTCGCTTTCCATCTCGCGACAGTTTCGAATACGCTGTTGCCTTCCGACAGATTCGCCGACTCGGTCGCCACCGGATACCAGGCCACATATCCAATGCCACGGACGGCACTAAGCGATTTGCCAATCTGATCCCAGTCGCTGTGCCTCGCAACCTCCGCGGGCACACCGATCCGTGTCAGCCGGGTTACGTCAAGCGGGATGACGCCCTCGTACCCAATCTCCAGTTCCACCGTCGCTTTCGGCGGGACATCCCTAGGCAAGGTCACAATCGCTTCCGAAAGGGCACCCGTGTGGTCGATGTCCGATGTATAAGGCTGGGAGACGAACTGCACCGGTTTGCCGTCGAGCTGGATCGATCGCCAATTCAGGGTGGAAGAAATCTGAAGAGAAAGATTTTTCTGCGGTGAGGCCGAATCGTTCCGCAGAGTGATCTTGCCACGCGCCGCCAACCGCTGCTGCTCCGGTTCTATCCGAACGTCCAAGTTGTAGTTGGTGAAGGTGAAGGCTTCACGATCCAGAGCGTAGGCCTGAACCAGCAAACCACAGAGGACCCAAAGGACACGGAGAAGCTTCATTTCGTATCCGCGGCGTTCTTCCTGCGTTGCCGCACGATTTCGTACAACATAACTCCAGCGGCAACCGACACATTCAGCGACGGCACCTTCCCCAGCATGGGGATGGAAACCAGAAAGTCGCACTTTTTCGCCACCAGGTCGTGAACTCCCTTGCCTTCTGAGCCCAGCACAATGGCGCAAACCATGTTGTAGTCGAGCGCATCATAACTTTGCTTACCACGCTCATCCAACCCAACGATCCAAAGGCTCTTCTCTTTCAACTCTTCCAGCGTGCGTGCAATGTTTGTCACTTTGGCGATCGGAAGGTGCTCGCTCGCGCCCGCCGACGCCTTGGTCACGGTCGCAGTCACTCCCGCCGCGCGGCGTTCCGGGATTACTACTCCGTCCGCACCCGATGCGTCGGCCGTCCGCAGAATCGCGCCCAGATTGTGGGGGTCCTCAATGCCGTCCAGCACGACGACCAGCGAATACTGCCCCCGCTTGGCCGCAACCACATCATCCAGATCGTTGTACTGCTTGGCGGAGGTAATGGCCACGACACCCTGATGAGCATTGTTTCCAGCCATGCGATCCAGCTCCGGGCGTGGCAGAAAGCGCACGGCAACGCCGTTCCGGCGGCATTCCTCGACTACGCGTTGCAGACGCAGGTCGTGACGCTCCTTCAGCACTCCAACCCATTCGAATGACCGCCCGCGTGCCTTAAGCGCTTCGGCAACCGCATTGATCCCGTAGATGTAATTCATCGAACCGTCAGTTTACCGCCTACAAAGGCCCAGGTGCGAGACCCGACACCGGACGTCGGGCGTCAGACCTCAGACGTCGGACCAGCAAGCCTGAGGTCGGTCCGAGGTCTGAGGTCCGAAGCCCGAGGTCCGAGGTCCGACATCCACCCGTTGGCACTTTCAACACGCACTCGATATACTTTGATGGCGCCCACTAGGAGAAGGAATGCCCCTGTCCGCTGTCATCGTGGACGATGAGCAGCTTGCCCGCGACGAACTTGCCTTCCTGCTGAAAGACGTAGGCGACGTGGACGTTGTAGCCCAAGGCAAGAACGGGGTCGAAGGCGTCAACCTCATCCGGGAACATAATCCCGACCTGGTCTTTCTCGACGTGCAAATGCCGGGCCTCGATGGTTTTGGTGTCATCAAGAAGCTGCTCGACAAGAAAGTCAGTCTTCCCAAGATCGTTTTCGCCACTGCCTTTGACCAGTATGCGGTCAAGGCCTTCGAGGTGAATGCGGTCGACTATCTGCTCAAACCTTTTGACAAGAAACGGGTGGCGCAATCGGTGCAAAAGGTGCGCCATAAACTGGAATCCGGCAGCGCTTCATCGGACAAACTGGAAACGTTGGTTCGGATGCTGGAATCGCAAAGGCCACAGGCTTCCAAACTTTTGATCAAGGCTGGTGGCCGGCTCTTCCTGGTCAATCAGAAGGACATCGGATTCGCCTCCATCGAGGAGGGCGTCATTACGGTTGTGACCGGCGGCCCCAATGGCATGGAGGGCCAGTCCAACTGCCGTACTCTGGAAGAGCTCCTGGAGAGTCTTGATCCCAACCTCTTCTGGCGCGCCCATCGCTCCTACCTGGTGAATATCAACCGCATCAAGGAAGTGGTTCCCTGGTTCAAGAGTTCCTATCAACTGCGAATGGACGACAAGAAGCAGACCGAAATTCCCGTTAGCCGGGCGCAGACCAAACGCCTGCGTGAGCTGTTCGGGCTTTAGGTGTGGCGCGGGCGCCCTCGCCCGCGAATCGCCACAATCACTCCAGCAGCGTCAGGTTTTGTTAAGTGCCCTCGAGTCTCCAAGTCGACCGGACAGCCGGCGGATTGTCCTGAGCAAGCAAGCCGAGGGGACGCCCGCGCCTGCCATCGAAATTTTCGCCGGTGCTGGCGTAAGCGTCCTCGCTCGTGCTGCCCCCGGGGGAGGGGCGAAGGCGACCGGCTGGGGAGTTCGGCCGCCCAACGGGCTGCAATCAACTACTACGCAGCCAACGCTTCCAAAGCAGTTCGGTTGCGAATCACCAGTGTTGAACCTTCCAAACGAATCAACTCCTTTTTCTTGAGTTCACTCAACAACCGGGTTACGGTTTCCCGCGAAGAACCTATCATCTGCGCAATCTCTTCGTGCGTCAGACTGGAGCGGATTCGAACCTCGCTGGCGGCGCCCTCCCGCCCGCGGCCGGCGCTCCACGAAAGCAGCAAGCGCGCCAGCTTGCCCGCGGAGGAGCGAGCCAGCACTAGTTCATGAATATCTCTGTACGCTGACTGAAACTCCCGGCTCAGGGCCTGGGCGGAGTGCAGCCCCAATTCTCCGTACTTGTCCAGAAGCCTCATCAGAGAATCGCGGTCGATGAAGTTCACCTGGCACGGCCCCGCCGTTTCCGCCGTCAGTTCATACGGTGTGCCGGAAATGACCGCGCTCAGTCCCAGTGCTTCGCCGGGCACGGCCATCTTGAGAATGAGAACCTTGCCGTCGCGCGAGGTCGTCGATAACTTCACCTTGCCCGAGCACAGTACCAGCCCACCGCGAGGCATCTGGCCTTCCACGAACAAGACCGCGCCTCCGGGATAGGTGCTTAGGTGACTCGAAGCGCTGAAAGATTTCAGCACATCCGGAGACAAGCCACAAAACCACTTGTCCTGCCTCAATTTGCAGCTGACGCAATTCTCAATGATTTCCAGACCGTAGGGAGTATTCATCGTCGCTACCACCTCGCCGACCTCTCGTATCAGTGACCCATTTTCCCGGGATGGCGTGCCCGAGCTGGTCAAAGCGCGACGCAGCTCCCGAACCCTCCACTGTAAAGTTACTGGCTTCTGCCAGCAGCGCTGTCGCGGTCCACGTCCCTGGTTCTGCCGATCCTGATTTGCCGATCGTGGGTTGCCGACCCCGGGGTTGCCGATCCGGGTTTAGCCGACTTCATGCCCCGGACAATTTCCTAGCCCGCGCCAGTGTCTGCACGCTTGTTCCATAGCCGCACTCACGGGTAACTACGGCGATCAAGTCTCATCGCAGTCCAGGGTCCAAACCGCCACCGTCCCGCTAAGTTAGGGCAAACACTGGCGCATTCTTTCCCGGAACAGGCGAACGCTAGACTTGGAAGGGTTCGAGCACGCCGGTGTTCCGGCACAGTTGCCGATGGATCGTCACGCAAACCGGTCTTCAGACGTGTGGGCCGGACACTCTTGTCCGCCGTTTTGAAGTTGGTTCTCTTTTAGATCTTGCCTGCTTATGTGGTCACAGACGGCGCGAATTAGTTTGGCGGACCGAAGTTAAAGTCAAAGGCGGCGGACAAGAGTGTCCGCCCCACAACAGCCCGGTCTGCGGTTCGAATTCTCAGTGGTATTCTTCGCGCAAGATACCCATTTTCAAAACTCTGGATTGGAGAGTGGTACGCTTCATTCCCAGCCGTACTGCGGCCCCATGAGGGCCGGCTATCACTCCATTGGTTTCACGCAACACTCGAATAATGTACTGCCGCTCCAGACTCTCCAGCGTACCATCGCTGTCGGCAATCTCGCGAGTGCCGGCTAACTCCGCCATAGGGACGTTGAGTACCCGCCCCTCCGATAGGATCACGGACCGTTCCATAAGATTTTCCAGCTCTCGCACGTTGCCCGGCCACTCCCAGCTTACGAGTGCATTCATGGTGGCGGTAGGAATGGTCTCAATCTGCTTGTTCATGCGGCGGGCAGACTTCTGCACAAAGTGCCGCACCAGCATGGGGATATCGGTTCTCCGCTCGGTCAGCGGCGGCATGTGGATGGGAAACACATTCAGGCGGTAATACAGGTCACGGCGGAACTCTTTTTCCGCCACGATCCTGGCTAGATCCCGGTTGGTGGCGGCGATCAGGCGTATGTCTACCTTGATGGTGCGGGCGCTGCCCAACCTTTCGAACTCTTGATCCTGCAGCACCCGCAGCAGCTTTGGCTGCAACTCCAGTGGAATATCTCCCACTTCGTCCAGAAAGATGCTACCCTTGTCCGCCAGTTCCAGGCGTCCGACTTTCTGGGTGATGGCGCCGGTGAAAGCGCCGCGTTCATGACCGAAGAGTTCGCTCTCCAGCAACCCCGTGGGAATTGCGGCGCAGTTCAACTTGACGAAGACGCGGTCTTTCCGCGAACTCATACGGTGAATCGCGCGCGCGATAAGCTCCTTGCCGGTTCCCGTGTCACCCAGGATCAGCACGCTGGCGTCGCTGGTCGCGACTGTGCTTGCCTGGGACAGGACCTTCTTTAGTGCGCTGCTCTCTCCCACAATCTCTTCAAAGTTAAGTTCGGCGCGGATTTCCTCTTCCAGGTAAAGCTTCTCGCTGGCCAGCTTGCTGGTGAGGTCGGCGATTTCGCGGTAGGCTCGCGCGTTATCCAGTGCCACTGCCACCTGTGCCGCCACCTGTTCCAGAAAATCTGTGTCATTGGGAGCAAAGGCGCGGGCGTCCTGGCTGGCGAGATTCAGTGTGCCCAGTTCGCCTTTGCGCGTGGTCAGCGGGATGCAGCACAGCGACTGGATTCCACGTTCCAGCATCTGGGTCACGAAGCGGGATTGAATTCCCATCAGATCTTCGCGGGTAAAAATCTTTGTCTTACGTTCCAGCAAGGCATGACCCGCCGGAGTGTCTTTGACCAGGACGGTGGAGTCCGCGGCGGCCAGGCCGGTCGTCAAAGGAGAATCCAGCGGGTAGAGGGACAAGGAGTGAGCCGCCTTGTCATAAACCGCCACGCTGGCAAAGTCGTGTCGAATCATCTTGCGCATGAGAGCGGAAATCGCGGGAAAAAGCTTCTGCAAGTCACGGGTCGTAACCAGGGTGTCGTTGACTTCGAGTAGAGTTTGCAGTCTTTCCTTTTCCCGGAGCAGCGCTTCCCGTGTGAGAGCATTTTCTACGGCCACCGCGATCAGTTGAGCCACCCGCGGCAAAAGCCGCATGTCTCTTGCGGTGTAGGCATTGGCTCCCACACTGCCCAGGCCAAGCGCTCCCAGACGTTTTTCCGCCGTGGTCAGAGGCAGCCAGCAATAGGACTTCAGGCCCTGGTCGCGGATCGCGTTCAGGACGAGGGGGAAACGTGTCTCTGACTGCAAATCGTTCACCACCAGCGGCTGCTGGTTTTGCCAGGCCCACCCGGAGGGTGATGCCTCGATGGCAATGTCCAGCGGGACAGAGCTTATCTCACTGCCCTGCCACAGGTGCAAGCGCATGATGTTATTGATGGGATCGTAAAGAGAAAAATTGGCAGCATCCGCCGCCACTACCTGGCGCAGTCGCTCGGCCATCGACAGAAACAGGTCCCGCAAGCTGTGATGGTGGACCATCAGGTCTGCCATCTCGAGCAGAGCTTCATAGCGGCGAAGGTCCGCGTCAGACTCGAAATGACTGTCTGAAGTCAATTTGCACGAGCCGATCCCCCCTCGAGCAAACTGGAAGAGTATAGTGCGATTTGCTGGCAGCAAGTAGATAATTTTGCGGTCTGTTCCTATTTCCGGAACAACTGTCCCGGACGGTTCCTTCTGTCTCCGGCCTGTGGAATTCGCGTTTTCAGAACAAACGTGGCGGCGCCGGACGGAACAGGGGATGACTATGGACTAGAGCAGGGCCGAGAGCCTGGCCGCCTGCGTGGGATGCTGCATCAGCGCCAGTTGACTGGCCAAACCGCTGAGATGCTGGTAGTTGTCGGTTAATTTACTGTAGGAAAATCGCACCCCGGGTAGCGCCATCCGCAGGCATAGTTGAGCCCGGGAAAGCAGCGCATAGGCTCGCAGCCGCAAGGCGCTATCGACTAATTGCCTGCCCGCCAGCGCGATGCGAGGGTCTGCGCTTTGGGCGGCAGCCTCGCCCAAGCGCAGCAGGCAAGCCGCGTTGTGGGTAGTGTTCCGGATATAGTCCATAGCGGATCGAGCGCGTTCCCTCTGAATCGCGCGAAACTCTCGCGGACGCAGGTTAGCGCGCAAGAAGGCGTCCTCTTTCGGATCTATAAGATTCCGGAAAGCATCGATGTCAACTGGCCGGGTGCGTCCGGCCAGATCTTCCATACGTCCGACTGAAGAGTGATGGCCGCCTTCGAGGTACAGCAGCAGAAGCAGAATCGCCAGCGCGACCGCGACCAGGGTAAGGGGAAGAATCATTGCAGTAGCAGACGTTGCAATTCAGCATTCCACTGCTCAAGGTTATTTTCCGGCACGTCCTTCACGGTGTGGCTTGACCTTTCAGGCGCCAGCAAATACACCAGCCAGACCAGCACGCAGCAATGATAGGCTGCCATGCTGACAAAATCGAATGCGTAACCAGCCACAAATCCAGTCCATACTCGCGCGCCCTCGGTTGCCAGATCGACCGTCGAGAAAATTCCCAGACCGAAGACGATGCCATAGGCAGAGTTTCGCCAGGTGAGGTGAAAGTAGGAACAGAACCCGACCAGGAGCAGCCACAAGCCACTCTGCATCACGTCCACCGAAAGATCCAAAATATGAACCCAGGAAAAGATGTGGTAGGTACCGTCTTCGGGAGCGCGTGCTGCAAGCGTAGTCGCCAGGAGTAGCAGCACTACGATTGCCCAGCGGAAAAGCACGCGATTGAGTCGCTGAAGCCCGGGATAGCTGCGGAAAATATTGGAAAATATCTCCCACAGGATTCCGAACCGCAACCCAATCGTGATGATCGAAACGATCCAGTGCGCATACCAGTACTGATAAGCGGAAACCGCCGGACTGTGATCCAGAACGAAAAGCGTTCCCCGCCCCACGATTTGAGAGATGGTATAAGCGAGGAAAACCGGAAACTCGCGGAACAACCCGCGCCGGATCATGACGATGGCAATTATCCACTGGAGGGCGTGAGGTGCAATCCACAGGTAGTGCCACAGGAATGAGTGAGGGTACATAACTGATTGCCGGGAACTATATCCCGTTTATCAGTCAGTCGCAAACACTATTCCCGAGGCGCACCTGCCGCGCCTCCAGCTCAGATCAGGGCCTCAAAGCACCAAGATTTCGCGGGCGACAACTAGTTTGGCAGAAGTGGCTTACAGGTTTGGTTCGGAGGGCACTGCGGCCGGGGAGTTCCGTCCGCTTGCACCTGGATTGGACTTGAGAGGGCGCCCGCGAGCAGCAGAACGCCAGTGAGGAGCAGTAATAGTTTTTTCACGGTGGAACTCCTTTTTTCGGGTGGATTAGGGAGGTTCAACCGTGGTAAGTTGGGCTCTAAATTTGTGGATTCGGCACGATAGTGAAATCCGTCCGGCGTTCTGAAATCAGAAAAAATGGCATTGCAATCTGCTCTCGAGGACCTGTTAGGAACGACGCTTGCAGGCGTGGCAGGAATTGCCGGGAAGATGGAGTATGTTGCGAGCCTGCGCGACGCGCAGTCAGGCGCCTATTCGCATTGGGGGCTGAGCCGGGCGTACGGAGAGCAGGCGGCGAAACAGGCTCTGGCGGAAGCGCATCGACAGCTGTTTCTCAAACTTCTGCGCACTCCGCTGCGCGCCTTGCGCGATGACGTGATGCTTTCAGCTGGGGGGTTACAGATGCCGGCTGGCGAGTTTATGGAGAGGTTTCGAAGTCAAATGCCGGCCCTGCTGCCGCAAGACCTGAGCGGAGGTTCCGCCCGGCACTTCAGTTCAGTGCTGCACGCTCTTTCGGTTCTGGTTTCTGATCCGGTAAGGACTCCACCGGAAGCCATTCCCCCAGCTTGAGCGCGATACCTACTACCTGACCGATTACTTCCGCTTCCTGCGGGTGCCGCAAAACTTTCACGGCGACCGGCGAAAGGGGATGCGGTTGCAGCACGAGGTGGTCGCCTTTCAGGCTGCACCAGGAACAGGTGTAGCCTTCGCGGGTCTCCACGAAGTAAATCGGACGCTCGTATTCGGAACGCCATATCCCCTGCGCAACCTGACTCCTGCTCTCGTCCACTTGCAGAAAAGTTCCCGGCGGCAACAAGGGATACATGGTGAAGTCCTCGCTGCCAATGTAGCCGTAGGTGTATTTCTCGCTGCTGAACTTTGCCAGATGAACCAGCGGCACCAGTCCCCACTGCTCGACCATGCGGCTCAGGTTGGAGCTGCGCCGGGGATCGAACGCGGGATCCAATCGGGTCGGCATCTTCACTGCGAACGCACCCTGCTGGGTTTCGGTGAGGTGGCACCGGGGAGGCAGATTCAGGTTCAAATCGGCGGCCGACAGACCGAGGTCGATCCCATACCAGGACAATACTTCGCGCACATCACACCGGTAAATTACGGCCAGCGCGTAAATCCGGAAGATACTGGGAACTGATCCTTTGGTCTCAATGTCGGACAGGCGGCTGGGGCTGACGGCGAATTCATCGTTTGTGTGCCGTTCCGCGATGCGGACGCTTGCACTTTCCACCTCGCGCATGGTGAGGCCCAGCCGCTCACGCAGAGCCCGCAGGTTCGCGCCGGCCTCAAAGATGGCCATTTTACCTTCAGGAACTTGCATCAAAATTATCTCGCATCCGCTGCGTCCCTCCGATTCGTCACAAGTTTTCACCTAGTGGCCAACCCCTTTGACGGAGAACGCCCCCTCCAGCGCAGCGAACAATAAACCAAATCTTGCCCTCTTGCAAAGGACTTTTATCCAAATGTCGTTAGCAAGTTAAAATGTCCGGTTTTCTTAGCATATGACTTGTCCGGTTTGAGTTGAACAACTAGCCGCCGCCGGGGCTGTGGGAAAGTGGGAATCCCGCGCCGTTTGCGGGAT
>JACXTT010005309.1_pt1 | contig 18755 bp, 14 predicted proteins | sample 9270951 | NCBI WGS metagenome assembly JACXTT01 (sample SAMN15532306, study PRJNA645909) | rock metagenome | isolation source: weathered quartz diorite | place: Puerto Rico | collected 2017-06-21 | reverse complement strand
CCCAACGGCCAGAAAGACAACGCGGTTTCGGGGCTGGGGGAACGCCGTCTGCAGCCGGCGGATGTTGGGGATGACCAGATCCTCGACGCGATCGTAGTAGTACGCGGCGATCTCCGGGAATGCTTGCTGCAGCCATCGTCCCTGTCCGGCCGTGCGGTCCGCGCTGGACCGCTGCATGTCGACGATCAGGAGGGCGGTGCGCTCGGGCGCGAGCGAGAATTGGGGGACGAACGTGGGCACGGCATCGAGGTATCCGCGCCAGTCGAACCCCTGTGTCGCGTCAAACGCCGGCCGGCCCGTCATGTCGGCTTGCCTCCCGTCAGTCGCCCCTTGGTTCAGGGTCCGCAGTGGTCCACACCGTCCGTGCACGAGGCGTTCGCCGCCCCACTCATGACTCCTCCCCTCATCGTTGAGCGCCTATCGATCGCGCCGTTCGGCGGGAAAGGATTTCAATCGCGCGTACCTAATCGGTGGAGTGCCGGGCGGATGCCGGCCGTCATGCCTTCGCACAGCACCACTTGGGAGGATGCGGCGATGGTGCAAAACGTCTATAAGTGGAAAGTGGCATACAGGGTGCCGGTCATCGACGATCCGATCGTCGAGGCCATCGTGCGGGTGATGCGGTCGGGCTCACTGTTCCGTGGCCCGGATACGGAGGGATTCGAGCAAGAGCTGGCCGCGTACGTCGGCGTGAAGTACGGTGCCGCGGTGAATTCCGGCACGTCGGCCCTGGCGCTGATCCTGGAGTCCCTGGACTACCCAGCCGGAAGTGAGATCGTCACCCAGTCCAACGGATATATCTCGGAAGTCAGCACCGTCGTCCAGGCAGGCCTCAAGCCGGTATTCGTTGAGCCGGACGAAGAGACGTACACGCTCGATGCCGGCCGCGTGAGCGCCGCCTTCACCTCCAACACGCGGGCGGTGTTTGCGATCCATATGTACGGTCATCCGGTGGAGATGGGCCCGCTGGTGGACGTCTGCCAGCGCCGGGGGGTCGACGTGATCGAGGTGCTGGCTCACGCGACCGGGGCGGAGTACACCAACAAAAGAGTGGGCTCGTTCGGCAGGGCCGCGATGTCCACGTTCGGCAGCAAGATGGTGACGGTGAACGGCCTCGGCGGGATGGCGTTGACGAACGATGCGACGATCGCCTCGCACGTGAAGACCCTCCGAAAGAACGTCCCGGACGCCGGAGAAGACTATTACGACATGGAACGGTTGCCCCACAACTACCAGCTCAGCGAGCTCCTTGCGGCGATGGGGCGTGTCAATCTCGCGCGCTTGGACGCTCAGATCGAGCGGCGGAGACAGAACGCGCGGCGGCTGGGCGCCCGGCTGAGCGAGGCCGGCCTTCCCATCCGGCTGCCCGCGGAGCGGAAATGGGCCCGCCATTCGTTCCTCCATTTTGTCATCCGCACCCCCCGGCGGGCCGAGCTGAAGTCATTCCTCGAGCAGCGAGGCATCGAGACCCGCATCCACTACGAAGTTCCCGTGTACCTCGTCGGTCCGATCCGGAGGGCCTACGGCTACAAGCGCGGAGACTTCCCGCTCGCCGACCAGATCTGCCGCGAGATCCTGTCACTGCCGGTGGGTCCCTGGTTTGAGGATGCGCAGGTGGATTATGTCGCCGAGCAGGTGATCGAATTCTTCAAAACCTGACGTCCGCGCGACCCCGCCGAAGAGACTGCCAAAGAGACGGTTGAGAACATCCTCTAGTTCGCCGCTAGCCCTCGATCCCATCGGTCTGGAGATCGTCTGGCGCCGCCTGGTCGCGATCGCCGACGAGGCCGCCACGACGCTCGTCCGCACGTCGTTCTCCCCGATCGTCCGGGAGTCCAACGACTACTCGTGCGTCGTGTTCGACGCGGCCGGGAACGCGGTCGCCGAAAATACGCTCGGGATCCCTTCGTTTAACGCCGTCATGTCGCGGACCCTCGCGCACTTTCTTCGCCTCCGGCCTCCGCCTGAGTGGCGTCCGGGGGACGTGGGCATGACCAACGACCCGTGGCTCGCCTCCGGTCACCTTCCGGACGTGACGATCCTCGCGCCTGTCTTTCGGGACGACCGGCTGCTCGCCTGGGTGGGCAGCATCGCCCACATGGCGGATATCGGGGGCACCCTGTGGTCGGCCGACACGCGCGAGGTGTTCGAGGAGGGCATCCGAATTCCGCCGATGCTGCTGTACCGAGCCGGCACGCCAAACGAGGAGCTCATTCGCCTGATTCAAGCGAACGTTCGGCTCCCGGAGCAGGTGGTCGGGGACCTGATGGCCCAGGTCGCGGCCGGAGAGACGGCCGCACGGCGTTTGCTGGAGCTCGTCGACGAGACCGGCGTGCGCGACATCGATGGGATCTCGCGGATCGTGTGCGACCGCGCTGAAGCCGCGATGCGCCGGGCGATCGCGGACATTCCCGACGGGATCTACCGCAGCCGTCTCGACACCGACGGGACGGGAGAGGAACCGATCCACATCGAGGCGGCCGTGACGGTGCAGAGGGGCGAGATCGACGTCGACTACGCGGGAACCTCGGCCGAGGTGGGCCATGGCCTGAATACCGTCCTGAACTACACCGAAGCCTACACCTGCTATCCGCTGAAGTGCGCGCTCGATCCCCAGACCCCGAGGAACGAAGGCTCCTACCGTCCGATCCGTGTGCGCGCGCCCGAAGGGACGATCCTCAACCCCCGATTCCCATCGCCCGTCCACGCCCGGCAGTTGGTGGGACACTGCCTGGCGGCCGTGCTCTACGACGCGCTGGCGCCCGCCCTGCGGGATCGCGTGATCGCCGATTCCGGCAGCGCGCCGACGCTGCGGGTCGTGGTCTCCGGGACCTGGGCGGACCGGCGAAAGTTCACGTCGATCCTGTTCGTCAACGGCGGAATGGGCGCACGCCCGACCGCGGATGGCCTCGCGTGTACGTGCTTCCCCTCCAACGTGGTGTGCGGCTCGATGGAGATCATCGAAGCCACCGCGCCGCTCCGGATCTGGCGCAAGGAGTTCGCGTGCGATTCCGGTGGGGCGGGCCGGTTCCGCGGGGGCCACGGCCAAGAGGTGGAGGTCGAGCTGCTCTCCCCAGGGCCGGCCACCCTCTCGCTCTTCGTGGACCGCGTCCACCACCCCGCGCGGGGCATCCTGGGCGGACGGCCGGGCGCCCCGTCGCACGTGACGGTGAACGGCCGTGATGCAGGCTTTCCCCTGAAGGGGAGGAGCCGCATCGGGGGCGGGGACCGGATACACGTGCGCTACCCCGGTGGGGGCGGTTACGGCAACCCCCGGGACCGGGCGCGCGATGCCGTTCGCGCGGACCTCGAGGCCGAGGTGATCTCCGAGCAGGCGGCCCGCGAGGTGTACGGCCTGTGACGAGCCGCCTGGCGGGCGTCGACGTCGGTGGCACGTTCACCGACATCGCGCTGTGGGACGAGGCGAGTGGCAGCGTCACCGTGCACAAGCTCCTGACCACGCCCGATGATCCCGTGCGAGCCATCCTGGAAGGCCTGGCGAACCTCGGGCCGACCGCGGACGGGGTGGTCCACGGCACCACGCTCGTGATCAACGCGCTGATCGAACGGCGCGGCGCCAGCACCGGGCTCGTGACGAGCGAGGGATTCCGGGACATCCTGGAGATCGGCAACGAGCTGCGATACGACACCTTCGATCTGTTCCTCGAGCGTCCCGAGCCGCTGGTGCCCCGGCATCTGCGGCTGACGGTCCCGGAACGCATCGCCGCGGATGGCCAAGAGGTGATCCCGCTGGACGAGGAAGCGCTGCGCCGAGCCGGGCGGATCCTCAGCGAGGCCGGCGTCCAAGCCGTCGCGGTCGGCTTCTTCAACGCGTACCGCAATCCCACACACGAACGCCTCGCGGTGGAAATCCTGCGCCGGGAATGCCCGAGCCTCGCCGTGTGCGGCGCGTGCGACATCGCCCCCGAGATTCGCGAGTATGAGCGCCTGTCCACTGCGGCCGCGAACGCCTACGTGCAGCCACTCGCGTCCCAGTATCTGGTGCGGCTCGGCGAGGCGCTCGGCGCCCCGCTGTTCGCGATGCTGTCCGACGGAGGCATCACCACGGCGCAGGCCGCGGCCGAGCAGCCGATCGCCATCGTGGAATCCGGCCCCGCGGCCGGGGCGAGGATTGCCGCCCATCTGGCCGCCGAAGCGGACTGGCCCCGGGCGATTGCGTTCGATATGGGCGGCACGACCGCGAAGATCAGTCTGATCCACGAGGGGGTGCCGCATCGCGTCCACGAGACCGAGGTCGCGCGCCTCCATCGATTCAAGAAGGGCAGCGGGCTCCCGCTGCGCCTGCCTGTGGTGCAACTGATCGAGATCGGAGCGGGCGGCGGGAGCGTCGCGTGGCTCGACTCGCTCGGGCTGCTGAAAGTGGGCCCCCGCAGCGCGGGCGCGGTGCCCGGCCCGGCCTGCTACGGCCAGGGCGGGCGCGAGCCCACGGTCACCGACGCCGATCTGCTCCTCGGCTACCTCGACGCCGGCCGCTTCCTCGGCGGACGGATGCGCCTGGATCGCCGGGCGGCGGAGCGCGCGATCGGGGAGCTGGCCAGGACGGTGGGGATGGACGCGACCACCGTGGCGGCGGGGATCCACGACGTGGTCAACAACAACATGGCGATGGCCGCTCGGATCCACATCGCCGAGTTGGGCCAGGACCCGCGGCGGTACCGGATGATCGCGTTCGGAGGCGCGGGCCCGGTGCACGCATACGGCCTCGCACGCTTGCTGCACCTTCGGGAGGTCGTATTCCCCACGGGCGCCGGGGTGGCGTCGGCGCTCGGCATGCTGGTGGCGCCGCGGAGCGTCGAGTACACGCGGAGCCTGGTGTGCGGCCTCGATGCGTTCGAGTGGCGGCCCGTCCAGGCGCTGCTCCACGACCTGGAAGGACGCGCGCGAGCGCTGCTGCGGGAGGCGGGGGCGGACGCCGATGACGTCGCGATCGAGGTGTCCGCTGACATGCGGTACGTGGGACAGGGATACGAGATCCACGTCCCCCTCGACGGGCGCGTCGTGGCGGAGGCAGAGACGGCCGCGCTCGCCGCCGCGTTTCAGGCCGAGTACCGGCGGCGGTTCGATCGGACGGTCGGGCAGGCCCCCGTGGAAGTCATCTCGTGGAGGTTGCGCGCGGTATCGTCACCCGTGGTCACCCGGCTGCGACTCGACGGCGCGGCGGGCCGCGCCGAGCAGGCGGCGCTGGGGACGCGGCCGGTGTATTTTGCCGAGGTCCGGGGCTTCGTCGAGACACCGGTGTACCGGCGGGCGGCCTTGCCGGCTCGGCAGACGATACAGGGTCCGGCGATCATCGAAGAGGCAGAGTCCACCGTGGTGGTTGGGCCGGCGGCACGCTGCCGGGTCGAGCCGAGCGGGAACCTGGTGATGGGGCTCCAGGGAGAGGATGGAGGGGGCGGCTGAGACGCTGGACGGTCCCGCCGTGTCGAAGGGTGAGGCGGTTCAGCTGGGCTGGGCCAGGGGTGAGCGTTCGCGGCGCAGCCACCGCCCGCGGCCGCGCCCGGCGACGATACGGCCCTCCTCGAGCACCACTTCTCCGCGGCTGATCGTGTACGCGGGCCAGCCCTGGACGTCCCATCCGTCGTACACGGAGTAGCCCGCCTTGGACTGCATCGATGCGCCGTCGACCGTGCGGCGGCGGTCCGGGTCCCACACCACCAAGTCGGCGTCCGCGCCGACCGCGATCGTGCCCTTCCGGGGATAGAGGCCGAAGAGTCTGGCCGGAGTGGTGCTGGTCAACTCCACGAAGCGACCGAGCGAGAGCCGGCCCTTCCTGACGCCTTCCGAGAACAGCATTGGCATGAGCGTCTCGAGGTCGGCGACGCCGTTCCGAACCGTCGCCACGGTCAATCCCGGATCCAACTTCTGCCGGAGCGTCCACGGGGCGTGATCGCTCCCGACGCAATCGATATCGCCCGCCTGCAGGCCATGCCACATCGCGTCCACGTCCGCGCGCTCCCGGAGCGGAGGGGCACCGGTATACTTGGCCCCGTCCGCCTCGTCGAACCGCTCCTGCGTCAGGTAGAGATACAGCGGGCGCGTCTCCACGTACACGCGGAGACCGTCCGCCCGCGCGGCCCGGCAGTGCTCCAGCGCGGCCGCGGATGACAAATGGACGACGTAGATCGGGGCGCCGGTCGCGCGGGCCATCGAGATCGCCCGGTCCGTTGCGCTGGCTTCCGTGTACACGGGGCGGCTGTCCCGATAGTAGCGGATGCCGGCTCTCCCCTCCTCGGCCAGCCGCCGGCGGAGAAAGCGCTGCAGGCCGCCGTCTTCGGCGTGCACGAGCGTCAGCATGCCCGCCCGGGCGGCGCGCCGCACGCCGTCCAGATACCCGTCGATCTCCGCGTCAAAGTTCGGGCGGCTCATGAAGATCTTGAGGCTGGTGTGGCCTTCCTCCGCCAACCCGGGGATCTCGGCCAGGACATCCGCGGTCGGGTCCGTCAGCACGGGATGCAGGACGAAATCCACCGCCGCCCCGCCCCGCGCGGCTTCGAGATCGCGCGCGAGCGCGTCCCGAAGCGTTTCCCCGGACCATTGAAACGTCATGTTGCCGATCGTGGTGATGCCACCGGCGATGGCGGCCCGGGACCCGCTGGAGAAATCGTCTACCCAAAGTTCCTGGCCGGGCTCGGGGCGGGCCGGCTGGCTGAGATGGACGTGAATGTCGATTCCGCCGGGGAGGACGTACCGGCCTTCGGCATCCACCTCGCGCCGCCCGCGCATCTCCCCGCCGACTTGGACGACCGTCTCCCGGTCGACGCCGACATCTGCGACTCCCATGCTTCCCGCGGTCACCACGGTGCCGCCGCGGATCACGAGATCGAGCACGGAACGCCCTCCTTCGCGAGGTCGTGTATCTCGTGGGATGAGGCGGGTGAGCTAGACGGGAATCTCCTTCACCACTTGGTAGACGCTCGCCACGATGCGTCCCGGATAGGCGAGGGGGCTGGCCGGGAGCCCCATCACGCGGCCGGCGTAGGGGGCCGTGATCTCCTCCACGACGTTCCCGAGCGGATCGTAGATCGTCATCAGCCGCTGACCCTTGCCCACTTCCTTCTCGATATCGATCTGATCGTCGAGGTCGATGATGCCGCCGTCGTTCACGCGGATATTCTGCTTTCGGATGGACCACAGCGTCTCCGGACGGTCGGGCTTGCCCTCCAAGAGCCCGAAGTGGATCATGATATTGCGCAGGCCGCGCGTGAACTCGCGTTTCATGCGCCTCAACTGCTCCGGGGAGCGGTGGCTGCTGCCGCCCATTTCGATGGTGATGGAGGGGATGCCCAGCTCGCCGCACTTCTGGTGCATGGTGCCCTGATAGGGGTTGACCCCCACGTCCGGGTTGTCGGTAAAACGGCGCCAGCCCCATCCCTTGATGAGATCGAGGCTGTTCCCCGCCGTCGAATGTGCGATCACAAATCCGTCCAGATAGAACAAGTTCCCACCGCCGTGCAGGCTGACGATGGCGTTCGTGCGCTTTGCGATCTCCGAAAAGTACCGCGCCGCGATGCGCTGCGTGATGCTGCCGTTCGCTTCACCGGGAAATGCCCTGTTCAGGTCGTAGTGATGGCGTTCCTCGGGGTTGCCGCGGGTTTCCGCGTCGAAGGAGGGTCCGTTCATCACGGGGACGGCGATCAAGGTGCCGCGGAGCGCGGCCGGGTCGAGTTCCCGCAGCAGCGTCAATAACGAGAGCGGGCCTTCGGATTCGTCGCCGTGCGTTGCCGCATCCACGGCCAGCACCGGCCCCTCACGCCTGCCATGCAGCACCACGAGGGGCAGGCCGATCGTTCCCCCGGACGGCGTCCTCGCGATGTGGAGCCATCCCGCGCCCCGCGTCCCCGGCTGGACGGACAACCCTGCGATCTCAAACGCCGATGCCATGATGCCTTCCTCCCTTACGCTCTCTACTGGCGGGTCGAATGGTGATCACCGCGCCCTCTCGACGATAGGGCAGGAGTCGCGGGTGGCCCGGCGAACGGCTGGCGGGCGGCAGAGCTCGAGCGGGTGATCTCGGGCCTCGAGCCACTTCGTCCCGCTGCATCTGCGCGCGATTGGTGGGAGCGTCGATGACGGAGCCAGGCCGCAGTGACGTGGCATCCCTTCGCGAGATGTTCGGCGTCACCGAGCGGTTCGCCTACTTGAACCACGCCGGCCTGGGGCCGCTCTCCAAGGTCGCGGCCGCCCGGGCCGCCGAGGTGGTCACGTTGCAGGCGGGCCTGGGATCGCTTGGCGGCCCGACGTGGCAGGGCTGGCTGACGAGCGCGCGGCGCAGAGCGAGTGCGCTGATCGGCGCCAAGGAAGTGGAGGTTGCGTTTCTCAAGAACACCCCGGAAGCGATCAGCACGATTGCCTCCGGCCTCGACTGGTCGGCTGGGGACAACGTCGTGGTGCCGGCCTGCGAATTTCCGGCCAATGTGTATCCGTGGATGAACCTGCGGCCGTTGGGCGTCGACGTCCGCCTCGTACCGGCTCCTCGGGGAGTCGTGACTCCAGCGATGCTGGCGGAAGCGGTCGATCGCCGGACGCGCGTGGTTGCGGTGTCATGGGTCCAGTTCCTCAGCGGCGCCCGCATCGACCTCGACGAGGTCGGCGACCTGTGCGCGCGAAAGGGAATCCTGTTCCTCGTCGATGCCATCCAGGGACTCGGGGTCTGCCCGCTCGACGTCCGGGGCGCAGGGATTCACTTCCTGGCTACCGCCTCACACAAGTGGCTGCTCTCCCCGATGGGTGCGGGATGGCTCTACTGCCGGGAAGACCTGGTGGACCGGTTGCGCCTCGTCGAGGTCGGCCAAAGCACGGTGCGTCCGACGGAAACCTATCTTGACTATCGGTACGAACCCAGGGCCGACGCGCGCCGGTTCGAAGCCGGAGTCCCCGCCTATGCCTCGATTGCCGGCCTCGACGGTGCGCTCGAACTGCTCGAGCAGGTTGGCGTTCCCGCCGTCCAGGCCAGAGTCGAGGCGCTCTGCACGCATCTGATCCAGCGACTGCGGGGGCTCGGCTGCGACGTGCTCACACCGGAGGATCCGGCACGACGCGCCGGGATTGTCACGTTCCGTCATCCTGCGTTCCCAACGGCGGATCTCCTCGAGCGGCTCGCCGCCGGCGGGATCGTCGTCGTCAATCGCGAAGGCTGGGTCCGAGCCTCGCCGCATTGCTACAACACGATCGAGGAGCTCGACCGGCTCGTGGCGGTGCTGAGCAAAGGATTGCCGTGAATGTCGTCGAAGCGAGCGCATACATTCGCAACGGAGTGAGGAGACAACGGCGTGTCGACAGAGATCCCGGTCCGAGAGATCAACTACAAGCCCGTGATGACCGATGAGATGATCGAGGCCGCGGTCCGGGTGCTGCGGGGCGGCAAGTACATCCGCAGCTTTCCCCTGCAGGACTCGGAGGGGAAGCGGTTCGAGGATGAGTTTTGCGCGTACATCGGATCGACGCACGCCGTGAACGTGTCGAGCGGCACCGCCGCGCTGCACCTGGCGCTCCTCGCGGTGGGCGTAGGGCCCGGCCACGAGGTGATCACGGTTCCGAACACGTTCTCCTCGGTGGCGGACGTCATCATCCACTGCGGGGCGCGCCCGGTGCTGGTGGACGTGGAGGCCGACACCTACAACATGAACGTGGGGCTCGTGGAGGGCGCGCTGACCCCGAGGACCAAGGCGATCATGCCCGTGCACATGAACGGACACGCCGTCGACCTGGATCCGCTCATGGACATCGCCCGCCGGCACGGGCTCAAGGTGGTCGAAGACGTGTGCCACGCCGCCGGGGCCAAGTACAAGGGGAAGGCGCTCGGGACCATCGGCGACGCCGGCGCGTTCTCGTTTGTGCAGAACAAGTGCATCTCCGTCGGCGGCGAAGGCGGCCTGATCGCGACCGACGATCCGGCGGTGTGGGAGAAGGCGATGATGCTCGCCAACCACGGCCGCGGCCGGCGATGGTTCGACGGCCACGAGGCCTACCAAATATACCGCGCCCAGCAGATCGAGATGCCCGGCTTCAACTACCGCCAGAACGAGGTGCTGACGGCCATCGCCCGGATTCAGCTGCGGCATCTGGACGACTGGAACGTCCGGCGGCGGGCCAACGCCCAGCTGTACATCAAGCTGCTGTCGCAGTTCCCGAACGATCTCGTGCTGCCGCAGATGAAGCCCTACACGACGCACAGCATGCTGCGGTTCGTCCTGCGGACGCCCCGCCGCGACGCGCTCAAGGCGCACCTCGAGCGCCACGGCATCCGCGCCGCCGTGGAGTACGGGACGCCCATTCACCTCGACCACGCGTTCCAACCGTACTGCGGCGCGCCGGAGGGGACGTTCCCGGTGACGGAGCAACTCGCGCGCACCATCCTGACGCTGCCGTGCTACCAGACGCTCGACGACGACGACATCGCCTACGTCGCCGGGGTGATCCGGGACTTCTACAGCCGGGCGTGATCCGGCGGCGGCCGGCCTGCCCGGCCCGGCGAGGGAGCTGACCGGGGCGTGGACGCCGACCTTGCGTTCCTGCCCCTCACCGCGCTGTCCGCGATGCTGGCGCGTCACGAGGTCTCGCCGGTCGAGATCGTCGAGGCGCTCCTCGGGCGCATCGAGCGGTACAACGAGGAGCTTCGAAGCTACATCACGGTCTGCGCAGAGCCGGCCAGGGCCGCGGCGCGCCAGGCGGAGCGGGAGATCCACGATGGACGTCGCCGGGGCCCGCTCCACGGAATCCCGATCGCCCACAAAGACATCAGCCTGACCAAGGGGGTGCGTACCACCGCGCACTCCCGCACCCTGCTCGAGTTTGTTCCCGATCACGACGCCACGCACGTGCGCCGGCTCTCCGAGGCCGGGATGATCCTTCTCGGGAAGACGAACACGACCGAGTTCGCCTGCGGCGCGCTGGACGTGTTCGGCGTCCACCGCAACCCCTGGGATCTGTCCCGCTACGCCGGCGGGTCGAGCGGCGGGTCGGCCAATGCCCTCGCCCTCGGGCTCGCCGTGGCGGCGACGGGATCCGACACCGGGGGCTCGATCCGCGTGCCGGCGAGCTTCTGTGGCGTTGTCGGCGTCAAGCCGACGTATGGGCGCGTCAGCCGGTACGGCTTGATCCCGCTGGCGTGGAGCATGGACCACGTCGGGCCGATGGCGCGGACGGTGGCCGACTGCGCGCTTCTGCTCAACGTCATGGGAGGGCACGACGCCTTCGACCCCATGACCGTCTCGGCGCCGGTCCCCGACTTCACGGAGGGGCTCGGGCAGGGCGTGAAGGGCCTCGTATTGGGAGTGCCGCAACAGCATTTCTATGAGGGGTTGGCCCCAGAGGTCAGCGCCGTGATGAAGACGGCGCTCCGGCATCTCGAGGGGTTGGGCGCGACGGTCGAGCCGGTCGACCTGCCGCGGGCGAAGGACGCGGCGGCCGCCGGATCCGTGCTGGTCGTGGTGGAGGCCTTCGCGCAGCATGCCGGTCGCCTCCGGCGTGAAGCCGGGGAGTACGGGGTTCGCACGCGCCGCCGCATCGCCTCGGGCGCGTTTTACTCGACGGCCGACTACCAAACGGTGACGGAGATCCGGACGCTCTGGGCGCGGGACGTGGAACGGGTGCTCCATCGCGTTCACGCCCTCGTCACGCCCACGGTGCCGATGCCGGCGTTTCCGATTGACGTACAACTTTCTGAGGACGGGCCCCCGGACACCGGGTGGGACACGCGGAACTTCAACTTGTCCGGTCACCCGGCCCTCTCCCTTCCGTGCGGCGTCACCGCGGCCGGCCTCCCGGTGGGGATGCAGCTGGCCGGGAGGGCCTTCGATGAATCGACGTTGTTCCGTATCGCGCACGCCTACGAAGAGTCGACCCCATGGCATACGCGGCGGCCGCCGGCGAAGGAGGCCGCGTAGGATGGCGGTAGACCGCGATTGGCTGCGCACGGAGGCGGCGCGCCTCGGGCTGGCGCTGAGCGAGGAGGATCTCGCGGCGATCGGCGACGCGCTGGAGAAGACGCGGGCGGCGCTCGCGGCGGCCCGCCGGGACTCGCCCGAATGGGACGACCCGCCCGTCGAGTTCCTGCCGCCGATTCGCGAGCGGACGTCGCAACCGTAGGGAGGGTGCGCCATGCAGATCCCCTACCGCTCCATGATCCTCGCCGACGACATGCGGCGGAAGACGCTGGACGTCCTCGAGACGGGCAGGTCGTACGGTGGCGAAGATACGCAGCGCTTCGAGGTCGAGCTGGCCGAGCGGTGCGGGCGGCGCTACGGGGTCGTGGCCAACTCCGGGACGTCCATACTCCTGCTCGCGCTCGAGGCGCTCGGCGTCGGGCCCGGCCACGAGGTGCTGATGGCCGCGAACGCGTACATCGGGGTGCTGGCGGCCGTGGTGAAGACCGGCGCGACACCGGTCTTCGCGGACGCCGATCCTGAGACCTCGAACATCGCGCCGGATGCGGCCGCGGCCGCCGTGAGCCCGCGGACACGCGTGATCATCCCGGTGCACATGTATGGGTTCCCCTGCGACATGGATCCGCTCTTGGATCTGGCCAGCGCTCGTGGATGCGCCGTGATCGAGGACGCGGCCCACGCGCTGGGCGGGGCGTACAAAGGCCGTCCCTTGGGCAGCATGGGCGAGTGCGGGTTTTTCAGCTTCTCCGGCAAGATGATCACGGTGTTTGGCCCAGGGGGCGCGGGCGTCTGCGATGACCGGCAACTGGCCGAGGATATCTGCAGCCTGCGGGACCAGGGCCGGAACCGCGCCGAGGACATCAGCTTCATCCGTCGCACCGATGCCGCCTGGTACGACCTGCTCCGGATCGGCTACAACATGCACCTGACCGAGATGTGTGCTGCGCTCGGCCGGATCCAGCTGCGGATGCTGGACGGCTTTCTCGACCATCGCCGCCGGGCCGCGGCCTACTACACCGCGCGCTTCCGGGAGGCGGACCTCCCGGTGGCCTTTCCACCCGAGCGCCCGTGGGCCAGCCCGTCCTGGCTGCACTACGTGATCCAGACGCCGCACCGCGACGCGCTCCAAGATTTCCTGCGCCGGCGGGAGATCGAGGCGAGCGTCCACTACCCGGTGCCGCTCCACGCGCTCGGGCCGGTGCGCGCGCGCTATGGGGCGAGGGAGGGCCAGTTTCCGATCGCGGAACGCTTGTGCCGGGAGAACCTCTCGCTACCGGTTGGCCCTCACATGACACAGGCGATGCTGGAGCAGGTCGCGGGTGCGGTCGTGGCGTTCTTCCGCGAGCAGATCCACTGACCGGCGTTAGGGGAGGAGACGCCCGGCCCAAGGGCTCAATCGCTCGAACCCCTCCGCGAACTTGATCTCCGGGTTCCCGGCGATGTACGCGGCCTGCGTCCCGCGCGCCACCGAGCGGTTGCGGTAGCGCTCGACGTGGTAGGGCTGCACCTTGAACTCGGCGACCGCCCGCATCTTCTGGTCCATCACGTCGGTGACATCGATGTAATAGTCGGGCCTGAACCCCGTGGCCTCGATCATGGGCTGCGTCGGCTCGCAGGCGAACATCTGAATCGGCGTCAGGATGGGCAGGTCCGGCTCGACGCCCGCGAGGCCGGTGTAATAGGCCGCTTCGATCGTCGCCTCACAGGCGCGGCTGTGGTCCGGATTGTACGGCTCGTTGCGCGGATGCGTGATGATCACCCGAGGCCGAAAGGTGCGGATCTCCCGCACGAGCCGCATCAGGAGTTCGCGGTCGAACACGAGCGGCTGATCGGGGTAGTCGTAGAACACGACCTCGACGCCGAGGATGTCCGCGGCCCGCGTCGCCTCTTCCCGGCGGATCGCCGAGACCTCTTCCTCGGTCGCCTGTCCCTTGCGCGCCTTCCAAAACTCGTTGGACTCCCCCCTCGCTCCGGGGCTGAGCACAACCACCCGAACGGGGGCGCCCGCGTTTGCATAGCGGGCCAGCGTTCCGCCCGCGCGCACGCAGAAATCCGCCGCGTGCGCGCTGATGCACATGATCCGATCCTCGATCGCCATCGGCGTTCTCCTAGGCGGTAGACGAACGCGTGCCGGGCGGCCGCGTGAGGACCTCCCGGTTGATCAGGAACTCCGGGACCGACCCCCGCAGCGCCTGGACGATCTGCTCCGCCGCGTCGCGGCGCATCTGCTCAGCGGACTCTTCAGAGTAGAAGGCGACATGCCCCGACACGGTCACGCTGGGAATCCCGAGGAGGGGGTGATCGGTGGGCAGCGGCTCCGCCGCGAACACATCGAGCCCGGCGCCGCGAAGCCGGCCGGAGCGCAGCGCCTCCACGAGCGCCGCCTCGTCGATCACCGCGCCGCGGGAGGTGTTCACGACGATGGCCGACGGCTTCATCCGCGCGAGCGCCTCCCGGTCGATGAGGCCGCGCGTCTCCGCCGTGAGCGGAAGATGCACCGAGAGGAAATCCGCCTCGGCGAGGCAGGTGTCGAAGTCCACCCGGCGGACGCCGGCGCTGTGAAACACCTCCGGCTCCAGGTAAGGGTCGTACGCGATGACCCGGAGTCCGAGGGCGGCGCCCTTGCGGCCCGCCGCCCGCGCGATGTTTCCGAACCCAAGGAGGCCGAGGGTTTTCCCGGTGATCCGGTGGAGCGGAACGATCGGCTTGATGTGCCACGCGCCGGATCGGACGGCCCGGTCCGCGGCGACGATCTTGCGCGCCACCGCGAGGAGGAGCGCAATCGCATGCGACGAGACCTCGTCCACAGCGTAGCGGGGTCCGTTCGTCACCCAGATGCCCCGTGCGGTCGCGGCACCCACGTCCACCCGGTCTACGCCGGTGCCGTAGTGGGCGATGATCCGGCAGCGATCGAGCAGCGCGATCCGCGCCGCGTCCAGGTCGCCGCGCATGTGGAGGACCGCATCGGCGTGCGGGGCGAGGCGGGGAAACGCGTCCGGGGCGTCCATGTCCACCGATTCGAGACGGATGCCCTGCGGCTCGAGGACGCCGCGTTCGACGGCGATGTCATACATCGCCCGTTCCCGTGACTCCGTGCGAATGCAGTAGAAGCCGCGCGCGGTCACGGCCGGCTTCCCGCGACGATGGGCATGTTCCGTGTTCTACGCCGCGGGCCGCGGTGATCTCCTCCCCGATACGCGCGAGCCTCCGCTACTCCCACTGGGCGCGAAAGATCGCGGATCCGATCCAGGCTGACGCCTGCGACTCAGGGCACGGTGGGCTTGATCCGGACCTAGTGGGCAGCGTCCGGTGAGGCTGCTCTCGCCACGCTCGAGCTGACCTAAGACTGCGGTTTCTCATGCCCAGCGGGCCCGCACGGTAAATGCCAAAAAGCAGGGGTTGACAAGGCCTGCCCGAATTAGGGAACAAATGGACCCAAACTGGTATTCGCTATAGTTTGATCATCCTGGTGAAACTAACGGACTGGGCGCGGCACACTGGTATCCATCCTAAGACGGCTCGTAGGTGGTTCCATCGCGGCGTCTTACCGGTGCCGGCGCATCAACTCCCCACGGGGACGATTCTGGTCGATACCCCACCGGAAGCGACCGGGACGGGGGCGGCCTTGTATGCGCGCGTTTTCTCATGGGACCAGAAGGCAGATCTCGACCGCCAGGTTGGATGCCTAACCGCATGGGCGGCGCGAGCCGGGGTGGCCGTCATCCGCATAGAAGCGGAAGTCGGCTCCGGACTCAACGGACGTCGGCGACGACTTATGCGACTACTGGCAGATCCGACCATCTCCTCCATCGTCGTGGAGCACCAGGATCGCCTGGCCCGATTCGGGGTGGAGTATTTGGACGCAGCCCTGCGAGCCCAGGGGCGGCGGGTGGTGGTGACCGATCACGGGGAAACGACGGCTGATCTGGTTCAGGACATGGTGGACGTGCTTACGGCATTCTGCGCCCGGCTGTACGGCCGCAAGTCGGCCCGGAACCGAGCGCTGCGGGCCGTAACGGCGGCCAAGGCCGGGTTTGCGGGGAAGGCGGCGGAGACGCAACGTCGATCGCGATGAATCCCTGGCGCATGATGCGGCGTACCTACCAGACACGCCTTCCCTCACCCCTCGAGTGGGATTCGCTCCTTGACGCGTACGCAGGGCTGTACGGACGCGCCGAGCGGACGCTGTTTGCCAAACTGCGCGCCGGCGGGCGCGTGGGGGCCCTCAAGTCGGCGTTCCTTGTCCGCTTCGGCCTCACCGCCCGGCAATTCAATGCGCTGGCCGCGACCGTGCGGGGCAAGACCCTCGCCATCGAAGAGCGCCAGCCGCAGTTGATCGCCAAGCTGGGGAAGCGTCTTGCACGCGCACAACAGGTCCTTAAGATGCTCCACCGCGGCACGGACCCGTACCACCAGAAGCGCCGGCGCATCGAGATCCTCACTCGTCGTGTGGCTGCCCTGCGGGCAGACGAGGCGGCAGCGCGCGTCCCGCTCTGCTTCGGTTCCCGCAAACTGTTCCGCGCTCAGTTCGCGCTCAAGGAGAACGGCTACGCTTCACACGGCGAATGGCTGCGCGCCTGGCGCCGTACCCGGGCCAGCCAATTCTTCGTGCTCGGGTCGAAGGACGAAACGGCCGGTTGTCAGGGTTGCGTCGCCACGGTCGCCCCGGATGGTACGATCACGCTCAGGCTGCGGCTGCCCGCAGCGCTGGCGGCGCGGACCAAGCACCTCGTAATCCCGGGCCTGTGTTTCTCGTACGGCCACGAGGCGATCGTTGCGGCCATCGGCCGCAACCTATCGCCTCACAAGCACGACCGGCAGGCTATTTCCTGGCGCTTTGTCCGCGACCACAAGGGCTGGCGGGTCTGTGTCACGGTGTCTGTGCCTGGTTGCACACCGATCAGTGTCGACAACGGCGGCGTAATCGGCGTCGATCTTAACGCCGATCACCTCGCGGTGACCGAGCTCGATCGGTTTGGCAATCCTATCTCGTCGTTCCGGGTCTCGTGTGTGACGCGCGGCAAAACCCGGCATCAGTCCCGCGCCGTCCTCGGCGATGCCGTTGCGCAGGTCGTGACGTACGCGTGTCGGCGCCTGAAGCCGATCGTGATCGAATCATTGGATTTCGAGGCGAAGAAGACGGAGTTGGAACGGCAGGGTAGGCAGAGGGCCTGCACCCTGTCCGCCTTCGCGTATTCGGCATTCCGGGCAGTGATGTCCGCGCGCACATACGATAAAGGGATCCGTTTGGTTCACGTCAACCCCGCGTACACGTCGGTGATCGGCCAGCACATGTTCGCTGATCGCTATGGGCTCTCTCGGGACCAAGCCGCCGCTTGCGCCATCGGGCGGCGGGGGATGCGCCTCGCCGAGCGGCTGACCCGCCGACTGGGCGACCACGTCACCTTCCCCCTACCCGTGAGGAATCGGGGAAAGCATGTGTGGTCGTTCTGGCGCCAGGTCGCCCGGCGGGAAGCGGCGCTACGAGCGCATGGACGGCCGGGCCTAACACGAGCCCGATCCTCGTCGGCACCGGCTCGGAGGTCTCCACCGAGCACGGCCCGGTGTGTGATCCAAAGTACCAGCGGGTCGTCTGCACGATCTGCCGGCGAAACTCCGGCACGCGAATCGTCAGCAGCACTGTTCGGCTGACGTGGGGACATCTCCCAGATGTCCTTTAAGTCAGGAACGGTTCGATTTTGGCGCGATGAACATGCGCCCGCGTTCGCGTTGGGTCACGATCTTCCGGAGGAGCGTGCGATGCTGATTCTCGCGAACGCAACGGTGGTGACGGGCGACGGCACGACGGTGTTGTCCCCGGGAACCGTCGTCGTCGAAGACGGCCGCGTGACGGACATTCAGCCGGGCCGGATCACGGGGAAGGCCGGCTCGACCATGGATCTCCAAGGCCGCCTCCTGGTCCCGGGGGCGATCAACTCGCACTCCCACGCGGGCGTCGTATGTCCACTCTTCGCCAGCGGAGCTCCTCCCGTGACGTTCGAGCGTGTGCTGGCGAACCTCGACTACCACATCCGGGGCGGCACCACGACGGTCCTGAACCTGGACGGCTTCAATCTTCCCGCGGAGATCGATGCGAGCGCGCGCGCCCACCCGATCAACCTCCGGGCGGCGACCACCCACTTTCCGCTCGCCGTGCAGGCCGCACGCCAGGCCGACGGCAGCGGCCTGAGGCCAGAGCACGAGGCGATGACGTTGGAGCAGATGCTGCGGGGCGGCGCCGTCGCGATCGGGGAGGTGGGCGGGGGCCATACCCTGGGCGGCGGGGGACAGGACTACCTGTATATCCCGATGGCCGTCGAGCGGGAGACCGGCGTGCGCCTCACGCCGCATCAGGCGGCGGAGATCAAGTACGCGGTGCTGGGCCGGCGCGTGCAGGTCGAAGCATACGACCGAGATCGCGTGGACGCCGCGCTGGCCGCGGCCGGTCTCGCCGGCCGGATCACCGCCGAGCGGACGCGAGAGATTGTCCACGGCTGCGTGCTTCCGCCGTTCCAGACCGCGCTCGAGGGCCTGCGCGAGGCGGGCCGGCTGGCCGCGCGCCTTCGCGTGCCTACGGTGCTGCACACTTCCGCTCCGTCGGAAGCGGCGATCGACGATGCCGCGGAGGTCGCAGGTTCATTCCTGATCTCGGGCCATACGAATCACGCCACGTTTTCCGTGGAGGAGTCGCTGGCCTGCGCGCGGCGGCTTCGAGGGAAGGGCGCCTGGATCGAGGTCAGCACGCTGGACGCCTTCGGCCTCCGGCGCCTCGTCCCGAAGCCGGACAACATGTACGCGCTCCTCCGGCATGACCTGGTCGATTTCGTCACCACGGATTACGCGGCCGGG